>OFFK01002009.1_pt1 | contig 13111 bp, 10 predicted proteins | sample 1521361 | NCBI WGS metagenome assembly OFFK01 (sample SAMEA3504096, study PRJEB24116) | mouse gut metagenome | biome: mouse gut; feature: mouse-associated habitat; material: faeces | place: Denmark | collected 2011
CCGTCCGGGATGACAGCCGCCCGGAAGACCCAGGCCAGCACTGTGGGGGCAGCCATCACGGTGATGGGGAACCAGCTGGCCAACACATTGCCCACCGCCGTCTCGCCGAAGGACTGGGCCACCATGGCCATTTTGGTCAGGGAGAAGATGGAGAGGAAGGCCTTGAACATATGGAAATATACCAGCTGGGTGCCGATCCACAGGGAGACCAGGGCGGTACACGCCGGCAGGAGGAGCCGGCCCCGCTTTGGTGATACGCTCCCGCAAAGCAGGCCCAGCATCAGAGCCACGGGAAGGGTGAAGAGAAAGGTGAAAACAACGCCCTCTACCGTTAGAGAGCGGAAGCAGTAGAGCTTTAAAAATAACTCCTCGCAGTAAATGGCCCCCAGCAGGAAGATGGAGGGGGCGGCCAGGGAGACGTATTTTGCCCAAAAAATTGAAAGGGAGCCATCCCTGATCTTCAAAATTGGCCACCTCCTGATGCAGACCTATTATCAAAAAATGGGTCAAGTCTGCCCTATTTTACTGTATCCCTGCCCGATTGTCAACGGCGGGCACTTTAATATGGTTGTACAACGGTGCAAAAAACGTCGAATAATTGGTTATATTTTGTTCACATCCACCAAACAATTTTCTTGAAAAAAGTGGAGGAATCTGGTATGATAGCTCTGCTTCATAATTTATTCACAAAGTCCCTCCGGGGACCCCGGAGAAAGGGAGGAAGGCCGTGTCCCAGCGCAGCGAGAGGGTTCTGGAAGGGCTGAAAAAGGCTTACACCACCTATTTTGACATTGAGGAGATCGACGACGGCACCGCCCTGAAGGCCCGGTGCGACTACCACATGCGGGACAGCCAGTATGTGCTGGTGAAGAAGGCGGAGCTGTGGGCGGCGGAGAGCCACGAGTATCTCTACCTGTGGGACGCGGGAGCGCTGGATACCGCCGGGGTTGAGGAGATTTTCCGCCGCACCCTGGAAGACGGCGAGCCCCGGGTAAAGCCCCACTCCCAGCACATGTATACCTATCTCACCGCTGTGGCACTGTACGACAGCGCCCAACCGGACGCCCTGACTCAGCTGAAAAAACTGAAAAAGCGCCGGGAATTTAAGCTATCGCTCCATGGATGGATGGAGTTCAGAATAGCCGCCGTGGACCTGTCCACCGGCGAAATCACCGTCAACCGGGCCGGGAGAGCCTTCGGGAAGGACCTCCGCCAGCTGACGGACCGCATCATCTCTGCAAACTAAATAAGGAGAGGAGCAAAAACATTTATGAATGCAGTACTGGTACTTTTGATCGGCTGCGCCATCCTGATCGTAGGTTATATCTTCTACGGCGGCTGGCTTGCCAAGCAGTGGGGCGTGGACGACACCAAGGTCACCCCAGCTCATGAGCTGGAGGATGGCATGGACTATGTCCCTGCCAAAGCCCCTGTCCTGATGGGACACCACTTTTCCTCCATCGCCGGCGCCGGCCCCATCAACGGCCCCATCCAGGCGGCCGTCTTCGGCTGGCTGCCCTGTATGCTGTGGATTCTCATCGGCGGCATCTTCTTCGGCGCCGTCCATGACTACGGCGCGCTGTTCGCCTCCATCCGCCACAAGGGCCAGTCCCTGGGCGAGGTGGTGGCCGTCAACATCGGCGAGCGGGCCAAGAAGCTCTTCCTGGTCTTCTCTTACCTGACCCTGGTGCTGGTGGTGGCCGCTTTTGCCTCCATCGTGGCCGGCACCTTCGAGGCCAAGTACACCGATGCCGGCGCTGTGGATATGGCCGCTTCCGCCACTAACGCCTCCGTGGCCATGATCTCCATCCTGTTCATCCTGATGGCTATTGTCTTCGGCCTGCTGGTCTACCGCCGGGGCGCGCCCCTGTCCGTGGCCACCGTGGCCGGCGTGATCGGCATTATCATCTGCCTGGTCATCGGCCTGAACTTCCACCCCATCTATCTGAGCGGTGATGTGTGGATGTGGATCATCGGCGTGTACATCCTCATCGCCTCGGTGGCCCCGGTGTGGATTCTGCTCCAGCCCCGTGACTACCTGTCCTCCTTCCTGCTGTACGGCATGATGATCATCGCCTTTGTGGGTGTGCTTGGTGCCGGCATCATGGGCCAGAACACCGCTTTGGAGATTCCCATGTTCACTGAGTGGAAGGACCCCATGACCGGCTTGGGCACCATGTTCCCCGCCCTGTTCGTCACCATCGCCTGCGGCGCCATCTCCGGCTTCCACTCCCTGGTGGGCTCCGGCACCACCTCCAAGCAGCTGGACCACGAGCGGGACGCCAAGCCCATCGCTTACGGCGGCATGCTCATTGAGTGCGCTCTGGCTCTGATTTCCCTGTGCGCTGTGGGCTATGTGTGGGCCGACTATGTGGCCGGCACCCGCACCCCCACCGTGGTATTCGCCAGCGGCCTGTCCGGCATGGTTTCCAGCATCCCCGGCCTGGGCGCCACCAAGGACGTTATCTACACCCTGCTGGTCCTCACCGTCTCCGCCTTCTGCCTGACCTCTCTGGACACCGCCACCCGTCTGGCCCGGTATATGTTCCAGGAGTTCTGGCTGAAGCCCGGCGAGACCTATAAGGACGTCACCGGCATCAAGGCCACCCTGTGCAACCCCATCGTTGCCACCGCCATCACCGTGGTGCTGGGCGTGGGCCTGGGCATGACCGGCTACAGCAAGATCTGGCCCCTGTTCGGCGCCGCCAACCAGCTGCTGGCCGGTCTGGCCCTGCTCACCGTCTGCGCCTGGCTGGGCAACATCGGCCGGAACAACAAGATGTTCTACATCCCCATGGTCTTCATGATGATCGTGACCATCTGGTCCCTGTTCCAGACTGTTACCAACCGTATCGGCCAGATCACCAGCGATAACCCCGAGGTGTTGGCCAAGGTGGACTGGGGTACCTATGCTCAGGCCATCTTGGGCACCCTGCTCATCGTCCTGGCCCTGTTCCTGGCCTGGGAGGGCATCCAGACCATCTTCTTCAAGAAGAACAAGAAAGCCTAATCCACCCTGTTCCATCCAACAGAGCAAAAAGCGGGTCCGGAATACCGGGCCCGCTTTCTAATACAGGAGGTTTCACCCATGAAAACCAGCAAGCTGCTGTCTGTTGTCCTTTCCGTATTGATCGCCCTGGTGGTGCTGACGGGCTCTGTCGCCGTGCCCCTGCTGTGCCGGTCCTTCTACTACGCCCACATCGGGCCTATGGGGCTGGAGGGGTACGGGCTTTCCCGGGCGGAGATCGAGACCGCCTACAATGAGATGATGGACTTCTGCCTGGGCAGGCGGGAGGAGTTTTCCGCCGGGGTGCTGGCCTTCTCCCAGTCCGGGGCGGACCACTTTGCCGACGTGCGGGGGCTGTTCCTGCTGGATCTGCGGGTACTTGCGGCGGCGGTGATCCTGCTGGCGGCGGCGCTGGTGTTATGCAAGGCGAAAAAGGTGCGTCCCTGCCGTCTGCTGAACCGAGGCCCCGGCTTCTGGGCGGCGGCGGGGCTGGGCGTCTCCTTCCTGGCTGTGGGCGGGCTGGCCGCCCTGGACTTTGACCGGGCCTTTGTCATCTTCCACAGTATCTTTTTTCCGGGAAAGGACAACTGGATTTTCGACTGGCGCACCGACCCCATCATCCTCTTTCTGCCCCAGGACTTCTTCCGCAACTGCGCCATTTTGATTCTGGCTCTGCTGCTGGTGTGGTGCGCCGCCCTCATCGCCGCCGACCTTTGGACAAAATCCAGGCGTGAAAGGCGTTGAAATTTGTGCCAACCGCCAAAATTGTGGGAATCAAAAAGTTTTTCTTGCGCGGATGCTGGTTTTCTGGTAGAATATTTTTTTGAGAAAAGGAGGGGTCAGGTATGGTGAGCACAGTGTTTTACAGCGGTCCTATCAAGCTTGGCCTTTCTATTTCTGTTTGACAATCATTTTCATGATTGTCTTTTTTTATGCCCCCTGGGAGCAAGTACGTTTGGAAAAGAGAAGGGAGAAACAAAAATGAACAACAACCAACCCATCCGCGACGCCCGGCAGCTGGGCCTGCCCAAAATGCTGATCCTGGGCCTTCAGCACATGTTCGCCATGTTCGGCGCCACGGTGCTGGTGCCCATCCTGGTAAACAATTACGGACTGCCCCTGTCCATCCAGACCACCCTGTTTTTCGCGGGGGTGGGCACGCTGTTCTTCCACGTGTGCACCCGGCTGCGGGTGCCCGCTTTCCTGGGCTCCTCCTTCGCCTTCCTGGGCGGGTTTGAGGCAGTGTCTAAGCTGGACTCCGGCAAATACGCCGCCATGGAGGCATCGGAAAAGCTGCAATACGCCTGCGGCGGCATCGTGGTGGCCGGCCTGCTGTATGTGGCGCTGGCCCTGGTCATCAAGGCGGTGGGCGTGAAGCAGGTCATGCGCTTCCTCCCCCCCGTGGTCACCGGCCCCATCATCATCCTCATCGGACTGAACCTGGCCCCCTCCGCCGTCAATAACGCCAAGACCTGCTGGTGGCTGGCCCTGGTGGCCATGGCCATCATCATCGCCGCCAACATCTGGGGCAGGGGCATGATTAAAATCATTCCCATCCTGCTGGGCGTGGTTGGCTCCTACATGATCGCCGTCATCGCCAACGCCATGGGAGCTACGGCGCTGGACGCCACCGGCGCGGTGGTCCCCCTGATGGACTTCTCCACCGTGGCCGACGCCAGCCCCATCGGCCTCCAGCCCTTCCTCACCGACTTCGGCGGCTCCATCGCCAAGTTTGACCTGACCGCCATCCTGGTGATGGCCCCCATCGCCATCGCCGCCATGATGGAGCACATCGGCGATATGTCCGCCATCTCCGCCACCGTGGGGGAGAACTTCATCGAGAACCCCGGCCTGCACCGCACCCTGATTGGCGACGGCATCGCCACCTCCCTGTCCGCCGTCTTCGGCGGCCCCGCCAACACCACCTACGGCGAGAACACCGGCGTGCTGGTGCTGTCCAAGGTCTACGACCCCAAGGTGATCCGGCTGGCGGCCATCTACGCCCTGGTGCTGTCCTTCAGCCCCATGTTCGCGGCGGTGGTGAACGCCATGCCCGCGGCCATCGTGGGCGGCGTGAGCTTCATCCTGTACGGTATGATTTCCGCCATCGGCGTGCGCAACGTGGTGGAGAACCGGGTGGACTTCACCAACTCCCGGAACCTGATCATCGCGGCGGTGATTCTGGTGTGCGGCCTGGGCTTCTCCGGCGGGCTCACCTTCCAGGTGGGCGGCGCGCAGATTACCCTGACGGCCCTGGCCATCGCCGCCATCGCGGGGATCGCGCTGAACGCCATCCTGCCGGGGAAGGATTACGAGTTCGGGGCCGACGTCACCGACGGGCGGTCGGCGGACTTCGGGCGGTATTGAGAATCGCCCCGGCACAGAAAAGGTCCGGGCCTCCGCGGAGGCCCGGACCTTTATTCTATTGCCTGGCTCAGGCCAGGGTCAGCGTATTGGTGCAGGTCATGACCGTGACAATCAGGGCCATGATGATGCCGATCAGATAGGGGTTCTTAGTGGCCTTGTAGAGAATGCGGGAGATCACCGCGTACACCGGCAGAATCACCACGATGGGGAACAGCCAGATGCCGATGATGGAGCCGCCGATACCGGTCATCTCCATGGGATGGAAGCCCTGGATAAAGAACGTGGTGTAAATCCACACGATCAGGATTGCGGGAGACAGCCCGTTGAACACGGCTACCACGACGGTGTTGATCCAATCCTTATTGCCCAGCTTGACATAGTTGAAGCTGTTGTTGGCCACGGAGTTGATCACGTAGTAAATCAGGAAGAAGGGCAGGAACCTGACCGCCACCAGCAGCTTATCGGGGGTGAACGCCTTGATGGTCAGGCACCAGATGCGGAAGTCGGTCTTGAAGAAGTAGTCCGCCACAAACACGGTGAAATAGGTGACGGCCGCCACAATGATGCCCAGCACCACGGTTTTGCCCAGCTTGCGCCAGCCGATGGCCACGCCGTTGGCCTTCAGATCCACGCCGCCCTCCTTCTTGCCGAACAGCTGGTAGGACAGAACCAGGATGAGCAGGGTAAACAGGCCGCACAGGGCACTCCACATCCCGATGTAGAAGGGGTTGGCCTGATTGAAGAAGGCGGGCTTGATCTTGTTGCACCAGCTGTAGCCGAACATATAGAACCACATGGAAAACAGGGTACCGGCCACCAGACCGCCCCAGAACCACGCCTTGCCCTTGCCGCCGGAAAGGGGGGCGGGCACAGGGGCGTTGTCCGCCTTCAGCTCCGCGAAGAACCTGGTTTCCAACAGACACAGGGCGAAGGAAACCATAAACATCACAAAGCCCACCAGGCCCAGGAAATTGAAGGCTACCTTCCACTGCCAGACCTGGTTGCTGCCGGGCAGCATATGGGGTGCGCCCAGAGCCTCGTCAAAGAATTCTACGCTGTTGGACACCACATCCGCAGAGAAATGGGCCCAGGGATGGATGATACCGGGGTTGTAGATGACACGCATGGCGTCTTGGCCGTCGATTTCCTGGTGGTAGACGGTGTAGGGCGCGCGTTCCTCCTGCCCCGCAGGGTCGGTGCCGAAGTAGAGGAAGGACTGGGCCGTGGCTTGGCGGATGTAGTCCCGGGGTGCGCTGCGGGAGCCGTCCTCCTGCTTCACACGGTGAAAGAACTCGTCATACTGGCAGGCCACGATGCCCGCGTCCCGGCTGCCGAAGATGTTGATGTATTCACCGGTCTCGCTGTCGGTATACACCGCGTCGTTGGACACCAGCAGGGCGGCGGCAATTAAAGGGGTTTCAGCGTTGTTGTCCAACATAACGGCGGTGCGGCTGGCCAGGGCGCCGTTGGAGTGGCCGGTGACGCCGATGCGGGACGCGTCCACATAGGGCAGGGTGGCCATCAGCTTCACGGCATCGTACATACCATTGGCGTTGTTCTCCGGCAGCCACCAACTGCCGTTGGCGATGTCCTCCGAATTGCCGTGGCCGTACATATCAATGGACATCACCACGAAGCCACGGCGGGCGTACTCCACATAGTTGAGATCCTGCATCTCACGGTTGTTATACCAGCCGTGGCTGCACACAATGGCAGGAGCAGGATTGTCCACCGTCGCGCTATCGGGGATGAACAGCAGGGCGCTCATCTGGTGACCGGATTCCGTCTCCCAGCGGAGATCCTTCATAGTGACGTTTCCGAACCCGGTCTGCACCAGGCTTGCGCCGATGCAGCTGATAAGCAGGACAGCTAACGCGATGCAGAGAATCCTCGTTGATTTTTTAACCTTTGTCATGAAAATTACCCCCTTTTCTTATCTCGCAGACCTTATGACTGAACCCAAAGGCTTCTTCCGGCCCCCTCTCCAACAAAAATGGACGTGCCAGTCTCTTTGACTGTCACGCCCTTCTCCAAACTCATGAGCAGATATCCACTTTTCAGCATTGCCGTGCTTTCAGCATACCAGCCCCACAGTTTTTTGTCAATCTGTTTTTTGATTTTTGGCGAAAACCGCCAAATCCTGTCTCCGCTTTTTGTCTCTCTCTCCAAAATGTCAAAAGCAGGTTTTTCCGTCTTGCTTTTTCCCTCAACCCCTGCTATGATAGAGACACCTGATATTTGTGCAGAGTTTGAGACGCGCAAGGCAGCCCTACCGGGTTGTTTTGCGCCCTTTTTTGTCCCCATGAAAGGCGGGTGCAGCCCTATGGATCGAAACCAGCTCCTGGATCTCCTGGCCTCGGGCCCGGTGATCGCCGCCGTCAAGAGCGAGGACGGCCTGGCCGCCGCCCTGGAGAGTGACGTATCCGTCATTTTCCTGCTCAGCGGCGATATCCTCACCGTGGCCGACGCCGCCGCCCGGGTGCGCAAGGCGGGCAAGCGGGCCTTCGTCCACCTGGATCTGGTGGACGGGCTGGCCGCCCGGGAGGTGTCGGTGGACTTCATCGCCCGGCAGACCGCCGCCGATGGCATCATCTCCACCAAGGCCGCCCTCACCCGCCGGGGGCGGGAGCTGGGGCTGGTGGCCATTCAGCGGTTCTTCCTGCTGGACTCCATGGCCCTGGACAACATCCAACGCCAGCGGCCCCAGGACGCCGACCTCATCGAGGTCCTCCCCGGCCTCATGCCCAAGATCATCCGCCGGGTGGCCCAGCTCACCGGAAAGCCCGTCATCGCCGGGGGGCTGATCTCCGACAAGGAGGACGTCACCGCCGCCCTCAGCGCGGGGGCCGTGGCGGTGTCCACCACCAACCCCGCCGTATGGCGTATGTGACAAATTTTCCTGCAAGTCCGTGATTATTCCGATTGGGAGGTCATTTCATGTACGATGTACTCATCATCGGCTGCGGCGTCACCGGCGCGGCCGCCGCCTTCGAGCTGTCCAGATACCGGCTCAGGGTGGGCATTGTGGAGCGGGAGAACGACGTGGCCCTGGGCACCACCAAGGCCAACTCCGCCATCCTCCACGCCGGGTACGACCCGGAGCCGGGGACGCTGATGGCCCGCCTCAACGTCCGGGGGGTGGAGCTGGCCCGGGAGCTGTGCCGGAAGCTGGACGTGCCCTACCGCCCCTGCGGCTCCCTGGTGCTGGCCTTCTCGGAGGAGGAGCGGCCCGCCCTGGAGGAGCTGTACCGGAGGGGTCAGGCCAACGGCGTGCCCGGCCTGAAGCTGCTGGACGGGGCGGTGGCCCGCTCCCTGGAGCCGAACCTGTCCGACGAGGTGGCAGCCGCCCTCCACGCCCCCTCCGCCGCCATCTGCTCCCCCTGGGAGTACTGCCTTGCCCTGGCGGAGACGGCGGTGAAAAACGGCGCGGAGCTGCACTTGAACACCGCCGTCACCGGGCTGGAACGAACCAACGGAGGCTGGACGGTACGCACCACCACGGGGGACTTTGAGGCCCGGTTTGTGCTCAACGCCGCCGGGGTGGACGCCGCCGGCGTCCACGATCTGGCCGCCCCCCACTCCTTCGACATACGCCCCGCCCGGGGCCAATACTACCTGCTGGACAAGAGCGAGGGGGGCCGGGTGAGCCGGGTTATCTTCCAGTGCCCCAGCGCGGCGGGCAAGGGGGTGCTGGTGGCCCCCACCGTCCACGGCAACCTCATCGTTGGCCCGGATTCGGAGAAGGTGGAGGGGAACGACACCGCCACCACCGGGGACGGCCTGCGCTTCGTTCGGGAGACCGCCCAGAAATCCGTCCCCTCCGTCAGCTTCCGGGAGTCCATCCGGAACTTCGCCGGGGTGCGGGCCGCCTCCGGCAGGCCGGACTTCATCCTGGAGGAGAGCACGCCCGGCTTTATCGACCTGGCGGGCATCTGCTCGCCGGGGCTGTCCGCCGCCCCCGCCATCGGGGAATACGCGGCGGAGCTGCTGGCCAAGGCGGGGCTGGCCCTGGAGAAGAAGGATACCTTTCTCTGTGAACGCCGCCGCACCCGGTTCAAGGAGCTGGACGCGGCGGGGCGCGCCGCCCTGGTGGAGCGGGAGCCTGCCTTCGGCCGGGTGATCTGCCGCTGCGAGACAGTCACCGAGGGGGAGATTTTAGAGGCCCTCCACGGCCCCATCCCCCCGGTGTCCGTGGACGGGGTGAAGCGGAGGGTGAACGCGGGCATGGGCCGCTGCCAGGGGGGGTTCTGCGGGCCCCGGGTGGTGGACCTGCTGGCCCGGGAGCTGCGCAAATCCCCGGCGGAGATCGTGCAGGATCAGGCCGGGTCCTGGCTGCTGGACCGCCAGACGAAGTCCGGTTTCCTCCCTCCCCCGGAGGGTGGAAACACCGTCCAGCCGAAAGGAGGCGCGAAGTATGTATGACCTCATTGTGATCGGCGGCGGGCCCGCCGGGTTAGCCGCCGCCTGCGCCGCCTGGGAGGGCGGTTTGCAGAAGATCCTCATCGTGGAGCGGGACAAGGAGCTGGGCGGCATCCTCAACCAGTGCATCCACAACGGCTTCGGCCTCCACCACTTCAAGGAGGAGCTCACCGGGCCGGAGTACGCCGGACGGTTTGTGAAGCTCCTGGGCGAGACGGGGGTGGAGGTCCGGCTGGACACCATGGTGCTGGAGGTGGCGGACGACCGCCGGGTACATATGGTGGGCAAATCCACCGGCTACCGGGTGGAGGAGGCCAGATCCATCGTGCTGGCCATGGGCTGCCGGGAGCGCACCCGGGGGGCCATCGCCATCCCCGGCACCCGGCCCGCCGGGGTGTTCACCGCCGGGGCCGCCCAGCGGTACGTGAACATGGAGGGCTGGATGCCCGGGAAACGGGTGGTGATTCTGGGCAGCGGCGACATCGGGCTGATCATGGCCCGCCGCATGACCCTGGAGGGGGCCAAGGTGCTGGCCTGCGTGGAGGTGATGCCCTACTCCGGCGGGCTGAACCGGAACATCGTCCAGTGCCTCCACGATTACGAGATCCCCCTGTACCTGTCCCACACCGTCACCGATATCCGGGGGAAAAACCGGGTGGAGCAGGTGGTGGTGTCGGCGGTGGACGGGCACCGGAACCCCGTCCCCGGCACCGAGATGGTGTTCGACTGCGACACCCTGCTGCTGTCGGTGGGGCTGATCCCGGAGAACGAGCTGACCCGGCAGGCGGGCATCGCCATGGACCGCCGCACCAACGGGGCCGTTGTCTACGAGAATATGGAGACCTCCCTCCCCGGCGTGTTCGCCTGCGGCAACGTGTGCCACGTCCACGATCTGGTGGACTTCGTGACAGCGGAGAGCCAGAAGGCCGGGGCCGCCGCCGCCCAATACGTGCTGGGCGGCGGGGCCGCCGCCGGGGAGACGGTCCTGGAGGTAACCAACGGGGACGGGGTGACTTACACCGTGCCCCAGAAGCTCCGCCCCCGGCGGGTGGAGAAGCTGTGCGGGCTGTTCTTCCGGGTGAACCGGGTATTGGGGAACAGCGAAATTCTGGTCACGTCCGGGGACACCCAGATCGCCCGCTTCCAGCGGGAGCACCTGGCCCCCGGCGAGATGGAGCGGATCGACCTGCCCCGGGCCCTGCTGGACCGGGCGGAGGGGGAGATCACCGTGTCCGTCCGGGAGGTGGAGCAATGAAGGAGCTGATCTGCATCGTCTGCCCCAAGGGGTGCCATCTGAAGGTGGACGAGGAAAACGGCTTTGCCGTCACAGGAAACGCTTGCCCCCGGGGGGCGGAATACGGTAAAATGGAGCTGACCCATCCCACCCGGGTGGTGACCTCCACGGTGCGGTGCGCCGGGGGGCTGTACCCCCGGTGCCCGGTGAAAACGGACCGGCCCGTCCCCAAGGGGGAGATCTTCCGGGTGATGGCCGCATTGGAGGTTGTGGAGCTGTCCGCCCCCGTCCGGGCGGGGCAGGTGGTGGTGGAGAACGTGTGCGGCACCGGGGCCAACGTGGTGGCCACACGGGATATGATATGATCTGATCCGTTTGCACAAATTGGACGTTTTTTGTAGGGACGCACATCGTGCGCCCGCAATATCCCCGCTGCGTTCCGTCCATGCGGGCGCACAATGTGCGCCCCTACATCCGTTGGGAGGTATGATAAAATGAACGGCAAATACATCCTCGCCCTGGACCAGGGCACCACCAGCTCCCGGGTGATCCTGTTCGACCGGGATCAGAACATTTTAGGCGTGAGCCAAAAGGAGTTCACCCAGCACTACCCCCACGAGGGCTGGGTGGAGCACGACGCCATGGAGATCTGGTCGTCCCAGTACGCCACCATGATGGAGGTGGTGGCCCAGTCCGGGGTGGCCCCGGAGGACATCGCCGGAATCGGCATCACCAACCAGCGGGAAACCACCATCCTGTGGGATAAGGAGACGGGCCGCCCCGTCTCCAACGCCATCGTGTGGCAGTGCCGCCGGACCGCCCCCCTTGTGGACCGGCTGCTGGCGGACGGCCTGGGCGATCACATCCAAAAAACCACCGGACTGGTGCCGGACGCCTACTTCTCCGCCACCAAGATCAAGTGGATTCTGGATCACGTGGAGGGGGCCAGGGAGAAGGCCCGCCGGGGGGAAATCCTGTTCGGCACCGTGGACAGCTGGCTGGTGTGGAAGCTCACCGGGGGCGCGGCCCACGTCACCGACGTGACCAACGCCTCCCGGACCATGCTGTTCGATATCCACCGCCTGGATTGGGACGAGACGCTGCTCCACGCCCTGGACATTCCCCGGGCCATGCTGCCCAAGGTGTGCTCCTCCAGCGAGATCTACGGCTACGCCGACATACAGGGCGTCCGGGTGCCCATCGCGGGCATCGCCGGGGACCAGCAAGCCGCCCTGTTCGGCCAGACCTGCTTCCAGCCGGGGGACGCCAAGAACACCTACGGCACCGGGTGCTTCCTGCTGATGAACACCGGGGGCGCGCCCTGCGAGAGCAAAAACGGCCTGCTCACCACCATCGCCATCGGGCTGAATGGAAAGGTGCAGTACGCCCTGGAGGGGTCGGTGTTCGTGGGCGGGGCGGTGATCCAGTGGCTCCGGGACGAGCTGCGGTTCTTCACCGACTCCAGCGACGCGGAGTATTACGCCCAGAAGGTGCCCGACAACGGCGGCGTCTATCTGGTGCCCGCCTTCACCGGGCTGGGCGCGCCCTACTGGGATATGTACGCCCGGGGGGCCATCGTGGGCCTCACCCGGGGCACCAAGCGGGAGCACATCATCCGGGCCGCCCAGGAGTCCATCGCCTATCAGGTGGCGGATCTGGTGGCGGCTATGGCGGCGGACACCGGACTGCCCCTCAACGCGCTGAAGGCGGACGGCGGGGCCAGCCGGGACCGCTTCCTGATGCAGTTCCAGGCGGACATTATGGGCCGGGAGGTGCGCCGCCCCGCCATCCGGGAGACCACCGCCCTGGGGGCCGCCTATCTGGCGGGACTGGCCACCGGGGTGTGGAGCGGCACCGACGAGATCCAGCGGCTGTGGAAGTGCGACAACAGCTTCCAGCCCGCCATGGACGGCGGGGAGCGGGAGCGTCTGCTGTCCGGCTGGCACAAGGCGGTGGGCCGCAGCCGGGACTGGGCCAGATAGCGCAAAATAACAGCCCCCCGGCGAAGCCGAGGGGCTGTTTCGTTCGTTTATTTCAGGGTTTCCAGCATCCGGTTGGCCATGATCACGGCCTCCTGGATGGAG
>OFFK01002030.1_pt1 | contig 13042 bp, 11 predicted proteins | sample 1521361 | NCBI WGS metagenome assembly OFFK01 (sample SAMEA3504096, study PRJEB24116) | mouse gut metagenome | biome: mouse gut; feature: mouse-associated habitat; material: faeces | place: Denmark | collected 2011
TTTTTCATCAGAATCTATTGCTTCCATAAAAGCGTAAAATTGATTTCTTGCATTTACTAAATACCCCAAATTTTTCATATACTCATAAAACCTTTGCAACTCATTCATAAATTTTATTTACTTCCTCCTCTAGCAAATTATCCATCTGCAAAGGACTCAAGACTCAAATCATTGAGCCGAGAGTCCCTAAAATTTCATATTATATCTTGACATAAATTATGTCCTGCATCATCATGTAATACCATTTCCAATGTTCCTCTGACATCATTCCCTATTCGCTGTTATATCAGACATTCTGCAACAATTCTTTCTGCAACATCCTTAACTCATCAATAGATAACGCTGAACTGCAACGAGCAATCTGCTCTACTGGTAAGCCTTCCTTTAAAAGTTGTACTGCCATTTCCTTCTCCGTATCATATCTCTCACTCTCGATATACTCCAGCAGGATTTCTTTTTCATCATACATTGCCAACATAATATTTTCAACCTCCTTTTCCCGCTCCTCCAGATATTCCTTCAGTACATTTTTATCCTTGCAGATGCGGATGGTTTCTGTCACTGCCTTTCTGGTTCTGCCATGCAGCTTCCGCTGCTCGTCATAGACTTTGGTGAATGCCACATACTGGCTGATAATGTCGCCCTGACCGCTTCCGTAGAGAACTTTGATCTTTGCATCGAGAAATGTTTTCTGTCCTTCAAAGAATTCGTCTGCCAGACTGATGTATTCCGTGCGCTCTTTTCTGTCTCCGGTATAAATGACATACAGTTCCGGTCTGGGAAGCCTGATTTTCTTGCTCCTGTATACGTTCTGTTTCGTTTTCTTGATATAATCCTGGTATGTCACCATCAGGTATATCAGGATGCGGACGGCGATGTTTTCCGTCCAGGTTGCCTGGGCTTCCGTAAGTATGAGTAGTTTTTCCCCTACCATGAAGCCAACGTCATTATAGACATCGTTTGTCATGATATTGTGGATCGTGATATCCGAAAGTGCATCCTCCGATACCTGTGTATCCTCCGGATGGAGGGTCTTATACAGCTGAAGCAGATATTTTTTATCCTGAAAAAGATTCGTGAACACGCTATCCTTGATGGTATGCTTTGCAACCTCTTCATCCTTTATTCTGCTTCCTGCTGCATTTGCTTCATTTTCTTTTTTCATTTTGTCACCTCATAACCAGAGTCAGGAACCAGGTGCGATTCCTCCTCTCTTTTCATTATACAAAAGGTTTTCTGATACTTCAAGCACTATTTATCCTGCAAAAGCGTAATGAACTTGATATCCCGCTAATGTGTAAAAATTTCTTCTGCAGAAGTTCCTAGTCGAATTTTAGGAAAAATACCGCCCGTATCGGATGGCATTTTTCCCATTTTACTGAGACTTCCGTCTCCATTTTCGCAAATCAAGCCTGCACTGATTGATAAATGTCACATATGGCAGTCCACACTGACAAGTACCGTCTCATCGTCCAGTCCGTCAATAAACTGCTCCAGTTCATCTTCCCAGTCCTCATTGTCCTCGAACTTGCTGTTTTCGCCATCCGGGATAAAGCGCTCTGTCGTAGTCCAGATACCATCCTTCAGAAACGCATACATATAGATTGGGTATTTCCTTGTTTTGAGTTGTGCCAGAAACTCTTCCTCTGTTTCTCCCTTATGATACACATAATCCCCAAACACCTGGATACCATCTTCTGTAATCGTTCCATACGTTTTTTTCGGCAGAGTTCGGGTTTCAAATGCCTGGACCAGCCTGGCATAACGCTGCTTTTCCTGCTCCAGTTCCCAGTCATACATCGCCTGCCAGGCAATGTCCTTTTTTCTGGCGGCGCAGGTCCAGCGGTATCCATCTGGAACCTTTTTCTCATCATCCTCACATGTCCAGCTTCGGTCTGCAATGCCATATTCCTTACAGTCCTCTTTTACCAGGAACATATCCGGCCACCGTCCGCCAATGGTGTACCAGTCATAAAAAGCATCCGGGTTAAAATAATATCCAAACGCCTCCTGTTCTTCATAATAAGGTGTCCCATACTCTTTCTCTACAAATTCCTCAAAGCTCTGGTAAACCTTTGAATACGGAACATTCTCTTCCACCTTCATCCTCCTGCACATCTTCGTGCGTTTCCGGTGGTGCAGCGGTCCCCAGTTCCTCTCATACAGCCTGCCGTCCACAATCTCATATTTATGCCAGACAGCGGACTGACGCACTGTAAGGACCGTTGCATTTGGAAAACGGACCAGATTTACCTTCTCCGTCTCATACCTTTTCCGGTAATTCTCCGTCTTATCTTCAAATTCTAGATATTTCGGATTGTCCGTATCCGAATAAAATGGTTCCATAGCAGCATCCACTTCATCCGCCATCTTGCTGGAAAAAGCAGTGCTCCGCACCTTTACCTCAGACCGGTATATGTCTAATATGGTATGGTGTCCCGGATTTTCCTTCTTTTGCTCTTCGATTTCCTGAATGATACTTCTGGCCCCTGTTACCCTGGCCATATCTTCATCACATGCTTCGATTTCCACAGTCACTAATGTCGCATAATGCATACGCTTGTCCTCCTTTTTGAATAAGGACAGACCCTATATTCAGAAAATGAAAGCGACAGAAAACAGCAGTCTGTTCCCGGTTGCCTTAATGTGAAAAACGCTGATTTTGCGTTTTCCATATTGATAATTAATGATTGTTAGACTGCGTTTTTTGCTGTCTTAGAATCATTTTTCAATCTATCTTCTGAACATACTGCTGTCCCTGTCTTAAATTTCTTTTTATATCCTCTCATCTGTTATATCTGGATATGCCTCCCGACCATCCTGGTCAGTTTTGCCTGCAGCCGGTTTAGATCCGTGATATTCATAAAAATCCCTATAGATTCTCTCCTTTACATGTGACAATCTACACTGACTAATACTGTTTCATCGTCCAGACCGTCAATAAATCGCTCCAGCTCATTTTCCCACTCTGCATTCTTTTCGATTCTGCCATTTTTATCTTCCGGAATAACCCGCTCTGCTCTATTCCAGATTCCATCCGCTAGAAATGCATAAATATTAATCGGGTATTTCTTTCTTTTATAAAAAGCATAGCGTTCCAAAAACTCTTCCTCTGTTTCTCCTTTCTGGAACACCATTTTCCCAAGTATCCAGATACCTTCTTCTGTAATTCTGCTGCTCATTTCTCCTAGAATTCCAGTAAAAAATGCAGTAGAAAGTCTTGCATAACGCATTATCGCCTGCTCCAGTTGCCAGTCATACATAACCTGCCATTCAATATCCTTTTTCCGGGCCGCACAAGTCCAAAAATACCCATCCGGAGCCTCCATCTCAGCACGCGACCAGCTTCTGTATGCAATTCCGTACTCCTTACAGTCATCTTTTACCAGAAACATGTCTGGCCAGTGCCCGCCAATAGCGTACCAATCATAAAAAGCATTTGGATTGTAATAATATCCGTAAGTCTTCTGTTCCTCGCAGTATGGCGTTCCATATTCCTTCTCAACAAACTCATCAAAGGATTTATAATACTCAGAATACGGAACATGCTCCATTAACTGAATCCTCTTGCACATCTTCGTACGCTTCCTATGATGCAATGGTCCCCAGTTCTTCTCATACAGCCTGCCTTGCGCAATCTCATACTTACAATATTCAGCGTACTGAGGACTTGTAAGAATCTTTCCATTGGGAAATTGAATCAGATCCACGGTCTCAGTCTCATATGCTTTGCGATATTGCTTTTTCCTGTCGTCAAACTTCAAATAGTCTAAATGATCCGTGTCGCAATAAAAAGGAACCATAATGGTCTCCACTTCATCTGCCATCCTGCTGGAAAAAACTGTGCTACGCATCCGTAACTCATCCGTGCATATATCCAGCATAACATCATATTCTGAGTTTCTTCTTTTGAAGTTTGTAAATTTCTCAATCAGTTCTTGTGCTTCCATTGTTCTTGTTTCATTTTCCATACATGACTCTATTTCTACTGTCACTAAAGTTGCATAATGCATAATGATCATCCTTTCTGAAAAAGGGATAGCTGGCAAATTCAGAAAATCTAGGTAACAGAAACCGCAATCTGCTTTCTGTGCCACACAAAATCTTCTGAACATGCTACTGTCCCTGTCTTATTTGTTTGGTGAATAATTACTTTTTAATATCCTCTCATCTGTTATATCTGGATATGCCTCCTGACCACTCCAGTCAGTTTAGCCGGCAACTGGTTCAGATCCGTGATATCCATAAAGGAATCCCCATAGATCCTCTCAATGTTCTGCTTGTCATCGCCAATGGCTGCCGCCACGAAGATAATGTTTTTCCGCTGGTATTCCTGTCTGACTCCCCGGAGGCCCTCCTCTGCCGCAGTCCCGTCATAACCCCTGTCTGCTGGCTGTCCATCGGATACGATCATTAAGATTTTAATCTCTTCTGGACGCTTTGACAGCTGTTCAGCCACATACCGCAGGGCTGCCCCGTCACGGTTGCCGCCCCTGGCATTGATGTCCATCATCCGGTACTGGTCCTCCTGGTCAATACTTTCAAACTCCGCATAGGAATACAGATCCACTATATTGCCATGATGGGAATCGTACTCTGTGCTGTGTCCATAAACCATCACCGGAATATCCAGTCCCCGGCAGAAATCATACAGGATAATTGCCGTGGCTCTGGCATAGGTACAGCGGTCACAGGAACTCATGGAGCCGGACTCATCCAACAACAGCCCTACTGCCATTTCCGGAATCTCATTGGGCAGGGAATTTTTATAAAACACCTTCCCGTCATTCCGGCACAGTGCATGGGTGTCTAAACGCCTTCCCATCAAAAGTCCTGTCATCTTGCCGCCACGCCTGCTCTCCTTTAACTGCTTCACTAGGCTTTTCTGCATCTGTTTGGATATGGCTAACAAAGGATTCGCAACCTGGTCATATTGCTCCACCAATTCCTCATCCACGCTGCTGATCCGGTTGACCTGAATGCCGACTCCCTCATGAATATTGCCATAAGAGATATTCTGTGCCACTTCATTCAGTTCCTGCAATCGCTCGTTTTCTAACTGCTCACAGGCGGAACGCTCTGCCATCTGATCCAGTATCCGCTCAATGTCGGCTGCTGCACGTTCATCGCATTCCCTCTCATAATCCTCGTTGCGGATGACTGTACCGCCAACCGGATTTGACACACTGGAGGTCTGCGTAAGGGATATTCTTCCCTGTTCCTGCTCTGTCGCTTGCTGTTTCCCTGTATTTCCTGCTTTTTGCAGCGGCACTGGATTTTCCTCATCGGATTCACCTTCACCAGAAACCATTCCAGATTCTTCCTTCTCATCCCCGGACTCATTTTCCCCGGTTCCATCTGCTTCGTCAGACTCAGATTCCCCTTCGTCCGCTCCGCCGGTTTTCCCAGACCCGGAACTTTCTTCTGCCTCTTCCGCATCTGCATGGGTTTTTGCCCGGTTTCCGGCAGTCTGTCCGCCAGATATCTCTTCCGAATCCTCCCCGTCTGCCACCGGTCTGCTCACGCATCCCGTGGCGCTGGTGGATATCCCGGTCAGGCTTCCCAGCCCTGCCTCCAGTAGTTCTTCCGCCGATATGCTCTCTCCGGCCGCTGTCATTTCATCACGCCGCTTTTTCATTTCTTCCAGATAATCCTCGAGGTAATCCCACAGTCTTACCAGAATGGTATTTACCACGTCACAGCGGGATTTGGCTGACTTTACCATGACTGCCTGGTCAATCTCTGTAATGAGGCCGAACACCGACTGGATACGCTCATCCGTCAGCGCCTCGTCCCCATACTTGATTTCCCCGAACAGGGCATAGGACAGCATCACCTGAAGGATACTGTGAAAGATATGTCCGCCTTCCTCTTCCTGCTCTTTCATCTGCGTCACGTCTGGCATCAGTTCCCACTGCCGCTCCCGCAAGGTTTCCAATCCATAGCCTAATGTTCCCGGAAACTGGTTTAGGAAACGGTGTTCGATGTAGCCGTCCTCCAGAATGTTACAGATATCATGCGCCACCTTCAGAAAAAGCTTTTTGTTCAACTCATCGGCACGCACATAGTCCCAGACCGCCCTCTCATTCAACTTATCCTTTGCCGTTTTCAAATCGGGTGCCGCTGGATACCACCGTTCATCCATCAGGGCATTAAAGTAGGACTGGCTACACAAAAAATCCGTATACAGCACATGCCCCAGTTCATGGGAAAACAGCCCGCAGACAATCTGGTAGCGGTTTTCCCGTCCTCTCACTTTTGTAACAACTTGATTTCCGGCATTAATCCGTATCACCTGATTATTGGTATCGGCAACATCTGACACTCTCGGTTTCCAAAAGATATTGACACGAACCCTCCGGTTATAATGATACCGTTTTGTCTGTGCCACTGCCAGATCCTCAAAATGCCCAGCCAGTATCCTGGATGTAAAAAACTGCCTATCCGTGATCTTACTCCGGCTTTCGTTCATTAAACGCCTTACTATTTTGTGATTCACCCTTGCCATAGGGTACCTCCCTTCTTTCTGAAAACGCACTGCCGAGATATTCCTGCAGTGCGTTCATGATGATAATTCTTGGAATACGTATTTTGCTGTCCAGGAATTATTTTTTCAGACTGCCGCACGCATTCTCTTCGGCGGAAAGATTGGTTCCAGCACCGTTGTAATAAGCGCTTCTCTGTCAACCTCATCCGACGTTGCCTTGCTGATAATGGTGTACAGTGCCGATTCATAAGGATTTCCCGTAATCTCGGTACTGATCACCCAGTCAATCAGGCTCCTCATGCCATACGAGCCGTCCGTGATACTATTTTTCCGGCAGTAGTCTGCCAGGTCATTTACCACCTGCACCATCTGGGACACCTGGAACTCATCCGCGGCCCCCGTCACACTCATGGCACGCTGTACCATCACTTCCGGTTCCGGCAGCTCCACGTCTTTTACCAGGCTCATTCTGTCAATAACCGACTGGTTCATGCCCCGGCATCCCTCATAACTGACATTGGTGGTAACGACCACCACCGCATCCGGATGCCTCTCGATGATTTCACCGGTAGGAAGGGTAATCCCTCCTGACTGCTCTAACAGGGAGTTTAATCCCACCAGAACGCCCGGCTGCACGATTGTCGTAGGTTCTTGCACCTCAATCAAGTATCCATTTTTCAGGGCTTTGATAAAATCCGTCTCCACATAAGAGTAGGTCTGCCCGCTGCTTTTAGAACCTTCCGTCCGTCTGGAAAGTGCCTGTACCTTTTTTGTTACCATGTCAAGCACCACTGCCATGCAGTCCTGCGTGCTGGCATCGTCATTTTCTTTCCCGGTCAGCTGCTGATACACGCCAGCCGGGTCAAAATCCATGTCATCCAGGTCCGGCAGTTCCATCAGCCTGGCTACATTTTCATAGGTCATGCCACCCATGCTTCTTAACGTTGCAAGTTCTTTATCCAATGTAGCATCCCCAGTCGAACCGGAATCCGAATCCGGGAAGATCATCCCCACAAAGTCAAAAATCTCCGTACCTGCCGAGCAGGTGTATTTCATGTAGGGAAGATGCAGCCCTGCCGCAATCGCCTTCGCTCCCATTGTCTTACCAGTTCCTGCTGGTCCCCGCAAGAGGAAGTTCCGCATCTGCATGGATTTCCCTGTCGTTTCTTTTGCGTGCCGGCAGATTTCCACCACTTCCTGCGGAATGATATACCAGTCCGGTATTTCCGGCACCAGGCTCTCCTCCACCGCATTCAGTGTGCGTCCCTGCATGACATATTTGCCCTCAAAATCTGCTTTCTCTACCAGAATACCAGCTTTTTTAATCGTTGCCGGTCCGGTTTTCGCAAAAATAGTAAACTCCCCGGCGGTCACACTGACGGGGGTAAATGCCCCTGAATCAAGCTGTGTACTTGATACCCGCATCAGGTTGCCAGAAGCCTCCACATCCAGTTTCAGATGGGCACTGCATGTCTCATCTTTGATTCTGCGGTACGCATTGTCACACAAAACCGCCATGCTCTCCTTTGCCGCATCGAAATCCATATAGCCCTTTTGGTACTGCTCATAGTAACGCTCATACTGTTCTTCAAATTCTTCATCCTCCATCAGAAACGGCATCATCGCCATAATGACAGCGGCACCATCTCTACCTCTTGGATTCATGGTGTAAGTTTCCATCATCTCTGTGTCTTTATTGTAGACACTGGCAAGTGCCATTCCTCTTGAATTGTCATAAACCACCAAATGGTAAGCCGTTTCATCCACAGAGGATTTGTACTCCGCCACCGAACGATGGTCAATCAAACCGACTGCCCCCTCGCCTGTCCCACTCATACACTGGCAGACCGCATGGACTGCCTTAATCATAGTACAGTTGAGTGTGGCCTCTGTCCCACTTCCATACCTGGATGAAACACTAACTTTTTTGTTTGTCAAGGTATCAAAAGGTTCTGGAAGATTTCGACTGTAATTAAAAATGTTGTTTATGTTTGTACTCATAGATTACCTCTTTCTGCGCTGCTCTCTGCGCATAAAACAAGTTTGTGCAAGCAGCGCATAGTCACAAACTTGCCAGCTGAACGAAGTTCATTTATTCCCTTTCTGCTTATAAAATTATTGCAATGCCATCGGTTACAATTTTTACCTTGTCAAGACCAGCCCGTTCCAGTTCCCGGCAGATATCCGGCCAGCTCTCCGGAGAGGGCAGTTCCTCCAAAGGTATCAGGATTTCATTCTTTCCCTGTCCGATCGCCTCATTGCAGCGTTCATTCAGTTCCAGTATGTGTGCCTCACTCCACTCGAATGCAAGCAACTCATAGTTGTTTTCCACTGGCTCTTCGTCAAAAACTTGATCCTCTTCTGGTTCCGGCGTTATCAGCTCCTCTTTTTGCCCCGGATAGTAATCAATCCCCACCGCCTGAAGGTTCCGGTGCAGCACTTCCGCCCTGCGGTAGCCTCCTGCCCGGTTCAGAAGGATAAATGCCTCCCCACCGGCCATGATTTCCTGCATGGCATCCGGCGTCTCCCAGACCCATCTGGCTTCGGGATAATCCCGCGCCACCAGTTCGGTAATCTGTGTCTGCATGATAGAATATGCCATCTGTTCCAAATCCCTAATGGTCATACTGGGTTTTGGTTCTGGCAGTAAAGGTACTGGTGTCAGCACCTCGATTTTTTCTGGCCTGTTGCACAACACCCTAAGTGCTGCCACAAAGATTCCCAGTATCATCAGCAACAGGATGGGCCAAAGCCTGCAGATGGCGGAAAGCAATGCCAGCATCCCTAATAAAATCAAGATGTCAGCGGCTATCCTGCCTTTCATTTCCCTCTGGTTCATAGGCACTCCTGCTCCTTTCTGCAGCGTTCTGGCGGAATTAGAATATGCAACTGGCTGCGTTCTTCCAAATAAGCATTTTTCCAGACCGCTACGGCAACTGCCTGGGACGGCACATCGCACACCAGTTTCCCTGCCTTGTTTCTGAATCCATGAAAATCATCCCCCAGAATGAGCCGCTTTTTGGCTCCTTTCATTCGGGCAATCTTCATGCTAAACTCATCCGTCTTGTGATAGATCAGGATTTCATACTGCTTATCTGCCGGCAGGACATGGAGAATCTCCTGAATCTCATCCCCTGTCAAACCACCTTGAGACCTCGTGTTAAGTACCGCTTTGAATTTTGCAGTCCTCTCCTGATCTGTGAGAGATAAAAAATCTTCATTTTTCATGTCGTCAGCCTCCCTAAAACGCAAAAAAGCACATAAAATTACGAAAGCGTAACTTATGTGCGATCTCACGCTGGATTATTTTTTTACATCATGTCACACCGTAAACAGGTTGTTGCCTTGATAGGCTTCAAATCCCATAAATCCATTCAAGTCCATTGGATTTGCTGACTGCGGCTCAGATGCCTGCTGTGCGGGTGCCTGCCCCGGATTTGCTGAAGCTGGTTCCACAGGTGCTTCCGGTTCTGCCTGCTGGGACTGACCCGTCGGCTGGCTCTGTCCCTGGGAGTGGTTCTGTCTGGAACCCTGATTCTCACTGGATTTCCCGACAAAGGCATACTCGATATCATCCACGATAAGAACATGCTGGCTTTTTTCTTCCTTTGTTTCCTGATCGATCCATTTTTCCTCATCCAGTCTCGCTGTCAGATTCACAAAGGAACCTTCTTTCAGTTTCATCTTTTTGATTCTCTCACAGGCACCGCCAAAGGCTTTCACTGCAATGTTCAGCCAGCGGTAATTTCCTTCGACACGGTTGTCATATACCTTCTGACCGATGCGGAACCTGACGGACTCCCCATTCTCGGAAAACCTCAGTGCCTCTGCTCCCTCGTATCCTTTGGATATCACGACGCTTGTTGCAAATGTCTTAAACATAAGCATTCTCCTTTCTGACAGATGTGTCCTGCCTTAACATGTATTTATTTCAACCTGTCCTCCAGGTGGAAACCATAGTTAGTCTGCGGAATTTTTCCACAACGCAAAAAAGTGCCAAAAAGCACTCCTATGCTGATTGACACTTTGTAACCTGAATACTCTGTATTTCCTTAAATAACTTGATACTGATATAGAAACTATACCACATACCGCCTGCATCGTCAAACAATTCTTTTACTATTTTTCTTTTCCCACCTGATTTCCTGGAAGAGCCGGTAATATTTTTCTTTATCCTTTTCCTTAATTATCTCCGAACCTCCATCGCATAATAATTTCCGATTATGTAGATACCGTCACGCTCATATACGGGCGTGTTTTCTGCCACATAGACAGCAACCGTGTCCCCCTCTGACAACCTGCTTATTCGGTATCTGACCGGAACTTTCACTGTCCCCTGTTCCAGCGCCAGATGGACAGCACGTACCCGCTTTCGGAATCCTGCCTTATCTATGCGGACACACTGTCCCTGCAGGCGCATGTAGTTCCCCTCTGCCGCCTGTAAGAATAGCCACAAGGCACTGCCTAACAGCCAAAACATGCATAAAATACATGGCAGGAGCAGATACAAATCCCTATAGCTTTCCATAATAAGTAGTAATAATAACAAAAACAGCCCCCCGCCTGCAAAGCGAAATAGGACCTGTCTCTGTAATGCCTTCGGCATTTTTGTCCATTTTTCTTTCACCTTGATCCCCCTCACACAATCAGCATTTTCTTTTTCTTTAGAAGCAGTACCAAGGCTTCCACCACCTCATCGCGATGTTCTGCCTGCTCCATTTGATGTTCCAACACGTTGTCCTGAATCGTTTCATCGGTGTAGATCGTCTCAACCAGTTTCTGACGATTTTTCTCATACAGCAAGTCCTGATCTGATACCTGATGCTCTACCAGAAATACCAGTTCTGCCACAGACAAGCGAATCCCCGCTTTCCGCATCCATGTATCAAGCTGCCGTTCCAGACCACTCAGCCTGCTACTCTTACGATAATTCTGCTTCACTGGACAGCAGACACACCGGGTTAATAGACGGTATTTGTATACTGGGCCTGTTTCCTCTTCCATCTCTGCCAGCCCCTTGTCACCCAGACACAGCACCGCCTGCTCCTCTGCCTCTGATTCTGCAACGTTAAACCCAAACCTGCCCCTCAGCCATAAAGAGGCTTCCCTTCCCTGAAGTTGGAATTTTTGATTTCCTCTTTCCAGAAAGAGATTCCCTGCTACAGACTCCGGACATACAATGCCTTTCGATATATATAACATGTTCCCTACCTCCTGCTCATTTTATTTTTATTACACGACAACTGCCATTGATTTACAACATATACATCATCAGAACACACAAAGCGACAATCAATAAGACCGCACCAATGATCCCTATCACTTTCTTAATCAGATTTTTATCCAAGCCTTCACTGAATCTTCCCTCATCCGCTGGCAGAATATCATCATAATAACCGTCATAGTCGTCCTCTGGATCGGTTTCCGATATCTGTCCTGGCTCTTTTGATAGTTCTAATGCCTGCCTTTCCCCTTCGGGTAGACTTAATGTTTGTTGTTTCTTTTTAGCTGACTGTTCCTTTGCCCTGGTAACATTCTGTTTTTGCGATAATTTCTGACTGCGCTTCCCATCTGCTTTTTCTTTCTCGGATTCCATGCTGAACCCTGCGGTTTCCCGATGCACTCCCTCATTATCATCGCTCTGGGAAATGCCACGTCCTGCATCTTTTATCGGTAGTTCCTTCCCGCACTCCATACAAAAAGAAACAGCACCATCCACAAGGGCTGTGCCGCAATAAGGACAATATTTCATTTTCATAAGCCTCCTTTGTTTTCATCGAAAAAAGTGAGTTTCTCAAAAGAAAAACCCACTTGTAGACAATACGATTGTATCAGATTTACGTTTGCATGTCATCGGCATAAGCATGCCATTTTTGTGCTATAGAATAGGCATAACTATTATTTCGATATATTTCCATGAATGGTGTGGCATGAGAGGATAGGAAGTACGTCTAATGCCCCTCTCGGTATGCGGAAACATATCTACCACTATTTTGCCACTTTGTCCGTATGTGAGAACATATCAAAAATTTTTCTTATTGCATCTCTTCTATCTGTTAAATATCTGCTTTTAAATTTATTTTCTAGTTATATATGAATCCTTCAACCTTTTAAATGTTGAAGATTTCATCAAATACAAATCTCCGCGGCTTCTTGTCATAGCAACGTATAATTTATTGATTGTAGAAACAGGCGTTCCTTGAATAGAGAAGTTTTCATTATCAAGTTGGTCAAATCTGTCTGTTAGAATGACACAAGCCGCATCGACTGTATCACCTTTGGAGTACGACCAATTTAATGCTTGAAATGAATATTTATCAGCTTCTTTAAAAACCAACTTTACAATTTGTCCGTTGTCAAGAATTTCCGCAGCCAAATCATCAACCCAAATAACTGAACCTTCATGTTCATCGTAGGAAGATATGCTGATACCAAGCTTTTTATTTACATAATCACAAACCTCTGCAGAACAGCGTCTTGATTTGTCCAGTGTTGTTGTGTCCACATTAAATCCCGCACTTTGCAGTTCAGAAATAAATTCTGAATATCCAACAT
>OFFK01002033.1_pt1 | contig 13036 bp, 9 predicted proteins | sample 1521361 | NCBI WGS metagenome assembly OFFK01 (sample SAMEA3504096, study PRJEB24116) | mouse gut metagenome | biome: mouse gut; feature: mouse-associated habitat; material: faeces | place: Denmark | collected 2011
GGGACAGGTTGGCCCCGTCGCCGGTGACCATGGTCTGGTAGCCCTCGGGCAGGCGGCGGATGAAGGAGTGGGCGTTGGCGCTCTTGGCGGCGGCGACGCACTCCTCATCGGTGGCGTCCAGACGGCCATACCGGATGTTGTCCATGATGGTCCCCGTAAACAGGTGGGTGTCCTGAAGAACCGCCCCCAGGGACCGGCGCAGATCCTCCTTGCGGATGGCCTTCACCCGGATGCCGTCGTAGGTAATCATTCCCCCCTCAATCTCATAGAACCGGTTAATCAGGTTGGTAATGGTGGTCTTGCCCGCGCCGGTGGAGCCCACAAAGGCGATTTTCTGGCCCGGGTCGGCGTAGACCGACACATCCTTCAAAATCCGCTTACCGGGGACATAGGAGAAGTCCACATGGCTGAACCGCACCGCCCCCCGCAGCTCGGTGAGACAGTAGTCCTCCCCGGGGACGTTGCGCACGGTGCCCCGGATGAGATGGAGGCCCACCGTTCCGTCAGGGCCGGGATACTTCCAGGCCCAGCCGTGGTCGGCCAGCATAGCCGGGTCCGGAACGGCCTCCGGGTCGGTAATCTCGGTGAGGGCCTCGTCCTCGCCCACAAACACCGGAACCAGCTCCATGCCGTTGCCCCGGGGGACCTTCCAGGCCCAGGTCCGGGGCCGGCCCTCGCCGGCGAACAGGGAGAGGGTGCCGTTGGCGTCCTTTTCCGCCGCCACCAGGGTGACTGAGCCCTCGTTGATTTCAGCGGCGGTATCCATCACCTCAAAGATGCGCTCCGCGCCGGCCATGGCGGACAGCAGGGTGGTCATCTGCTGGGAAATCTGGTTCAGGGGCTGGCCCACCTGCCGGGAGTAGTTGAGGTAGATGGCCAGCCCGCCCAGGTCGAAGCCCTGGAGGACGGAGAGCAGTCCGCCGAAGGCGGCGGTGAGGGCATAGCTGATGTTCATCAGGTTGCCCGCCACCGGCATAATCATGGTGGAGTAGAAGTTGGCCCGCTGGGCGGCATTGCGGTAGGCATCGTTCAGCTCCTTGAACTTGGCCTTGGCCTGGGCCTCATGGGTGAAGGCCTTTACCACCTTCAGCCCCTCAATGGTCTCCTGGATTTCCCCGTTGACCGCCCCCAGGGCGGCCTGCTGTTTCTGATAAAACTTCCGGCTGCGGCCCCCCAGCTGCTTGAAGAAAAACATGGTAAGGGCCAGCACCAGGGCGGTGGCAAGGAACAGCTTCCAGTTAATGACCAGCATCAGTACCACCAGCCCCGCAAACATCAGACAGCTGGAGAACAGGGATACCATGCTCTGCTGAAGGGCCATCTGCACATTGTCCGCGTCGTTGGTGAACCGGCTCATGAGTTCGCCGTGGGGGTGCTGGTCGAAGTAGGAGAGGGGGAGCTTTTGCAGGGCGTCGAACAGGTCCTTGCGCAGCCGGTTGACCCCCTTCTCCGCCAGCCGGACCATGGCGGCGGACTGGCCGTAGGTGGCCAGACAGCCCAGAAGGTAGACCCCCGCCAGCTGGAGGATGGCCAGGCCCAGTCCGGCGAAGTCGGTGCAGCCCGACCAGATAAAGTTATTGATGATGGGCCGCATCAGATACGACCCGCCCAGATTGGTCCCCACCGAGACCAGAAGGCAGAACAGCACGAACAGCAGAGGCAGCTTGCTTTTGGTGAGGTAGCCCACCAGGCGGCCCATGGTCCGTTTCAGATTTTTAGGCTTGACATAGCCCCCTTTTGGGGCGTGATGAGGTCCTGGCATTATCCGCCCACCCCCTCTTGCTGAGATTGGTAGATCTCCTGATAGATTTTGTTGGTTTTCATCAGTTCCTCATGGGTACCCTGGCCGGCGATGTGGTCGTCGTCCAGAATGAGAATTTCGTCAGCGTACTGCACGGAGGAGATGCGCTGAGCGATGATAATAACGGTAGTGTCCTTGAGATTCTTGTGGAAGGATTCCCGGATGGCCGCCTCAGTGGCCGAGTCCACGGCGGAGGTGGAGTCGTCCAGGATGCGGAGCATGGCCCGGGCGATGCACAGCCGCTGCTTCTGCCCGCCGGAGACATTGGTGCCCCCCTGGGTCAGCCGGGTGTCGAAGCCGTCGGGCAGGCCCATGATGAAGTCGTAGGCCTGGGCGTCCTTGGCGGCCTGGACGATCTCCTCCTCGGTGGCGTCCGGCTTGCCCCACAGCAGGTTTTCCCGAATGGTGCCGGTAAAGAGGATGTTGGTCTGGAGCACCATGCCGATACGGCCCCGCAGCTCCTCCAGGGGGTAGTCCCGCACGTCCACCCCGTCCACCAGCACAGAGCCGCCGGTGACGTCGTAAAACCGGGGGATCAGGTTGACCAGAGAGGATTTTCCTGTACCGGTACCCCCCACAATGGCCACAAACTGGCCCGGCTCCACGGTAAAGCTGATGTGGGACAGCACGTCGTCCCCTGTGCCGGAGGCGGCGTACTTGAAGGAGACATCCTTAAACTCCACCATGCCCCTGGGGGCGGGAAGGAGGGAAGTTTCCTCTTTGTTTTGAACGGAGGGAACGGCCTCCAGCACCTCGTTAATACGCCGGGCACAGGCCTGGGCACGGGACAGTTGGAGGAGGGACATAGCCACCATCATCACGCTCATCAGCACCTGCATGATGTAGCTGAGGAAGGCGTTCAGGTCGCCCAGCAGGAAGTCGGCCCCCATAACCATCCGTCCGCCGAAGTAGAGGACGGCCAGGGTGGCTCCGTTCAGGCACAGCATCATGATGGGCATAATGGCGATAATCCGCATACCCACGGTGAGCCCGGCGGTCATCAGCTCGTCGCTGGCGCGGTTGAACTTCTTCCGCTCGTGGTCCTCCCGGACAAAGGCTTTTACCACCCGGATGGCCACCAGATTCTCCTGGAGCACGTTGTTCAGTCCGTCGATCTTCTTCTGCATGGCGTCGAAGAGCTTGGTGCACACCTTCATGAGCACGGCGATAGCCAGCACCATCAGGGGGATGACGACCAGAAGAATCACGGCCAGCCGGGCGTTGAGGTACAGGCTGACCCCCAGGGCGGCAATGAGCATCACCGGAGCCCGGACCAGCATCCGCAGACCCATGGCCAGCATCATGGTCATGGCGTTCACGTCGTTGGTCATGCGGGTGATGAGGGAGGCGGAGGAGAAGCGGTCGATGTCGGCAAAGGAGAAGTCCTGCACCTTGTTGAACAGGCACTGGCGCAGGTTGCCGCCAAAGCCCTGGCTGGCGAAGGCGGCGTATTTGGCGGCCAGCACGCCGCAGGCCATGGAGACGGCGGCCAGAACAAGCATAGTCGCCCCCAGGGTGAAGATATAGCCGGTGTCCCCCGAGGGGATGGCCACGTCCACAATCTCCGCCATGACCAGGGGAAGGAGCAGCTCGCAGATGACCTCCAGGATAATGAGGACAGGGGATTTTATAGCGTCTTTTTTGTAACCCTCCAAATGGGTCAGGAACAGGGAAAGCAAAGTAAAATCACTCCTTTTCGTGGGAATCCGGGTGGGTCAGATTGTCCAGCATCCGGCGCTGAAAGCCCATCAGCTGGCTGCACTCCTCCAGAGAAAATCCGGCCATCATGCGTGCGGATACCCGGCGAAACACATTCCGGCAGCCCTTCACAGCAGCGGCCCCCTTCTCCGTAAGGAATACCCGGTTGCGCCGGGCATCCCTCTGCCAGGGCTCCCGGCGGATATAGCCGTCCCGCTCCAGGCATTTCAGCGAGTTGGCCACGGCGGCGGGGGAGACATGGAGCAGGCTGGCCAGTTCCCGCTGGGCCTGGCATTGGCCGTCTGGGTCCTCCCCGGCGGACTGGAGGATGGACACCAGCATAGGGTGTCCCACCTCGCCCAGCCCGGCGGCATTCAGCTCCGCCTGAACAGCGGCCCGATGGGCCTGGTTGAACTGGCGGGATAGTAAATCCATCTCGTGAAACAGGTCTTCCACGAGAAAAACCTCCTTTCAAAAAAATCATTAACCGGTTAATGATTAATGCGTTAATCATTTTACTCCGGCCGGAAAAATTGTCAAGCGGTTTTTGTGAAGTTCAAAAATTGTTTACAGACACAGAAAAGCGGCCGTCCTCAGGAGGCCGCTTTTCAAACCGGATTGCTGTAAAGAAGGAATACCTCCCCTTTTCGGGCGGTTCAGACTGTCCTGTTCAGGAGGCCAGAAAGGCCTCGATCTGCTCCCGGGTGGGCAGGGCGGGGATGGCCCCCTTCTTCTGCACCGTCAGGCCGCCGGCGGCGTTGCCATACTCCATGGCCCGGCGGACGATATCCTCCGTCAGCTGGCCGGCCTTTTCCACCCCCTGGATGCGCAGGCTGGACAGGAACGCCCCCCAGAAGGCGTCCCCCGCACCGTTGGTGTCCACGCAGGGCACCTTCCGTCCGGCCACGTCCCAGCACTTTCCGCCAAAGAAGCCCCGGGCCCCCGCGCCGCCCAGGGTCTCCACCACCACGGCAATGCCGTACTCCTCCATCAGTCCGGGCAGGGCCTCCTCGCCCCCGACCATGCCCACCTCCTCGTCGGACACCTTCAGCAGGTCCACATAGGGCAGAATCTCCCGCACCTTGGTGGCGCAGGCTGCCTGATTGTCGTTCCACATCACATTGCGGTAGTTCACATCGAAGCTGACCAGCTTACCCAGCTCATGGCCCAGGCGCAGCGCCCTGGCGGTGGCCTCCGCCGCCGGGGAGGCAGACAGGGAACAGGAGCCGGCGTGGACAATGGCGCTGTTCCGGATATCCTCCTCCTTCACCGCCCGCTCCTCCAGGAACATGTCGGCCCCCGGCTTGCGGGCAAAAGTAAAGCTGCGGTTGCCGTCGGGGGCCAGGGTGACGAAGGCCAGGGTAGTAATGGCCTTTTCGCACAGCTCCGGGTTGATGACCCGCACACCGTTCTCCTCCATCGTCTGCACCAGGAAGCGGCCGAAATCGTCGTCGCCCACACTGCTGCACACCCCCACAGACAGCCCGCTGCGGGCGGCGACGATCGCCGCGTTGCCCGGCGCGCCGCCGGGATTGCGGATATAGCTGGCCGGCTCACTGCCGGGGGTAAAGTCGATTACGAGCTCTCCAATGCTGTACAGGTCCATCACGCATCCGCCTTCCTGAATATTGTAAATCATATAAGCTTCCGGGCGGAGCCGCCGCGGGGCGGCCCTCCCGCTCCATGCCCTATATTATAGCAAATTCCAGAGGGATTGCAAGTGCCTCAGGGCAACAGCATTTGAAATTAGGCGAAAAGGATATCAAGAAGACGTTGAGGATTCAGGGCGGCAGCAAAGCGCTTTTTCCGGATGCTGACCCTACGGCCAAAGCCAGCATTTTTGTAGCGAGCCAGAGCAGTTTTACGCAGAACATTCAAGTTGAGCGGGTACATATCTTTACAGGCCCTGAAGGCATCCTCGTTAAAGATGACATCCAGACACCAGTGCAGCTGGTTCTCTACAGGCCAATGCTTGTGTACCGCATAGGCAAAACGTTCCACGTCGGTGACAGAAGAGAGAAAATATCGGGTATCTGTTGTAGTTTTATCGCCCCTGCTGATCGTGGCAGTCACCATGCCGGCAGCTTGCAGTCCATCCCATTCCGCCGCTACGGTAGCCAGGGCAGGGCAGCCAGTAAGCGATACTCCCGCCGCCGCAGGTCTTCTACCTGCTCCAGCTTATAATTTTTCTAGTTCCATATTCCTTACGCCAAGGGAAACCCCGATTTCTCTTGGATGGACGGAGCAGGCGGCATTTTAGACAGACTGAAAGAGGTAGCTGACCTGGTGGGGCTGATTGCCGCTGGCCTGGCACTCTGGAAACTCAGTGGGGACTTCGCTCGTAGTTAAAGCACCGGATGTGCAGTTCCAACTCTCCGACGATACATTTAGTATCAAAGATTTAAAAACCTCTGTCAGTGACAGGAAGGCCGCGATTGCGAGTGCAATTACTGACAAGGGGGTTAGCACTAGCCCTACGGCTGCCTTTTCGACTATGGCCCAAAATATACGTAGCATTCAAAGTGGTGGACCTTCCAGAACCTGTTCTATTAAAATCGTAATACTTCCGCTGTCAGTGTCTATTTTATATATTTGGGTACAAATACCACTAATACCGATGACACATTACTTTTTATATATGTTAAGAGCGGCTCAACTGAAACCATCAATGCAGTACTTAAAGATAAAACTAATATTTGGGTTTTTAGAACAGACGTTAATACGTCTAATGTTTTTTCAATAGACTGCTCCAATGCCGATATGAAAAGGAACGCGAACATGGGTAGCTACGATCAGTTATTTTATGCTTGGAACAGCATTCCATCTCGTTAACTTTAAACGTAGTTCCATGGCATAGATGAAAAGGGGATTTATATGCAAAGGTGGGTGCTAAATGACAGAAAAGAGAGATACCATGAGCGAAAACTGTGAAAGCTGTCAAGTCTCAGCGTGAGCGGAAAAAGCTTTGTTGCTGGTCCTGAAGTCTGAATATAAAATAGTGGTTGCGGTCATTGTAGAATCCCCTCTTTCTATTCTTTTTGCACTTTTAGCATACCAGCATGAGATTATAACTGCAATAAACCATTGGTTCAGGAACCGCAAAAAAATTAAAAATTTTTTGCCTTGTACTTGACATAAGGGGGCCTAAGCTCGTGGAAGCGGATGTGCTCCAGTCCCGCGTCCTTTAGTATCTTTTCGTGGAGCTTTACTACGGAGTCTGGATGGTACATTTCTCCGGTCACTGGCGAGGGAAACATGTACTGGTTGTTCGGGTGCTTGCTGCACTCTTGGATCAGCAGGTCGACGGTATCCTGCGGGATGGATACCTGCCGCACCGAGGTCTCTGTCTTTGGCCTGGAGAGTATCACTTCCCCACCGGGGTTGCGAACGTACTGCTTGCTGACGGAGATCCTCTTGTGTTCTGCGTCCAGGTCACTCCAGAGGAGCGCCACCAGCTCGCCTTTCCTCAGTCCGCTGACCAGCTCCAGGTAGAACATGGGCAGGACATCTCTGGCGTGGGCGGCATCCAGGCAGGACTACCACAACTTCTGGCGGCTGAAACGGAACTTCCTTATAAACGAGTTTCAAATTGTTTACCAATTCAGAGAGTAGCTCCCCTCATTCCTCTACTACAACCTCCAGAGTATAAAAGCGAAATCCTATTTTCGTTCATAGAAAAAATTTTTACCGTAAAAAAATCCCCCGCCAGAACCGAGTCTGGCGGGTGATTGCATCGGAAAATCTTTGCCTTGATGCTGGGCTATACTTCCTGTTAAGCAAAGCAGTTTTGGAAAATGCATAATTGCTAGCACTCGAGGTCATGTTGGGGGGCGCTATCAACAGATAAGGCTGTCTTTGAGACACATGCAGAGGTCCGTGTGGCCCGTCTTACAGGCGGAGATAAATCAGTTGGGTTTTCGGGTTAGTAGAGCTTGCTCAGGCCAATTTTTTTCTCTACCAGGTAGATTACTGCTGCAACCACGATAATAAACAGAGTAGAGTAAGCAGAGATAAGGGGTGTAAAGGATTCCGTAATATAGGAATACAGCCGGAGAGGGAAGGTGACGGTTTTAGCGCTTTTCATAAACAGAATGATAACGCATTCATCAAACGCAACCACAAAGGCGAACACCGCTCCACCCACAATGCCCTGGCGGATACAGGGGAGAGTAACATGGAACAGAGTGCGAACGGGGGAGGCCCCCAGCACCAATGATGCCTCCTCAAAGCTGGCGTCTAGCCCCACCAGGTTCGCGGTGACCGTCCTGATTACATAGGGCATTTGAATCACCGCATAGGTCAGGCACAGTTTCCAGTAGTTGGTGAACAGTCCACCGAACAGGACAAAATACTGCAAAAAGGCCACCGCGCTAATGATAGTGGGAATAATAATGGGGGAAAGGAAAACAGATTCAAAAATCCCCTTTGCCTTGCTGTTGGACTTCCAAAACCACAGGCTGACCATCGTTCCCAATACGCAGGCAATAAACACGCTGACCACGGCGATGCGGACGGACAGCAGCAGGGAAGAGTTGAACTCCGCGCTGTGGACGGCCCGCTCAAACCAGCGTAGGGTAAAGCCGCGGGGCGGAAAGACTACCCGGTTGGTATCGCTGAAAGCGGTAAACACCACCACCAGCAGGGGGCTAAGCAGAAACAGATATACCAGGAACCGGGCCAGCCTTCCGGCCAGACTTGTCAGCTTCATACATCCTCCCCCTCTCCCCGCATAGCGGCGCGCAACAGCTTTTCGGAACGGGCGGTTTTTCTGGCCTGCCACAGGTCGTAAAGCTTGCCGGAATTACTGATAATCATAGAGACAATCAGGAAAATGACCGAAATGGCGGCGGCAAAGCCCCAGTCGTAGATATAGGTGGCCTGTTGCTGAATCAGTGTGGTCATGGTTATGATTTTTCCGTTACCCAGGATGACGGGGACCACAAAGGCGGCGGTATTCAAAGCGAATACCAGCATGAAGCCGGATACCAGACCCGGGATAGTCAGCGGGAAGGTAATGCGGAAAAAGGTGGTCCAGAACCCTGCCCCGCAGACATAGGAGGCCTCTTCCACGCTGCGGTTGACGTTTCCAATAGGCCCGGTTAAAATCATGATCATATAGGGCAGTCCGCAGTAAACCAGTCCCATTTCCACCGCCAGCAGAGTGCCTGTCTCTACAAGGGACATCAGACCAAACAGCCGCACGGTGATGGGCACCCAGAGGGGCAGAATAGACAGTGCGGTGAGGATATGCTTTGCCTTGGCGTTGACCCGGCAGAGATGGTAAGCCACAGGATAGCCCATCACCACACAGATTACAGCGGACAGAAAGCTCAGCCCTACAGTTAGGCCTAAGACCTTCCAATAGTAGGGGTCCATCAGAAATCTGGTATAGTTGTGCCATGTGAACGCCCCCAACGCCTTGCCCACACCCTGAAACTCAAAGAAACTCATGTAAATCATTTTGAAAATCGGAGTGACAAACAAAAAGGTGACGTAGGCCAGCGGGATAATCAAATACCAGATGTTCACATAGGACCAGGTGTCTTTTTCTCGTTTCATGCGGCTCCCTCCTTTGCAACGGCGCAACTCTAAAAGGGCGGGGAAGGGTCAATTCCCCCGCCCTTTTGTCAGACAGAGATTACTTGAATTCCCGGTTCCAGCGCTCGATCAGGGCGGGTTTAACACTCTCCAGAGCGGCAGAGTCCATGTAGATCAGGCTGGAAACCTGCTCCTGCCCATAGGGCATGTAGTCCTGAAGCTCCTCGTCGATAACAGTCTTGGAGTTGGAAGGGGCATAGTAGTTGTTCTCGGCGTAAGCCTTCTGTCCCTCGGGGGCCAGCAGCTCGTTGACAAACAGATAGGCCAAATCCTTCTTGGTGGAACCGCTGCTGATGGCCGTCAGAGAGGTCATGGCGATAGAGCCTTCCTTGGGCTGGCAGAATTTCACATCATAGCCCTCTTTCATCAGGCCAATGGCCCGGCCGTTGGTCTCCACGGAGATGACAATCTCTCCGCTGGACAGGGCGCTCTCCAAGTCGGCGTGCTGGCTGGCATAGATGCCGATATTGCCCTTCAGAGACTGCAGCTCATTGAACAGATTGTCCCAGTTGGCGGTATCCTCAATATGGCTACCCTGAATGCGGGAGACGGCCTCCAGGAACTCCATGCCGCCTCCCATGCTGTAGTCGATCATGCCAGCTTTGCCTCCGGCGTAGGCGGAATCCCAGAGGTCCAGCCAGCTGGTGGGCTCCTTCTCCACCAGATCGGCGCGGTAGACGAGACCGTAGGTGCCCCAGTTGGTGACCACGGCGGTGTCATACATAAAGGCCTCCTGATACAGGTCCTTGGCATTTTCGATCTTGCTGGTGTCCAGCGTCTCCAGAACGCCCATATCGGTGCCCTGAACCACCTCGAAGGTGTCCACGTGCAGTACGTCGATGGAGGCGTTATTACCTTCGGTGGCCAACTGCGCCAGAGGGGCCGCGCCGCTGACTACCTCAACCTTGGCACCTGTTTTGGCCTCAAAGCCGGGGATTACATGGTTGCGCAGAGTCTCCTCATAGGTTCCGCCCCAGACCTGAACCACCAGGGTCTCGCCGGCGTAGGGCAGGCTTCCACCGCCTTGGCCGGAGGAGGAAGCTCCGCCATTGGGGACAGAGGAATTTCCGCTGGACTGTCCGCCCCCGCCGCCGCCACAGGCGGCCAGAGACAGGACCATCGCGGCGCAGAGCAGCAAAGCAGTGATCTTTTTCATTTGATTTTCTCCTTTCGATTTTGAGGTTGACAGTTTATCTATCCACCAAAATCAGGTTGTTCTCGTCCAGGGAGAAATGGATTGTGTCTCCCTCACCGCAGTCAACCAGATGCTTGGTTTGTAGATCGATTTCGATCTCCTTTCCCTCTCCCGCATCCACCAGATAACGCACGGTAGAGCCCAGATAGATGCGTGCGGTCACAGTACCGGAAACAAGGTTTGGCCTGTTTTCACCGGTGCCGCCGGCCAAAATGTTTTCCGGCCGGACGGCAAGGGTAACCTCTTTCCCAAAGGAAAGCTGGCTGGCGCCGGGAACAACGGCCTGGATCAGATGTCCGCCTTTGGACTTTACCAGGATCCGGTCCCCGTCCACATGCTGAACAGCGCCCTCAAAGAAATTGGCGTGGCCCACGAACCCGGCAATAAATCTGGTTGCCGGCTTGGTGTACAGTTCAGTAGGAACGGTAATCTGCTCAATTTTCCCCTTGTTCATTACAGCAATGCGGTCTGAGATGGTCAGCGCTTCCTCCTGGTCGTGGGTCACATAAATAGCGGTAACATTCATCTTTTTCAGCAAGTTCCGAATTTCGACTCGGGTACGCTCCCGCAGTTTGGCGTCCAGGTTGGACAGCGGCTCATCAAAGAGCATCACCTTTGGCTCCACAATCATGGCTCGGGCCAGGGAGACCCGCTGCTGCTGGCCGCCGGACAGCTCCCGGGGCAGACGGTTTTCCACTCCGCTGAGCTGAACAATGTTCATCATCTCCCGCGCCCGCTCCATCAGAACCTTTTTATCCCGGATTTTCCGCATTTTCAGGCCATAGACAATGTTTTCATATACGGTGAGATGGGGAAAGAGAGCGTAATTTTGAAACACCATAGAAATATCGCGCTTGTGTGGAGGAACGCCATTCATATTCTGTCCCTGAATGCGAATTGTACCCTTGGTAGGTTCGATAAGGCCGGCGATCATCCGCAGCGTGGTCGTCTTGCCACAGCCGCTGGAGCCCAGCAGAGAGATGATTTCTCCCTTCTCAATTTGCAGGTCAACGTTGTCTACCGCGATAAAATCTTTGTAGTGTTTGGCGACGTTGGTAAGTTCCAGTTGATAATCCATGGCAATTCCCTCCCGTGCGGTGCGTCAAATGTCGTTTGTGTTCTGCTGCCGGTCAGCCTAACTGTTTGGACAACTCGGTAAATATTACGCCCAAGGCGTGGGCGCCGGCATCGGGGTAGCCCAGGCTGCGCTCGCCTACCGTCCCAGCCCGGCCCATGCGGGCTACAATTTTTTCTGTGCTTTTGGCTCCTTCAACGGCAGCCCTGGCCCCCTCCTGAAACAGCTGAAGCATGGTCAGCTCTGTACCGGACTTCTCCTGCCACACTTGGGCACAGGGGATCAGGGCGTCCATCAGTGTCTTGTCCCCCACCTGAGCGCCCCGCCCGAAGGAGCGTTCGCCGGTGGTCTGAATCCCCTGGACGACGGCAGCGAGCATTTCGGCAAACTCCTGTTTGCTCAGTGTGTCTTTGCCCTGGCAGTACCGGCCCGCAGCCCGAAAGCCGGAACCCCAGATGGGGCCAGAGGCCCCGCCGCAGTACTCCATAATAATAATGGAGCTGTCCAGCAAAAACTGTTCCAGGGTGGCACCCGGAGCGGTCAGCCTATTCCACCCCCTTTTTAGCTGGCGGAAGCCCTTGGCCACGCTCATCCCAAAGTCTCCGTCCCCCGCAAAGGAGTCCAGCTCGCAGAAGGTCTTCTCATTGCAAATAATACAGGCGCTCATTGCATCCACCAGATAGATCAGGTTGGACAGGGTAAGCTTCTCATCACGGATGACCGCCCAGGCGGGATCGGTCTGGATGCTGCCGTCCACCTCAACAGAGGAATGCTCCGTCCCTGTCAACGGCTCATATGGAACAGGGAGCTGAGGACCCTTCAAGGTCCAGCCGGCAGTTTCACAGGGGTCAAACAGCAGCTCTTTCAATTCACTGTCCAGCTTCAGAATAGAGACAGAGGCTCCTGCCATGTCAATGCTGGTCATGTAGTTGCCCACCAGAGAGCAGACCACCTGAAGCCCGGGGTGCTCTGACAGGATTTGCCGGACAGAGTGGTTCAGCACATACAGCTCCTGGGCAGGAGTGGCACCCAGGCCGTTGATGAGCAGCGCGATTTCATCGTCCTGCCCCTGGTCCAGCCCCAGTTCAGAGAGCAGCTGTTCCGTCATGCGCCGGGCCAGAGTGTCGGCGCTGGTCAGGGGTTCCCGAGACCGGCCGGGCTCGCCGTGAATGCCCACACCGTATTCAATTTCCCCCTCGCCCAGCTGGAACGTGGGCGTTCCCTTCGCGGGTACGGTGCAGGAGGTCTCGGCAAATCCAATGGTCCTCACATGATCCGCCGTCCGTTGAGCCAGCTCCTTTACCCGGGCGAGCTCATAGCCCCGCTCGGCGGCGGCTCCAGCAATCTTGTGAACAAAAACAGTTCCGGCAACCCCCCGGCGGCCTATTGTATACAGGCTGTCCTGAACGGCAATGTCGTCTTCAACTTTTACATAATCTACTAGCATTCCGTCTTCCTGTGCCAGGAAAGCGGCGTTTTTAAAGTTCATCATGTCTCCGCTGTAGTTTTTGATAATCAACAGCGTCCCCCTGTTGCCCCGGGTCTGGCGCAAGGCCTGATAGACCTGAATTTGCGAAGGAGAGGCAAATACGTCGCCGCACACAGCCGCGTCCAGCATACCCGGACCTACAAAGCCGGCGTGAGCCGGCTCATGGCCGCCGCCCCCCCC
>OFFK01002041.1_pt1 | contig 12983 bp, 10 predicted proteins | sample 1521361 | NCBI WGS metagenome assembly OFFK01 (sample SAMEA3504096, study PRJEB24116) | mouse gut metagenome | biome: mouse gut; feature: mouse-associated habitat; material: faeces | place: Denmark | collected 2011
GCACCGGGGGCAGAGCCGCAACCGGGGACAGAGCCGCAGTAGGACGGCCGGCTGGAAACAGGAATCCCCTGCTGGACAAGGGCTGCCGCCACATCCAGGTACAGGGGCTCCCCGGCAGCTCCCGGTTCTTTGGTGCGGTCCAGGACCGTGATCCGGCGGGAGCTCCCCGGCAGCTTTTCCACCAGATGGCGGGCGCTGAAGGGCCGGTAGAGATGCACATTGATCAGGCCATATTTTCCCCCAGGGGCGCTGTCGATATATTCTTTTATGGTCTCGCAGACGCTGCCCATGGCGATGATTACATGCTCCGCGTCCGATGCTCCATAGTAGTCGAACAGGCCATAGTGGGTGCCCAGCCGTCTATTGATTTTGGCAAGCTGCTGTTCCACGATTTCCGGCAGCGCCAGATAATAGGGATTGGACGCTTCCCTGGCCTGGAAAAAGATATCGGGATTCTGCGCAGAACCATACACTTTTCCGTGCGATGGATGCAGGGAACGCTGACGGAAGCGGATCAGGGATTGGGGAAGGGAAGGTTCCTTTGCCGGATCCGGATTTCCGTTTTCTTCCAGCAGCAGGCTCTTCAGGTCCTCATACTCCCAGACCTGTATCTTGTGCAGCTCATGGGAGGTGCGGAACCCGTCGAAGAAATTCAGGAAAGGGACCCGTCCTTCGATGGCCGCCAGATGGGCCACAGGGGACAAGTCCATGACCTCCTGCACGCTGCTTTCCGAGAGAAAAGCCATGCCTGTCTGGCGGCAGGCATAGATGTCGGAATGGTCTCCGAAGATGGACAGGGCGTGGGTGGCAATGGTTCTGGCGGCCACATGGATGACGCCGGGGAGCAGTTCGCCCGCCATGCGGTACAGATTGGGTAGCATCAGCAACAGCCCCTGGGAGGCTGTGAAAGTGGTGGCGAGAGAACCGGCCAGCAGCGCGCCGTGGACGGCGGAGGCAGCCCCGGCTTCGGACTGCATCTGAGAGATGGTCATGGTCTTGCCGAATATATTTTTCCTGCCCTGTCCCGCCCATTCATCGCAGAGCTCCGCCATGGGGGAGGAGGGGGTGATGGGGTAGATGGCCGCGGATTCGCTGTAGGCATATGCCACATGAGCAGCGGCCTGATTGCCGTCCATGGTGCGGGTGGGCCGAGTGTCCTGGGACAGGGGATGAGTCGTGTGTATTGTGTTCCGCATAAAAAATGACCTCCGGGTATGATAGATTGTGTATCCTTCCTATCATGTCCCGGAGGCGGTTGATTTATGCCGGTCGGTTTGCATTTCCCAAGGGGCGTGGAGCCAAAACATACAGCCATTGCGAAGCCGCGAGACGGCTGCCGGTCATTTCAGGAAGCCGTTGACAATCTGCGCCTCCGCTTCCGCCGCTGTCAGGCCCAGGGTCATCAGCTTCGTGATCTGCTCGCCAGCAATCTTTCCGATGGCGGCTTCATGGATCAGCTCCGCGTCCAGATGGTGGGCGGTGATCTCGGGAATGGCGCTGATCTTCGCGTTGTCCATGATGATGCCGTCGCACTCCGAATGCCCCTTGCAGCGGTTGTTGCCGTTGATCTTGGAGTAGAAGACCTGGTAGGAATTCTCCCTGGCCACGGAGCGTGAGATGATGTTCGCGCTGGAATCCTCTCCGTCCAGATCCACCTGGAAGGAGGTCTCGGCGGTCTGATGGCCGTGGGTCATGAGCTTTTCCGTGACCACGATTCTGGCTCCCGTTGCCAGCTTTGCGCCGGTGAAGCGCTTGGTGGAGTCCACGCCCTTGATCTGGACCGTCTCCATCTCCATGAAACTGTTCTCGCCCACCTCCACCTGGGTCTGGGGGTTCATGATGCGGCTGCCGTTCCCATCGCCGCTTCCATAGTGCTTTTCCACGTACTTCACATGGGAATTTCTGCCGATGTAGAAACTGTGGAGTCCGTCATGGCGGCTGTCGCTGTCGCCGCTGTTGTGGATGCCGCAGCCTGCCACGATGGTCACGTCGCAGTCGTCCCCGATATAGAAATCATTGTACACCATCTCCGTCAGGCCGCTCTGGCTTAGGACCACGGGGATATGCACGCTCTCTTTTTTGGTGCCGGGCTGGATGACGATGTCTATGCCCTGTTTGTCCGTCTTGGTCACGATGTCGATGTGGGCGGTGGTGGAGCGCTCCACGCTTTGTCCGTTGGCGCGGATATTGTAGGCTCCGGCGGGCATCTCATGGAGCCCTGCCACCTGCTCTAACAGGTTTTTCTGTATTTCGTCCATATGATTGTCCTCGCTTTTTTGATGTAGGCAGTATGTACCTTAGGGCCGGGGTCCACCGGGTCATTGATAGAACCGGCATCCTTCCGTACCTTTCAGAAGCTCCGGCAGAATGTCCCCCCGCTGTCCCCTGGCCTGCAGGGTGCCCTCCGCCAGCACCACGATTTCGTCCGCGATGTTCAGGATGCGCTCCTGATGGGAGATGATGATCAGGGAATTGTCGCTCTCCCGATGCATTTCCTCAAAGACCTGGATCAGGTTGTTGAAGCTCCACAGATCGATTCCGGCCTCCGGCTCGTCGAAGACACAGAGAGGCGTGTTGCGGGCGATGATAGAGGCAATCTCTATCCGCTTCAGCTCGCCCCCTGACAGGCTGGCGTCCACGTCGCGATTGACATAATCCCTGGCGCAGAGCCCCACTTTCGACAGATAGTCACAGATATCCGGAAACTTCACATGGCTGCCGGCTGCCAGCTGGATCAGGTCTTTCACCTTGATGCCCTTGAACCGCACCGGCTGCTGGAACGCGAAGCTGATGCCCAGCCTGGCCCTGTCGGTGATGCCCATTTGGGTGATGTCCGTGCCGTTATAAAGTATCTGGCCTGAAGTGGGCTGTTCGATGCCCATGATCAGCTTCGCCAGGGTGGATTTCCCGCCGCCGTTGGGGCCTGTGATGGCGATGAATGCGTGATCCTCGAAGGTCAGGTTTATCTCCCGAATGATTTCTTTCTGCTTGTCGGCGTCATCGGATACCTGGAAGCAGAGATTGCGTAATTCCAGCATATGCGTCCTCCTCGTCATAAACTCTTTATCCTGCCGCTTATGTTACAGTATAGCACAGAAATGGGAAAATCTGCACAGGTTAGAAAAATTTTATCTTTCCATAAGGATTCCGAATCGCCGGACATGGATAACGCCTGCGGGGGCATGGCCAATCAGCTGTCACAGTTTTCCCGCGTATCGGACATTTTATACAGGTCTCTGCCGGTGAACACTGCCACCGAGCGGGGACGCATGATGAATTCGTGGTCGATGCGGACTTCTTCCCCTTCCGGATAGAAATACCGGCCTTGCTCATCGCCCCCGGTGTTCACGCTCAGGTACCAGGCCTGGCTGGAATTCAGGGAAGGGAGCGTGATGCGCACATCCTCCCAGTGGGTGTTCACGGCCACGTATACCAGGTCGTCCGCCTCTGCTTCCAGATTGTAGCCTGCGAAGCTGACGGCGAACGTCTGGGCATCATTGGGGATATAGACCTGTTCAGCGTTGACGCTGTGGGTGAGGAGCGGTTCCATGCCGCAGACGGCGTCCGGGAGCATCTGGCGGATGACGGGATGCCTGTGGCGGTAGGCAATCATGAAGCGGAAGAATTCGAACAGATCCCGGTTCTTCTCCAACAGGCTCCAATCCAGCCAGGAGATCTCATTGTCCTGGCAGTAGGCGTTGTTGTTGCCGAACTGGGTGTTGCCGAACTCGTCACCGGCCAGGAACATGGGCGTCCCGCGGCTGCACATGAGCACGGCGCAGGCGTTGCGGATCATGCGGAAACGGAGGCTGAGGACTTCCGGGTCGTCGGTATCGCCCTCAGCTCCGCAGTTCCAGCTGCGGTTGTCATCGGAGCCGTCCGTATTGTTCCAGCCGTTCCCCTCGTTGTGCTTCTGGTTATAGGAATAGAGATCGTAGAGGGTAAAGCCGTCATGGCAGGTGAGGAAATTCACGCAGGAATTGTAGCCTGCGTAGTTATTGTTGTTGTCAGAGTAGAAGCCGCCGTAGAGGTCGCCGGAGCCGGAGATGCTCCAGGAGGCCTCCCAGGAATGCCAGTAATCCCCCTTCAGGAAGCTTCTTAAGGAATCCCGGTAACGGCCGTTCCATTCCGCCCAGCGCTTGCTGGCGGGGAATTTCCCCACCTGGTACAGGCCGCCAGCGTCCCAGGCCTCGGCAATCAGCTTCACGTTGCGCAGCACCGGGTCGGTGGCGAGGAGCTCCAGAAGAGGCGGATTGTTCAGGGGCGAGCCGTCCTCGTGCCGGCCCAGGATGCTGGCCAGGTCGAAACGGAAGCCGTCGATGCGGTAATTCACCGCCCAATACCGCAGGCATTCCAGAATCAGCTGCCGGACGATAGGGTTGTTGCAGTTCAGGGTATTGCCGCAGCCGCTGAAGTTGTAGTAGTTCCCGTTGGGCGTCAGCATGTAGTAGACCTTGTTGTCGAAGCCTTTGAAACAGAAGGTGGGGCCCTTTTCGTTCCCTTCGGCGGTGTGGTTGAACACCACGTCCAGAATCACTTCTATGCCGTTGTCGTGGAGGGCCTTGATCAGCACTTTCAGCTCTGTGCCCTCATGATTGTATTCATCATTTGCGATATAGGTGGTGTTGGGGGCGAAAAAGCCCACGGTATTGTAGCCCCAGTAGTCCAGAAGCTTTTTGCCGTTCACCTCTCTGGCGGCTATGGCCTCATCGAACTCAAAGATGGGCATCAGCTCCACCGCGTTGATTCCCAGCTCTTTCAGATAGGGGATTTTTTCCATCAGCCCGGCGAAGGTGCCGCGATGGGCCACACCGGAGGAGGGATGGAAGGTGAAGCCCCGGACATGCAGCTCATAGATGACCAGGTCGCTCATGGTGCGGGTGGATTGGGGCATGGCGCCCCAGTCGAAGACGTCCTTTATGACACGGGCATGATAGCAGCCGGATTTGCGGCCGCCCCAAACACGGGTGCTGGTCACGGATTTGGCGTAAGGGTCTAAAAGGACGGCATCGCGGTTGAAGGTAAGCCCGTTCTTCGGGTCGTAAGGGCCGTCGATCTGATAGGCGTACTCGAATTCCTCAATGTCCAGCCCGAAGACGATCATGGAGTAGACATCGCCGATTTTATAGGCTTCCGGGAAGGGGAGCCTGGCGTAGGGGGTGGAAGCGTTCCGATGGAAGAGGAGGAGGGTGCAGGAGGTTCCGTAGTGGGTGTGGACCGTAAAGTTCACTCCCACGGGAAGCATCATGGCTCCATGTACGTCAAAAAGTCCGGGACGGACAGGGAATCCTTCTATCTCCGCCACGGGCTGCAGCGATACGTGCAGTTCCGGGATATATTTCTCTGTATAAAGTTTCAAATTATGTCTCCTTTGAGTTAGTTTAAAAAAACAACATGCCAACAGTATATCGGATGTGGGCGGAAAAAGCAATGAAAAGTTAAAAAGTTGAAAAACTTGAAAATAGGGCTTGACATTTTGGCAGGAAAAGGGTATGATAAATAACGTTGTAGGTGATGAGACCACAACGATATGTGCGTTTAGCTCAGCTGGATAGAGCGTTTGGCTACGGACCAAAAGGTCGGGGGTTCGAATCCTCTAACGCACGTTATTGTGTGCATTGGTGTACGTTAGAGCGCGCGTCATGCACATTGTTGTGTGAGTGGCGAGAAAGTCTTTATAAGAGGCGTTCCCGCTATTTCTTTTTTGTTGAGACACGGCTGTATTTCCATGCTTCTCATGTTCTGCTATCCTACGGATTTCGTTGTGATTCCTTTTTAATTTTTTATCTTTTAAAAGAAGAAGGAGAGGAAGTTCCTGACAGAGCTGTTGGGAAATGTTTAGATTGTAAGCAAAGTAAGACTATGATAGAATAAGGACATAGCAGATGGAAATTTTGATGGCTGCTGACATCTGGGATAGCAGCAGTGAAAGGCAGGTTTTCATATATATCATTTTATCCTATGCATCAGGCAGCCTGAACAAACTGGCGGGAGATATAGCGTATGTCACTGAGGAGAGGGTACTGTCCGGCTGCCGCTGCATCTATAACGATAGTTTGGACATGGACGAGGATGTGACCTATGATGAATAATGATTTTATCCTGTCGAAACTGGGCGAAGTCCGCAGAAATGCGTTTATCATCGAGTTTGAGCTAGGCTTGCTGACACATAATCTTGTCTTGTCGGGAAATGCGAAGATAGATACCGGCTGTGAAAATACCAGCATCGCGCTCCAGTCGCCATCGATCGGCATAGATAAGAGAACAGCATTCGCATACAAAAAGCAAGCCATAGAAGCGAATCTGAATATGAGCCTTGGATTTGGTGCCAATGATACAAAAATGTTCAGAAGGGAGCAGAGAGATTTGTTCCGGTGTGGAGATTTCATAGACTGCTCTGTGCTTAAATTTGATGTGCCTGTTACGGAGTATAGCATCAAGGTTATAGCATGCCGATTGGGCATATCGGGGTCAGCTATGACAGGATATCAAATTAAAAAAGCCCTTTTGCAGGCTTTTTTATTCTGCACCACGCAGAGTCTTGCGACGATTCCGGTTTAACCTTATTTGCACTCGTCTTGTCAATTCAAAATTATAATAGCACTTGTTTGAAGGAAATGTCAATAGGTCGAATGATAAAAAGCATAGAAAATAAAGAAGGATATGGAAAGGGGAACACGAATGATGCAGAAAGAATATTATTTAGGGTTGGATATGGGTACTTCCTCGGTTGGTTGGGCTGTCACGGATGAAAACTATAAACTTCTAAGGGTAAAAGGAAAAGATTTGTGGGGAATAAGAGAATTTGAAGAAGCTCAGACAGCGGCAGAGAGACGGAGCAAGCGTATTAGCAGAAGAAGACGTCAGAGAGAGGTGGCGCGAATAGGTCTCTTAAAGGAATATTTTCACGATGCCATAATGGCAAAGGATTCAGCATTTTATCAGAGATTGGAAAATAGCAAATACCATTTAGAAGATAAAGACGAGAAGGTTCAATATAAAAATGGTATTTTTAATGACTCAGATTATCAAGATAAGGACTATTTTAGACAGTATCCGACTATATTTCATCTTCGGAAAGAGTTGATTCTGAATCCGGCGGAGCATGATGTAAGATTAGTTTATTTAGCATTGCTCAATATGTTCAAGCACAGAGGACATTTCTTGAATGCCGGTATTTCAGGAGAGGGGAATGAGAAAGGGATATATAGTGTATATCAGCAGTTCTGCTGTGCGCTTATGGAAGAAGCGGAGATATCATTCCCGATGGACATCAGCGGAGAAACCATAGAGGAAATATTATCTTGCAGAGAATATTCTCGAACGAAAAAGGCAGAGGAATTGGCGAAAGCGTTTCAGATAGATGTGAAAGATAAAAAGAGGACAGGATTTGTAAAAGCTGTCTGTGGATTGAAAGTGGATGCGAAACTTTTGTTTGGAGATATTGCTGCGGATAAAGACAAGAAGATAGAAATATGTTTTTCGGAATTTGGATATGAAGAGAAGATTCCGGAGATTTCGGAAACATTAGGTGAAAAATACTATGCTATAATCGAAATGATGAAAGAAATTTATGATATTGGCGTGCTGGCAAATATCATGAAAGGCTATTCCTATTTATCTGAAGCAAGGGTTGCTGAATATGATAAGCACGGAAATGATTTAAAAATATTAAAAAGAGTGCTGAAACGCTATGGAATGGCAAAAGAATACAATTATTTTTTCAGGAGCGATTCTGCAGGAACATATTCTGCATATGTAAAATCGCTGAATTCAGGAATAAAGCGCAGAAGAGAGATGAAAGAGCGCGGTCAGGAGGACTTGTATAAGGCGGTCAGGAAGTTGCTGAAAACCATGCCGGAAGATGATGCGGATGTTAAGTATATTCAGGAAGAACTTGAGAAAGAGAATTTTCTTCCCAAGCAGTTGACTGCTTCCAATGGTGTCATTCCCAATCAGGTCCATGTCAAAGAAATGAGGAGAATACTTGCAAATGCGGAAAGCTATTTACCATTTTTGTCAAAATGTGACGAATATGGTTTGAACGTAAGCGAGAGGATTCTGCAATTGTTTTCATTTCAGATTCCCTATTATGTTGGGCCGCTTTCAGAAAAAAGTAAGACAGGATGGGTAATCAGGAAAGAGAAGGGAACTGTTTTACCATGGAACATCGAAGATAAAATCGATGTAAAAGCAACTTCGGAGGAATTTATTTCCCGAATGGTCAGAAGGTGCTCTTACTTAAATGGGGAGAAAGTGCTGCCAAAGACTTCTTTGGAATATGAAAGTTTCTGTGTGTTAAATGAGATAAATAATATTGCGATTGATGGAGAACGGATTCCTGTTTCTTTGAAGCAGGAGATTTATAATGTGCTGTATAAAAAGGGGAAAAAAGTTACCAGAAAACAGTTGGTGAATTACTTGCGGGCGCAGGGAGTTTTAGAGGATGAAACACAGCTTACCGGTATAGATGAGTCAATCTATAATTCGCTTTCTACTTATGGGAGATTTACTGCTATATTCGGAGAGCGCATGGAAGAAGATAATATCAGGAAAATGGTGGAGGAGATTGTGCTTTGGTGCACGATATATGGGGATTCAAAGAAATTTTTGAAAGAGAGACTTGAAGAACGATATGCGGAACATCTGTCTTCCGAACAGATAAAAAGGATTACAGGATTAAAATTTAAAGACTGGGGTAATCTGTCAAAAGAGTTTTTGGAAATGCAGGGATGTGATAAGGCTACAGGCGAGAGCGTTTCTCTGATTAGAATGATGTGGGAAACGAACCTGAATCTGATGGAATTATTGAACAGTCCACAGTATACCTACAAAGAGGAACTGGAAAGCAGACAGGGGGCTATGTTGAAGACTTTGGTAGAAATACAACCGGAGGATTTGGATGATTACTATTTTTCGGCTCCGGTAAAGAGAATGGTATGGCAGACTCTGTTGATTATGAAAGAATTGGAAGAGGTACTAGGAAATCCGCCCAAAAGGCTATTTGTGGAAATGACACGGAAACCTGATGAAAAGAAGAAAAGAACAGTCACAAGAAAACAGAAGTTCTTAGATTTGTATACGAATCTTCAAAAAGAAGCAAAAGACTGGGTTGGTGAGATTGAAAGGGCAGACGCAGATGGTACGTTAAAAAGTAAAAAGATGTATCTCTATTTCACGCAAAAAGGCCGTTGTATGTATACAGGAGAAAAGATAGAGATTGAAAAGCTTTTCAATGATAATCTTTATGATATCGATCATATTTATCCAAGACATTTTGTAAAGGATGATAATATCGATAATAATCTGGTACTGGTCAAAAAGCAGGTGAACGCTCATAAAAGCGATGCTTATCCATTGGAAGAATCAATTTATGAAAACCAGTGGAGGATGTGGAAAGAACTTCTGCTCATGGGGCTGATTACGGAGGAAAAATACAAGAGACTTACAGGAAGAACAGCATTTACGGAAGAGCAGCAGGCTGGATTCATTGCCAGACAGCTTGTGGAAACAAGTCAGGGGACGAAAGGGGTCATTGATGTCTTAAAGCAGGTATTGCCGCCAGAAAAGACTACGATTGTGTATTCTAAAGCGGCGAATGTGGCGGAATTCAGACAGAGGAGCAAGCTTGTCAAATGTAGGAGTGTAAATGAGTTCCATCATGCTCAGGATGCGTATTTGAATATTGTGGTAGGCAATGTCTATTATGTTAAGTTTACGCAGAATCCGCTTAACTTCATACAAAAAGAGTATAAAAGGGATTCTCAGAAATATAAGTATCACCTGAGCAGAATGTTTGACTGGGATGTGGTCAGGGGAAAGGAAACGGCATGGGTTGGGCCTGTGGAAAATGGGGCACCTGGCACAATAGCAACAGTAAAAGAGATGCTAAAGAAAAATACCCCGATTATGACCAGGAGGAACTTTGAAGGCCATGGCGGAATAGCTAATGAAACATTATACAGTGCAAAAAAGGCGAAAGTTGATAATTATATGGCTTTAAAAGCCTCAGACAAGAAGCTTGCAGATGTGACTAAATATGGGGGATATACAAGTATGGCTGTCGCATACTTTTTCCTGGTAGAACATGGGGGCATGAATAAGCGGATTCGGACATTGGAAGCGATGCCGATTTATTTGAAAGAAAAGCTGGATGGAAATGAAAAAGCGCTCTTGGAGTATTGTGAGAATGTATTAGGATTAGTCAATCCCAGCATCAGGCTTCCTAAAATAAAGATACAGTCGTTGATAAAAAGGGATGGATATTTTATGTATATTTCAGGTAAGACTGGAAATCGAATTGCGTTAAGAAATGCAGTTAATCTTTGTTTGAAGCTGGAGTGGTTTCAGTATGTGAAAAAGTTAGAAAAATACAGTGAGACAAAGATAGTTGGAGAGGGATTGTCGAAAGAGCAGAATATAGAGTTGTATATGCTTTTATTGCAAAAGCATCAAACCGGGATTTATGCAAAACGCCCTAATCCTATGGGTGAGAAACTATTGAAGCGAAGCGATAGATTTAGGCAATTAGATGTAGGGGAGCAATGTGGTGTTTTGGTGCAATTACTGCAGCTGACGGCAATTGGCATTCCGTGTGCAGATTTGTCATTGCTGAATGAAGCGCCAAAATGTGGAGTAATGTTGATGCCCAAGAAATTGAATGAGGGAGGGGAACTTTTATTAGTGAACCAGTCTGTCACAGGGATTTTTGAAAGTCGTATTGACTTGTTGACAGTATGAGCTGGCGCACAGTGGTTATTGCGAGTAGTGCGAAGCTGGATTATCAATTAGGCTTTTTGGTAATCAGGAAGTCGGATGTCGTAAAAATACATATTAGTGAAATATCGACACTGATTATTGAGACGACATCTGCTTCCCTTACAGCGGCATTATTGAGCGAGTTAGTTAAGAAGAAGGTCAAGGTCATCTTTTGTGATGAAAAGAGGAATCCGTCTTCAGAATTGATACCGTATTACGGATGTCATGATACCAGCATGAAAATCAGAAAACAGATGGGCTGGACTAAGGAGATGAAAGATGCTGTCTGGACGGAAATCGTAAAAGAGAAAATACGGAAACAGGCAGAATATCTGGAGAGATGTCATTTGCGTGAAGCGGATATGCTGTGGCAATATGTCGATGAAATTAAATTCGCAGATGAGTCAAACCGGGAAGGCCATGCGGCAAAGGTGTATTTTAATGCCCTTTTTGGAAAGGACTTTGCAAGGACGAATGAGGATAGTATTAACGCAGCGCTTAATTATGGATATGCTATTATTTTGTCGGCTTGCAACCGTGAGATTGCGGCAAATGGTTACATGACCCAGATTGGATTGTTTCATGATAATGTGTTCAATCCATTCAATCTGGGGTCTGATATCATGGAACCGCTTCGGCCTATGGTGGATTGCGCTGTGAAAGATATGAATCCACAAAGTTTTGGGCACGAAGAGAAGATGAGAATCCTGAAAATATTACAACAGGAAGTACTAATATCAGGGAGAAAGGAATGTGTCGATAATGCAATCAAACTTTATTGCCGCAGTGTTTTTGATGCGCTTAATGAGAGTGATGTATCATTGATTAAATTTTATCGAAATGAGTTATAGGTATATGAGAGTGATTGTGTTTTTTGATTTACCTGTACTGACGGAGAGAAACAGAAAGGATTATCGTGAGTTCAGGAAGGTTCTGATAAAATTGGGATTCATGATGATGCAGGAATCTGTATATTGTAAATTGGTCCAAAACAGTACAGCGGCTGATGCTGTTATTGATAATATAAAGAAGCACAGGCCAAATGCTGGTATAGTACAGTTGCTTAAAATAACTGAGAAGCAGTATTCCAGTATAGAATATATAGTTGGAAATAAAGTTTCTGATATTTTGGACTCTGATGAGAAGTTGGTAATCATATGAAGCTGATATATAAAGCTTATAATTTGGGTATGGCACTTTCGGAAAACCAGATTACGGTTCTTTCGGTAGAAAACCCGAAAGCATATTCCTCAATCCTGTGTGATATCTGGAATCAGACACAGGGAGGGGAAGGCGGGTTCATACTGTCTAAAGAAGGGGAACTCAGGAATATAGCAAAAGAAGTGGATTGTATCTTTAATCCGTTTGCGCTAGACTTCAATGGAAAGCGCGTTATCAACAGGCTGTATCAGGAATTACAGGAACAGGCAAATACATCTCTTATGAATGAGAGCATATCATTAAATGGGAGCATTGTGGCATATCTTGATGAATTGTCGAGACAAGTGCCATATGCTTTGGAATATGATTTGGATTTTGATATTGTTGGGTTGATGAAATTATATAATGTCAAAATGGAGTGTTTTGGGGAATGCCTGTTGGAAAAGATAGTGGAGTACTTGCGTGTAATGAGCCATGTTTGTGGGATGAAAAATTATGTACTCATACTTCGCATACTAAAATTAGGCATACTACCAGAAATTACGCCACTTTGGGCATTTGGAAACGATTTTTCCAGTTTTCAGGCAGTTTGCTGATAAAGAGGGACACCAGTTCCGCAATCTGGCACTCCGATGCGTTATAGTACTCCCTTATGCTGTCAAGCAGAGTATCTATCATAAGCACAATGGCACAGTCCATGAGTTCGTTGACAATCTCACGCTGGACACCGTAAAACAGTTCCTCTATCGTCCGGTTGTCGCTGTTTTTGAATCGTTCTACCGCGAGTATCATATACCGTATGGCTACAATCACCATATGCGATGTGATTGCATCGTAACTCGTGCTGTGGCACTCTGTCCGTAGCTTCAGGTAACTCTTTGTGAGTTTAAAATAGGTCTCGATTTGCCAGCGGAGCATATATGCTTCCAGGATTTCCTTCTCGGACAGGGATGTATCCGTGCACACGAAGCAGACCCAGTCCTTGCGGTTGCTATGGTTCCGCGCATACACGAGTTTTGCCGGAATGGCTGTCCCTTCGCTATCCACTACCGTCACATTGACAG
>OFFK01002058.1_pt1 | contig 12865 bp, 13 predicted proteins | sample 1521361 | NCBI WGS metagenome assembly OFFK01 (sample SAMEA3504096, study PRJEB24116) | mouse gut metagenome | biome: mouse gut; feature: mouse-associated habitat; material: faeces | place: Denmark | collected 2011
GCTGCCTTGCGGCAGCTACCCCTTTGTGAACTTGCGGGAAGCGAACACCTTGCTACGCAAGCTATTCACTTCCCGCAAGTCTGAAAAAAACGTCCGGCAGCACAGCGGGACACAGAAAGGAGCGATTGAAGCAATCACATCTAGTGAAAATCAAACGCCCCTTGAAGGAGTGTCCTTTACTTTGTATCAATGGGACAGCGACAGTAATACGCGGGGCCTGCCCTTCGCCCAAGGGAAAACTGACGCCCAAGGAAAGCTGTCGTTCAAGGTAAAGCCCAATGCGGTCTATGAATTGGTGGAAACCGAAAGTGTTCCCGGTTATGGGAGTGCCTTTGGCTGGAACGACCTCCCCGATGGCGTGACCGCAACAGACGCGGGCCTTTTGGTCACAGCGGGAGCGGCAAAATCGGAGCTGACACTGAAATTGACCAATGAGGCCCATACAACCGACCTTGTGTTCCGGCTGGTCAATGAATCCGGCATCCCGATGACGGGTGAAAAAGTGCAGATATTTACGTCCGATCCCACGGGGAAACCTGATTTGGCTCCTGTCAAGGAAGTAACCGTTTCCTCTGATGGAACAGTTAAATTTTCAGGAATACGCCGCGGAGCAGCATACTATGTCCGGCGGCCTGATGGTGGAGTAATGCCTGTAAACGTGCCCGCCCAGGTTAATGACGAACCAACGGTGACTTTGCCGGATGGTACATCGGCAACACTTACGGCAAATTATCAGGTTACAGACACCTCAACAACAGATCAGTGGACATTGACCGTCAATAAAGTAATCAGCGGCGGCACGACCCCTCTGCCTGGGGCGACCATTGGGCTTTATGCGGACGAGGCTTGCCAGACCTTGATTAAAACAGACGTGAGCGAGCAGGACGGAACCGTTGCTTTTTCGGGGCTGATAAAAGGTCAACGCTACTGGCTGAAAGAAACCGCAGCGCCTACCGGCTATAAACTGGACACTACGACATACGAAGGTAACGAAACAAATTCCACAGTAACGATTGCGAATACTCCCAACAATTCCGGCAACACTGGCACCCCCGGCACTCCCGGCACTCCCGGCACTCCCGGCACCCCTGGCACTCCCGGCACTCCCAGCGAACCCGGCACTCCCAGCGAACCGGGCACTCCCAGCGAACCCGGCACTCCCAGCGAACCCGGCACCCCCGGCGAACCCGGCACCCCCGGCGAACCGGGCACCCCCGGCGAACCCGGTACTCCCAGTGAACCCGGCATTCCAAATGAACCAAGCACCCCTGTGAACCCCGGAAATGGAGGCAGCAATAATTCCGCCAATAACCCCAATATTCCGCAAACGGGAGATTATACGCAACTTTTAATTGTGGTCACATTGGTATCAGGAATTTTACTGGCAGTCATGACAATATATCGGAGACTTATGGTAAAACGGCGTGGACAGAAGTAAGATATTTCGCTTTTTCTATTGTTTCATCCTGATCGTCTTTATAGCTTCCAGCATAATCCTGGCTGTTCGATTGGTGGAACTTCAGCACGGAAAAGAGTTTTATGAGCAAATTGGAGGAACGGGGGACGCCATATCCCCCGTTCCTATCAGCCCGAAACCATCCATGTCCGTCAAATACGCAGAAGCAGACAAGCAGGAACATGAAACCGTAACAACAGAATTGCCGGAACTTTCAATGCGTCTTTTAGAATTTGCTGACGATTACCCCGGCGCTGTTGTGTGGCTTCAAATCCCGGATACCTCTGTGGATTATCCCGTAATGCTTGGCGCAGATAATCAGTTTTACTTGAACCATCTGCCTGACGGGAGCAAAAATGCCCTTGGCAGTCTGTTTCTTGATTATCGCACGAACGAGAACAGTAATCACCTGATTATTTATGGCCATAACGGATCGGGCGGAAAAATGTTCGGCCTGCTGAAACGGTATGAAGCACAGGACTATTGGGGGGAGCATCCGGCACTGACCGTAGCCACGTCAGACTCCGTATATATCTGTCCGATTTTTTCGGTGCGGAGGGTGGAAGCGGACAGTGACGCTTACAGGCTGGAGTTTGAGGACAATGATGACCTGATATGCTACATGAATTGGGCCGCGTCAGAATCGCTATATCAGATTGATATTGATTTTGCGGATGCGGCAAAGGTGATCACTTTATCCACTTGTACTGGCTGGCACAATCAGCGATTTATCGTGCAGGCGGTATTGCAAGAAGGACAAGAGATACTGCCGTAAAATTTGAAAAGCTATATATAGTAAACGACCATCAATTATATACATATATAACCCCCAACTTCGTTTTTGTATTTGGATACTTGCTATATTAAGGCGTCAAGGGAGCTGCGACCGCCCCCTTGACGCCTTTATTTTTTATAATTTTGGCAGGTGATAGCCGATGGTTTGGCCTTTTGCGCAGCCAGACGACGGGTCTGTTTGGCAGCACGGACAAGCCCCTCCCTTATTTTTTTCGCAAAAAGCGCGGATGACCGCAAGGTTGTCCGCGCCTCTTTTTTCCATCGACAGCCTTTTACAAAGTCCCCTATCAAATCATAGGGAATTTTGTAAAGAGCTGTCGGAACGTGTCTATGAAATTTTCCTGAAATGTCCCGTGCCCGAACGGAATCGAAAAATTCTACATTTTGACGGAAAATGGCCCCGGTGCCGTGGCCCGCCCTCCAATCTGAATTTCAAAAATTCAGATTGGAGGTAGCAAACCTTGAAAAACTATCGCAAAAGCGATTATGCCCTGAACAAGTTCAGCGAGGGCATTGTATATCAATTTTCCGACCGAACCCTGGAAATCTCTTTGGAGGACTTTATGCGGGACAGCCCCGGCAAGACAGAAGCGGATTTTATGGCCCTGAAAGCTGTGTCTGACGAGATTTATTTGGAGCAGGCCCGTCTTGAAACAGCCCAGGGGAATAAAACGTTTTCCATGACCGGGCTGGAGGACGCCATAGCGCATCCCGCCCCATCCCTGGACGACAGCTTCATTATGTCCGATGACCGCCGCCGTGTCAAGCTGGCGGTGGACAAGCTGTTCAGGTGCGGCAGGCTGACGGTAAAGCAGAAAGAACGCTTTGTCCGGCACTTCTTTGCCGGGGTGTCCCTGCGGAAGATCGCCAGTGACGAGGGGGTGCATTTCACATCGGTGGACGAGAGCATCCGCCGAGCGGTGGACAAGCTCCGTACATACTTCAACGAGGTCAAATAACTTCATGGGAGGGCTGTCAGCGTTGACGGCCCTCCTGTTTTACACTCTGAAAAAATATTTTGAGATTTTTTTCATTTTCAACCCCTACACCCCCCTCTTTTAAGTGCATTAGGTGAAAGGCGATGGAAAGCCCTTCACCTGTTCCTCGTTTGTGCGGCGAATGGGTTTGACCTTTGACAACTTCATACCCATTCATCAAGCACATGGCAAAGAAATAAAAGGCGTTTGGCGTTACCTATAACGCCAACGAAAACCAGTGGTATTTCAACGGGGAAAAGGTTCGGTTTTTCCGGGATGTGCTAACCTCCAATGGTGAGGGGTTGACCAGCGGGAAATTCAAAGGGGCAATCCGCACGTTGGGAAGCGCAGACGGAACCATCGATATTTATACAATCCGTGACTTTGTCCACCTCGACACCTCCGGGAATGGAACGCTGACCGGCATTGAAAAATTCAGCCAGGCGGAGTTTGACGAACACACACAGTCAAGTAAAGCGGTACAGACCAGCTCCGGCGGAAGTCTTTTCTTACCCACTGGCTGGCCCTTGTTATTCGATAACGTCAGATAAATTGCGATCTCCCCACCGTTTCCTGCAAAACAAAGTATACGGAACAGGTTCTAATCTTTATCATTTATATTTTCGGGCTTGATTTATTCTACACAGTTTTATAAAATTATTAAAATCGCAAAGCTCTATTACAATTTTTTTGAGAATTTCTTGAGATTTACCTGATAAGATAAGCACAAAACACAAAGAGGGGGTGTCAGAACTGAAAGAAACAATATTGATTGTAGATGATGAACGTGGCATTGTTGACACGATGAAAGCCTACTTTGCTCCACAATATGAAGTTTTGACCGCTTATAGTGGAGAAGAAGCAATACAAAAAGCGGAAATGCAGCCGGATTTAATTCTACTGGACATCAATATGCCAAGAATGGACGGCCTGACTGTCTGCCAGACCATACGGGAACACGTCGCCTGTCCAATTTTGTTCCTGACGGCCCGTATTGAATCCACTGACAAGATCAACGGCTTTCAGGCTGGGGCCGATGATTATATCGTGAAGCCCGTTGACCTGGACGAACTGGCGGCAAGGATCACCGCCCATTTGCGGAGGGAGCAGCGGCGGCACAACCAATCCATAGTACGTTTCTTTGGAGAACTTGCGGTTGATTATTCTGCCCGAACTGTGACGATTCATAATGAGCCTGTCATACTGTCCAAGCGGGAATTTGACATATTGGAGCTGCTTTCTTTGAACACGGGGCAGGTATTTGACCGGGAACGGATTTATGAAGCGGTATGGGGGATTGACGGGGACGGAAACAGCGATACCGTTATGGAGCATATTCGGAAAATCCGGGCAAAGCTGGCGGCGCATACACTTCATAGCTACATTGAAACAGTTTGGGGGTGTGGTTACAAATGGAACGCCTAAAGAATATGGGTTTGAAGAAGTCATTTTTCTTTCTATCCGTATGGTGCATACTGCTTTCCCTGGTGTTGGTCTTATTGGTGTTTTTTATATGCAGCACGATAAAAAGCGGCTATCCTCCCGGCGGTATCGAAATAGGGTCAGATGGTGTTATAATACCTCTGGAACAGCCGACAACAGCCCAACAACGTGTGATAACCCTGCTGACGTATTTTCAATGGCTGTCCTGCATTATACTCCCTGTCAGCGGCTTAGGGGTTGCCGCCGTCTTATTCTATCGTATCAAGCTGAAAAAGCCGATTAAGCTCTTGCAGGCCGGTACGGAACATATCAGAGCAAATGACCTCGATTTCTCCATTCCGGCAGTATCAACAGACGAACTTGGACAAATTTGTGCGGCCTTTGAAACCATGCGGCTTGAACTCTTGAAAACAAATCAAGCGTTATGGCGGCAGGCCGAGGAACGCAAACGGCTGAATGCTGCATTTGCCCATGATCTGCGAAACCCTGTTACAGTCTTGAAAGGCAGCTTGAAATTGCTGCGGAACGGTACGGCGGATGAACAGGCCATTGACCGCCTGGAAAGCTATACTTTAAGAATCGAACAGTATGTAGAGGCTATGAGCAGTATCCAGCGAATAGAGCAGATGCCTGTGCGGGTCAGTGAAGTTGCCGCCCGCACTTTGCGGACGGAGTTGGAGGAAACAGCCAGATTATTTGCCCCTGCTTTGGATATTGCGCTTTCTGTGCCAGACATGGGGACGCTCCAAATTGACCACGGAATATTCTTGAATGTGGCGGAAAATCTGATTGGAAATGCAGCGCGCTTTGCTCGAACAAAAGTAGAAATCACTCTTGCCATAGAGAAAGACATCCTGTTCCTTTCGGTTGTAGACGATGGCCCCGGCTTTCCTGCTGAACTGATCAAAAGCGGGCCAAAACCTTTTGGGAAAGTGGAAGAAAACTCTGAGCATTTTGGCATGGGATTGTATAGCAGCAGCCTCCTGTGTCAAAAGCATGGAGGAAACCTCCGGTTGGAGAACAGTCCAGCCGGTGCGATTACTACCGCATCCATTCAAATAAATTTCAAACCTTGAGCGTTTCTTGAGATTTGTGTTGTAAGCTCTCCTTATCAACGATAAGGAGGGCTTTTTCATGAGAATTGAAGCCAAAGATTTATCCAAAGTTTATGGCAGCGGTGAGAGCCAGATCGTCGCTTTAGACAAGGTCAATCTGGAAATTGATGTGAATGATTTTATTTCCATCATGGGGCCGTCTGGTAGCGGCAAAAGCACACTTCTCCATCTTTTGTCCGGGTTAGACAGGCCGACTTCTGGCACTCTGACTTATGACGGCAAAGACATTTACAGCTTCAGCGATAAGGAACTGTCCAGCTTTCGCCGCCAGCGCATCGGTTTCATCTTCCAGCAATTTAATCTTTTGCCTGTCTTGACGGCAAAAGAGAACATTATCATGCCCCTGCTTCTGGATAAGAAACAGCCGGATGAAGCGTATTTGGAGCAGCTTTCGCAGATGCTTGGCATCCATGACCGCCTGACTCACTTGCCCCACGAACTTTCCGGCGGACAGCAGCAGCGTGTGGCGATTGCCCGTGCGCTGATTGCTCGGCCTGACATTATCTTTGCGGATGAGCCGACCGGAAATCTGGACAGCAAAAGCGGCAGTGAGGTGATGGAGCTGCTACAAAATATTTGGAAAAAGATGGGGACAAAGCTGGTTGTCATTACCCATGACAGCCGAGTGGCGCAGATGGCCGACCGCCAGTTTGTAATCGTGGATGGCGTTCTTTCGGAGGTGACAGCGAAATGAAGTCCTATCGTGCATTGGCACTCAAAGAAATCAAGGCGCAAAGGATGACCTTTACCCTGATTCTAATTGCCATTGTCCTTTCAACTATGATGACGGCGGTAATTGGACAATCTGCCGGGGTACTGTCTGCCATGCGCCAGCAGCAGGCCATTACTTTGGGCGGCAATCGCTATGCAACATTTTTGCAGATGAATCAGGAACAGGTTGCGGCTTTACAAAATGACTCGCGATTGTCTTTTGTTGGAGAATATGTCACTTTGGGAACAACGGAGCTTAATCCGTCCCTTTCCCTGGGGCTGAAGGAATATCAGGAAGATGTTGCCGCAATCTATCCTACAATCTCCCGACTAAAGGAAGGCCGGTTGCCGGAAGCACCTATGGAAATAGCGTTACCGGAGGATGTGCTGCAACACCTTGGTCTTGAGGGTGATTTGGGCGATCCAGTATCACTTTCACTATCAAAGGCCCTCCGCCACAGCATCGAGACTTCCTCTTATGATTTTATTGCGGATTTTACGTTAGTAGGTATCCTGGAGAGCAATTATCTGAATTATACCTCTGGCAGAATCACCGGCGTGGTGGGCAAGGGAACGGCAGCAACGCTGTTGCCGGAGAACTATCTCTACTACAATGTGGATATTCGGACAACCGATAAAAATACGTTTCAAGAGACTGTGAATGACCTGATTTCTACACTGGGTGTCCATGAATTGGATACTCTATATAATGTTCCCTATCTGGACGCTTTGGGTATCAGCTATGATGCTGGTGGGTCTGATACATCCAGCCAAGGATTCTCCCTTATGCTGGTAGCGGGAATCATGGTCGGACTGTTGCTGCTGTTGGCGGCGGGATTGGTGATCTATAATATCTTGAAAATTGCAGTAGTCCAGCGAATCAAGCAGTATGGAACTTTGCGAGCCATTGGTGGAGAGAAACGACAACTCTATTTCCTTGTGACGGGCCAAGTGCTTTTGCTCTGTGCGATTGGTATTCCGATTGGACTTCTGCTGGGAACGCTGTCGGCAAAAGGAATCCTGACTGCCGCAACCAGTTTGGTTTCTCCAGAAATTTTTTTGGTGCAGAACAGAGATGAATTAAATCTTCTGATTGCAGAAAGCAACTCTGGCAAAGGTATTTTCCTGTTGGCAAGTGCGCTCATTACACTATTTTTTGCGTTTGTAGCAGCCATCCCGGCAGCTCAATATGCCGCAAAAGTATCTCCTACTGTGGCTATGGCGGGACGAAGTATCAAAATCAAACGGAGAAATCGGAAAACGAAGAAAATCCGTAATTTCGAGGCATTTTATGCCCGGCTTAATCTAAAGCGTAACCGTGGACGCACGGCAATTACGATTTTGTCCTTGGTTATGAGCATTACGGTCTTTATCGCATTACAAAGTTTCAGTTCTTTACTGGATGCTTCTTCCGCAATGCCAGATCATCTTGGTGATTACTCGGTTGTAAATGAATACGGCGGCATTTCTTCCAGTGAACTTGCCGCACTGGAGGCAAATGAAAATGTATCCGCTGTGGCAGCAGAGCAGTTTTCACTTTACCACTTGGATGAACAGTACCACCCCATTGGCATAGAAACCAGCATTACTTTAGGTGTTAGTGAATGCTTTCAAATCGTTGGCTTGAATGACCGCTGGATAGAGGATGAGTTCGCACAGCGTCTATCGCCGGAGCAGATGGAACAGTTAAAGGCCGGAGAAGGCTGTGTGATACGCAATCCAATTCCTATGCAGATTGGAGAAGAACATATTGGCACTACCCAAATCGAGGCAGGCACACACATTACTGTTGCTGGAAAAGAATTTCCGGTATTGCTATCGCTTGATGGGTATGACACCTATTTTAGCGTAGGCAACAACGGATTTACAAACGGTGTTCAAGTCCTGGTTAGTGATCGTCTATACCCCCAACTTACCGGGATTGAGACTTACGCGGAACTGCGGCCAATCCTATCGGCAGATGCTGATCGGGGCGCATTTGACGAAGTATTAGATCAGCTATGCCAACGGATTCCAGGCAGTACGGTTATATCTTATGAGCAGACAGACCGCCAGCTTACAGAGAGTTTCGAGCAAATTCGATTGCTGGCCTGGGGACTGATTTTGTTTGTCGCTCTGATTGGTTTGCTGAACATCATCAATACTGTCTATACAAATATTCATACCCGTATTGCGGAAATTGGTATGCAGCGCGCCATTGGTATGAGTACAGGAAGTTTGTTCAAAGTGTTCTTATGGGAAGGAGCCTATTACGGCTTATTTGCGGCAGTGATCGGAAGTGTAGTCGGATATATTTGCACAACTTTTGTAGAGGCCGCAGCAACAGATACGATTCAGTTGGTTGCTATTCCCATTATTCCAATCGCAGAGGCAACTGTTCTTGCGATTGGCGCCTGCTTGTTGGCAACGTGTATTCCATTGAGAAGAATTAGCAAAATGAGTATTGTGAATTCTATCGAAGCTGTTGAATAAAAAGAAAGTCTGCCCAGCGGCAGAAAAGAAAAAAACCGCTGCTGGGCAGAGCCTTTTCACATGCTAAAATGCCTTTCCTATGCGGCGGTTTTAAGAGATTAAAGCCGCCGTTCTTTTATCCTCAAAAGGAGCGACGCGGTAACGCTGGCAGGTGCGGCGGCTGATAGGAGGCAGTCGCCATGAAATACATAGCCGTTCGACACAATCTGACAGCATTTGCACCGTTAAAAAAAGCCCGTTCCCCGCCTGGGAATATTGCGGCCACGAGGTTATACTATACGACACAGATAAAGTAAATAATACTGTGCAATTCGCCCGGTGGGTCTATGGCCTGCCGGGCGAATTTTGTCATTTCCTGACCGGCCCAAAAAAATTTTTGCAAATCGTGCCATTTTACCGCGCAGTTTGGCCCAATCACTTCGCTCTGTTAGCGGAAAGGGAGAGAACCACCACCATCCCCCGACGAAAGGGGGTGAGAAGATGGGAACTATCCCCCGCTTTAGCAGACCGGGCCAGTTTGACCGCTATTGCAAGCTGGTACTGGAACATGAGGCCATTGACTATCTGCGGAAAATGGACAGCCTGCGCGTTCGTCATATATCGTTGGGCATCCTGCCGCAGAAAGAAATGGACAAGCTCTCCACGGTAGACAGCTACCCCAGCGACAGCCATGTTTTTACGTCGCATGGGTGTGACCTGCCGATTGAGAATGAGCTTGTGGCCGACGCCTTTGCCGCCCTGACGGAGCAGGAACAAAGTATTTTGATACTGCACTGTGTCCTGGGAATGTCGGACGGCAAGATCGGTGAGATCATGGAGCTGTCCCGCTATGCCGTCCAGCGGCGCAGACGGAAAGCCCTGGATGAACTGCGGAACAAGTTGGCGGCGCTGATGCCGAAAGGAGGTTGAACGCGAATGTCGGAACCTGACTACAAGGGCCGGGCGCTTCTCCCCATGCCGGTGATTGAAGCCGCCCGCACCGGGGACGCCGAGGCCGTGGAACGTGTCTTGCGGTACTACGAGAGCTACATAAACAAGCTCTGTACCCGGACACTGTATGACGAGTACGGCTATCCCCATGAGTGCGTGGACGAGTACATGAAACACTTGCTGGAAATCAAGCTCATCCACGCTATTGTCGCCATGAACTGACGGCAACCGGCCCGGCAGGGCAGGCGGAACACCTTACCCTTTCCATGTTCCCCCGCCTCCGGCCCGGCGCTGCACCTTGACAAAGAAAGCCCGCAAGATAACGGCGGCGCAGCATAGGGCAACGGACACATTCTGTATGCGCTGCGTCGGTGGGCGCGCCATGACCCCGCATCCTGCGGGAGAGCGAGAACCGCCTACACCGAAAAGCTGGCAACTTATAATCAGCGGCGCATACGCTAACGATACTCCCTTACAGCCACAGTCCGAGCGTTAAAAGCGTCGCAGGCAATGGGTAGGGCCGCGTGAGAACCACGCGGGGGTGAAAGTCCCGTGGTGCTGGTCGCCGCCAGCCGTCCGATTTATGCCCCTTTTCAGCATGAACCTTTTGTTTCGTGAAAGGGGGATTGTACCGTATGAATACGGCAGCAAAGAAACAAATCAGAACCCCCGTTGTGCGTCAGTACGAAATTGGGGGTGTCCGCTATATCGTTAAAGCTTCTGTCAGCGGCAGGGCCAGCGAAAGCGCAGTAACCAAAATCAACCGTTTAATTCAGGGCGATTTGGAGCAGAAAAAATCCCAGCCCTGATGATAATTTTTGAGCTGACTAACGGGGCCGGGTATGGTATAATATGACCGTATCAAGGCCCCGTTTTCCGGCTGCGGAATAGGAGGCCAAAATGAATAAACAGCCGGATAAGGTGTTTGCACTGTACTACTGTGCGGCACGAACGAACGACAATGATACGACCTTGCACCTTGACAATCAAACGCATCAAATTCCCTTTTTCCAGAAAGGGGGTGCGCTGAAATGATGAAGCCGAACATTACTCCCGTCGGCACGTTCCAGCGCATCACCAGCACCGCCCCCCTGCGGGCGGAAACCCGCGAGGCCATCCAGAACACGGTCTTGCAGTTCTATGTTCAGAACAGCCAGCCGGAGGACGACGCCGAGGGCTTGACCGCCTGCTATGAACGGCTGTCGCAGGAAGATAAGCTGGACGGTGAGAGCAACAGCATTATCAACCAAGAGTTAATATGTAAAGGGTGGTTTCTGCCATCTAATACATATGACTGCGGCTCATTTGTGGTAAATTGAAAAGCAGTTGTAAGAAAGGAGTCAAAAAGCCTTATAACCGCTGGAAATCAACACAAAAGGAGCTGAATTTTATGAAAACTATCTTTGAAGAAATGGGCGGTACATACCGTCAAGTGGGCGATTATTTCATTCCCAACATTACTTTGCCGGATGACGGCGAATAGGCGAATATCAGATAGGCAAATACGGGCGTATGCGCCGCAGCTATCTGAAAGAGTACCGTAAAATCCTCTACAACAACTATGTGCTGGAGGGAACGCTGTTCAAGCATTTAGCTGAAATCGATCAAGCCTGCAACGAGCGCATTGAAAACATCGTTTCCGCTATGGCAAAGCAGGAAGGCGTAACTGAAGCACTCAAAGCGGCTGATAAAATAGAATGGGTGCGCCGTATGAACAGTATCCGTAACCGTGCGGAAGAAATCGTTCTGCACGAATTGGTATATGATCTGTAAACCTGATACAAAAGCCCCACACTTCTGACAATAAAATCGGAAGCGTGGGGTTTCCTGATTTATTTTGTTTGTTTGCTGTTTTCTTCGATATTTGCCACAAGACGGTCGAAATCACTCTGATATGTTCTGTCCTGCAAAACACGGAATTTTTCAAATTCACTTTCTGCAAACGCCTTTGCGATGGCAGCGGTCACTTTGCCTTTGTCATGTAAAATATCTTCTTCGTTGAACTGGAGGAACGCATCCAAACGATTAACCCAATCCTGCATATACATGATATTTCCCCGCCGTGCCTGTCTTTCGGCATAGTCCAGATACATTGTCACGATCTCATTCAGATTTATCATTTCTTCTTCGTTCAAGTAGTTTTTGGCGATTGAAACATCCGACTTGCGAATACGCCCCTGCGGAGCATTTTTCCAAGTTGTCAAGCCCATGTTTGGTTTTGTGCTATCGGCTCGTCCATAAACAATCTCAGCCGCCGTATGATGAGTGACAGCGTAATGAAGCTTATTCTGTACTGTGGCAAAAAACTCTTTTGTAACAGGACTGTTCACATCATAGTCAGCACTGCACTGGGAGTAAATGTCCGTGATTTTTTGATAAAAACGGCGTTCGCTGGAGCGAATATCACGAATACGCTCCAACTGTTCCTCAAAATAGTCCTTACCAAAGAGGTTTTCTGGTTCTCGCAGTCGTGCATCGTCCATCACATAGCCTTTAATAATAAATTCTTTTAATACTCGATTTGCCCAAATGCGGAACATCGTAGCCTTTTTAGAATTAACACGGTATCCGACAGCAATAATGGCATCCAGATTGTAATAGCTTGTATTGTACCGCTTGCCGTCTGCCGCAGTTGTTTCCATTTTGGAAACAACTGCTTCTTCCTGCAATTCGCCGGATTCAAAAATATTTTTCAAATGTTTTGAAATAGCCGCCTTTTGCACTTCAAATAATTCTGCCATCTTTGCCTGCGTCAGCCACAAGTTTTCCTGATATAAAAGGATTTCAACCCGAACTTCACCATTATCGGTTTTATAAAACAGGATTTCCCTTGTTTCATAAGGAGTCAGCCCATATTCTTCGTTCATATCTATTCCCTTCCTATTCTTCACTTTTGTTTCTCGCTCTGCTTTTGTAAACATTATGCTTATTCTTGCACTGAGGGCTGCAAAATACAGCACTTGGTC
>OFFK01002061.1_pt1 | contig 12857 bp, 10 predicted proteins | sample 1521361 | NCBI WGS metagenome assembly OFFK01 (sample SAMEA3504096, study PRJEB24116) | mouse gut metagenome | biome: mouse gut; feature: mouse-associated habitat; material: faeces | place: Denmark | collected 2011
TGCTGTGGTTTGAGGACAGGAAAGGCCTTGCCACCGGACTGGCGGTTGCAGGCTTCGGTGCGGCAAAGGCAATCGCAAGCCCCATCATGCAGGCAATGCTGGACAATCTGGGAGACGGCGGCATCTATAAGATGTTCCTGATTTTGGCCGTGGTATATTTTGTCATGATGTTTGCAGGCCACCTGCTGCTGAAGAAACCCGACACCTGGCATGAACCCCAGAAAGCCGAGAAGGGCAAGGGTATGCTGGATGTCATCAAGTCCCGGCCCGTTACCAATTACATAGGCATCTGGCTGATGTTCTACATCAACATCACCTGCGGCCTGGCGCTGATTTCCCAGGAGAAGATGATCGTGAAATGTATCGGCCTGGCAGGCGCGGCAGGAATTATTTCCACCGTTTCCGCCGTTTTCAATGCAGGCGGCCGTCTGGGCTTCTCCGCCTGGGCCGACAAGATGAAGGACAGAAACACGATTTACAAGCTGATTTTCATCCTCTCCATCGCCTTTACCGGAATTGTCATGCTGACAGGCGGCATTAAGAACGGCGAGGGCAATACATTGCTGGTTGTCCTGGTGTTGGGATTGATTTTCGTCGTCAACGCAGGTTACGGCGGCGGCTTCTCCAATGTCCCTACGCTGCTTTCCGACCATTACGGCATGGGCAATATCAGTGCCATCCACGGCCTGACACTTTCCGCATGGGCCATTGCAGGGCTTACCGGCAATCAGCTGGCTACCTGGATTGTCAACCATACGGGAGAGTTCTCCGACCACAACGGCATACTGGTCAACCCTGTGGGATACCAGAATGTGCTGTATGTCACCATCGTGCTGTATATCGTTGCATTGCTCATCAGCCTCTTCCTGGTGCGGCCTGCTAAGGAAGGAAATCAATAAACCCGGCGGAAATCCGGTTTCACTCATCGGGTTAAAAACGCAGTAAAATGAAACAGCCTTGTTGAAGACGAACTCTTCAGCAGGGCTGTTTTTGAATGTATTTTGCCGTATTATGGTTCTGAACTGATGTCAAAGCTGCCGCTGTGTTGAGCGGCTTCAATCCGGACTTCTACCCTGCCTGTGACTTCCACATCGAAAGCTTCCGTTCCGGTTTCCGCACCAATATCCTGTTCCTCAAAAATGACATTGCCTTCTTTGTCCTCCACCCGTACGGAGACAGTGCCTGATTTGGTCTCCACCCGGATATGCAGCATCCCGCCTTCAGGATGTATATACTTCCACATCTTCCCGTCCAGAGAACGGTAGCTGGCGGACCAGCTGCTCCTACCCTCCCTGCTGGTGTATCCGATTCTCACCCCACTGTAGCCACTGCCGCCACCTGCCCTGATAATAAGGAAAAAGGCCACAACCGCCACCGATATCAGAACAGCAATCAACAATTTGTTTTTGGGGATATTCCTCATTTTCATCTCTCCTCCTCTAATTTAAATCGCTTCACCTCTCGTGCGACTTTGCTACTTTACTGCTCCTTTGTTCCTGCCTGTTTTTTCAGCCAAATCAGCTCCCTCTGGTACAAAAGCGCCGGCACCAGAAAAGGAATGGCAAAAACACCCCACAGCCATTGCCGCATCAATATACCCGACAGCGAAAAAATCAGGAACATACTGAGATAGGGTTTCTGCAATATCCTGCAGTAAGCCTGCCTGTCCTCATAGGTGGTGTGGAGCCGGAAGGGATTTCCGTCACTCTCCTTCTCCACAATCAGCAGCTCCCGGCCAAAGGTAGTGGTATTTGCGGCGATTCTGCCCCCCTTCTCGGCCCATGGGCGGAAACGAAGCTTGCCGATGGAATAGTTGAGATTCGCATTCTTGTAAAATACCCTGTAGCCCATCCCTTCCAGAAAATCATGATATTCCACGGCGCGTTCCTTCCGCTTCTGGCCGATAAATTCCACACAGTAGCAAAACCGTTCCGTCCCGCATTCCTCAAATTCATACAGCAGCTTTCCCACGCGTACAAGCCGCCAGCCGCTGTCAGCCATCCTGTTCAGCCATTTTTCCTGCAGCGACAGCATTCCTCCAAAAAAGCACCAGCGTTTTTTCCTCATGGCACACCTCCCACAATTTTCTCTGCGGTTTCCGTCAGTTCTTTAAGCCTGTCCAGTTCCCTCTCCGCAGCCTCCCGTCCCTGTGACGTGATGATGTATTCTTTTTTCCTGCCGGCATTTTCGCCCCTTCTTCCATTTCCGCATGTCCCCTTATCTGCGCCGCTCCCGCCGTCCTCATAAAGCGCAATCCACCCTTTCTCCTGCAGCGCGTTCAATGCGCCGTACAGCGTCCCGGCTCCCAGGGCAAGCCTCCCGCCGGTTTTCTCTTCGATAAACTGCATGACGGCATATCCGTGCCGCGGAACAAAAAGGGAAAGCAGTATATAGAAGGTCACTTCCGTAAGCGCACCTCCCTTCACATTATCTCTCATCATGAATCCTCTTAAAAAAGTTCTTTTCACTCTGTGTACGCGCCTGACGGCGCAGTTTCCTATAAAAAAACGCCGCGCACCGACTTTGCTTTTCCATGGCCATGGGATGGCTCTAAAGCGTAAAATCAGTGCGCAGCAGACCTGAATGTAAAATCCCGCAGGAAATAACGCATTGCCCGGCACATATTACGCTTACTGTAATAACTATATCAGTAAACGTAATATATGTCAAGCATAACGGAAGTTTCCATACTTCATTTTTTATTGGCTTTCACCAGCAGCATCATCGGGCGACGCAGCTCGTCTTTCATTCCGGGAATACCCATCATTTCTTCGGGCGGCTCCGCCTCTACCACTGCTTCAAGCCCGAAGCCGTTATTCAGTAAACCCATTAAAATCTGTGTGAGCGTGTGATGCTGTTTCACTACATTACACCCCAAAAACTGCGTACTCCTCTCTCCAGACATAAAATAGTGATCAATCGGCCAGTACCTGGGTTCTCCGGCTTCCGTGTAAACCCAATCCTGTCCCACTCCTGCCGTGAAAACCGGATGCTCTATATTAAACAGAAATACGCCATCCGGTTTCAGTGTCCTATACACCTTTTGAAATATTATCTCGATATTTTCAATATAATGCAGCGTCAGATTAGAGACCACACAATCCCACATGTTTTCCGGATACTCATAATCCTCTATTCCGCAGACACGATACGTAATCTGCTTTCCGGCGTTTCGTTTTTTCGCCTCTTCAATCATTTTCCTGCTCAAGTCAAGCCCCAATACCTGTGCTGCCCCCTGCTGTGCCGCAAAAGCGCAGTGCCAGCCATAACCGCATCCCAAATCCAGGAGTTTTTTCCCGTAAAGTGCAGGGAACAGCGGCTTCAGCTGATGCCATTCTCCCGCGGCACCCAGGCCTTCCCTGCTGCGGGGCATTTTTGCGTATTCTTCAAAAAATCTTTCATTATCGTATTCATTTTTCATGGCCAATTCTCCTCCTGCTCCCATTTATCCGAATAACCGTTTCATTCAAGGCAGCCAAACGCCGGAATTGGCTTCTTTCTGTATTGCTTCTACCGCAGCTGCTTTGACAGATATAATACCAGATCATCATTATTACAGCAGTCGGCATTCTGCCCACAAACCGCATCATGATACCAGACACCGCTTCCGTCGGGTATGTAGCCCCGCTTCACATACATTCTCTGGGCGCTTCCATACCCGCTGTGCAGCCCTACGCCCAGATAAACAATATCCGCGTACTTTCCGGCGATTTCCTCCGCCACATCCATAAGCTTATTTCCGATACCCGTTTTTCGGAATTTCTCCAGCACCCCAAAATCCACGATTTCAGGATATCCCATTCCCCCGAAAGCGCCCCCTTCGGCATCCGGATATACGTTTATGTATCCTGCGATATCCCCAAGATATTCCGCTGTAAGCGCTACCGCTCTTCCGGCCTTCTGGTCCGCAAGCCGCATTTCATATTTTTTAATATCGGAATTCAGCCATCCCTGAGCCACTTCCCCGTCCCGAAACTGCGGCACATCTTCCTTCTCCATATTTCGTATCAGTATTCTGCCGTCGTCATAATAAATCATAATTGCCACCTCCACACTTTCGCCCCCGGCCTTTCCCAAACTCCGCTTTCCGGCAGGCATAACGTCCCGCATCGGCTAAATGCCGCCTTACATTCTACATACCCCAAGTCCGTTCCCCACTTTTCCGCCCGCCATCAAATGCCGTTTCATATTCCGCTGCAGCAAAGTCTCTTCCGGTAAATCCGCTGTCGGAAGGCCTCTGGTTTTAAACACCCATTGAATATAGTCGTCTCCCTGGTAATCCACTTTTACAATCCGGAACCTCCGCTGAAAAGCAAGAATGCGGGAATTCCCGGGCAGCAGCTCTCCCAGTTCCGGAGCCAGCAGCCAGGAATGGCAAATATACGCACTGCTCCCGTACTCCGGAAAATGCTCCGCAAAAAAGCTCCTGGCCTCCTCTATGGAGTTGTCGAAGCTCTCATTGGTTAAAACGGCGTCAGAGGGAATATGCATACTGACTATCGGTTTGTCTTCGTTGTATATCATTTCATATTCCAGCGCCCCGAGCCGGAACAATTTCCCGCTGACCTGCCGGGCAGTCCACCACTCCCTGTCAAAGGCACGGCTTCCGGTTATCTCCCTGCATTCCTCTATGAACCTGGTAAAGCAGCCCATGGTATCAAAAAACACCCTGTCTGAGATCCCCTTCTCCTGATACCACTTGTGTAAATCCGCCGCACAGGCCAGCATACATGCCAACATTCCGAACCTTTTGGGATCTTTTCCCAGCTGCCGTCCCAGTTCCTCCCTGGCCTGCGCTTCCGTTTCCATGTTTTTCAGCCCTTCCCGCAGCATGCCTAACCTGTCAAACCCGGGATTCCGGCAAAATGCCTCCACCTCCCGCCTGACTTCTTCCTGCAGATGAATTCCCTCACACAATTGCTTCAGTTCCATTTCATACCCCCTTGTGCGCTCCAACGCATATACCGGTCAATATTTTCCCTTTGATACAGCCCGCAGTTCGGCATGGAAAATTTATTTTCATGCTTCCGGACATGCCGCCTCCGGCGCCAGGGACCGCCTGCTCTCAAAATACGGAAAGCGCTCCAGTGCCTCAAAAATATCCTGAAAGTCCTCCCTGGGAGCCAGGTCGATATAGCGTTCCAGAAGTTCCGTCTCCCGTTCCCTGAACCTCCCGTAAAAGATGTCAAAAAGGTTGTGCCCGCGCAGGTAGATACGGATTTCCTCCATGTGAAGCTTCACATCCTCCAGTGTCTCCAGCTCCCTGCCCAGTATCTCTGTCAGATGACGCCCGCTGGACAGGCGATGCAGGTATTCCTTCCACTTTTCCAGAAGTATTTCATAAAAGCTTTCCTCCGACTCCACAACCCCCAGCTGCGCCATCACCTTCGGGTTCAGAAAATAGTTTTCGAAGGAATAGTACTTCCGGATCAGCACGTTTTCCTGCCGCACCTCAGGCAGCTTATCCATGTCCTCCCGGTTGCGCTCCTCATAATAACGGCAAAGCTGATTCGCCAGAGCTTCCCTGTCCTTGCCGTCGCCGTCCCTGACCATCAGGAACTGATCCCGCAGGTAGATCTGGTTCATATATTTCAGATTGGCATAGGTCTTGATATTGGTACAGCTGTTAGTGGTAATAATGGCTATCCGGGACAGATTACCCTGGCTGTCCACCGTCTCCGCATAGTATTTTCCAAGCAGCAGGGGCAGACGGGACTTATCCTGCTTCCCCTCCACAATAAACACAAAGTTCACATTCATCAGATCACCGGCAGTATAACCCAGATCCTCCAGGATAGCGCTGATATCCGTTTTCTGCCTTACATTGCTTGCACCGTCCTCTCCGTGGATTACCTGCCGAATCTGCCTGCTGCTGAAGTTCGGCAGCAGATTCGGGGAATGGGTGGTAAAAATCACCTGGTTTTTAGCGGCAAGCCTGTAAAGAATCGTACCGCATACCTTCTGCAGGCTGGGGTGCAGAAAAATTTCCGGATCTTCGATCATAATAATACTGGGAAGCGTTTCTTCAATCTGCGTATAAGCTTCCAGAAGTGAAAACAGATAAATGGAACGCATTCCTTTCCCCATGTGGGAAATGGGGCGGGGCACATTCTGGGCCGGATGGCGTATCTCGGTGGTCACTTCCAGGATTTTCTCCACGTCCCGGTTCATGGAATACAAAATACTTTCACGGCCTCCGTTTTTGTGAAAGCAATCGTTGACCATACGGGCAAAGGTATCCAGATTCAGCTGATACAGCTTATAATCCAGCAGCTTGGACACCTCCATAGCATCCAGCTGGGCCGGGCTTTTCTGCTCGATTAGCCCGATGCAGTGGAAGCAATGACTGCATTCCCTGGCCTGGTTGAACATGCAGCAGCCCGACCGCATCCGCTTCAGGATTTCATCCTCCTGCAAAAGCAGCATGTCGCTCTGCAGCTGCTCCAGGCGCCGCTCCGTATCCACATAATATATCTTGGGAAACACTTCCCTTATATAAGGATTGTTCTTGTTCGTGCCGTCCTGATACCGTATCCGCCCGTCCCGGTTGGCCGTCATGGTAAAGGTAAGGACACCTCCGCTATAAGACGGAAGCTTCTGGCAAAAGTCCTGCATCCATGCCTCTTTGCGCCGATACTGGCTGACCATACCCCTGCGCCGCAGCAGTTCCAGGTCCTCCTCCGTAATAGACAGGGATACCTGGATGCGTACCTTGGTTCCTGCCTCGCCGAAGTCCTCCTGGCCGATCTCATATCCGCCGCCCACGGCCCGGACCGCGTCCAGAACCGTGGTTTTCCCCGTATTGTTCTGCCCCACCAGGATCAGGGCATTCTCGATATTCGGAATATGCATGTCATGGATGGATTTCAAATTGTGGATGTGAAGGTCTGTTATTTTCATGGGAAGCTCCTGTCTCTCTTCATTACTTCAGGGCTGTCTGCCCCTCAAACTGGGAATTATACAGTTCCGCATAAAATCCGCCCTTTGCCATCAGTTCATCATGGCTGCCCTGCTCCACAATATCCCCGTCCTTCATAACCAGGATCACGTCCGCATCCCGGATGGTGGAAAGCCTGTGGGCGATAACAAAACTGGTCCTCCCCTTCATCAGGTTGTTCATGGCTTTCTGGATACGGATTTCCGTCCTGGTGTCCACAGAGCTGGTGGCTTCGTCCAGAATCAATATGGGATTGTCCGCCAGAATGGCCCTGGCTATGGTCAGCAGCTGCTTCTGGCCCTGGGACACGTTGGAGGCGTCCTCGCTCAGTTCCATCCGGTATCCTCCGGGCAATGTCTGGATAAACCGGTGTACATGTGCGGCCTTCGCCGCGTCAATCACTTCCTCGTCCGTAGCGTCCAGCCTGCCGTAGCGGATGTTCTCCATGATGGTACCGTGGAAAAGCCAGGTATCCTGCAGCACCATGCCGAAATTCTCCCTCAGCTGGCTGCGGTTGAAGTTCCGCACGTCATGCCCATCCACCTGTATGGAGCCGCTGTTCACGTCATAAAAACGCATGAGCAGCTTTACCATTGTGGTCTTTCCCGCGCCGGTAGGTCCCACGATGGCCACCATCTGCCCCGGCTCTACTTCACAGCTGAAGTCATGGATAATCACCTTATCCTGCTGATAGCCGAACTTAACATGCTCGAATGTAACGGCGCCCTGCATCTTTTCCGGGCAGCAGCCTTCTTCTCCGGAATGTTTTCCCCCTGTCTGCACCGCGTTTTCCACAACCACATCTTCCTCCGGCTCCTCCAGGAACTCAAAAACACGCTCCGCCGCGGCAGCCGTGGACTGAAACATATTGGAGACCTGGGCCACCTGGATAATGGGCTGGGTGAAATTTTTCACATATTGGATAAATGCCTGAATTTCCCCTACCTCAATGACTCCCTTTACGGCAAGCATACTGCCGCTGACGGCCACTGCAACATATCCCAGGTTTCCCACAAATGTCATAACGGGCTGCATCATGCCGGAGATGAACTGGGACTTCCATGCACTCTGGTACAGAATGCGGTTCGTCTCTCCGAATTCCGCAAGGCAGGCTTCCTCCCGGTTGAAGGCCTTAACGATGTTCTGACCGCTGTAAACCTCCTCAATCTGTCCGTTTATCCTGCCCAGATAGGTCTGCTGGTCAATAAAATATTTCTGGGAATGCTTGATTACCACCCCGATAAGCCCTCCCGACACCGGCAGAATCACCAGCGCGATCAGGGTCATCAGCGGGCTGATTGACAACATCATAATTAAAATACCCACGATGGTTGCCACCGAGGTAATCAGCGTGGTAATGCTCTGACCCAGGCTCTGGCCCAGCGTATCCACATCATTGGTAATCCTTGACAGCACCTCTCCCACTGTCCTGGACTCAAAATATGCCATGGGCATCCGGTTGATTTTCTCCGAAATCTCCTTCCGGAACCGGTAGCAGAGCTTCTGGGAAACCTCCGTCATCACAAGCCCCTGGACAAATGACAGCAATGCACTGAGTCCGTACAGTCCCAGAAGCAGGAGCAGAATCTGCCCAATCCGCCCGAAATCTATACCACCCGTTCCCGCGAACTTGGCCATCATGCCGTTGAAAAGCTCCGTGGTGGCTCTGGCCAGTACTTTGGGTCCTATTATGGTAAAGACCGTGCTGCCTGCCGCAAAGATCATTACGACAATCAGCGCGATTTTATATCTGCCCAGATATCTTAACAGTTTTCCGAATGTCCCCTTAAAATCCTTTGCCTTCTCTCCCGGCATCATACCCCCGTGTGGCCCATGAGGACGCCTGACCGCTCTTCCGCTTCCGGCAGCATTTCTGCCCCGGCTCTTCTCTTCACTCATACCGCCGCACCTCCCTTCAGTTCCGCCTCGGACAGCTGTGATCTGGCAATCTCCCTATACGCCTCACAGTCCCGCAGCAGCTGGCCATGGGTACCCATGCCGGCTATCCTGCCCTCATCCAGCACAATAATCCGATCTGCGTGAAGAATCGTACTGATACGCTGCGCCACTATAATGACAGTGGCATCCTCCGTCTTCTCCCGCAGCGCTTTTCTCAGCGTCACATCCGTCTTGTAATCCAGTGCCGAAAAGCTGTCGTCAAACAGATATATCCTGGGGGATTTTGCTATGGCACGGGCGATGGACAGCCTTTGTTTCTGCCCTCCCGACACATTGGTTCCCCCCTGGGATATCTCACTGTGATAGCCCTCCGGCTTGCTCTCTATAAATTCCGTGGCCTGTGCGATTGCCGCCGCCTCCTGCATCCGGCTGTCGCTGATATCCGGCCCGCCGAACTTCAGGTTGGAGGCAATATCCCCGGAAAACAGTACTGCCTTTTGGGGTACATAGCCCAGAAGGCTCCGAAGCTTATGCTGTGACACATCGCGGATATCCACCCCGTCTATGGTAATCTGCCCACCGGTCACATCATAAAACCGCGGAATCAGATTCAGTAAAGTTGACTTACCGCAGCCTGTGCTGCCGATAATGGCAGTTGTCTCCCCGGGATTTGCGGTAAAGGTCAGATTCTCCAGGGCATCTTCGTCGGCCCCCGGATAGCGGAATGACACATCACGGAAAGCTACCACGCCCCGGGCGTCCTTCAGCTTCTCATCCAGCACCGTCTCCCTGTCCTTAACACCGGCCTCCGTGCCGATAACCTCCTGAATACGTCCTGCCGCCACACCGGCCCTGGGCAGCATCACGGATATCATGGTCAGCATCAGGAAGGACATGACGATCTGCATGGTATAAGTGATAAATGCCAGCATATCCCCCACCATCAGATTGCCCATGTCAATTCCCTTTGCCCCGAACCAGACAATCATAATGCTGATGCCGTTCATAATCAGCATCATCGCCGGCATCATTACATTCATGACTCTGTTGGTAAAAAGCTGCGTCTGCATAAGATCCCGGTTAGCCCTGTCAAACCGTTCTTCCTCAAATCTCTCCCGGCTGAAAGCGCGAATGACTGGGACGCCGGTAAGTATCTCCCTGGACACCAGGTTCAGGCCGTCCACCAGCGTCTGCATCTTCTTAAACCTGGGCATGGCCACTGCCATCAATATGCCCACCAGCACCATAATCGCCGCTACCGCCACTACAATAATCCACCCCATCCCCGTCCTGGTCCGCAGCACCTTCACCACGCCGCCAATGCCGATAATGGGTGCATAAACCACCATTCTGAGCATTACCACCACTACCATCTGCACCTGTTGGATGTCATTGGTGCTTCGTGTAATCAGTGATGCCGTGGAAAACCGTTCCATCTCACCGTGGGAGAAAGATACCACCTTGGTAAACACCCGTTCCCGCAGATTCAGGCCAAGCTTCGCTCCGATTCGGGAAGCCAGAAACCCCACCAGAATGGCTGTTGCCATCATCACCACTGAATAAATCAGCATCCTGCCTCCCGTCCTGTAGAGATAATTCCGCTGTATTTTTCCCGAGTCCATGCCCAGCTTCCCGTATTCTTCCTGCAGGAACTGTACTGCCCTCTGGGTAATGACGGTTTCACCCGTATCGCCCAGCCCCTCCAGAACCCGCTCCCGGAAGGCAAGTACCAGCTCGTCGGACAGCACATACCCAAAACTGCTCTCCGGCCCTGCCCCCGTAATGTCAGGCATAGTGCCGCCTTCTTCCGCCATAGACAGGATCAGAATGAGAATCCCCATACTTTCGTCCAGTTTTTCCATGGTGTCTTTATCCCCGCAAAACACATAGCTTCCGTCCGCTGCCTGCTCATAAGCAAAAGACATCAGTTCCGCCTCTTCTTCGGTCATCAGCATCAGAAGGTTATCATACACGGCTTCCCGCATACGCTCCGGCACCGCATTTTCGATGCCCTTCTGCCCGATGCCCACATCCACGATATCCGCCGTGTACTGAGGCAGCGCCAGGTCACAGTAGGCCTGTACCACCAGAAGCACGACAATGGCCAGCACAGACCACCCGGATTCCTTTAAATATTTGAAGATTCTCAGCATACCAGTCTCCTTTCCCTCTCAGGACCTGTCTCTTTCTGCTGTATGCTTTCGTCAGCGAAAGCAGCCTGACAGCCCCGGATCTCATCCGCCAATCCTGCGGAAAATTCCGGAGACTGGGGGATTCTTACATTATAATGGACTGTCAGTTCTATTACAATTAAATTAGCCTTAAAAAAATGGAAAATTTATCCGAAAACTGATTCCGCCTCAGATTCTATAGAACGATTTTCAAAATGAAATTTTTCAAAATGATTTTTTCAGAATAAAGTTAATTGTTCATACATTTCCGGAAACTCATGAAGATACTGAAAACAGGCTTCCATCTCATGAACAATTCCATGCTTCCGACAGGTTTCCCGAAAAATGTGCATCAATTCCTCATTCCTGTCGCTGATCAATTCGTACGAATAACCGTATTTTTCATGATACTTCCGCCGTAGCCCCGGAAAGTGCCGCTCCAGTGCCTCATAGAAGTATTCCCGATTGCCCTGCCGCATAGTTACCCCCATGCCGAAACAGATAATCCCATACACCCCTGCCGAAACACAGTATTCCAACAGCCCTTCGATATTTTCCCGGGTATCATTCAAAAAAGGCAGAATGGGAGACAGCCAGACAACAGTAGGAATGCCGTTATCCCTCAAAATGTGCAGAACCTCTGCCCGCCTCTTGGTAGTACACACATTCGGCTCCAGTATTCTGCACAGATCCTCGTCATATGTAGTCAGCGTCATCTGCACCACACACTTTGCCTTTTCGTTGATATATCTCAGCAGATCCAGATCCCGAAGGATTCTGTCGGACTTGGTCTGGACAGCGGCACCAAACTCGTAACGCGCAATCAGTTCCAGGCATTTTCGCGTGACCTGCAGCCCCTCCTCGCAATGCATGTAAGGGTCACACATGGCGCCGGTGCCTATCATGCACTTCTTCCTTTTGGAGCGAAGCGCTCTTTCCAGCAGCTCCGGCGCATTCCGTTTCACTTCCACATCCTCAAAATCATGCGTAAAACCGTAGCAGACGCTTCTGCTGTCACAATAGATACAGCCATGGGTACATCCCCTGTACACATTCATCCCGTTTTGCGGGGACAATATTCCCTTCACATCCACATAATGCATGACAGCACCCCACATCGCCCTCAACCGTTCAGACAGCACCTTCCGCCCGGTCAAAACTGCGTCCTCATGTCGTTTTGCGAGAGGATTACCCTTCCTTCAGATAAATCTCCACCACCGTATCCTTCTCATCCGGCAGCGGGTAGCAGTCCGCCGCATAGGGATCAAAGAAGAAAAACGCGTTCTTGTCATACTCCTTCAGGTTCCAGTAATGGGTCTCCTTCACCTCGGAATTGTCGGCCAAAAGTCTCATTTTCTCCACTTTTCCGGCCATATTCTCCAGACACACAGCACCCACCTGTGGCTCCATCACATGGGCGTAAAGCAGGTTCCCCTTCCGGGTGTAGCGCCCCCACTCCGGCTTGGGCAGCTCCGCGTAACCGCAGCCGTAGATGCTCTTTCTGTTCTTCTTCATCCAAGCCCCCACCTCTTTCAGTATAGCCACAGACTCCTCGGGAATCTCTCCCCTGGCGTTGGGTCCCACATTCAGAAGCAGGTTCCCGCCCTTGCTGACACACTCCACCAGCATATGCACCACCATCTTAGCCGATTTATAATGATGGTCATGAGCCGCATAGCCCCAGTGGTTGTTCAGGGTTATGCAGGCCTCCCAGGGAATGGGGTTCCCGCCTTCGTCCCGGATTCCCGCCGGAGGAATCATCTGCTCCGGTGAGGCAAAGTCCCCTGAGTATGGTGTGGGATCCAGGGTCCGGATGGAACCCGCATCCTCCCCGCTTCCCTCCAGGCGGT
>OFFK01002067.1_pt1 | contig 12824 bp, 11 predicted proteins | sample 1521361 | NCBI WGS metagenome assembly OFFK01 (sample SAMEA3504096, study PRJEB24116) | mouse gut metagenome | biome: mouse gut; feature: mouse-associated habitat; material: faeces | place: Denmark | collected 2011
GGGGTTTTTGTCCCCGCTGCCGCAGGCAGCCAGTCCGCACAGGATTTACCCTCTTCAAAAGGTTCCGGCTCCCAGCCGGCCCCGGAGGTTTCCTCCGCGCCGTCCCAGGCATCCGGCCTCTCCACCGGCGGTTACGTCGTAAACTCCATCACCGTAAACAGCAGTGAAAAAGTAACCGTAGTTCCCGACATTGCGGAAATCGTCTACTCTGTCCGCACGGAAGCCAATGAAGCGGCCGACTGCCAGCAGCAAAATTCCGCGGCGGTCAGCCAGGTAATTGGACTTTTAACTTCCTTAAACGTTTCGGAAACTTCCATTAAGACGTCGGATTACCGCATGAATCCGGTCTATGATTACAGCAATAACAGGAGCAGGGTTGTGGGATATGAAGCCCTTACCAGCCTTACCGTTTCGGATTTGCCCATTGACGGTCTGGAGCAGCTTCTTTCCCAGTCGGTTTCCACAGGCGTCAATACTATCCAGTCCATCACCTATAAGGCCAGCAGGTACGACGAAAGCTATCAGGCGGCTCTTGCGGCAGCCGTAAAAACCGCCCCCCAGAAAGCCCAGGTCTTAGCGGACGCGGCCGGATGTCAGGTGGGCCCCGTCATTAATATTAAGGAAACGGGCGGCTATACGGAAGAGCGCTACAATGATTCCGCCCTTACAAACCAGTACCGCTCCGCCGCCAAAATGATGGCGGAGGAGGATTCTGCCGGCAGTATTATGCCCGGCGAAATCCAGGTGGAGGCATGTATTGTGGTGGAATACGCGCTGACTGCGCCTTAGGAATCGATACGGTTCTTGCTCTGCGGTCATCCGGCTTTCTCTTTACAGTTCTTCCTGTAAGCGGAAGCCGTCTGGCCGCAGCTTTTTAAAAAGCATTGGGCGAAATAGCTCTGGGAGGAAAAACCGCAGTAACGCGCCACCTCCGTAATGCTGTAGTCCGTATTCGCCAGCATCCCCTTGCTGGCTTTGATTCGAGTCTCGCACAGATAACGGATTGGCGAGCATCCGCAGTGCAGCGTAAACGCATGCGCCATATAATATTTATTCAGGTGGGAAAACTCCGCAAGGGAATCCAGTGTGATGTTCTGTGTATAATTGGCCTCAATATACCGCTTGATTTTAATACATTCCTTGTTAATCTGTATATGAGGCGCCTCCTCAAAAGCAAAGTTAATACGCCTTACCAGCTTGATAATCAGTATTTCCAGAAGATTCTGACAGACAATCTCGCAGTCTCTGTTTCTTTCTTCCATTTCATTTAACATGGCGGTCATTAAAAATAACAGGCCGTTCTGGTCATCCCCGCATTTAAAAAGAATACAGTCTTTATTTCCCTGATAAGAAAAACTGCAGCCCTCCATACCGATGCTCACATACTCCAGCGGCATAGCCGCAGAGGAAATTTCCGTATGTGATATGCCGGCGTTGACAATCACGAAATCGTCCTTCTCAATCGAATATTCTTCCTCCTCAAACAAAAAACTGCCGGAGCCGTCTTTCACATAGAACAGTTCGGCAAAAGGATGAATGTGGGGCTGGCTTGGCCAGTCATTTTCATATTTGGAATGCGTAATATAAAGAAGCTTATTCTGTACTGCCTCTCTGTCGGCGCGGGGCAGCGGATAAATGGAAGTCCCCATATGGTTTATCTCCTATTTTAAATACGGAAAACATAAGGCCCAAAACTGAAACGTTTTTGTATTAATAATCTTAACATGTATAAAACGGGAAAACAAGATATATAAATGTTATATTTCTGCAACATATGCAAAAAATGTTATTATCCTGCCGGCTCCCCAAAAGCAAGATATATAAAAAAGAGCGCAAGATATGGGATTGTTAATAATTCTTTAAAACGATATACTTATACCATAAAAAGAGCGGTATTAACCGCCGGAAAAAGGAGGATTATAAATGAAAAAGAAACTTATCAGTTTACTGGTAACGACAGCTATGGCAGCTACTCTGCTTGCAGGCTGCGGAAATACCGAAAAGCCCGCTGAAGACAGCGCTCCTGCCGAGACAGAAGCTTCCACCGAGGACGAGGCTCCCGCTGAGGATGCAGCTCCCTCTGAAACCGAAGATTCTGCTGACGAAGCAGCTCCCGCTGATGGTGCAGCTAACTATGATGGCGTTACCCTGACAATGTGGTCCATGTGGGCAAACACCGAGCCTCAGGGCAAGGTTCTTCAGGAAGCGGCAGACGCTTTCTCCGCACAGACTGGTGCAACCGTTAATATTGAGTGGAAGGGCAGAGACATTAAGACAATTATCGTAACAGCCCTTGAAGCAAACGAAAATGTTGATATCTTCGAAGAAGATTATCAGAGAATAGCAAGTACATATTCCCAGTACTGCCTTGATGTTACAGACATGGCAGAAGCTGCAGGTTACGGCGATATCGGTTTCCAGTGTTTCGTTGACCAGCAGAAAGAATGGGCCGGCGCTTTCAACAGTATTGCAGAGCAGCCTCAGGTAGGCGGTATCTTCTATAACAAAGATATCTTTGACGCAGCCGGAATTACCACTCTTCCTACAACATGGGACGAGTTCCTGGCAGCCTGCCAGGCAATGGTAGACGCTGGTTACGAGCCTATGGCGCTTGACGATGCTTACGCTGATTTCTCTCTTGGATATCACTTATCCAGACACGTTGGCCAGGATGTTCTTGGCGAGTTGTCAGTAAACGGCGGCTGGAGCGAGAACGAGAAGATTATCAAAGGCGCTCAGGAGCTGATTGACTTCGTTAACGCCGGTTACCTTGAGAGCGGCGCACCGGGCGCATTCCCTGAGAGCCAGAACAAGATTGGTCTCACGGAAAAGGTTGCAATGATTGTATGTGCCAACTATGTATGTGCAGAGGTAAACAACAACACAGGTTCCAACATTAACTGGGGTCTGATGAACTATCCTGCAGTTGACGGCGGCGCTGATTCTTCCAACGCTTACGCTGGCGCTAACTCCCTTGCAATTTCCAAGAACTGCGCAAATCCTCAGGCAGCATTTGATTTCATCATGTTCCTGACAAGCGGTGAGTTCGACCAGAAGATGGCCGACGGCGCTTCCCAGATTCCTGCAGATTCCAGAAATACCGCTCCTGCAATTATGAACGGTACTGTTGAAACTCTGCTTGCTACACAGGCTCCCCTTAAGTGGAACATGGGCCTTTCCGATAACTCCGACCTTGGTCCTCAGTTCAAGGATGTAGCAATTAAGTTATTCGAAGGTGGATTCAAGACAGGTGAAGAATTTGCAGCAGCTATGGATGCTCTGTACTAAATTCTAACAAAAAATAAATAAACTTTTACAAATAAGGTGGCACTATTGTGGTGCCGCCTTATTTTAACGAGAGGGGTGACAGGAAAATGAAAAAAAATCGCGGTATGATTTTAGCTTTTTCATTACCATTGACTTTTTCCTTAATTATAATGTATTTATATCCTGTGGCAAGAACCGTTCTTATGAGCTTCTTTAAGATTGAGAGCGTTACTTCCAGCATGTCCACATGGTCTTTCTACGGGGTGGGGAACTATGCAAAAATCTTCGGCTCTCCTACTTTCCAGGGTTCCATGAAAAACATGGGGTTAATATGGCTGGTCGGCGGTATTATCACTTTGTTTTTTGCCCTTTTGTTTGCGGTAATCCTGACAAGCGGCGTCCGCTTCAAAAAATTCTTCCGCGCGGCAATTTATCTGCCTAACGTAATCAGCGCCGTTGCGCTGGCAACCATGTGGGTTCAGTATGTATACAGCAACGATTACGGTATGCTGAACAAAGTGTTGGAATTTTTCGGTCTGGACGGCGTAAAATGGCTTTCCAGCGATAACAAATTCTGGGCAATGCTCCTTGCGTATATGTTTGGCGCGGTAGGTTATTATATGCTGATTTTCATCAGCGGCATCGAGAGGATTCCGGCCGATTTATATGAGGCGGCTACCATAGACGGCGCCAATAAGGTGCAGCAGTTCTTCAAAATGACCCTTCCTCTCTTAAAGGGTATTATCAAGACAAATATTACTTTCTACAGCGTACATACAACGGCATTCTTCCTTTGGACGAAAATGTTTTCTCCTGTCAATACGGAAGCTTCCACGATTGTGCCTGTTGTGTATTTGTATGATACGGTTTTTGGCTCCATGGGAAATACAGGCCGTGACGCCGGAGCCGGCGCTGCAGTCGGCGTTGTTCTGACATTGATTATCATCCTTGTTTACTTTGTAATGAACAAAGTATTAAAAGATGACGATTTGGAATTTTAAGGAGGTGTAAAAAATGGCCAGAAGTAAAAAAGAAAAAAACTTTAAACAGCCCTGGAACTGGTCCAGGGAATTACGGCTTTTGCCCGGTTACCTTATTGTTCTGATTTGGATAGGGTTTACGGCGACCTTCCTTTGCTGGATTCTGGGAGCCAGCTTTTCAACCGCAAAAGAAATTTTCTCAGGCAAAGTATTTGCTTTCGAGTCTGGTTTCCACTGGGAAAACTATATAAATGCATGGCAGTCTCAGAACGTTGCAAAGTTCTTCGGAAACTCCCTGCTGTATGCAGTGACAGCCTGTATCGGCACGCTTCTGATTTCCGCGCCGGGCGCATACGTTTTGTCCCGTTTTGATTTCTTTGCAAACAAATCCCTGAAGTCCAGCCTGATTATTGCAATGAGCGTTCCCGCGGTTATGATTATCATGCCTATTTTTTCACTGACGACGCAGCTTGGCATTAAGGGAAGAATTTTGCTGATTCTTTTATACATCCTTATGCATGTTCCGTCTACCACGACATACCTGCTGAATTTCTTTGCGACGCTGTCCAAAACCTATGAAGAGGCGGCGGCCATAGACGGATGCCCTCCGGGAAAAACTTTCTGGGTAATTATGCTTCCTCTCGTTCAGCCGGCTATTATTACGGTTACTATTTTCAATTTCCTGGGCGTATGGAACGAATTTTTCATGGCTTTGATTTTTGCAAGCTCTGCGGAGATGACTCCGGTCGGCGTTGGACTGCTTCAGATTGTAAACGCGATGAAGTACACCGGCGACTACGGCGGATTGTTCGCGGCAGTTGTTATCGTATTCCTGCCCACTTTCCTGCTTTACATTTTCCTGTCTGAGAAGATTATAGCAGGCGTTACAGGCGGCGGCATCAAAGGTTAAAACAGGAGGAACTTTAAAATGAGCAAAACGAACGGCCGGGTTACTATTCCTACAGACGTGGACGTTATTCCGCAAACTCTGGAATTGTCCAGACGCTGGGGCGCGGACGCAGTGCGCGACTGCGACGGCACGGATTTTCCCGTTGAATTAAAAGACGCGGGTATGAAGGTATATTCCACGTATTACACCACAAGAAAAGACAACGCATGGGCAAAGGCCAATCCCGACGAAATCCAGCAAATGTACGTGATGACGCCTTTTTACACGGCAACGGGAGACACCTTAAGCATCCGGCTGATGAAAGGTCTCTATCCCGATATGTTGACGCCCAACAACAGAGACGATATCAGACGCTGGTGGGAAGTCATTGACAGAACCACAGGGGAAGTTGTTCCCACCACAGACTGGTCCTACGACGAGTCCAAAGGAGAGGTCACGGTCAAAACCGTGCCTTTCCACGACTACACCGTAAGCTTTCTTGCTTACATTATGTGGGACCCCGTACATATGTACAATGCTGTAATCAATGACTGGAAAGATGTGGAGCATCAGATTACTTTTGATGTGAGACAGCCCAAAACCCACGCTTATACAATGGAACGCCTGCGTAAGTTTATTGAGGAACATCCTTATGTAAACGTACTGCGTTTTACCACATTTTTCCACCAGTTTACGCTGATATTCGACGAACTGGCGAGAGAAAAATATGTGGACTGGTATGGCTATTCCGCTTCCGTAAGCCCTTATATTCTGGAACAGTTTGAGCGTGAAGCCGGATATCCTTTCCGCCCCGAATATATTATTGACCAGGGCTATTATAACGGCCAGTACCGCATTCCCTCAAAGGAATTTCAGGATTTCCAGGCTTTCCAGAGAAGGGAAGTAAAAAAGATTGTTAAGGAAATGGTGGATATCACCCATGAATACGGCAGAGAAGCCATGATGTTCTTAGGGGACCACTGGATTGGCACAGAGCCTTTTATGGAAGAATTTAAAGAGATGGGACTGGACGCCATTGTAGGCAGTGTTGGAAACGGCTCTACTCTGCGCCTGATTAGCGATATAGAAGGCGTATCCTACAGGGAGGGAAGGCTTCTGCCGTACTTCTTCCCGGATACCTTCCACGAGGGCGGAGAGCCCGTAAAAGAAGCAAAGGTCAACTGGGTCACTGCCAGACGCGCCATCCTCCGCAAACCCATCGACCGCATCGGCTATGGAGGTTACTTAAAGCTGACGCTGGATTTCCCGGAATTTCTGGACTATGTGGAATCTGTCTGCAATGAGTTCCGTGAGCTTTATGATAACATCAAAGGCTGCGTACCCTACTGTGTGAAAAAGGTTGCCGTGCTGAACTGCTGGGGAAAGATGCGCGCGTGGGGATGCCATATGGTGCATCACGCTATTTATTTCAAGCAGAATTATTCTTATGCCGGCGTGATAGAAGCCCTTTCCGGCGCGCCCTTTGACGTGCAGTTTATCAGTTTTACCGATTTGAAGGAAAATCCCGATATACTGAAGGGAATCGATGTGCTCATCAACGTGGGCGACGCAGATACCGCCCATACAGGCGGAGAGTGGTGGTGCGATTCGGAAATTTCCTCCGCAGTGAAGAAGTTTGTGTATGAGGGCGGCGGAATTATCGGTATCGGAGAACCCTGTGCCCATCAGGCAAACGGGCATTTCTTCCAGCTTTTCAATGTATTCGGCGTAGAGGAAGAACGTGGTTTTACCCTGGGATACGATAAATACAACCATGAAGTCCACAGCCACTTTATTACCGAAGACGTAAAAGGCGAAATAGATTTCGGGGAAGGAAAGAAGAATATCTACGCCTTAGAAGGCGCTGCTATCCTTGCCGCAACGGGCGAAACCCCCGGAGCGCAGGAGGTTCAGCTTGCAGTGAACAGCTTCGGCAGCGGGCGGGCGGTCTACATCAGCGGACTTCCCTACAGCTTTGAAAACAGCCGGCTTTTGTACCGTGCAATCCTCTGGAGTACCGGCGACGAGGCAAATCTGCATCAGTGGTTTTCAAGCAACTACAATGTAGACGTCCACGCTTACCCGGAAAACGGAAAATACTGCGTGGTAAACAATACCTATGAGCCGCAGAGCACCGTTGTTTATAAGGGAAACGGAGAAAGCTTTGAGCTGAATCTGGATGAGAATCAGATTATCTGGTATGAAATAGACTGATACCGGACAGATTAAAATAAGGCAGACATCTTTTAACAGGTGCCTGCCTTTTATTTATCCGCTTTGTACCTGATACCGACGCCTTACTTCCCGGCTTCAACGCATTCCACCAACGGCCTGATATACTCCTTATCGGATATATCGTAAGATTTTGCAATCATCTCCTCAAATTGCCTGTCCATTTCATCCTTATCTTTTTTCTTTTTCATCTTTCTTTTCATTATGCCTGCAAAGGTTTTCATTAATATTTTTTCCATAAACGGCATTCTCTCATACCACAGTCCGCCCTGCATATAAAAGTGGGGAAAATCAGAGAGCTCCGCCCCGGTGAGGTTATTTCTCCACATTTCTTCTATTGTGCTTTCCGCTATATTCGGCATAGCGCCGGTGGCAAAAACAATGAATCGTGAGGCTTTACTGTTTCCATAGAGCTCCTTTGCCTTTTTCAGGCCGTCAACCGTCCCGGCATGCATTCTGCCGCCAAATATTACCGTATCAAAGCCCGACATTCTTTCGGCCGTAACTTCCTTTAAATCCATAAGCGCGCAGTTATTATCCTTATTCAGGGAGCCTGCTATCATTTCCGCATAGTCTCTGGTAAAACCCGTTACGCTTTTATATGTTATCAATATGTCAGCCTTCATTCCCTTCCTCCTTCAGTTCCCTCTGCGGCTAAACAAAACCCAAACCACAAAATAAACGGCTTCATTCCCTATAAGGAATTTTGAAAATTTCATCCTGCCAGGGCCGCCCCAGATAACGGATTTCCTCTCCGTTTCTGACAATCTTGTCGTTTCCGCAATTCGCATGGCCAATGATTGCGGAAGAAATCCCGGCCTCTTCCAGCGCGCTTACAAGCCCCGCTCCGTCCCCAGTCACCATGAGCAGCGCGCCGCCAGAGAGCATCTCATAAGGATTTAAGCCAAAGAACTCGCATACCTCAATGGTTTCCTGCTTCACCGGAATCTTTTTCAAATCCACGTCAAATCCCATACCTGTTTTTTGGGACAATTCCCATAACGCGCCAAAAACGCCGCCATATCTTACATCGTGCATTGCAAAGACGCCAAACGAAAGAGCCGTCTCCGCCTCTATCGCCACGGATAAATACTTCTCCTGAGCCTTGGCCTCGTTAACAAGCCTTACCGGATATCTCTCCAGAAGTTCTTTTTCCTTTTCCTTTGCGAGAATACAGGTTCCCTCCAGAGAAATCCACTTGCTCATAACAATGTCACGCCTTGGGTGACATTCTCCCGCTTCCGGCATTTGTTCTGACAGCCGGTCTGCCGTTCCTATTACCGTAGCCGTGACGACAGGACATTTTACGTTGCCGCTGACTTCCGTATGGCCGCCTGCAATCTGAATTTTCAAATCACGGCAGCAACGCTCCGCCTCTCCCACCAGCGTTTTAAGCTGGCTCTCCTCCGTCTCCTCGGGCAAAGTGACAGACAACATGACCGATACCGGCCTGCCGCCGCCTGCCGCGACGTTATTCGCCGCCGCCATAACCGCCAGATAAGCCGCATTTCTAACCGGCAACGCGACCGTCTGTGTGGAAACAGCCGTTGCCGTTGCCGCTGCTCCTTCCTCCCGGTCAAACGCATCCCTGCTGCTTTGCAGTGCCAAAAAGGCGCAGTCCTCGCCAACGCCTGCGCCTTTTAACACTTCTTCCCTATGCTGCTTTATCTGTCCTAACACGGAACGCTTTAAAATGGTTTCCGACAGCTTTCCTGTTTTCATAATCATCCCTCCGGCGCTGCTTCCGCAGGCTGTTCCGGTGCCGGGGCCGCTTCTGCCGGCGGCGCCTCGGGCGGAGTTCCTTCTGCCGGAGCGCCCTCCGGGGGTGCTGTCTCCAACGGAGGAGGCGGCGCTTCTCCGGTACTGAGGGCGGCGGCTACGCTTTTTACATAGTCAATGCTGTTGGTGCCGATTGCTTCCATCATCTGGTTATAAATATTGGGGTCCTCGGTCGCAACGCCCACTGTAGCCGTCCGGGGAGCCATCTTGTAAGAACTGGAATTAATCTGTTCCCGGCTCACTTCCTGCCCGTTTTCCGTCACAACCTTCCAGAGGTTCGCCCGATAACCTATATGAGCGGACTGAACCGAAACAGAGCCTACCGGCAGGGAAGGATTCGGATAAATCACTTCCGTATCCGGATGGGTCTGGCTGATAACCTCGCTCTCATAGCGAACCTGACGGCCACTGTCCCTGGTTTCCATGCCGTATATGGTAAAGGTGATATTTTTATCGTCCGTGGTAATCCCTTCGATATAAATGGGAGCTCCCGTATTATTGATGAATTTAAAATCCTTTCCGGCGGATTCCGCAATCGCCGCATCGGCGGAAGGGCTTACATAAGTAACTATCATGGAATGATTGTGCCTCTCCGTGACCTCAAGCTCCGACAAAAGCACCGCGTTGTAAAGCGTTGTGGATACCTGGCAGATACCGCCCCCCAGGCTGTCTACCACCTGGCCGTTCAGGTAGGAGGCCGCCATATAGTAACCGTTTGCCTCCGTAAACGGCGACACAGCCTCGTAGGTGGAAAACTCATCTCCGGGGTAAACCGTTGCCCCGTTAATCAACGCGCACCCGTTACGCACATTGGCGCTTCTGGGCGGCCCTGAAGTCCGAAAGCTGGTAGTAAAGGTGCCAAGCACATCCTTCACCTTGGCAAGTTCTTCCTCTTCCCCGCGGGGTTCGTCCACAATAACCTCCAACTGGAGGGAAGCGTCCTCCCGGTTCCATTCGCTGCCGAAAAATTCACTGATAAGCGTCTCGGACGCCGCCTCGTCAACTATCAGCCCCGTCTGTCCCGGATTTACCACAAAGCCGCCGCCGTTCCTGCTAAGAGTGCCGCCCGCTGCCGCCACGTTAAATACCGCGCACTGCTCCGTGAGAATGGTTTTCACCAGTTCCTTATCCACCGCCAGCTCCAAATCAAACACCATATTTTCATATTGGAGGTCCTTGGCCGCCTTATACCGCTGTACGACATTGCCGCTCTGGCCGATTTTGGCCGCTTCCTCCACAACCGTCGGATTATTCCAGCTAAGCCCCACGTCCGCCGGGGTAATCTCAACGGAATTGCCGTCCATAATTGTCAGCGTAATGACTTTGTCCGAAAGGCTGTCAACATAGTTTTCCACCATCGCCTTTGCGTCGCTGACCGTCATTCCGCCTAAAGACATATCCTCAATGTAAATGCCGGACAAGATTACATCTTCTTCCTGCGCCTTAACCTGCATTCCCCAAATACCGGCCAGCATGGCTGCCGCCAGAAAGCAGGAAGCCCCTTTAAAAAAATTCTTCATACCTTTCCTCATTTCCCCGCTTACCATTTGCCTTAAATCATAAAAGATGCTATAGTTGGTATTATCATGGCAAGTATCAGTAAAATAATAATAACTCCTGATATAACTTTTTTGCTTTTTTTATTATAAAAATTAAACATTTTGTTCCTCCGGTACATCTATCTTCGAAAGGATATTATATATGAAATACCCATTTTTTGCAAGTTTTATCATGTTTTGTCTGTGGCTCTTATACACTCTGCACAGGCAGCGCAACAAAGAGGCGGATTCCGACAAAAATTTCTGGAAAAGAGAAGCCGCCGCAAACAGTACCCGGCGTAAGAGCCTCGACAATCTCGATTATATCGAGATTCCCTTTGAGTCTCTTCCTATGGATGTCCTTGCGGACGACCCATCTGTCGCGGAATACCATGAGACGCTCCGTGAGATTGCAAAAGCGCCTATCGTAAATTTTACCGGCATCAGCAACACGGATTTAAAACTTATGTACGGCGCTCCCAACATTGATATCCTGTCCCGTTACGACCAGCGTTATACGGTCCTTGTCCGGACTCTTCAGAATTTCGCGCAGACGCTTTATGATAACGGTTATGTGGACGAAGCCTGCCGGATACTGGAATTTGCTGTCAGCACCCGCACGGATATCAGCGCCACCTATAAGCTTCTGGCCGGTATTTACCGTCAAAAGGGAGAAACCGAAAAAATAACCGCTCTGATTCCCGTTGCAAAAGAGTTAAACAGCGGTCTGTCAAAGTATATCGTCTCCGCGCTGGAAGAATTTATCTCATAGCCCGGCTATCCGGGCCGGCGCAAAATCCGTCTCCGTTACTATTTTATGCTTTATCCGCAAAATATATGCCGGAATAAAACCAAACAGGGAAGAACCGCCCGCCTTGTACCGTTCTTCCCTGTTTCATGTACCAAGACAGGAGAAGCGTATCCCCTTGTCTCTTACTTCCAGAATTTCTTTTTCTTTGTATCCTTTGTTTCACTCTTATCTGTCTGTACATTCTTAGCGGCATTCAAACTGTCTCCGGTAAGCGCGTCAAACTGCCGAAGCAAATCCTTCGCTTCGTGGGACAGTCTTTCCGGCGTCTGTACTACCAGCGTTACATAGTGGTCGCCCCGCACATCCTTGTTGCGCAGAGTGGGAACGCCCTTACCCTTTAAGCGCACCTTAGTATCAGTCTGCGTGCCCGGCTTCACCTCGTAAAGCACTTTGCCGTCCACGGTATCCACAATCACATCCCCGCCGAGCGCCGCCACGGCATAAGAAATGGGAACGGTGGAATAAATATGGTAATCCTGTCTCTGGAAAATCGCGTGGCGTCCTACAATCACTTCCACCAGCAAATCGCCTCTGGGGCCGCCGTTTACGCCGGGCTCTCCTTTTTCCCTGATGCGGACGCTCTGCCCGTTATCAATACCGGCCGGAATCGATACCTGAATCTTTTTCCGGCTTGCAATGAACCCTGAACCATGACAGTCTGTACATTTTTCCTTAATCACCTTGCCGGTTCCGTTACACTCCGGACAGGTCTGCACATTTCTCACCGTGCCGAAGAACGACTGCTGGGTAAACACCACCTGGCCCTTGCCCCCGCACTTATGGCAGGTTTCCGGGTTCGTCCCCGGCTTTGCTCCCGTACCCCGGCAGGTTTTACATTCATCCTTTAATGTAAGCTCAATCTCTTTCTCAACGCCGAATACGGCCTCTTCAAAGGTGATTCTCACACTGGTTCTGATGTTGGCACCCTTCATAGGCCCGTTGCTGTTACGGCCTTTTCGCCCGCCGCCAAAGAAGTCGCCGAAAATATCGCCGAAAATATCACTGAAATCGGCACTGTTAAAATCAAAGCCGCCAAACCCGCCGGCTCCGCCCTCAAATGCGGCATGCCCGAATTGGTCGTACTGCCTCTTTTTCTCCGGGTCACTCAAAATAGCATAAGCTTCAGAAGCTTCTTTAAACTTTTTCTCAGCCTCCGCATCTCCGGGATTCATATCAGGATGATACTTCTTGGCAAGAGCTCTGTATGCTTTTTTGATTGCGGCGTCATCTGCATTCTTATCAATGCCAAGCACTTCATAGTAGTCGCGTTTCTGTTCTGCCATTACAAATCCCTCCCCACGCCGTCAGCGCATACTTACCTGAGGCGG
>OFFK01002083.1_pt1 | contig 12771 bp, 26 predicted proteins | sample 1521361 | NCBI WGS metagenome assembly OFFK01 (sample SAMEA3504096, study PRJEB24116) | mouse gut metagenome | biome: mouse gut; feature: mouse-associated habitat; material: faeces | place: Denmark | collected 2011
TGATTCAGCTTCTCCCCTCCAGCTACAACCAGAAGCGGACGGTCATGCTGAACTATGAGGTTCTGGCCAACATCTACCAGCACCGGCGCAATCATAAGCTGGACGAGTGGCGCGAGGTTTGCCGCTGGATTGAGGGCCTGCCCTACAGCAAGATCATCACCTGCAACGTGGCTGCTAAGAAAGAGCAGCTGAAAGCCTTTGCTGATAACCCCGATCCTACTCCTGTTCATGAGGAGGACCTGAAGCAAATCGAATCTCTCAAATCTGCTCTGAATGAGTTGAGCTGGAAGAAATGGACCGATGAGCAAAAGGCCAAGATTCTTCAGGCGTGGGACGATATTCAGAAGGAGGGTCTGGAATGAGCGACCACGGCTTTGCTCGTTGCGATGGCGAGTTTGAAGTCATCGGCGAGGATCTGAATATGTCTACCATGGGCATCGTTCAGATGACCCTGGCAGAACCTTGGAAAGCGCCTGATATTTCCCGTGAGCTTGCGCTATTGGATGCGCATTATCAAAATTCCATGAAAAACAAGGAGGACAAGCAAATGTTGGCTATCGGAACAAAGGTAATCGTGCGAACCTGCAATGATTACAACGGCCGCTACACCGGAAAGATCGGTATTGTATGCAAGCACTGGAATAAGTCCAAGAGAGTCGGCGTTACCTTGGACGGCATCAAGAACCCCGACAGCAAGGAGGGCGTTTTCTGGTTCTCGGAGAACAGCGTCATGCTCTACAAGCAGCCCACCACCATGCTGAACCCGGGTAACGTAAAGAGCGTCATTTTCAGCAGCGATAAGACCATCGTTCTGTGGGATGACGGCACCAAGACTATCGTCACCTGCGGCGAGGGAGACTCCTTTGATCCCTATGCCGGCTTCTGTGCCGCTGTTACTAAGAAGGTGTTCGGCACTACAAGCTGCGTGAAGCGTATCATCAAGCAGAACTCCAAAACCGTTCCCGTCAAGGTCAAGAAGACGAATACCTCCAACAAGGAGGGCTGATCTATGTTTCGTGTGATCATCGCCGGCGGCAGAGACTTTGACGACTATGCACTTTTGACCGAGACGATGGACAAATACCTCGCTGATGTTAAGGGCGATATTGCCATCGTCTACGGAAAAGCCCGTGGGGCTGATACCCTTGGTGAGCAATATGCCAAGGCTCACGGATATTCTGTCTTTGAGTTTCCTCCTAACTGGAAACGCTACGGCATATCAGCCGGGTTCATCCGTAATACGGAGATGGCTAAGAACGCAGATGCCCTTGTGGCATTCTGGGACGGTCAGAGCCTCGGCACGAAGCACATGATCGCAACCGCTACTCAATGCGGTATGGACGTCCACGTGGTGCGATACGAAAAAGGAGGATCAATCACATGATATTGCTGTTGTGTCTCATCGCGGCTATCACTTTCACGGTGATTGCTGTGATATTTTTTGATGACTGGAGCATTAAAGGTTGCTTCGGCGCTGTCGGGTTTGTTTTGGCGCTATTCGCATGGATCGCCGTTGTTATTATGGGCATAGTCGCGATTATCACCAATGCCGGCGCAAAGGGCGATATTGCCGCCAGTCAACAGCTATACGATTCTCTGGTCTATCAGCTGGAGAACAACCTCTACGATAATGACAATGACATCGGTAAACGTGAGCTCTACGACAAGGTAACTGAATGGAATACCGACCTTGCCCGCGGACAGGCCATGCAACATGATTTCTGGTTTGGTATATTTTATGCCGACATCTATGATGGCTTTGAGTTTATTGAGCTCCCGCAGATTGGAGAGGGTTCGGAATGAGCGAAAGCAGAGAGCACAAGCGGCGCTACAATCTTCGTCTGGAGTTCATCGCCGAGATATCCAAGTGGCTGGATCGGGAACCGCCCATGATCCTCTTCTGGAAGTGGCGCAAGTGAAAAAATGAGCGCCCCACTTGGGAGAAGTTCTCCAAGAAGGAGTTTGAGTTCTATGACCCCTACGACCGTTGGTGAAGACGAGTTCATTCCTCTCAAGGATGAGATCGTTTGGGTTCGCGGCAATAACTCCGATGGAACTCCCGGCTACATCATCACAAGCAATAAAATGAGAAGTGTATATTTTCTGTACGCCTATGAGAAAGGCGCATGGAAGAAAATCGCCAAGGCTCGGTCCCCGATTACATTCGAGGGCCGAGTCAAACTTTTATAACCCTCTGCGGAAGGCAGAAATTATATTTTTGGAGGTAAATCACAATGCGTAAGTTGCTCAGGAACATGGCAAAGGCCAAGATGGCTCAGATGGGCTACTCCAAGATCAACAAGCGGATGGATCACGGCCGCTGGCGTGAAATCGTCGGCGCTTATCCCGTGAACGTGGTGACTGGCCAGGAGATGTCCAAAAGCTTCTGCGGCAAGAAGAAGTACCAGCGCGGCCCCGGCAGCCTTCGGCATCTCTTCGCGTACTGAGGAGGTGTCTGAGATGAAGAAAGAGGAACAGGTCATCAAGACCATTGCCAAAGGGCCTGGCATGAGCCCTAATGAGTACCAGAAGCTGGCGCTCCGGACGGCGTCGAAAGAAGCTATGGAAAACCCCACGCTCAACGGCGTCCTCGGCCTGGGTGGTGAGTCTGGCGAGTGTTTGGATCTGGTGAAGAAGCATCTCTTCCAGGGCCACGACCTCGACAAGGCCAAGATGGCGAAGGAACTGGGTGATGTGGCCTGGTATCTGGCGCTCACGGCCTATGCGATTGGCTATGATCTGGAGGATATTCTCCGCATGAATATCGAGAAGCTGCGGGCGCGGTATCCGGACGGCTTCGATGCGGATCACAGCCTCCACCGTAAGGCCGGTGACGTGTAAGGAGCACCAGACATGGAAAATAACGAAGAGCTGTTCGTCGAGTTTGACCGATACTGCAAGACCTGTCAACATGAAAAACTCGAAGAAGCTGAGGCTCCATGCTCCGAGTGTCTGGAACATCCGGTAAATGCCAATTCCCATAAACCTGTTTGCTATAAGGAACGGATTTAACGAATCTTCCGATTAAGGGAGGGCCTGCGGAAACGCGGACTCTCCCTTTTATATTTCAGGAGGTAAACATGCCAGTATTCGGAAAGGAAATCATATCGCAAAGATGTGTTCTTCCAAACGGACTTGATGAGCCGATTTTCTTCTGGAGAAATTACATCGAGATGGACGGTAAAATGATGGAGATTATGCGGGTATTTGACTGCGAAGCCCACTGCCATATTCGAGAAGCAGGGATGGACGTTTGTCTCATCAACGGCATAGTTGAGCCCGTTGCGGAGAGCTACATAAAGCCATGCGGCAAAGCAAATGTTTGTTTGAAAATTTGTTCTCGCAAAAAAGAATTGGCATTAAAGGAGCTTAGCGAACACTGGCCGTGGCTTACTCCGGAAATAAGAGCGTTCTATCAAAAGATTGTGGAAAGCGAGGATTCCCCATGAATAATAAACACACCTGGTGGGCCTGGGCAATCAAAAATTCGGTTTGCGTTATCTGCTGGACGGGGCTGGCTATTTGGTTTGATCATTGGTGGATTGCCCTTTTCGCGATACTGTTCATGTCCACGTTTACAACCAAAGGAAACTCTGGCCCCTACCGCTATTACTGTGACCACTGTGGAACATATTCGCCGGAGGGCGTGTCCCGAGATGAAGCGGAGCGGAGCCGCATTGAAGCTGGTTGGATTCGCCGGAAGGTCAATGGTGAGTGGGAAGATATTTGCCCAGAATGCCAAAAACGGGAGGGCTTCTGATGAGCGCAGTGATCATGGACGGCGTCGCTCTTGCCGAGCGGATTAAAACCAATATTTGGAGGTGGTCTAAAAAACTCCCTTATGTCCCCCCATCTGGCAGTCATTATGGTTGGTGACAACCCTGCGTCCAGAACTTATATTTCCGGGAAGGTTCGCGATTGCGGCGAGTGTGGTTTTGACTGCCGTGTACATTTCTTCACAGATCGCACTACGGAAGACGACCTGATGAAGCTGATTCACCAGTTAAACATGTCTCCGAGTGTTCATGGTATTATGGTGCAACTTCCTCTTCCTCCCCACATTAACCGACGCAATGTTATCAGCGCTATTGATCCGGAAAAAGACGTGGATTGTCTCCACCCGCTCAATGTTGCGAACAATGTTGTCCATCAGGGTCGAGGCCCAACACCGTGTACGCCTGCCGGTATCATGAAGCTGCTACAGGAGTACCGTTGTGACCCTGACAGTAAACGGGCGGTTGTTATCGGTCGCTCCGATATTGTCGGCGTCCCAATGGCTTTTATGCTTCAGCACGCCAATGCCACTGTGACAGTCTGCCATTCTCACACGAAAGACCTCGCTTGGATTACTCATCAGGCTGATATTTTGGTATCTGCCGTTGGTCAACCGGGATTGGTCATTCCTGAGATGGTGAAGCCGGGTGCGGTGGTCATTGACGTTGGTATCACCAGCGGCCCCGATGGCAAACTCCATGGCGATGTGGACTTTGAGAGGGTGAAAGAAGTCGCATCTCACATCACGCCTGTTCCTGGCGGCGTCGGTCCTATGACCCGAGCAATGCTCATGCGTAACATGTGGGAGGTGTGCCATGAGCGCTGTTAGCCCGGAAGAAATCAGAAGCGGTTTAGCGCTGTACGAGCAAAGGAGAAAAGCGATGTATGACAAATACGCTACGCATATCGGCGAAATTGCAATCGGCCTGCTCAAGCCCTGTACGGACGACTATGCATCCAAAATCTGGCCCGTCATCGAGGAAGATGTGGTCAACGATGTTCTGGAGTGCAGCACTGTTACAGGTGGAGATGGCTTTACAGACGGCGATGTGGCTCTGGCACTGGGGCGCGTACTCTATAACCGGCTTGGAGGTAAAAACATGACGGAACCTACTTTGAAGCGCCACTGCTCTGTGTGCGGAAAACCGCTCACCTGTGACTGCTACTATTCCGACTATGGGCTGGTCAAGCTTGACGGCCAGGGCCATACCCGCATCGAATTTGATGCCTGCCCCAAGTGCCTCGATAAGGTTGTCGAGACCATCAAGCAAACTTTCAAATGCGATAAGTAACAAGGAGGCTATATTTTTATGAACGACAAAGTTGCACGTCACAAGCAGCTCTGCGACGAGCTGAATCAGCTCTATGCCAAGAAAAACCATGACTACGGTGACAGCTTTCACCAGACCTACGTCGAGGAGGGGCTGGCCATGACCCGCATCCGGCTGGGGGATAAGTTCTCCAGGTTTAAGACCCTGTCCAGACTCTCAGCCAGCGACAGCGATCAGCAGAAGGTTACGGATGAGTCCATTCGGGATACCCTGATCGACCTGGCCAACTACGCCCTCATGACCATTCTGGAGATGGATGGTGAGAAAAATGCGGGCTAAAATTCAGGAGCGCTACTACGTTCTCCTCGCGCTGATCAAAGCCGCTGGTATCGCTTTCGGACGGACAAGCCAAACGTTCCGGGATCGACTGGATGTTCTCATTGCCACGGTATGCCTGGCTTTCGATGTGGAGCTGCTGAAAAACAAGCTCTGCGCAATCCTGCTCATTCTCTGTACGCTGCCGGTGGTGTTCCTTGACGGGGATGCCACCGCTACTGTTTTCATGGCATTTATCGCGGTGCCGATGTTCTTCGCCAAGGAGCCGTGGATCTACTGACAGCTGCACTACCGCTATATTTTCCCGCGTGAAAAACGCCCTCTATTATGGAGAAATACACTTCACAATAAAGGAGTTTTTGAGATGAAAAAATTATTTGTATTGCTTCTGGTGGTTGCCATTGGTATCAGTGCCTTTATGGCCGGAATCGTAATTGGACCGAAACTCGGTTCTACAGAATACGAAATCGGAGAGGTAGAGGTCGGTGAAATGGTGACCGGAACGGAGGCGGCAGAGATCTATCATCAGAACCACAACGGAAAGTAATTCTCTATGAAGGACGGAGCCTAAACAAGGGCTCTTTCCTTTTGAGAAAAAACAAAAAAAAGAAAGGGTTTGTAAACATGAAAGACACTATCCGGAACATCCTCATTGCGCTCTTGGTAGTTCTGCTCCTTGTGGGCGGAACTTATACTGCCATCCAGTGGGACGCCATCGTTGGCAAGTGGCAGACGAACGCCGAACGAGAGGTGTTCAAAGAGACTACGGCATATTCGGAGGCCGCGGCGACTTTCCTGGCTGACAGCTATCAGCAGTACAACAATGCTGATGACGAGACTGAGAAAAATGCCATCATGGAGTATGTCGTCATGCGTTATCCCAACCTCGATACTGGCAATATCGACAACGACACCCTGCGCCGATTCTACAACCAGTGCCTTAACCATTAAAGGAGGAAAAAGACATGAAGAAAAATTTCAAATTCGTATGCCTGGTGTTCTGCGCCGTGATGATGACCTGCCTCATGACCGGCTGCTATGAAAGTACGAAAGAAACCCAGTATACCGAGGACATCAAGAACCAGATCAGCGATATGTACGGCTATCCCGATGTGACAAACTTCTTTGAGTATTCCCAGCTCAAAGAGATCTACGAGATGCGGGACAACCCAAACCTGATCTGCTACTGGTACACCAAAAATGACATGACCGGCAAGTGGATCTATCAGGGAACCTGTATCGGCTACGGCATTCCGTACAGTGCTTCGATCACCGCTCCTGAATCTCCGCAGGAAGCATATGCCAACGGCAGCTATCACACAGTCCTTCCGCTTGCTGAACCGAATGGACTTTATACGGACGGCCTTTCGACGTCGGCAACTTGGATCTTGACGACTGACAGCAGCGGAAAAATCACGCCCACATACGTCGAAAGCGAAATCACGATCAGCCAGTCCAAAATGGATATTCGGCTCTGCGAGGACTGGTCCATTCCGTCTGACTATTAACAAGCGCTTATCATAGCAAAAAACCGGTGTTGACCCGACGAGCTTACTGGAAGGGAAGGTTGTAGGAACGCGACGTAAAGAAAGGAGAAGTCGTCATGAAACGCAACGGACGAATTCACGATCCCACGGGTTTTCAGGCTATCCAGAACATTACGGACGAGACCAGAAGATTCTACAAGCTGCTATACACCATCTACTATATTTGTGAGCTTGCCGGGTTTGACGTCGGCGAACGCATCGTCCTGATCGACATGAAGACGGGGCGAATTTGGAAATGAGGTGATTAACCTATGAGGAAAAGAGGCCCGATGGATTTCAGGGATATTATCATCCTTCTCGCAAGAGTTGCGACCATCGGTCTTGCTCTGCTTATTTTTGCTGCCGGATGGGTTATGAAAGGACTTTGGCCATGAACTATGCTGCGATTAAACCCTGCGATATTGCCAACGGTCCTGGCGTGCGGGTTTCTCTGTTCGTGTCTGGCTGCACTCACCACTGCCCGGGATGCTTTCAGCCTGAGACCTGGGATTTCAACTATGGCGAGCGATTTACAGACAGGGAGATATGGCGCATTCTCCATCTGCTGGAACCGAGTTATATCAGTGGCCTGACCATTCTCGGAGGAGAGCCCTTAGAGTATCAGAACATGCCTGATGTGTGGGCACTTCTTGACGCATTTCGGCGCATGGGGCCGCGTGAAAAAACGGTTTGGCTGTACACAGGATCGACTTTGGAGTACCTTTACGCACGACCGTATCGAGAGGGAGCGCTCACCAGAGAGATTCTTTCAAAGGTTGATATTCTGGTTGATGGGCGTTTTGTCGAGGCGCAGAAGGACATCAGTTTGGTGTTCCGCGGATCGGCTAACCAGCGGATCATTGATCTGCGAAAAACGGAAACAGCTGGTGAAATTGTTCTGTGGCGAGAGGAGGAAACCAGAGGCAATGCTTGACAACTTCGGGCGGCTTGTGCGCGATATTCGTATCACAAGAAGCCTACTACTTTATGATATGGCACGAGACCTCAGCGTTACACCTGCCGAACTGTCTGCTATTGAGTGCGGAAAGAAGCCCATTCCTGACTGGTTCATTCCAGCACTGAAAGAGAAGTATGACATCGGTGACACCTGCGCTAACACGCTGTCCTTTCTTGCTAAAGAGCGAGGTGACTGATATTTGTCCGCGAGAGATAAAAAGAACTCGGAAGGCTATTCTGACCCGACTGCATATGCGGCCATGAAGAATGTCAACCGAGAGGAAGACCGCTACCGCAAATTGCGGAGAGCCCTTATCAGCATCTGTGATGTGGCAGGCTTTGAGATTCAGGGCCCGCTTATCCTGATGGACAAGAAATCCGGAAAGGTTTGGAGAGAACGTCATGAACGCACAAGAGATTGACCTCCTGCTCCCGCAAGTGACCATTGACGAAATCATCGAAGCGGCCCACAAGTTTGCTGATGCATGGAATACACTTGGTATCACGCTTACTGAAGCTGTGAGGATGATGACGAATATTCTGGCAGGGCCTTTTTCCTATCCCGAGGAAAAGAAAAAAGAAGAGCCCCGTCGGGATATTCAAACGAGTAAACCCCGGTTTCCCAGATGTTCCCGCCGAATGTCCACGCACTACCGCTATATCCCGACAGCGCCCAGAAATCTTCCCTACATGCGACGGGCGTATTAAGGAGGTGTATCGTCATCGACGCCATTACAGAATTCAGAGGAAAGCATTTCTTCCTTAGCAACTTCTATCAGGCTCCGGTCGTATATCAAGGCGTGCTGTTCGACAACAACGAAGCGGCATTTCAAGCGGCTAAGTGTCCCGAGCGGATGCATGAATTTTGCGGCCTCACTCCAAACCATGCGAAGCGGCTTGGCCGCCAGGTAAAGCTCCGTTCAGACTGGGAGACTGTCAAGTACGATGTGATGTATCAGGTGTGCTTGGCTAAATTCGAGCAAAACCCTGAGCTCATGGCAAAACTTGTACAGACGGGCGATGCCGAGCTGATCGAAGGCAACACCTGGGGAGACAGGGTCTGGGGTGTTGACCTGTATCGAGGAATCGGAGAGAACCACCTCGGAAAAATTCTGATGAGAATTCGGGATGAGTTAAGGAGGTGAGCAAGATGAAGAAGTTTCTGAGCTAACCAGAACGAGCACGATTTTGGCCCGGTCCTGTCTAATTTAGGATAGAGATTTTTCTAACCTAAGATAGGATTCGGGCCATTTTCGCGCCCAACCTGTAACTATTTCTGATAGTAGCAGGTCTGACAGCCGGTTAAAATTCCGGCCACTTTTGTTCAGAAAAATGGGTCGCTGGCCACTTTTTCTGGGCAGGCGGCAGATTGTGAAGAGGTGTACGGACGATTTTGGCCACTTTTTCCGGCCATTTGGCCACTTTTTGGCCACTTTTGAAAACCTCGCAATCCCTTGCGCCGCAACGGTTTCCGGCGTTTTTGGCCACTTTCCCACTTTTTTCTTCCATTAGTCGTGATAGAAAAAATTAAGAAATATATTAAGTGACGAAAAAAAGTGGACAAACGGCCAGAACTATATTTTCAACCAAAATTCATCCCAACACAGCAAACTTTCACTTTTATTTTTGGCACGCGAAAAAAACATACCCTTTTATGAAGAGAGAGGATAAAAGCGCCATTTTTAGAAATGACGCACTTCCTCTTTTACTTTTGGAAAGGAGGGTCCGCTTATGGCGAGAAGCGCACGGTTGGAGAGCGGGTTTCAAGACCGGCTGGTCAAGAAACTCAAAGAGCTCTTCCCGGGGTGCATGGTATTCAAGATGGACCAGATGCAGGGCATCCCCGATCTGCTTATCCTGTACGGCAGTAAGTGGGCCTCCCTGGAATGCAAGAAATCCGCGAAAGCCAAAAGACAGGCGAACCAGGACTATTATGTGGAGACGATGAACAGCATGTCCTTTTCCCGTTTCATCTCTCCCGAGAACAAGGAGGAAGTATTGCGTGAACTTCGAGAAGCATTCAAACCTTGAAGGCCAGCACGCCTTTCTCGGCGCGAGTAAGTACCACTGGATCAACTATGACGAGGAGAAGGTCGCCACGGCCTACCGAAATCATATTGCGACCCAGCGGGGCACCCAGCTCCACGCTTTCGCCGCCCAGTGCATTCAGCTCAGGCAGAAGCTGCCTAAGACCCGGCAGACTTTGAACATGTACGTCAACGATGCCATCGGCTACAAGATGACGCCGGAACAAATCCTCTACTACTCGGAGAACTGTTTTGGCACCGCTGATGCTATTTCATTCAAACAGAACCTGCTCCGCATTCACGACCTTAAGACCGGCGAGATTCCCGCCCATATGGAACAGCTTATGATCTATGCTGCACTGTTCTGTCTGGAATACAGGATCAAACCGGCCAGCATCCAATTCGAGCTTCGCATCTACCAGCGCAATGAGATCATTGTCGATGAGCCCACTGTGGCGGACATTCTTCCCATCATGGATAAGATTGTTACCTTCGACAGGGTTCTTAAACAAATTAAAGAAGAGGAGGGTTAATCCGTGGACCCCAAACAGGACAATGTGTTGATGCACTATGGCACACCCCGGCATTCCGGCCGCTACCCCTGGGGTTCTGGCGATAACCCCTACCAGCACAGCGGCGACTTCCTTTCCAGGGTGGACGAGCTCCGCAAGCAGGGGTTTACGTTTACTGATAAGGATGGGAAGACCTGGAGTGGTGACTCCGCTATCGCAAAGTCGATGGGTTTGACCACCACCCAGTTCCGCACTCAGCTTGGCCTCGCCAAGGATGAACGCCGATCCGATGACGTCGCAAAGGTCAAGAGGCTCCGTGAGGAGGGAAAGACCTTGAAGGAGATTGCGGATGAGATGGGATTTCAGAATGATTCCTCTGTCCGCTCCCTGCTCAATGAGAGTTCTGAGGCTCGGATGAACCAGGCCCGGCAGACCGCCGACTTCCTGAAACAGCAGATTGCTGAAAAGGGAATGATCGACGTTGGCACCGGCGCGGAGCGGGAACTTGGCATCTCTCGGGAAAAGCTGAACCAGGCGCTTTACATGCTGGAGCTTGAGGGCTACCCCGTCTATGGTGGTGGTGTCCCCCAGGTTACCAATCAAGGACAGCAGACCAACCTTAAAGTTCTCTGCCCTCCTGGGACAGAACATAAGGACATCTACAACTTCGGTGACATCCATTCGGTCAAGGACTATGTCAGCTATGACGATGGCGAGACCTTCAAGCCGGGATTTGTCTATCCGGAGAGCATGGATTCTTCCCGATTGAAGATTCGATATGCCGAGGACGGCGGCCTTCAGCGGGATGGAACTGTGGAGCTTCGGCGTGGCGTGGCTGATCTGGACCTCGGAGAATCCCACTACGCCCAGGTGCGCATCCTTGTGGATGGGAAGAAGTACATCAAAGGCATGGCATTCTACGGCGACGACAAAGACTTCCCTGACGGAGTCGATGTCATCTTCAACACCAACAAGAAGAAAGGGACGCCGGTTGGCGATGTGCTCAAGACCATCAAGGATGACCCCGACAATCCCTTCGGCTCCCTCATCAAGGAGCATGGCGGTCAGAGCTATTACATCGACAAGGATGGAAAGCAGAAGCTGTCTCTCATCAACAAACGTGCCGAGGAAGGGGACTGGGGGGAGTGGAGTGATCATCTCCCCTCCCAATTTCTTTCTAAGCAGAGTATGACGTTGATTAAGAAGCAGCTCGGCTTGGCCGCTGCCGATAAGGTGGCTGAGTTTGATGAGATCTGCGCGCTCACCAACCCGACTGTTAAGAAGGCACTGCTGGCTTCCTTCGCTGATGACTGCGATTCGGCGGCGGTTCACCTTCAGGCGGCGGCTCTGCCCAGGCAGAAATATCAGGTCATTCTTCCCATCACATCCATGAAGGACACTGAGGTCTACGCCCCTAACTATAAGGATGGCGAGACCGTGGCGCTCATTCGGTATCCGCATGGCGGAACCTTTGAGATCCCGATCCTCAAGGTGAACAACAAACAGAGCGAGGCTAAGCGTATCCTTGGCAACGCTTTGGATGCCATCGGCATCAACTCTAAGGTTGCAGAGCGGCTTTCCGGAGCGGACTTCGATGGCGACACAGTTATGGTCATCCCTACCGGGGGTAAGACCAAAATCACATCCACCCATCCGCTGAAAGGACTGGAAGGCTTCGACCCGAAACTGGAGTACGGCGGCAAACCGGAAGGAACTTTCAAGCAGATGAAGAATACCCAGACTGAAATGGGTAAGATCTCTAACCTCATCACCGACATGACCTTAAAGGGCGCCACTGAGCCGGAGCTGGCGAGAGCTGTTCGGCACAGCATGGTTGTCATTGATGCTGAGAAGCACCATCTCGACTACAAGCAGAGCGAGAAGGACAATGGCATCGCTGCACTGAAGAAGAAGTATCAGGGCTATGTGACTGAGGACGGCGAAGAGAAGGGCGGAGCTTCCACCCTCATCTCCCGTGCGAAGTCCGAAGTCTCTGTACCCAAGCGGAAGGGCAGCCCCAAGACTGACCCCGATACGGGGGAGCAGGTATGGAAGGTCGATGAGGACCGGTTCTACACCGACCCCAAGACCGGGAAGACCGTGGAGAGGCGGCAGAAGAGTACCCAGATGGCTGAAACCAAGGACCCCTATAAGCTTTCTTCCGGCACACCGCAGGAAGAGGCCTATGCCGCTTATGCGAGCCAGATGAAGTCCCTGGCCAATCAGGCCCGGAAGGAGATCCTTACCACCGGGAAGATCACCTACTCCGCCTCTGCCAAGGAGACCTACCAGAAAGAGGTGGCCTCCCTGTCTTCCAAGCTCAACATCGCCCTCAAGAACGCCCCCAGGGAGAGGCAGGCCCAGGTCA
>OFFK01002086.1_pt1 | contig 12750 bp, 11 predicted proteins | sample 1521361 | NCBI WGS metagenome assembly OFFK01 (sample SAMEA3504096, study PRJEB24116) | mouse gut metagenome | biome: mouse gut; feature: mouse-associated habitat; material: faeces | place: Denmark | collected 2011
TTTCGGGTGCTATTATTCGTGAGACATCATGTTCGTCTTAAAAAAGACGTTATCATAGTATCTCAGGAAAAATCACTGCCTTTGCACTATAGCACACCTCTGCAGACTCGTCAAGGAAAATCTGCAATATTTTGCAAAAACCTTATTCTAAAGGGCCAAAACCATAAATGTCCATCGGGACATTCAACAATTCAGGTATTTTGAGGCGCATTTCCCCTCTTCGTCATACTTGGACCAAAAAGGAAGCAGGTACTATTCTTCCGCTATCTGGGAAGAGAGTACCTGCTTGTGCGTTTATGGGATATATGATTGTGGAGGGTTATAGTTGGGTAATCTCCTGCTTCGTCAAACCGGTATAACTCATAATCTTCTCCATGGGCTCACCGGCTGATAACATTATTCGAGCAATTTCGAGGCTTCGTTCGGCTCGCCCATTGTCTCTTGCCGTAGCCATATCCGAGCCGTAATCCGTCTGAAACTTTCTGCGGCTGCGGAAGATGGCGCGCTCTGCCTCGTTCTGGCTGATGCTCATAAGCAACTCTCCTGCCATGGTCAACACCTCCTCCGATGCAATGACTTTATTCACAGTTTCACGGTACTTCGGGTCGGGTGCATATCGGAAGAATACCGACCACTTCTCCAAGTCCGTCATCTCACCGACGGGCTTCTTCACGATTTCACCCAGCTTGGATAACTCTACAAACGTCACGCTGATCGCGTCGGATAGCTGCTCGCCGGTTTTGTCGTGACGCAATGAAAATGAATTCACATAGTCCGGACTTTCCGGGAAAACAGTATAGGAGCAGAACGTGATCTGATAGGTTCGGGCCAACTCGTCATACCTCTGCAACCCCTTTGCCGGCTGCGATGAGTGAAGATCCGTCAGATAGTAGATGCTCTTTCCCTTCAGGTTTCTATGTCTGCCATCTAAAGCCTCAATGATATGACTCGATTGCATCTCTAAATTGATCTGAGATTTATCGTCAATTTTGCAGTTGACATCAAGCCGTTCAGCCTTTTCCTTTGTATCGCCAGGTCCCAATTCATTGGGAAACAGCGCCACATCCACCACCTTACGGCCTATCACCGCTGAGATCAGCTTCATCAATCCCGCCTTGGACTCCGGCGACGTCAATATCAATTTGAACACCCGGTCATCAGACGGCGGCAGAATGTCCGCGTCCATCGGTAACAGTCCCATTTGGTCATCTCCTTCCGGAAAACCTTGCTTCTGCTTTTATTATAGCACACCCCGCAAGTAATTTCCACAGCAATTTTAGCCCGGTGTAATCCAGAATATGAGAAGCCTAAAACCATAGCATAGCTGCAAAAACCATGGTATCACTGCAAAGTCTCCATAAAATTGAAGCGAATTTCTTCTGATATTCATGCGCCTTGAATGAAATAACCGCAAAGTCAGGTGCTGTAAGTTGCAAGGTTTTTGTATGCAATCCCTAAATATATAGGTGCTTCCACCTTCGTGATTGAAAAACAGCTTGGACTTTTTGCATCATGCAGGATGAGGCGCAATGTCGAGCCGCTGTTTTCTGCCGGCAGAAAAGAGCTTCCGCCGCCTGTGTCAATCATCATCCTGTCGGAAAGGAAATGTATGTCGAAGTGTGATTTTGTAGACTGACTTGTTCTATCCTGCGAAGTAAACGGTCCCTGCCGCCAGAAAACTGGCAGTTACTTGCAGGAGCAGCTTCCTTCTGCCGGCAAAGAAAAACGATCTTCTGCAAAGAGTGTGCGGTAGAAATCTCCGGTTTCGGCTCAAATATGCTATGTCCAGGGCATTATCTATATGTATTTATCAGCGGAAATTACCCTCACAAAAATGCTGATTTTATTCCTCCAAATTTTGCGAAATTTCTTCTCACTTTTTTGGACTACTCCAAAATACAAATCGATTTACATTGATTTTGTTCCATAAATAACATATGGAGAAGCTTCAATTTTCAGCGATGCCATCGAATCCGAATCCCCATGCTTGTCTTTTCATCTCCTGTCGTGTCTACTCTAAAATTTCCGGCTTTATTATGCATAAATTAGTAAAATTCGACAACAATTGCGTCTATTTATACATTTTGGCGTTTTTGCATACCATTATCCAACCCAGCAAACAGGATAAACAAAAAGACTTCACAATTACAAGGAGGACATACTATGAATAATAACACAGGGATCAAGGCACCTCAGGAGGCGTTTGTCAAAACAAAAGACTACTTTCTTGGAAACAGTCTCAAGCCAGCAGAAAATGTCCCGGATCTGCTGGCGGAAAACCGCAAGATCGCTGTCAGTCTGGCGGAGAATGTCATGTCCTTGCTGGATGTGATCGCCAATTACTTTGGAATTCCCACCATGGAGTTGGCTATGGAGGCACTCCCTGAGGTCTCCCTCCAGCTTGAGACAGACGGCATCCGGGAGCAGGCTGCGGCACGGACATATCTGGACCTCAAAGGCTCTGTCCCGTTGACAGATATTTGTAAGGGTACCTATGCCTACCCCGCTCCGACCCTGCACTGCGTAGCTCAGGAGATCTTGAAACGGGAACGCTTTGCCAGGTATTCGCCCCACGATCCACTGCTGAAAAGAATCTTCGGTGGGGATGACGGCGATGAAGCCGGTGGCTCCCTGGAAGATGAAGCCGGTGGAACACCTTCAGGCGAGGACGCGGACGAGGGCGATGAATCGGAAAGCGGCATCAGCCAAGGATCACCGCCCGATACATAATCACAACCTAACACGAAAGAAATGACTCAACGAGGAGGATTATCATGATCAAAGTGAACGCGGAAAAGCTGGCGGAGGAAGTCATCCCCATGCTTCAAAACATGTTCGGAGAAGGCATTGATTTTAACTGCACCGAATACTATCAAAGCAATGAGACGCTGACGGGCATCACCCTCAAGCTGCCGGGCTGCGCCAATGTTCCCGTGGTGTGCCTGAGCGATATGCCGGATGATATTTCCGCTGCGGACGCGGCCAACACCGTTGCGGCCATCTTTCAGGAGGCTCTTCGTAATTTCAAGGCACTCCCAGTCTTGCCGGAAATGAGCCGTGAGAATGTCCTGGAGAACGTTGTCCTGCAGGTGTTGAGCCGCAAACGCAACCGCCAGCTGCTCAAGGCCCACCCGCACATCACCTTCCTGGATCTGGCTGGTATTTTTCGTGTCCCTGTGGGACCCTTTAAGAGAAATTCTCTGACCACCGCCCTCATTACGAATCAGATCGCGGAGAAGCTGGAACTGACCGTAGATGAGCTGGCAGAGGCAGCCCGACGGAATACCGTCCGAAAGTTTGGTGTTGAATTTCAAAATTCGCAGAGAATGGCGCTCTGCTCACTGCTGAGACGGCCCTTTGTACCGGAATCGTTTGAGACGATGACCATGTCAGAATCCGGTCTCTATACCCTGACTACCGGCATCCGAATCAATGGAGCGGCCCTGATCCTGCTCCCCGACATTCTGGAGCAAGTTGGAGCGAAGGCCGGAATGGATTACTTTCTCATTCCCTCCAGCATCCACGAGCTTCTGGTCGCAAGGGATGATGGGCTGGTTACCGCCAAGATGCTCAAAGAGCTTGTCTACGAGGGCAACCGGACGGACGGCATCATCAAACCGGAGGATGTCTTGTCGGACAACGTGTATTTCTATGCCCGCAAGGATAAAACCCTCAAAATCGCCTGAGCTGGAGCCCTCGATCATTGCGGTCGGGGGCTTTCCTCCTGTTTTAGACATGTCGTAATAAAATTTTTCGTTTTTCATATAATAAAACTGTCAGTGAGCGGCAGCCGCTGACAGGGCAGCCCTTCCGTTCGGCTTTTGCCTCATTCTTCGCGCAGGGATGACGGCACGGCCCAACGGAGCGGTGAACATAGCAGGTGTTCATGCCCCCGGATCATCCGCTTTTGAGGGAAAGCGGACCGGTCAGGGACCCTACTGGAAAGGTTACCGGCTTGCGGCGGTTTGAGGGATTGCCGCCGCTGCCTCCTTTAGTGTCTTTCTTTTGTGGTTTTCCCAGCAGACAGAGGAGCCTGTTTCGGCAGAAACGGGCTCCTCTGTTGTCGTTATTTTAGAGCATATCAGACAAGATATCCGCAATATTTCTCACATCCTGCTCATGCCCCAGCGGATATAAGCCAAGGATTCTCTGAACAGGTATTTTTTGCAGAATGGTCCTGAAGGGAAGATTCTGTCTCCACTGGAAGTACGCGAGCGTACACCCCGTCCAATACTCCGGCGACCTGTCAGCATAGAATTCATGGGGAAAATCATACTCCGGATGATTCAGATCTTCCATGACAAAGTTCACAAACTCCGCCCCATTGCACCCGGTCACATGCCGGGGATAGCTGAAATCATGCAGGGCATAAATCGTGTCTGTCATCATGGGTTTCCTCCTGTGATTTGCTTAGTCTGCTAATATCCATTCAATCCCCGCCGCTGTGCGCTGGATTCCATTCTGAAAATGGTTTCCCGGATTGAGCTGATAGACGGTTTCAATCCCCTTCTGCCGGCAAAAGGCGTGGATTGCCTCCGTGCGCTCCTGCACCGTTTTCAGATAGGGATTCTGTGTCCTGCACTCCTGATCTCCCAGGGACAAATACAGCCGGTCAGGAACGGCTTTCATTTCGTGGGAAAAGATATACTCCTGAAAATCGGGGAACCAAAGGGAGCCGGACATACTGGCGATTCGCGAAAAGAGGTCCGTCCGATATATCGCGTACAGGGCGAACAGCCCCGCCAGGGAATATCCGGCGAGTCCCCGCCATAAAACCGTTCCTTCCACCAGCCCTTCGGCCCTTGGTATGATCTCATGGGTCAGCAGTTCCAGATAATCGTCCGCGCCCCCGGTGCAGGGCGTGTCATTCTTGGAAATTGGTGGAATGTCCCACGGGGCCATATCGTGGTCCCAGGCAAGGCCGCTGATGACCACCAGCGTATGATCCGGGACATGGGACAGGGCCTGGCGCACTTTGCCGTCGTCCTTCTGATAGGTGTTCAGATAAATGATCGGGCGATTGGGCGCGGCGCTGGGGTATACCCCGATCTCCTTGCCGGATCGTTGAAACCTGCATGGCTTCAGCTTTTTTTCTTCCATTTCAAGTGAGCCTCCTGATTGACTTTTTACGATACAGAAATTATACTGTATCTAGAGAAGAAATCAAGTACGCAGATTTTTGATACATGGTATCATTCACGATACTTGGAATGGGAGGCCTTGAATATGGACGAGTTTATGAGCAATGAGGAATATCTGACCAGGGTGAAGGAAGGGATCGTCACTGACTTGGGGAACTGCCCGGTCACACCGCTTTTGCTGATGCTCCAGGGAAAATGGAAAACGCAGATTCTTTATGAACTGTGTATTCATGATACGGTGCGGTTCGGCGTTCTGAAGAAGGAACTGCCGGGGATCACCAACACCATGCTGACCAACGCCCTGCGGGAGCTGGAAGCGGATGGCTTTGTCCACCGGGAGCAGTTTAACGAAATTCCGCCCCATGTGGTGTATTCCTTCACGGAGCGGGGGCGGGACCTGTTGCCGGTTTTCTATGAAATCATGCGCTGGGGCTCAAGCACGAGAAGGACAAACCGGAAGAAGATGTATAAAAGTGCGGCGGGGATGTTCGGTTTCAGACGAATGAACGCCGTGGGGAAGCGTCCCGCCCGCCCTGCGGAACATATGCAAAATATAACCCCCGGCCGACAGGACTTGCGCACCTGTCGACCGGGGGGCATATATACGTGTATGGGGACGCTTGTGCCCTCAGGAACTCGCCCCCTGCCAGCTGCCGCCCTGGAACATGGACCGCTATGGGATGATCCTTCCCATGGCGGTCCGTTTTTCTGCGTCCATAGGCCATAGACGCGCCATAGGCGTACGAACATCGGCTTGATATCGTTTCCTAAATATGCTATAATCAGCCAGATGTACAACGTATAGATAGTTCAAGATGCGGAGGACGGATCTATGACAGATACTGAACGGCGCACCGCCGCCGCCAAATTTGCGGCGAGCTGGAAGGACCGGGGTGATGAAAAGCAGGAGACGCAGCGGTTTTGGCTCTCCCTGCTCCAAAATGTCTATGGTGTTGAACAGCCCACGGAAATCGTTGAGTTTGAGAAACGGGTGGAAGTCGTAAACAATGACGGCACGACCACCACGAAATATATTGACGGCTATCTTCCCGCTACCAGGACGCTGATAGAGCAAAAAGGGATGAAGATCGACCTGAAAAAGGGTGAGCGCCAGTCAGATGGGGCGATGCTCACGCCGTTCCAGCAGGGGCGGCGTTATGGAGGGTTCCTGCCCAATCCAGAGCAGCCCCGCTGGGTCGTCGTCTGCAATTTCCAGACATTTGAGATCCATGACATGAACCGGCCCAACGACGAGCCGGAGGTGATACTGCTGGCCGACCTGGAGAAGGAATACCCCCGGCTGGATTTCCTGGTGGACACCGGCAAGGAGCATATCAAAAAGGAAATGGAAGTCTCCCTCCAGGCCGGCGAGCTGGTCGGGGTGCTCTACGACGCGCTGCTGAAGCAGTACAAGGACCCGGACGACCCGGAGGCTCTGAAAAGCCTGAACAAGCTGTGCGTCCGGCTGGTGTTCTGCCTCTACGCCGAGGACGCTGGCATCTTCGGCGGCAAGAGCATGTTCCATGATTACCTCAAGGATGTTCCTGTCACTGGCATCCGCAGGGCGTTGGTGGAGCTGTTCAAGATACTGGACCAAAAGCCGGAGCTTCGGGACAAATATCTGGAGGATGACAACCCGGCGCTGGCGGCATTCCCCTATGTCAACGGAGGCCTGTTCAGTGACGAGGACATCGAGATACCGCCTTTCACCGAAGAATTGAAATCTCTTCTGCTGGAAAATGCCAGCGAGGATTTCAACTGGAGCGAAATCAGCCCCACCATCTTCGGGGCCGTGTTCGAGAGCACCCTCAACCCGGAGACCCGGCGCTCCAGCGGGATGCACTACACCAGCATCGAGAACATCCACAAGGTAATCGACCCGCTGTTCCTGGACGCGCTGAAAACGGAATTCGAGGGAATCGCCGCGTTGACGGTGGAGAAGACCCGCAAGGTCAAACTGGAAGCGTTCCAGCGGAAGCTGGCGGGGCTGAAATTCCTGGACCCGGCCTGCGGTTCCGGGAACTTCCTGACGGAAACTTACATCTCCCTGCGGCGGCTGGAGAATGAAGCCATTTCCCTGCTGCATAGGGGGCAGATCATGCTGGACATCGGCAACCCGATCCAGGTTTCCATCGGACAATTCTATGGGATCGAGATCAACGACTTCGCAGTGACCGTGGCGAAGACCGCCCTGTGGATCGCCGAGAGCCAGATGATGAAGGAAACCGAGGACGTGGTACATATGACCCTCGACTTCCTGCCGTTGAAATCCTATGCCAACATCACCGAGGCCAACGCCCTGCGGGTGGACTGGGCTGAAGTCGTCCCCAGGTACGAGCTGAATTACATCATGGGCAATCCGCCCTTTGTTGGCTTTTCCCATATGTCCTCTGGTCAAAAGGAAGATATGCAGGCACTCTTCCCTGATGCAAAAAACCTTGATTTGGTTTCAGCATGGTACAAAATTGCATCAGACTTTATACAAGGAACTGATATTGAATGTGGTTTTGTTTCCACTAATTCTATTACCCAAGGTGAAACAGTTGCCAGTCTGTGGCGTTTTTTAGATATACGAATTAACTATGCACACAGGACATTCGTTTGGGATAGCGAAGCGAAGGTTAAGGCTCATGTTCATTGCGTCATTATCGGTTTTGCAGCATTTGACCGTAAAGTAAAAATAATATTTTCTGATGGGCGAGACAAACAGGTCGAGAATATAAACGCCTATCTTTGTGACGCGCCTGACGTTATTGTCACAAGCAGGAATAAACCGTTGTGTAATGTATCTCCGATGATATATGGCAATAAGCCTGCTGATGGGGGGAATCTTATTATTGAAGATTCTGACTATGACGATTTCATAAAACAAGAACCGCAGTCAAAGCCTTATATTAGGCCCCTGTTAGGTGCTGTAGAATATTTGCACGGGAAAAAACGATGGTGCTTATGGCTGGATGGTGTTTCCCCGGCAGAAATAAAGAAGTGTCCGCTTGTCTATGAGAGAGTGCGGAGATGCAAAGAATCAAGAGAAAATAGCGTGGCGGCTGGAATAAGGAAATTTGCAGCTACACCCATGTTATTTGCGCAACGCACACAACCAGTAGGTAATCCCTACATTATCATCCCAAGACATTCATCCCAGACGAGAAGATATGTTCCCTTTGGTTTTGTTTCGCCTGATGTAATCGTGAATGACGCTGTTCAGATAATTCCGAATGCAACACTGTATGATTTCGGTGTTTTAATTTCAAACGTACATATGGCTTGGATGCGGGCAGTATGTGGGAGAATCAAGAGCGACTACCGTTACTCTAAAGACGTTGTTTACAACAATTTCCCCTGGCCCACGCCCACCGCTGAGCAGAAGGGCAAAATTGAGCAGACTGCCCAGGCCATTCTGGACGCCCGCGCCCTCTACCCGGATTCCAGCCTTGCCGACCTCTATGATGAGACTACCATGCCCCCGGAGCTGCGCAAGGCCCACCAGCAGAATGACCGGGCTGTGATGATGGCTTATGGCTTTTCCGTCAAGGATATGACCGAGAGCAAGTGCGTGGCGGAGCTGATGAGGATGTATCAGAAATTAATTGAAAAATAAGAGGTTCATATGATTAGCATCAACAATAAAAGATGGGATAAGCTCCGCTCGACTGATGTCGAAAAATTGTTAGCCAGCGATGTGGATGAGAATTTTTTCTATGAGTTTAAGGCAGATGATGAAACAGTAGCAAAACTTATGAAAGAAATATCGGCTTTGTCAAACACATACGGCGGGTACATATTGCTAGGTGTAAATAATGATAAGACAATCGGGGGTTGCCAAAAATGGACAGAACAGCGTATACATACCGCTATTCATGATTCAATAACCCCTATCCCCAATTTTGATGTAAAGAAATTTAAGATTCATGGCAAGATTGTTTTAATCATCAAAATTGAGGAAGGTACTATGCCACCTTATATTACAAACAAGGGCGAGATATATGAACGAGTTTCTTCTGGATCATTTCCAATAAAAGAATCTTCAAAACTGGCACAGTTATACAACAAACGAATTGACCAATTAGAGAAAATAAAGAATAAGATTGAACTTTGTGATATTGACTTTTCTAGCTATGGTAATCGGCCTAACAATTTGTGCGCCTATCTCGACTTGGGCTTCTCTGTTACCTGTTCCGAGTTGACGGAACTCCAAAAAAATTTTTATATCATTGACCTTAATCCAATTGCCACATATTTGCGGGCCCAGCAAGGTGATTTTAGCATTGCGCGGCTTGGGCAGTCCTATTTATTTACTATTGGTAGGGTGACTGTGACAGATGACAATGGAAACGAGTTACTAATGAGTGCTGGAATCAATAATTTTATTGAAATTATGTGTGACGGTAGTGTCAGATGCCGGATTATACTCACTTCTAATTCCGGCCAACCAAAGGTAAATATTAGTCACATCATGTATATGCAAAGTGCTTTTCGAGAAGTATATACTATGCTATTAGGCAAAAGATTTTCTGAGATATTTATTTATGCTCATAAATATGAAAGATTGAAGGTTTTAAAACAATTTGTTCCTTATTATGGTTTCCCAGAAAACGATGAAGCGGCCATGAAATATGGATTCAATAACTTCCTGCCATCTCATCAAAGAAAGTATGGGAACAACCTTATAGTGGAAGGCAATAGATTTCCTAAAAACGATTATTTCCCCATTGATAGGAGATACTTTTCCAATTATAAGGAAAAATACAATACTGAGTAACTCGTGTTTGAGTTGTTTAGATCTGTATATTATAATCTTGGCTTTATAGACCCTTTGAAAGAAATTGATGATATCGAATAAACCAAAGTAGTTAACCTCTACTGAGTAAAAAACAGGTAAAATAAAACTGTCAGTACCAGAATGCAAATGTCTGGTACTGACAGTTTTCATTAACCTAAAGCGTATAATCCGTCACGTTTCTAAGATACTCTTCCGGGTCACCATTAAGGATCAAATCAGCATATCCAACCGGGTCGTTGTAGACCAGGTAATCCAACTCTGATCGCTGGTGCATATTCTTGGCAACCTCATCCTCAACAGCAGTGCAGTCAATAGAAATCATGTTGCCATCGGAAAATTTCAACTCTACGCAAGCGGTGTCAATGTTGAACTCACAAGAAAGTAATGGTGCCATAAACAGGAACCTCCTCTTAAATCATTCTGGGCAATTTTTTAATGTATGCACTACGAGCTGCCAACTGATGATGTTGAGTTGAGATAGTTCCTTATCACTACAAAGGCAACGGTTACGGGGTTTTTCCTATTTCAAGACGCGCTCTCTTTTTTCGCTTTTGGGGTGAATTTGGGGTGAATGTCCTCCGCAAACTTGTCTGTGACCTGGGCGGCCTTTGCTTCTGCAGAGGCTATAACGTGGGAATAGATGTCGCTGGTGGTGCTTGTCTGGGCGTGTCCAAGGTTTTTGGAAACAACCACCAGCGGGATCCCGTCCGCGATCAGGAGGCTGGCGTATGTGTGGCGGAGTGAATGGACGCAGCTGGAGGGAAGGCCGGTCCGTTTGATGAACTTCCCCATCCATTGCGTGAGGGACGTGGGGAACCAGGGGCGGCCCACGTCGTTGGTGAATACCCTATCATCCTCCGGGGAGCCTTCCATGCGTCCCCTACCTTCTCCCTCATGCCGTCCTGCCAGCTTTTGTATTCCAGCAGAATCAGGATTGCCGTCCGGGAGACCTTCAGATAGCGGTCGGAGTCCTCGGTCTTTGGGGTATCGACATAGACGCCCTTGCCGGACACATAGTTGGAGGTCTGGACAATCCGGATCACCCCATCATCCAGGTTGACATCCTGCCAGCGCAGGTCCAGCAGCTCCGCCCGGCGCAGGCCGGAGAGCAGATCGAAGATGATGGGCGCTCGCCACTTGATCGGCTCGTCCTGGAGAAGCTGAAGCATACGCTTTGCGTCCGGTTCGTCCAGGTACCGGGCCTTGTGGCCGGCATTGGACGGAAGCTCCGCGTTCTCCGCCGGATTGCGGGGGATGATCTGCCACTTGACGGCCTTCTCCAAGATGGAGGAAATGGTGCGGTGGTAGGAGCGGATCGTGGCCGGGGCCAGGGGCGCGGCGTCGCTGGTGACGGTGAACAGGGCTTTGACCTCCAGCCCGGCAGCGGCGGCGATCTTCGCGGCCGATTCCTCGTTGATGGCCCGGCCCTTTATCGCCTGACTGACAGTCTGGTGAGTGATACCGGCTTTCTTTGCGAGAGCGGACTTGGAGATATGTTGCTGACAGATCCATTCGTTCAGCGCGGGAGTGGCCGTGGCGGTAGTGTGCTGCCTGACTCCTTGCTCCTGGAGATTGCGGTAAAAGGCTTGAATATGCAGGATGGTTAAATCCTTCAGCTTGATATGGCCGATAGCCTGATTGATACGCACCAAGTTCCGTTTGTAGTTGGAGAGGGTGGTGGGCTTCAGGTTCAGATTGCCGAAGTCCGTTATGTACCGTTCCGCGAAGTCGGCAAAGCGGATATTCCCATCGGTGGCAATGGAGCCATTCTTGACCTGTTCCTCGAAGCGGACAATCTGGCGGTTCAGCTCCTTCTTCACCTGTCGCGGCGTCAGCTTCTCGTCCGAGGTCCAGACAAGGCGGTGCCGGATTTGCTTGCCGTTCATATCAATGCCGGCAGCAACGGTGATGCGGTAGCTCTTTCCCCGCTTTTCTACGGTTGCCATGAGTGCTTTTTCTCCTTTCCTGCTTGCACCCCAGCGCCAAAATGTGGTATACTAAAAGGCGCAAAGGGGCCTTGTGTGATAGCTGGTCTTTTGCATCCCCTGCCCGTCCTGGTGTTCCAGCACCAGGGCGGGCTTTTTTGTTTTGGTTACGCTAATTTGACTGCGGTGCCCAACAGTACATGATTCCCGCCGAGCGCGGCGTACTTGATACCGACTACGGCATCCGCCCCCAAGGATTCAGCCTCCGCGCTCAAGAGCGCAGACACTTCCTCGGTCTGCTTCTTCATGCCCCGCATCATCATCTTGGACCCGCCGGGCAAGGCGGCAATAGTAGCCGCAGATACCAGCCCAAGGTAAGCCGATATAGACCGGCCCGCGATGTTTTCTGTGGTGGTCAGAATCATAGCGTCCCCTCCCCCTGTCAGAATTATTTGCCGGTTCCAGGGTGTTCCAGCACCAAGAAGCCAGCTTGCCAAAATCCCAAGCGTTTGGGATTTTAACAGGCATAGTATTCATCCTGCGGAATAGGGACAGTCTGATATGCTCCCTAAAAGGCAGACAGGGAAATAATAAAAGGGAGAGGGAAGAAAGATGGGAAAACGGATCGAAATGGATTTAGCGGAAAAGGAAAAACTCATCCAGGAATGCCTTGCGGGGCGGATGAGGATGCGAGAGGCAGCACGGCGTGCCGGGGTAGGCCATTGCACCATGCACACCTGGATCAGCCGGTATCGGGCGGAGGGCGTTTCGGCGCTCTCTGAGAATGGGAACGCCCAGAGGCGGAGATACAGCGAGGAGATCCGGCAAAAGGCAGTGGAGGAATATCTGTCCGGCCAGGGCAGCGCCATGGCCATCGCGGAAAAGTACAAGCTGCGCTCCG
>OFFK01002104.1_pt1 | contig 12681 bp, 9 predicted proteins | sample 1521361 | NCBI WGS metagenome assembly OFFK01 (sample SAMEA3504096, study PRJEB24116) | mouse gut metagenome | biome: mouse gut; feature: mouse-associated habitat; material: faeces | place: Denmark | collected 2011
TGGGGCAGACTGTAAATCTGCTGGTTTATACCTTCGGTGGTTCGAATCCATCTTCGCCCACTACTAATTTCTGCGGAAGTAGCTCAGTTGATAGAGCATCAGCCTTCCAAGCTGAGGGTCGCGAGTTTGAGCCTCGTCTTCCGCTCTGAGGGCGGGCAGTGCCGGAAATCCTTTCGGGAGAGGGGACGGGGCGTTGCCGCCTATGGCGCGAAATGGATTTCGGAACTTTGAAACTTTTAACAGAACTTAATACTTAAACACTATGGCAAAAGAAAAATTCGACCGCTCGAAACCGCATGTCAACATCGGTACCATCGGTCACGTAGACCACGGTAAGACGACCCTTACCGCTGCAATTACGACCGTTCTTGCTAAGAAAGGTCTGTCGGAACTGCGCTCGTTCGACTCGATCGACAACGCACCCGAAGAGAAGGAACGCGGTATTACGATCAACACCTCGCACGTAGAGTATCAGACGGCCAACCGCCACTATGCTCACGTAGACTGCCCGGGTCACGCCGACTATGTGAAGAACATGGTTACGGGTGCCGCTCAGATGGACGGTGCCATCCTGGTAGTAGCCGCAACGGACGGTCCGATGCCCCAGACCAACGAACACGTACTGCTCGCCCGCCAGGTGAACGTACCGCGTATCGTAGTGTTCCTGAACAAGTGCGACATGGTGGACGACCCCGAAATGCTCGACCTGGTCGAGATGGAGGTCCGCGACCTGCTTTCGAAGTACGAGTACGACGGTGACAACGCCCCCATCATCCGCGGTTCGGCCCTCGGCGGTCTGAACGGCGAGGCTCAGTGGGAGGATAAGATCATGGAGCTCATGAACGCTGTCGACGAGTATATCCCCATCCCGCAGCGCGAGAACGAGAAGCCGTTCCTGATGCCTGTCGAGGACGTGTTCTCGATCACCGGCCGCGGTACCGTGGTTACGGGTCGTATCGAGACCGGTATCGTTCACGTAGGCGATCCCGTCGAGATCGTAGGTCTCGAGGAGAAGACGCTGACTTCGACCTGCACGGGTGTCGAGATGTTCCGCAAGCTGCTCGACGAGGGCGAGGCCGGCGACAACGTAGGTCTGCTGCTCCGCGGTATCGACAAGAAAGAGGTTAAGCGCGGTATGGTAGTGGCCAAGCCGGGTTCGATCACCCCGCACACCGAGTTCGAGGCTGAGGTCTACATCCTGAAGAAGGAAGAGGGTGGCCGTCACACGCCGTTCCACAACAAGTATCGTCCCCAGTTCTACCTGCGTACGATGGACGTTACCGGTGAGGTTCACCTGCCCGATGGCGTAGACATGGTGATGCCGGGCGACCACGTGACGATCAAGGTTCAGCTGATCTACCCTGTCGCTCTGAACGAGGGTCTGCGTTTCGCAATCCGCGAGGGCGGTCGTACGGTCGGTGCAGGTCAGATCCTGAAGATCGTGAAGTAATCGGAGTCGATCCGAACAACGGGAAGCGTCACTTCCGGGCGGCGCTTCCCAATAAAGGAGCATAGTTCAAGGGTAGAATAGCGGTCTCCAAAACCGTTGATGGGAGTTCGAATCTCTCTGCTCCTGCTAAATAAAACAGGTAATTATGTTCAACTACATTAAAGAGTCTTACAACGAGCTTGTAAACAAGGTGACGTGGCCTACTTTCGGCCAGTTGCAGAACTCCACGGTCGTCGTGATGGTGGCGTCGGTCATCTTCGCTCTTGTAGTGCTGGTGATGGATATGTCGTTCGAGACGATCCTCGCCCAAGTCTACAAGTTCCTTGCCAGTGTAGGCCGTTAATTTGTGTAGCGAGTAATGAGTGAAGTAGCCAAACAATGGTATGTGATCCGTGCGGTGGGCGGTAAGGAGAACAAGGTCAAAGAGTATATCGAGTCCGAAATCCGACACAACCACCTTGAGGATTACATTTCCCAGGTTCTGATCCCCACGGAGAAGGTTTACACCATCCGCAACGGTAAGAAAATCTCGAAAGAGAAGGTCTCTTATCCCGGCTACGTGTTGATCGAGGCCGCATTCGTCGGACAGATTCCCATGATCATTCGTAATACCCCCAACGTGCTCGGATTCCTCGGCGATACGAAGGAAGACAGCCGCAAGATGATCGCCACCCCGCTGCGTCCGCAGGAGGTGAGCCGCATTTTGGGCCGTGTCGATGAGCTGAGCTCGGTGGAGGAAGAGAACGAAATACCCTTCTTTATCGGCGAGACCGTCAAAGTTACGGACGGTCCTTTCTCAAGCTTCCAAGGTACCATTGAGACTGTCGATAACGAGCGCAAGAAACTCACGGTATCGGTGAAGATATTCGGGCGCAAGACTCCCATGGAGTTGAGTTTCACACAAGTAGAAAAAGAATAATAAACCAAGGAAAATTATGGCAAAAGAGGTTGCTGCATTTATCAAATTGCAGATCAAAGGTGGTGCTGCCAACCCTTCTCCCCCGGTCGGTCCGGCATTGGGTTCGAAAGGAGTCAATATCATGGACTTCTGCAAACAGTTCAATGCCCGCACGCAGGACAAGGCAGGAAAGGTTCTTCCGGTCATCATCACAGTTTATAGCGATAAGTCGTTCGACTTCGTTGTTAAACAGCCGCCCGTAGCCATTCAGCTGAAGGAAGCGGCCAAGATCAAGTCGGGTTCGGCACAGCCCAACCGCGATAAGGTCGGCCAGGTAACGTGGGATCAGGTCCGCGAGATCGCTCAGGACAAGATGCCCGACCTGAACTGCTTCACCATCGAAGCCGCCATGCGCATGGTTGCGGGTACGGCCCGCAGCATGGGTATCAACGTGGTGGGTGAATTTCCTAACATGTAATTGAGATTACAGAGATGAGTAAATTGACGAAAAATCAAAAAGTTGCCTACGCGAAGGTGGATGCCCAGAAGGCTTACAGACTTACGGAGGCCGCCGCTCTTCTGAAGGAAATCACTTTCACGAAGTTCGATGCTTCGGTCGATATCGACGTGCGTTTGGGCGTCGATCCCCGCAAGGCCAACCAGATGGTTCGCGGCGTGGTGACCCTTCCCCACGGAACGGGTAAGACCGTGCGCGTGCTGGTGCTCTGTACTCCCGAGAAGGAGGCCGAGGCGAAAGCCGCAGGTGCCGACTTCGTAGGTCTGGACGAGTATGTGGAGAAGATCAAAGGCGGCTGGACGGATGTCGATGTGATCATCACGACCCCCAACGTCATGGGCAAGGTCGGCGCGCTGGGCCGTATTCTCGGTCCCCGCGGTCTGATGCCGAACCCCAAGACGGGTACGGTGACCATGGAGGTCGGCAAGGCTGTCACTGAGGTGAAATCGGGTAAGATCGACTTCAAGGTCGATAAGTTCGGTATCATCCACACTTCGGTCGGTAAAATTTCGTTCTCGGCAGATCAGATCGCAGACAATGCGAACGAGGTGCTGAGCATGATTCTCAAGCTGAAACCGGCTGCTGCCAAGGGCGCTTACGTGAAGAGCATCTATCTCTCGACCACGATGAGCCCCGGCGTGCAGATTGATTCCAAATCAGTAGAAACTAAATAGAGGGAGGAACTTAGAGAATGACAAAGGAAGAAAAACTGGTTGTAATCGACAACCTTGCCGCTCTGCTCAACGAGTATCCCCACTTCTATCTGACCGACATCGCGACGCTCAATGCGGAGCAGACGGCGGCTCTGCGCCGCAAGTGCTTCGAGAGCAGCGTGAAGCTGGTGGTCGTCAAGAACACCTTGTTGTGCAAGGCACTTGAGAAGGCCGAGAAAGCGGATGCTGATCTGGTGAAAGTATTGGAGGGTTCGACCTCGATCATGTTTACGGAGGTGGCCAAGGCCCCCGCGCAGCTCATCAAGGAGTTCCGCAAGACGTCGGAGAAACCCGTACTGAAGGCGGCATTCGTAGAGGGCAGCGTATACGTAGGCGACAATCAGCTCGACACCCTGTGCAGCATCAAGAGCAAGGAGGAGCTTATCGGCGATATCGTGCTGTTGCTGCAATCCCCGGCGAAGAATGTTATTTCCGCTCTGCAGGGTAATGCAGGCCAAAAGATTGCGGGCCTCGTGAAGACGCTCGAAACACGTAACAATTAACTTAAGAATCAAAACAAAATTAATAAAGATTACAACTATGGCAGATGTAAAGAAACTGGCTGAAGAACTGGTAAATTTGACGGTTAAGGAGGTAAACGAATTGGCTACCGTCCTCAAGGAGGAGTACGGCATTGAACCCGCTGCCGCAGCTGTTGCAGTTGCTGCTCCCGCAGCCGGTGCTGGCGAGGCTGCTGCTGCCGAGAAGACGTCGTTTGACGTGATTCTGAAGAGCGCAGGTCAGGCCAAGCTCCAGGTGATCAAGGTTGTCAAGGAGCTCGCAGGTCTGTCGCTGGGCGACGCTAAGGCTCTGGTAGACGGCGCTCCGAAGGCCATCAAGGAAGGTGTTTCCAAGGAGGAGGCTGAGTCGATCAAGGGTCAGCTCGAGGAGGCAGGTGCTGAAGTTGAAGTTAAGTAGTTCTGCTGCTTATTACGTTTCAGACAATGCAGGTATAGGGCTTACGGCAAGCGTAAGCTCTATGCCTTTCTTGGTCTAAAGATCAGAAGTGCCGGAAGGAGCTGTGTCTGATCTTTGGCGTTTCGGATGCTCTCGGGGTGTAATGTGTTTACACCGGGGGCATTAGCGGGATAAAAAGGTCCCGTTTCTTGGGAGCGTAACATCACCCGCGAGTACTTAGACTTCAACTTAATTTGGATTTTACCGATGTCCGCAACAAAAACACAACAAAGAGTCAGCTTTTCGACAGTGAGGAACCGGGTTCCCTATCCCGACCTGCTGGAGGTACAGCTCAAATCATTCCGTGACTTTTTCCAGATGGACACGACGGCCGAGAATCGTAAGAACGAGGGGCTGTACAAGGTGTTTCAGGAGAATTTCCCCATTACCGATACCCGGAACAACTTCGTTCTGGAGTTTATCGACTACTATATCGACCCGCCCCGCTATTCGATCGAAGAGTGCCTCGAACGCGGCCTCACGTACAGCGTGCCTCTGAAAGCGAAGCTCAAACTCTACTGCACGGACGACGAACACGAAGATTTCGGCGTTCCGGTGCAGGACGTTTATTTCGGTACGATTCCCTACATGACCGAGCGCGGTACGTTCGTCATCAACGGTGCCGAGCGCGTGATCGTCTCGCAGCTGCACCGTTCGCCCGGCGTATTCTTCGGTCAGAGCATGCATACAAACGGCACGAAGCTCTATTCGGCCCGCATCATCCCGTTCAAGGGTTCGTGGATCGAGTTCGCCACGGACATCAACAACGTGATGTACGCCTACATCGACCGTAAGAAAAAGCTTCCGGTCACGACCCTGTTGCGCGCCATCGGCTACGAGGCCGACCAGCAGATTCTCGAAATCTTCGACCTTGCGGACGAGGTGAAGGTGACGAAGACGGCGCTCAAGAAGGCCGTAGGCCGCAAGCTGGCGGCGCGCGTGCTCTCGACGTGGGTCGAGGACTTCGTGGACGAGGATACGGGCGAGGTGGTGTCCATCGAGCGCAACAACGTGATCGTGGACCGCGAGACCGTACTCGAGGAGGAGCACATAGATCAGATCATCGAGAGCGGTGCCAAGACGATTCTGCTGCACAAGGAGAATCCCTCGGGCATCGACTTTTCCATCATATACAATACGTTGCAGAAAGACCCGTGCAACTCCGAGAAGGAGGCCGTGGTGTACATCTACAGGCAGCTGCGCGCTTCGGAGCCGCCCGATGAGGCTACGGCGCGCGACGTGATCGAGAAGCTCTTCTTCTCGGACAAGCGCTACGACCTGGGCGACGTGGGCCGTTTCCGCATCAACAAGAAGCTCGGCATGGATACCGATCCGGCGATCCGCACGCTTACGCGCGAGGACATCATCGCCATCATCAAGTACCTGATCCAGCTCATCAACTCGAAAGCCGAGGTGGACGACATCGACCACCTCTCGAACCGTCGTGTCCGCACGGTGGGCGAGCAGCTTTCGAACCAGTTCTCGGTAGGCTTCGTGCGCATGGCCCGCACGATCCGCGAGCGCATGAACGTGCGCGACAACGAGGTGTTCACGCCGGTGGACCTGATCAACGCCAAGACGCTGTCGAGCGTGATCAACTCGTTCTTCGGCACCTCGCAGCTCTCGCAGTTCATGGACCAGATCAACCCCCTGGCCGAGATCACGCACAAGCGCCGCCTGTCGGCCCTCGGTCCCGGCGGTCTGTCGCGCGACCGCGCCGGCTTCGAGGTGCGCGACGTGCACTACACGCACTACGGCCGTCTGTGCCCGATCGAGTCGCCGGAAGGCCCGAACATCGGTCTGATTTCGTCGCTGTGCGTCTATGCGAAGATTTCGCCCATGGGATTCATCGAGACCCCCTACCGCACGGTGGAGAACGGCGTGATCGACATGGACAACGCGCACATCAAATATTACTCGGCCGAAGAGGAGGAGGGCAAGGTCGTGGCGCAGTCGAACGTGCCCATCGACGAGGAGGGTCACTTCCTCCAGCCCGACCGCATCAAGGCGCGCGAGGGTGCCGACTTCCCCGTGGTGACGGACAAGGAGGTGGACCTGATGGACGTGGCGCCGAACCAGATCGCTTCGATCGCCGCCAGCCTCATTCCGTTCCTGGAGCACGACGATGCCAACCGTGCGCTGATGGGTTCGAACATGATGCGCCAGGCCGTGCCCCTCGTGACGTGCGAGTCGCCGATCGTGGGTACGGGCATCGAGAAGGACATGATTTCGGACAGCCGCATCCAGATCGTCGCCGAGGGCGACGGCGAGGTGGTCTTCGCCGACGCCTCGAAGATCGAGATCCGCTACGAACGTACGGAGGATGAGATCCTCACCTCGTTCGCACCCGAGGTCACGACCTACGTGCTGCCGCGCTACCGCCGTACGAACCAGAATACGTCGATCACGCTCAAGCCCATCGTGCTGACGGGCGAGAAGGTGACGCGCGGACAGATCCTGACCGAGGGCTACTCGACGCAGAACGGCGAGCTGGCCCTGGGCCGCAACCTGAAGGTGGCGTTCATGCCCTGGAAGGGTTACAACTTCGAGGATGCCATCGTGATTTCGGAGCGCATCCAGCGCGAGGACATCTTCACGTCGGTGCACGTCGATGAGTACATCATGGAGGTGCGCGACACGAAGCGCGGCGTCGAGGAGCTCACGTCGGATATTCCGAACGTGAGCGAGGAGGCGACCAAGGATCTCGACGCCAACGGCATCATCCGCATCGGCGCCAACGTGCATCCGGGCGACATCCTGATCGGCAAGATCACCCCGAAGGGCGAGAGCGATCCTTCGCCCGAGGAGAAGCTGCTGCGCGCCATCTTCGGCGACAAGGCCGGCGACGTGAAGGACGCCTCGATGAAGGCGCAGCCCTCGCTGCACGGCGTGGTGATCGACACCAAGCTTTACAGCCGTGCGGGCAAGGAGGCCAAGAAGAGCAAGAGCGCCGAGCGCGCCGCACTGGAGCAACTCGACGAGAAGTTCGCGGGACAGATCGCCGAACTCACGAAGCGCCTGGTGGCCAAGCTGTGGTCGCTGCTTCAGGGCAAGACCTCGTGCGGCATCACCGACTACTTCGGACTGGAGCTCTATCCGGCCGGCACGAAGTTCTCGCAGAAGCTGCTGGAGGAGATCGCCCGCAAGTCGTCGGACGAGAAGACCGGCGTGGCGATGGGCTACCTCAACCTGGGTACCTGCCGCTGGACGGGCGACGAGCACACCGATGCGCTGATCGAGGCCACGATCAACAACTATACGATCGAGTGGAAGAAGGCCGACGCCGCCATCAAGCGCGAGAAGTACAACCTCACGAACGGCGACGAGCTGCCGCAGACGGGCGTGATCCAGATGGCCAAGGTCTACATCGCCAAGAAGCGCAAGCTCAAGGTGGGCGACAAGATGGCCGGCCGCCACGGCAACAAGGGCATCGTGGCCCGCGTGGTGCGCGACGAGGACATGCCTTTCCTGGAGGACGGCACGATCGTCGATATCTGTCTGAACCCGCTGGGCGTGCCTTCGCGAATGAACCTCGGCCAGATCTACGAGACGGTGCTGGGCTGGGCCGGCCGCGAGCTGGGCGTGAAGTTCGCCACGCCGATCTTCGACGGCGCGTCGCTCGACCAGATCAACGAGTACACGGCCAAGGCGGGTATTCCGCGCAGCGGCCGCACCTATCTGTACGACGGCGGCACGGGCGAGAAGTTCGACCAGCCGGCGACCGTGGGTGTGATCTACATGCTCAAGCTGGGCCACATGATCGACGACAAGATGCATGCCCGTTCTATCGGTCCCTACTCGCTCATCACGCAGCAGCCGCTCGGCGGTAAGGCGCAGTTCGGCGGTCAGCGTTTCGGTGAGATGGAGGTGTGGGCGCTCGAAGGCTTCGGCGCCGCCAACATCCTGCAGGAGATTCTGACGATCAAGTCGGATGACGTGATGGGCCGTGCGAAGGCTTACGAAGCGATCGTCAAGGGCGACAACCTGCCGCGTCCGGGCATTCCGGAGGCCATGAACGTGCTGCTGCACGAGCTGCGCGGTCTGGCCTTGTCGGTCAAGTTGGAGTAAGCCTTACAGTGTGTGGATAAGAAAAAAAGATAGATAGATTATGTCATTTGCGAAAGACAATAAAACCAATAACGGGTACAACCGGATTTCGATCGGCCTGGCTTCCCCCGAGGAGATCCTGGCCCAGTCGAGCGGCGAGGTGCTCAAGCCCGAGACCATAAACTACCGCACCTACAAACCCGAGCGCGACGGTCTGTTCTGCGAGCGGATTTTCGGTCCGGTGAAGGACTACGAGTGCCACTGCGGTAAGTACAAACGCATCCGTTACAAGGGCATCGTCTGCGATCGCTGCGGTGTGGAGGTGACCGAAAAGAAGGTGCGACGCGAGCGCATGGGCCACATTTCGCTGGTCGTGCCCGTGGTGCACATCTGGTATTTCCGTTCGCTGCCCTCGAAGATCGGTTACCTGCTGGGTATTCCGTCGAAGAAGCTGGAGGCGATCATCTACTACGAGCGTTACGTGGTCATCAACGCCGGTGCCGCTGCCGAGCAGGGCATCGAGCGGTTGCAGACCCTCTCGGAGAAGGAGTACCTCGACGTGGTGGCCGCCCTGCCGAAGGGCAACCAGGGCCTCGACAACGACGACCCGAACAAGTTCGTGGCCGAGATGGGCGCCGAGGCGATCTACACCCTGCTCAAGCAGGTGGATCTCGACTCGATGTCCTACGCGCTGCGCCACAAGGCCACGACCGAGACTTCGCAGCAGCGTAAGAGCGAAGCGCTCAAGTGCCTGAACGTCATCGAGTCGTTCCGTGCCTCGAACGGCCGCAACAAACCCGAGTGGATGGTACTCAACGTGATCCCGGTGATTCCGCCCGAGCTGCGTCCGCTGGTGCCGCTGGACGGCGGCCGCTTCGCCACGTCGGACCTGAACGACCTCTACCGCCGCGTCATCATCCGCAACAACCGTCTGAAGCGTCTGATCGAGATCAAGGCGCCGGAGGTGATCCTGCGCAACGAGAAGCGCATGTTGCAGGAGGCCGTGGATTCGCTCTTCGACAACTCGCGCAAGAGCAATGCCGTGAAGAACGAGTCGAACCGGCCGCTCAAGTCGCTGTCGGACTCGCTCAAGGGCAAGCAGGGCCGCTTCCGCCAGAACCTGCTCGGTAAGCGCGTGGACTACTCGGCGCGTTCGGTCATCGTGGTCGGCCCCGAGCTGAAGATGCACGAGATGGGTATCCCGAAGGATATGGCCGCCGAGCTCTACAAGCCGTTCGTGATCCGCAAGCTCATCGAGCGCGGCATCGTGAAGACGGTGAAGTCGGCCAAGAAGATCATCGACCGCAAGGATCCGGTGATCTGGGGCATCCTGGAGAACGTCATCAAGGGCCATCCGGTGCTGATGAACCGTGCTCCGACGCTGCACCGTCTGGGTATCCAGGCGTTCCAGCCCAAGCTGATCGAGGGCAAGGCCATGCAGCTGCATCCGCTGGCATGTACGGCGTTCAACGCCGACTTCGACGGCGACCAGATGGCCGTGCACCTGCCGCTGGGCAATGCCGCCATCTTGGAGGCCCAGATGCTGATGCTCGGATCGCACAACGTGCTCAACCCCGCCAACGGCGCGCCGATCACGGTGCCGTCGCAGGACATGGTCCTCGGTCTGTACTACATCACCAAGCCCCGCAAGGGCGTGAAGGGCGAGGGGCTCTGCTTCTACGGTCCGGAGGAGGCGATCATCGCCTACAACGAGGGCCGCGCCGACCTCCACGCACAGGTCAAGTGCATGGTGAACGACCTGAACGAAGCCGGCGAACTGGTGCGCGTGCTCAAGGAGACGACCATCGGCCGCATCCTCTTCAACCAGGTGGTGCCCGAGGAGGTGGGCTTCATCAACGAGGTGCTGACGAAGCGTTCGCTGCGCGACATCATCTCGCTGGTGATGAAGAAGGCCGGTGCCGACAAGGTGGCCGCGTTCCTCGACGACATCAAGAACATGGGCTACCGCATGGCATTCCAGGGCGGCCTGTCGTTCAACCTCGACGCGGTGATCATCCCCGAGGAGAAGCAGAAGCTGGTGCAGGAGGGCTACGACCGTTCGGACGCCATCATGGAGGACTACAACATGGGTCTGATCACCAACAACGAGCGATACAACCAGATCATCGACGTTTGGACCAACATCAACTCGAAGCTGACCAAGGTCGTGATCGACACGCTGGTCAAGGACGACGACGGTTTCAACCCCGTATACATGATGCTCGACTCGGGTGCCCGAGGTTCGAAGGAGCAGATCCGTCAGCTGAGCGGTATGCGAGGTCTTATGGCCAAGCCGCAGAAGTCGGGCGTCGAGGGCGGTCAGCAGGTCATCGAGAACCCGATTCTCTCGAACTTCAAGGAGGGTCTTTCGGTGCTTGAGTACTTCATCTCGACGCACGGTGCCCGAAAGGGTCTTGCGGATACCGCACTGAAGACGGCCGATGCCGGTTACCTGACGCGCCGTCTGGTGGACGTGGCGCAGGACGTCATCATCAACGAGGAGGATTGCGGCACGCTGCGCGGTCTGACCGCCACGGCGATCAAGCGCAACGACGACGTGGTGCAGACGCTCTACGACCGCATCCTGGGCCGTGTGGCGCTGAACGACGTAATCCACCCGCTGACAGGCGAGGTGCTCTGCAAGGCGGGTGAGGAAATCACGGAAGCCATTGCCGAAGCCATCGAGAAATCGCCGCTGGAATCGGTCGAAATCCGTTCGGTACTTACGTGCGAAGCCCGCCGCGGTGTCTGCGCAAAGTGCTACGGACGTAACCTGGCGACGGCCCGCATGGTGCAGAAAGGCGAAGTGGTCGGCGTGATTGCGGCCCAGTCTATCGGTGAGCCGGGTACGCAGCTGACGCTCCGTACGTGGTGTGGCCGGAGGTACGGCTGTCGAGACCAACGTGGTGTCGAAGTACGAAGGTCGTCTCGAAATCGACGAACTGCGCACGGTCAAAGGCAAGAACGCCGCAGGCGAAGCCATCAACATCGTGGTTTCGCGCCAGTCGGAATTCCGCATTGTGGATCCGAAGACCGAAATCGTACTTTACACGCACAACCTGCCCTATGGCGCCACGCTTTTCATGGCGGACGGAGCCGCGGTCAAGAAAGGCGATCTGATTTGCGAATGGGACCCCTACAACGCGGTCATCATTTCGGAGACCGAGGGCAAGGCCGTTTACGAGAGCGTCCTGGAGGGTATTACGTACCGCGACGAACGCGACGAACAGACGGGCCTGTCGGAAAAGGTGGTCATCGAATCGAAGGACAAGACCAAGAACCCGGTTATCCGGATTGTGGACAAGTCGGGCGAGGAGGTGAAGCAATACAACCTGCCGGTAGGCGCCCACGTGGTAGTGAAGGACAACGCCAAAATCAAGGCCGGCGACATCCTTATCAAGATACCGCGTGCGGTGGGCAAGTCGGGCGGCGACATCACCGGCGGTCTGCCGCGTGTGACCGAGCTCTTCGAGGCCCGCAACCCGTCGAACCCCGCCATCGTATCGGAAATCGACGGCGAAGTGACGTTCGGCAAAATCAAGCGCGGTAACCGCGAAATCGTCATCACCTCGAAAGAGGGCGAACAGAAGCGCTACCTGGTGCCGCTGTCGCGTCAGATTATCGTCCAGGAGAACGACTTCGTGAAAGCCGGCAGTCCGCTTTCGGACGGTGCGATTACGCCGACGGACATACTGAACATTCTGGGTCCGACGAAGGTGCAGGAGTACATTGTCAACGAGGTGCAGGAGGTCTACCGCATGCAGGGCGTGAAGATCAACGACAAGCATTTCGAGGTGATCGTACGCCAGATGATGTCGAAAGTGAAGATCGAAGATCCGGGAGACACCCGTTTCTTCGAGGACCAGATCATCGACAAGTGGGAGTTCATGGATGTGAACGACGAGCTCTACGACAAGGTGGTGGTCACCGACTCAGGCGATTCGACGAACCTGCAGCCGGGGCAGATTGTTTCGCTGCGCAAACTGCGCGACGAGAATTCGAGCCTCAAGCGCCGCGACCAGCGTCCGGTGCAGGTCCGCGACATTGTTCCGGCTACCTCGACGCAGGTGCTGCAAGGTATTACCCGCGCCGCACTTCA
>OFFK01002107.1_pt1 | contig 12660 bp, 14 predicted proteins | sample 1521361 | NCBI WGS metagenome assembly OFFK01 (sample SAMEA3504096, study PRJEB24116) | mouse gut metagenome | biome: mouse gut; feature: mouse-associated habitat; material: faeces | place: Denmark | collected 2011
CATCCTTCCTGCACAAATGATTGGCGCTTTTAAAGCCCGTATACTTATGAATAAACCCGTCCTTAAAGGGTTCCCGCAGGGATAGCAGTCACTGCGGCGTCTCTTTTTCAGCCCTTCCATTTCTGAAAGGAGGCCCCTATGGCATCAAAAAAACGCAATACACAAAAGAAACACATCCGGTCTGAGGGAACCTATTCTTCCGAAGAACTCAAATGCCTTACACTTGATGACGGCACCCGCGTCATCACATCTGCTGACGGTGATATCAAACGCCCGGTCTGCGCGGGCATTGATGTCCACAAGGAAATCCTCATGGCCGCCGTCTGCCGGACGGATCCCGAAACCCTGAAAGCAGTCTTTTACGTCAGACAGTTCCAGTCGACAAACAAGGATATCCGCAATATGGCGCAATGGTTCAAAGCCCATGGTGTACGAGATGTCTGCATGGAATCTACCGGCAAATATTGGATTCCTGTTTTCAATATCCTGGAGCAGTGCGGTCTCAAGCCCGTCCTGACACATCCGAAATACGTCAAACAGGCCAAAGGGCGGAAAACGGATTTCCGGGATGCCATCCATATCGCCAGCCTGTTCCGGATGGATCTTGTCGTGGCATCCTTCATCCCACCAGCGGACATCCGGGATTTGAGGGAACTGTGCCGCTACCGTCTGAAGCTTACTTACATGCGGACTTCCGAGAAAAACCGTTTCCAAAATTCCATGACTGTATCCAAGGTGAGGCTGGACTGCGTGTTCTCCGATCCCTTTGGAAAATCTGCATCTGCCATCATGGAATATCTGATCGAGACAGATCCGGACCAGGTCAGCGATGAGGAGATACTGAACCTGGTGGACCGTCGGGTTCAGGCATCCAACGAAGATATCCTTGAAAGCATCCACGGCTATGAATTCATAGGAGTCCAGCGCGACAAACTGAACATCATCCAGCTACATCTCGGGCAGCTGAATGAATGCATCCGGTTGATTGATGAAAAACTGGAATATTACCGTCAAAAATACTTCCGTATCATCCACCATCTGGTAACGATGGTAGGTATCACGGACATATCCGCCCTGTATATCCTGGGTGAGATTGGGACAGACATGTCCGTTTGGAAGGATGATGCCGCTCTTTCCTGCTGGGCGGGTCTCTCTCCGGCAAATAATGCAAGCGCAGGGAAGAAGAAGTCCACAAGGACGGGGGACGGCGGGCATTATCTGAAGCCCCTGCTCGTCCAATGTGCGCTTGCGGCTGCAAAAAGCACGCGGAAAGATCCCTATTTCCATTGTAAATACGAAACGCTGAAAAAGCGCCGGGGCCACAAAAAAGCGATCATCGCTATCGCAAGAAAAATGCTTGTGGCCATTTACCATATGATCCGGGATGATGCAGATTTCCTTCCGGTGGATTATGAAGATACCATACAAAACACCAAGAAAACTAAAGGGCTGAATTTAAACAATGTCATCGCTTTCTTAAAAGAACAGGGCGCTGATGAAAGCACGATCCACCTGATTGAGACACAGTGCTGTGGCAAGGAGACAGAAACGACAGATACCTGCAGCAAGTCACCTGTTGTCCAGGATGCAAAAGAAAAGCAATCCACTTCAGGAAGTGCAGATATATCCCAGCCAATACAGGAATCTGTAAATGGAAGTCCGGTACTTATCTCCGGCTCCCAACAGGGTCATGCCCTAAATTGTCATCCAAAAGATCCTGCGGTGGCAACTGCTACAGCCTAAACTGGATTGCTGTAGCTTATTGTATCATATCGTATCCCATTTAAAAAGCCCCTTTTCGTGGGGAGGGGGATTTTATGCCCTTTTGCACTCTACAAGTCCTACAAAGCTTTCATACTTGTTTTTCTCTGTACTTGTCAGGGAAATGGATTCATCTAATACCGGTCGCTTATTTCTTTCTCTTTCAAAAAGGCAGCGTGCGGTTCCATTTTGGTAAAGCTCATACAACCATTCCGCTGTGATTTTTCTCTTACTCAAAACCACAGAAAAACCATAAGCATAGAACTTTTCATCAACTGTAATCTGAACTTCAAAACTACTTTCTCTTTCTTTGTTTTCTTCTCTATTTTTACAGAACATACCTACCGCTTCCATTGGAATGCCATTACTTACACATTCTTTAAAAAAGCGAAAAAATTCCACCAAATTTGTTTTACCAGCAGCATTCGCACCATACACCACACCGTATTTCAATAATTGTGTACTTTTTATTTTCAATCTATGATTTGCATTTGTACGTATTTTGTTGGAAGAAATCATTGTCAATTCTGTTGCATTATCAAATGACTTGAAATTTTCTATACTAACTTTTACTAACATTTCAGTGTACCTCCACCATCAGTATATGCATTCTCTATTGCAAAGTCAACCATAATTTCCTTTTTTGGAGATTTTTTCGCTAAATACTTAAATCATTAACGCAAACAAGGTAAATTTTCATTTCTCCCGCAAAAAACTCAAAAAGCAAGCAGGCATTTTTAATACCTGTTTTTAATGCAATACCCTATACCTATGTTACATTCAGGAAATGAAATCGGATTAAAACTTTGTTGGGATTCTCACGCTAATACAGACAGACTGTTCGCTTTTATCTGGCAATCATTAAATTTCGAAACATCATAAGCATAAGCATTCCATGAATCTACTAATTTCTGATAAGACGTCCTCTTGTCAACCCCTTCAGAATAATAAGACTGCCGGAAACAATCTGAATTATCATAAAATCTTTTCCAATAATAATTCATCTTATATCTGTCGATAATTCCATTTTTATCTTCTTTGCTCTTGCTTCTATTCAGGGCATATTTTATACTAGCCAAAATGGTTTCCGAATAATTACCTTTTTCTTTATAAATTTTTAACATCATCCTGCTGACATCATAGATTTCAGACTTATCATATATCGGTGCTCTCTCCTTATCATAATAAGGATCGTCATATAACCTCAATATCCGATTATTTATCTTGTTAATGACATCATCAATACGAGTATTTACAGCTCTGGTTATCTTATCCGCAAATTGCTTTGAGACCATACTATTCTCAGCAAACAGCTGTGTTTTTAATAACAACATTCCTGCATCCAACCCAAAACTCTCTTCATTTCCAAGGCTGTCAAATAACCCGTCAAATGTTAAATCCTGCACAAGACGATTAGCCAGGGATATCTCTTCCAAACTGTATCGTTCTTCTGATGTATCTGAATCCTGCGTTGTATCGCAGGCTTTCCTCAACTCCTGCGCCATATACGCAACATCATTCGACAACCATTCATACTCCGTTCCTTTTAGGTGCGCAAAATCACTGTTCTGCTTAATATATTTACTGTACTGTTGAATTTTATTATTGTATTCAGATGTAATGACATCATATATTTTCTCTTTCTCTCCAGCAAATCCATTATTCTCCAAAAAGCCTCCTACATTCTCTGCAAAAATGTCTACTCGTTGGTTCATGACCTTAGTAACTATTGCATCTAATTGATCCATATGCTCTTCAAGTTCCGTGCCGCTAAAATGATCCTTTAAGTGTTCGGATGCAGTTACGTAAGAGGCCGCAAGCCTGCTCAAGACGTAATCTAAGTCTCCGCCCCATTCAATGTCAAATGCACTTTGAAACCGGAATGCGTCCCACGAGTATTCTTCTTCATTTAACTGATCTAAAAACTCTTGCGGTACATCTGAAACAGCCTCGATTGGCTTATATTTTTGATCCTTGTCAAAAATTTTTATTGGATTTGCTATCCGGTATTTATACAAAAGAGCATTATCTTTTGTAATCTCCTCATTGCCTCCATAAAACGAATGAATTTTTTTATCAATCAGCTTAAAAAAACCATTATGAAGTACTGGCGGCCTACCGTTTAGATTAACAAACAGTGAACTGTTATTAATTTGCATTACACGACCTCCCTTTGTACAATATATCGACCACTATCCTATTCTGATATAACCGTCATAACCAAAATAGGAATTTTCACATAGGAATTTGTCCATATACTTTTCCTTGTTCAATCCACTCTGATTTCGCATCCATAAGCATCCTATGTATCGGCACATTCTTAGGACGTTTATACTTTTCTTTAATTTCTTTCAGTTCGCGTTCCTGCGTTATACTTTCCTTTGTCTCCAATTCCTGAATTATATTTCGATTATGTCTTTCCTCGGCTATCTTCTTTAATTCTTCCATTGTCTTTAGTGCGCTTGGAGATACTCTGTCAATCATAATTGCATAATTTACACTATCTTCAATATCCTTCGCATGCTTTTCAAAAGCATGGTCTAATGTAGCCAGTTCTTCTTCCATTGTGAGTTTTCTATAACGTTCAATTCTTCCATTACTCATAAATTCTATCCCGTTAAAGTCATCACCTGTGCTATTATCTTTCATCCATACTTCCCTGGTCCCATCATTATATCCATCTATAATCTTATTATACATATGTGTATATGCGTTCATCATATTTCTGACATGACTGTTTATATCTAAAACATTTGCTTCTTTTGACTGTAAATCTTCATACAGTTTCCACAAATCTTTAGATATAATCTCTGTACTGTCACAAGTCGTTAATGTATTGACATTAAGATGCGCCTGAATGTAGTCGTACACTCCCTGCTCCTCTTTCGGCATTGGCATATAGTTTTGTACGGTTTCTCCCTTATGTAAATTTCCTTTCATATACTCAAGACCCTCTTGCGAAATGTAAACCTTGTCTTTTGAAACCTGATTTGCAAACAGTGTCAATTCATGTATCTTCCCCACAATATTTATATTTTTCTCATTTCCAGATTTATGCAGATACCCATTACATTTTTGATTCAGTTCTGAAAAGATATTACTATAACTCCCATATACTTTCATTTAGTGCCCTTCCTTCAATGCCTATCTTAGTGTCAGTATCATAACCCCTTCAGCAATCACTCCACATCATATTCTATTTTATAACCTTTGTTATCATCATTCATAACTCTATAGCATCCTGCTGACTCTTCATACTCTTCCTTTTCATATGTATCAAATTTATTATGCTTTATAAGCCTTCTGCTTTCTTCCACCTGCTCTTCTTTGGCTGTCACAATCTCCACTGTTTCCTGCCTGTTTGTCTTGATTTCTTTTGTGATTTCCTCAAGCTTCTTTTCTAACACCTCAATATTTTCTTCCGAGTTCCCCGCATCACCAGAAGTTCCTTTCATAAGCAGCAGAGAATTTTGAATGGATTGTTTTTTCGCTTCTAAGGATTTTTTTCTCTTTTCTGCTGTCTGTATTCCCTCTGAATAAAGAGGCTTTGTCTGCCCGTTCTTGTTGCTCCTCATCATAGTCAATGGATTCACATAGCCAGGTTTTACATTGTTTACCATAATCATCTACCTCCGTCTATTATTATCTTTCAACAGAGTATATCGGACAAAATTTTATTCTTACAAGCAGTTTTTCGTAGACGGCAGCTTATCCTTCGTAAACGGTTTCAAACATAGCAGCGCTGTTAATTTAAAATAAAATTTACTTTCTTCTATCTCCATTGTTCCTTCATATTTTTCAACAGTATGCCTGATATTTTTTAACCCTGTTCCGGATTCTGCTGTCTGATATGCCGTGCATACTGGATTTGCGATTTCAAGGATAAGGAATTGATGCCGCTTACGGATCATGACAGAAATCTCTGGCTGCTCTATGCCTCCTTTCATACATGCCGTAATCGCATTATCCATTGCATTTGCCAGGATCACACACAAATCCATATCCTCCACAGGACAATCAACTGAGAACTGGATGTCATATCTGACCCCAATGCCATTTGACTTCGCATAATTCATCTTTTCATTCAAAAGAATATCTATGACCGGATTTCCGGTTTCAACCCCAATCAGCAGATGATCCGAAGCTTTGTGCAGATTCTCAAAATATATCTCTGCCTCTTCATATTTCTTTTCATGGATCAAACCAGACAAAACCAAAAGATGGTTATCAATATCATGCTGAAATCTACGGTATTTTTCATTTCTCATTTTGGCTTCCTCTAAATAGACTGATTGCTCTTTCATCTGGTCTTCAAGTCTTTTTTGATCTGCCTCCTGCATAGATAATATCACAATCCTGCCCGCCAGTCTTAATATGATGAAAAAAATAGCACATGCGCCCAAAATCCAGATCAGCGCCCATAGATTCGACCGTTTTGCCAAGAACAAATCATTTACATCAGAAATCATCCACATATCCAGACTCAGACCGCTACGAATGGCCCATACAATAAATACACATGGAAAAAGCAATACATACAAATAATGAGAAATCTTTTGCTGTCCTGTATACGAATAGGTTTTAGAAACGTACTTCAATGTCATAACCAGCAACACGGTCAATATGCCTGATACTAGCATCTGAATGACAATTGCCGTACAGGAATCTGCCTTCCATCCTGAAAGAAAGCGCATGAAAACGGTCTGAAAACCTTCCATAAAAGTGAAAAGTGTCAAAATGATCATCGCTGGAGCAATCGTATCTGACCATTTTATTTTTAAGCAAAAAACGGAAAAACCAACTATAATCCCTGCATGCAGAAGTAATCTCAAAACACCGGGACTTTGATGAAACATCACAAAAAATGTAAGAAGATCACTGAACAGCACATAACGAATCAAAAGTCTTTTTTCACGGATTCCCGTAAAATTCTGTATAAAATGGAATTCTGCAAAATAAAGGCCACTATTGATCCCTAGCCACCACAGATAGAATCCAATAGAAAGAATTTTTTCAGACTCCATTATATCACCTCATTTTTAAAGAAATTCAGCAATCTCTGCATAAAGTCTGTCTGTTTCCGCCTTGATATGAATATCCTCTCTCCATTTGTTAGAATTGCCACTCCTTTTTCCTGCCCGGCAACGTAGTTCATATTCACTACATAGCTTCTGTGACACCGGAAAAAGCGTTCATCCAGCAAGCTGTCCAACATATCAAGAGTACCCAGATAATCATATGTGCCATGCACCGTATGGATTCGGACCTGATGGTTAAATACTTCGCAATAAAAAATATCACGGATAAAAATCACCTGTGTTTTTCCGTTTTTTATGATTGTCAAAGCCTGATTGTCCACCTTCTCCGTCTGGTTAACCGCCCTGTCCAGCGCCCGAAAAAGGCGCTCCTCCGTAACAGGCTTCACTAAATAATGTACCGCATTAACATCAAATGCCTCCACAGCATATTCTCTGTAGGATGTAATAAAAATAACCTGGCTTCTGCCTGAAATCTGTCTTGCCACTTCAAGCCCGTGAATTCCCGGAAGCATAAGATCTAATAGAACGATATCAAACTTTTCTTTTTCTTTTAATAATTCCTCACCTGATGTAAAAGTCTTTATACTTACAGGCAATGATTTACTGTTCATATATTTTTCTATTTTTTTTCGCAGTTCCTCCAAAATATAGCCTTCATCCTCGCATATAGCGACTGCCATCATTTCACATCTCTCCCTTGTAATTCTATTAATATATCGGTAAACACCCTAAAATATTTACAAATGCTACGCAAAAGGTTCCTCTTACTGCGTAAAAGGTAAACTGCCACAATTTTAAGAAATATTTCTTGTTTACAATTGATAATTTTGATAGCTAAAAATGCATTTTTACGGACAATGGATAAAAATCCTAATAAAAAATAATATGATTTATGTGTCAAAAGGTACGTCCTTTTTGAACGATAACTGTTCTTTGAAAAATGGGAAATATATGACTTATCTCCACATATCTCCCGTTTCATCAGTTCCCCGAATTTATTGTCCTTCAAAAATCCGCATTCTTTGATTCAGTTGTAATAATCTTTATTCCCCCCTTTTTCCAATAAAAAACATCTGGTAGAAACCAGACGCATTTTACCTGTGTTATCTATATGACCCCACTTCTAGGAATTTTTCTCCTGCATACCAAACATATGTTGTATATCATAAAATAATCTTAATAAATGTAGATTATAATAAATATCATTCCATATGTCTATACCCCTTTTTAATCATTATGCTATCTTTTCTCATCCTAAATACTAAATCAGATTATAAAAACACCAACAAATACTATCTACAAGTTTTCTCCCCACATAAGATTAAGAGATTTAGAGAAAACTCTCTTAATCTTGATTTATCGGGAAATACACAGATTATCACTCCACGTTCTTAGCTTGGATCTTTGCTAGGAAATAAACTCTTTTTCTGTACACAAATGCTTGCGTAGCATTGCGCCTGCCTTGCTATATAGCTTACGAAAGTCGTTTCCCATGAGCATTAACTCCTAAAATCCATTATACGCGATTGTTCTGTTACCATAATCAACTGATTTCGTATCTATTACCTAGAATAATCCTGTGTTATTCCCCAATATATTTCTGTGTTTACCCGCTGCTATAAAAGGTCCAAAAGATCTTCCGAACATTTCTTTGCCATACTTGTAACCAGTCGCTCTCTTGCAGCATTGCAGTATAATTCCATATTTTTCTTGGATTCCTCAGAAATACTCTCAAAAAGAGAAACATTTAACGGATATTTGTTTTCAATACTACCTGTGCTAACAGTATTCTCCGTATAACTGAGCAAGAAATTAAGCTCATCACTCCATTGGGCAGCCTGCCCTGCATGACCGATCCTCTTCCATGCATTGATCAATGTCTGAGTTCCAGAAACAAAATTAAATCTTTCCCGAAGTCCTTTTTCCTGCCCTTGCATACAATCGTAAGGATTTCCTATTGTTCTGTCTCCTGGTTTGAAATGCGCCAATGCTTGCAATTCAAGGGCACTTGTATTATATGGATTAATTTGTTTCACATTGATCTTTTCTTCAAAATACTTACCATGCTCATCCACACCTTTTGCAACCAAAACAGGATAGTCATCCGTAGACTCGGCGGCATGAAAAAACTTATACCCACAATTGCCTATACTATGATAAACAGAAATTGAGTTACCATCTTTTAAAGCATATTTACCTGGTATTTTATTCACATCGTCCCAGCTGATTCCTGTATCAACGGAGGTTTGCTCAATATAAACCGCATTACCAGATATGCTGGTTTTGAATACATCACTCGAACTGTTTTTCCTGTTTCTATTTGATGCTTGGTATTTTGATTGATCCATTACCGAAGAATAATTTCTAAAAGAAATATTTATCATTTAAAATGTTCCTCCGTAAGATTAAACGTATAATCCAAGTTCCATATTTTGGGCGTTCCATTCGTCGAATTAAAAACAGCTTTCAATTTGTAAACTCCAGGATTGTATATTGTCTGAGATTTATAATACATCTTCCAGCCTATAGCATAAGTGTTAGAAGAATTCATTATTCCATCCGTCTTATACGCAATCAATTTTGTTCCATTCAAAGTTACACTTCCTGGTCCGGTTCCCATTTCTTCAATAACAAATTTTATGCATCTTTCTGTTTTATCATAATACCAACCTGGCAATACCCTAAGACTTGTAATTGGCGGTGCCGCAACCCTAAGCTCAGATCGAGGTTCTGCACTATTAGGAGTCTCTGCAGCAACCGACGTTACAGACATTCCCATTAACATAGTTAACATTAATAACAAGCTTATTATTCTTTTCATTTTGATTCCCATAGATATAGCCTTCCTTTCTGCGAAATCTAATAAAACTTTTCATTCTTTGTAATTTCATGATATTAATTTCTTGAGACTAATGAATTAGTGTCTGTATTAGTGTTACCAATACAATAACAGAGCAAAACACAAACATATTGTTTTTCTATCTGCTACCTTTCTGTTTCAAACTTAACTTCTAATCTGCCCTAAGATTCTCAAGTAATTTGAATAATCCTTAAGATACAATGACTCTTTTTGATCTACTGTAGTAACATTCTTAACCTGCTCAAATAATGCTTCATAATAATCATATCCACGTGATGATGAAGACCATCCTGTAGCGGGTTTCATCTTCGTATCACCTGAATCCTTCTGTAGGAATCCCTGCGGGTTTCCTATATTCTCAGATCTGATATCTATCGGTGCGAACCCATAATATATGTCTCGTGCTGTAGCTTTAGAGAGTACGCCCAGCTTCACTAACTCACCTAAGAAGTCAATATTCTTCTCATTTGACATATCTGATGAATTGTATTTCTCTTTCAATCGAACAATCTCTGTCTCTGAGATTGTTCCTCCCTTCTCTCCTTCCACCCAGGACTGACTCTTCTCTACAAAATATGATGGTTTGCACTTCACATCATTTGCAGTGACCATGTAAATATTGATTCCATTAATGCTCTCAATTGTCAATTTAATTCCCCCTAATGTTAATTCGGTGTATTAAAGGCTAACATCGCACTAAAGTTTTCATTTGCATATTTATGCGTGGCTTTACCATAATATCTCACGCTTCCTTTAAAAGAAGTATTATAATATTTTAGCGGATCTGTTCTAAAAAATGAGTTATATGTGTATGTATATCTTTGATACGGATTATGTGGTTCTGGTACATTAGCAGTTGTCTCTTCACCACCATCTATTGATAACTTCCATGTAAGCGGTCTGTAAAAATCAAATCGGAAATTAACTTTTATTTGCCATCCCAGAATATCAAATCCACTTGCAACTATCTCTCTGTACATTTTTTGTGTTTGTTCTACATTATAAGCAGCAAATAAATTGCTAGCTGTTTGTGAAGTTACTCCTCTTATATAATTCGTCAAAATTCCCTCTTCTTTTGTTGCGACCTTTCGGACTATGGGGTATGCATACATATAATAAAATTCTATCCTTTCAAAAGGATCTCCTGCCTGTTTTGTATTTATCGCTTCCTCTGCAATCATTTGTTCAACAGAGGTATTGATATCTTCCACAGGGATAAAGCCGAGATTCTCTTTGTCCACATTTACCGGCTCAATTTCTTCAAAATCTGCTGCTGAGATTTCATAAACTGCACTTTCTTCCATCTCTTTTGCCTCAACATTTAGCCCAAAGCTTAATAACGCCACTGCTGATAATAACATAGATGTAAATCTTCTTATTTTCATATTAACCTATTCCTACTACTACTACTTTTGGTACTGTAAACTTTATATACTCAAAATTGACTCACCCCCAGTAAATTTAATGGTTACAGAGGTTATTAGCCTATCCCCCCCTTCTTTGGCTTAGGCGATCAAAATAACCGGAAAGCCGGTGAAGGCTGAAAGTCCGTTTAATTCAGCCTTCACCGGGTTCCTGTAAGTAAAATATAATTGGTCAACACCAAGGAAAGAGGTTCGATTTTTTCATAAATCGTTTTACACTACCCTAATTTTTATCTTAGTTTAAATAACGCAAAAATGATTCGTAAAAAAACTTCTCCTTTTTTTCTTTACTATCCTGAGGTATTCCTAAACTGTCAAGCGCCTTTTGAACCGCTGCTTTTGCTGAATACACAGTATTCCCCAGGATATCACGTCCTCCACCATTATAAGCGCTCACCAATGACATGGCAAACAGACTCGTAAGGCACGTAAGCTTGCCTCCTGAATTCACCCCATACCCATACCCATTTATACCACATTCTTTCTCCGCTTTATTCCAGGCTTCTTTCACTTCATTTGGCGCTTCCGGTCCCAGAATGTCCAGTCCATCAAATGACTTTTTGTTTTTGACACTCTTATTATTATAAGTATTCACATAATTATTTGTATAAAAACCTATTTCCATGAAAATCCATCTCCCAACTTATAAAACATTAATCCATGTGCTGAACTCTTTCGATGTTTGAACAGACCACGCACTATATTCAAATTTACCACTTGTATAACTCGTATTAATCGTCCATAATCTTAATACTCCGTCCATGATATTATCACCATTTAGATCAACATATTCCGTATCAGTGGACTCCATTTCCATATGTTTAAACTTTGCCCAACGCACAGAACTAAATCCAACCTCAAATGTTATAACCTGAAACCAATCCCCGCCATGATCCAACCTTGTAGCATACTGGCCTGCAGATATATGTTCTTCTCCTGCATCTTGTGAATTCACCCACATAACCTGCATGCTCGTCAATGGTGCCATTGCCGGACGTGACAAATTCTCATCTGAAAGAATAAGATCCTGCATAGACTCATTTTCTTCTAATACTTCCTGAATGCTATTTCATCCTTTGCATAAGCAGTAGTACACATTCCTAACATCATAGCTCCTACCAACATCAATGATACTAATTTGTTGAATTTTTTCATTTCCTAGTCTCCTTTGTGTCAAATTAATTTATAAGATATCTTATACATCCAGTATATTATTTTTTCTTAGGATTTCTACCCATTGTCCGTAAAAATGCATTTTTGGCTGTCAAAATTTTCTTTTCCCACTAACAAGACTAAGAAATTATATAATCACCTATCTAAATATAACAAAATTTCTCCTAATATTTGTTTTATTAGATCAAAAGCTTAATTTGAAAAGCTTTGTCTCTACTTAAATATGCAATCGTACCATCATATTTATTCAAAATCCGCTCCACATTTTTTAATCCGTATCCATGTCTCATTTTATCCCCTTTCACAGATACTGGCCTTCCCTTCTCCATAACAGGAGCTTCCTTAACAGAGTTTTCTGTCTTTATAAATAATAACTGTTTTTGATTCTCTATCTTTACAGATA
>OFFK01002110.1_pt1 | contig 12648 bp, 16 predicted proteins | sample 1521361 | NCBI WGS metagenome assembly OFFK01 (sample SAMEA3504096, study PRJEB24116) | mouse gut metagenome | biome: mouse gut; feature: mouse-associated habitat; material: faeces | place: Denmark | collected 2011
TTGCCACCCGCTATGCCAAGACCTCCGATGCTTTTATCGCCGCGGTACATGTTCGTTGTATCGCTATTTGGGCTGCCATACGCGCGTAACTCGAGTAGACACCGTCTAGAAACGGTGAAAGCACTGTGATTGTACATATCAATACTTTGCGCAAGAAACTTGGTAAAATGGGCCACAGAGTCATTGAGACGATGCGAGGACTTGGTTATCGCTTTGTCCCTCCTTCGAACTCTTGAACCCTATTCACTACACTGTGACAAAATCCTATCCAAATAGATATACATTCATACTGTGATAGCTCTTGACTCAAAATAGTAGCCGGAAGGATTCCGGCTGCTATTTTTACTTTTGTTCAGGATTGGGTAAACGGGGACGTAGGATATGGGTAGATATGATGTTTTTACAAAATTTTGTCGAAGGATTTTATTTGAGTTTATTGTGACTTTATCAAGGTTTTATGCACTTTCTATATACTTCTAGACAATGGCAGTGCAAAGAATATCGATCAACATTTTCAACTGTTCCATGGCAGGTGATGATACAAAACAGAAACTTTCGAAAGTTTGCCAATCCAAATTCGCAGCACTAGAATAGCGCTTTTCCTATAACGCGAACTACATTCTAAAGAATATATGATCGGCAAGGCGGCGGCTCACGCTGCCATGGTCCCGTACTAACGGGATCGATCCTGCTGCCTGTGTGCCGGCAACAGTAAACGGAAGAAGGTTTCCATGTGATGGATGCTTTATGCCATCGCATTGAGACGGTCCGCCGTTTCCAGGTGCCAAAACACACGGCTTACAGGGATCTGCGTCGTTGTGTTCGACAGCACCGGATAGGGTCAATAAACCACTTATGTGAGAAAATGGACCCTCCGCCTGCTGAAAGACCTTGCTCTAATGGACCTCCCAATGCCCCATCAACAGCCGGTCTTGTACTTCGGTACGAGGCCGGCTGTTTTATGATTCCCCGCTGCCGTGGGCCTCCTCCCCGTCTAACTTCCAAAATTCAGACGAGGAGGTTGTCCCATGGGACACAAAAATGATGGTCAAGGTGCAATGAACGGCCTGCAGAATCAGTTCACTGCCTATCTTCAGACCGCGCTAAAGCGGAAAAAACGGGACTATATGAGGAAACAGTTTCGGGTCGCCAACCATGAGATCGCGGTAGATTTTCAGACAACTCAATTTTCTGATGATACTGTCCGAGCCGAGGGGGCAGAGGTCCTAGAAGAGAATCTTGCCTTGATGCAGGCCCTGTCCAGGCTGACGGCGAGAGAACGCTACATTTTGTTCGAGCGCATGATAAATGGGTATGGCTATGACGCACTGACAAAGCCGCTTGGCTTGCGGTACAGCGGTGTTTCAGCGGCCTCCCGCAGGATCGTTCAAAAGCTGCGGCAAGAATTGGGGGAGGGAGAGAAGTGAATTTCAAACAGCTGCCGCTCCTGGCGCACTCAGGAGATGAGTGCGCGATCGAAGATTTTCTGGTGCTGTATCGTCCGCTGCTGGTCAGAGAATCCATTGTGAATGGAGTTTTTGACGAGGATCTGTACCAGGAGCTGTGCATCACGCTTGTAAACTGCATTCGCAATTTCCGCATCTAACGCAAACAGGGCGGACCTCAATTGAGGCCCGCCCTGTTTCTCTACACTTGTCTATCCTTCATTCAAGCAGCCGCTCAAACTCCCTTTTCGCATAAATCACGCGGGCCACTGTCACCAGCTTCTTTCCTTCATTCACCCAATAGAACATGATGTAATTCCGAACCAGCCGTTTTCGATACTCGCGCTTCAGCGGCCTAATCGGAGTATAAGTGGGATTTGCGTAGGGAAACCCCGGTATACTGTCCCCCGCTTCGATCAGCTCTGCAGCCAGCCGCTCCGCAGCCGTCGGATCACGAAGCTCCCGGCTGATATACCGCACGATGTCCACCATGTCCTGACGGGCTGCGGGCAAATACTCCAGCTTATACAACCGGCTCCCCTCCAATGGCCTCCCGCATGGCCTGCAAGACCTCCTTTGAAGAGTAACGTTTGTCTGACAGCTCCGCCTCCCGCTCTGCCGCCTGGAGCTTAGAATAGACCTCGCTCTCAAACTGCAGCGACTCAAACGCCTCCATGCTCATGACGACCATGTCCCCATACCCGTTTTTCGTGAGAAACACAGGCTGAGCTGTCTCATGGACCGTCTTTGAAATATCGGCAAAGTTGTTCCGCAGATCGGACACGGGCCGTATCATTTTCATAACATCGCCTCCGACTCCTATTTTAGCACAATTACGCTAAAACATCAATGCTCAACGCCTGCTTTTCTGCATGGCATATTACCCCGTCAATTTAATGAGCCGAATAGCCGTCCATCCAGGCCGTCAGCACCTGCCGGGCCCGGGCATCGTCAAAGCCCAATTCCGGGAACTTCCGCTGCAAATAGGCCACAGCACCAAACATATTGATGGTGCCGGAATTGCGCAGACGATCCAGATGATCGAAGTATTTTTTCATGGCCGGATCCTTCCGAAGAAGCATTTTGCGGCACTTGTCCAGATCGCCCTCCCGGAAAGCTCCGCCAGTGGAATAGTTCCACTCCACAGCCCCGTCCTCATATTGCTGTAGGCCATGGGCCGTAAAACTCCAACCATCGCTCATGCGCACCATAGCTGCCTGGTGTTCTCCAAGGTTTACCGCTCTCCACATAGCCTCCTGAGTGGGATAGCTGGTGGCAGACAGGCAGCAATACTCCCGGCCATTTCGGTTTTTATAGATCTGCCCAACAACAGGCAGCATGTATTTCTTTTGCATTTCGTGTTTCCTCCTAAATAATTGTTGAGTCTTCAAAAATCGTCTTCCCAAGGGTCGGGCTCTTGATTGCCCCCGGTCTGGGGCAGTTTCTCCTTGGAGTCCTTCTTGGCCGCCTTCCTGGCCTTGGCCTCGGCAGCCTGCTGGGCTTTGAGGAGGCCCATGGCCAGGGCCTCGCCGCCCACATCTTCCTCACGGCGTTTTTTCTCTTTCCGCTTCTCGCACCGTTCCATGGCGGCATCATAATCATAGCCAATTCCCGCCTGGAGCTTGTCTGCGATTTCCCGCAGCTTCTCCGCGTGAAACTCATATTTTATACGGTGGAAACCATGCAGACCCCAGGTATCGCAAACCATGGCCAGCATTCTGGAGTAGTCCCGCAGGGCGTTTACGATTTTGCAGATGTCGCCGTAGCACGTTCTGATCTCGCAGTCACCCTTGATATTGAACACACTTAGGATGACCTCCGCATCTAAGCCGCCCAGATCCGCCGGCCGGGATACCACTGGCTCGTATTCCTCGCGAGGCAGATTCAGTTTTTCGCTTTCCATGTTCTCATCCATAAAAACGCACCTCAACTTTCCGCCGCACCGGGATTTATGGATTCATAGTCAAATTTTGTTTGGCTATCCGCAGGCCGGGCCAGCCCCGCCACGATCATCTGGACGGCAGTGCGGAAGCCGGACTCGTAGGCCGCCTGCAAATCAATGCCCTCGCGCATATTCAAGGTCTCCTGATACTTGATCAGCTTCTCGCGGCACCCCTCGGGCAGCATTGCCTTCAGCTCATCATGCACCTCGTTGACGGCCCGGGTGAGCTCCGCCCCCTCCGAAGTCTGCTGAAAGGGCGCGGATTCATATTCGCCCAAATAGAGCCTGGACAGAAATTCCGGGTCGGCCTCCACCGGCAGGGCAACGGACTGCACAGGCTTGTCCAGCGCGGCGGTCAGTGCCTGGATGGCCTGGATCAGCTGGGGCAGCTGATGTTCATAAAAGGCGTGCCCCATTTTTGTATCATGAAAATTCATCGTATTCCTCCAAATGGAAATTTTGTTATGTGTCGGCAGGAACAGAGTACCTGAACACGGTTCCATATCTGTGCGCCCTGTCATTGAAAGCGGAACACAGCACCGAAGTAGTAGCGCTGTACGGGCTGGGCGTTGCGCAGGAACTCCTCAAAGGGCGTGGGCGTCATATCAACGCCCAGCAGAACGTGATCCCCGTATTTTGAGGTAAACGTCTCGCCCAGCTTGTCGATCAGTGCCTGCACCCAGCCGTGGTCATGGATAAACTGGCTCTCATTCAGCGCCTGAAGCGCCGAGACGGCCTTCTGGAACGCGGCAAACCGTCCCTCAAAGTAACGGTCAGCGGCTTGCGCGTCGATGATGAACGCCTCGCCGACCAACAGGGCCCGCCGGTGTTCCTCCAGCCACGCGCCGAAGCGGGCGATCACAGCATCCCGGTCCTCCGCCATCCCGATATGGCTGGCAATGGGGAACGCACTGGGGCTCTCGTTGAAATCGTATTCCGTGGTCCATTCGTTCTCAGGCCGCGGCGCCTGGAATAATTCGTAAATGTAACTCATGACTGCCTCCTTGTAAAACACAGGGGGCGGCTGTATGGCACAGCCGTCCCCCTTGAATAGCGCGGCGTGCGGATACCCGCCGCCGCTTTCCTCATGCGCTCACCGGCGCGTCACTCTCCTCCGGGCCACCCTTGGACTGGTCCAGCAGGAAGATGTTCCTCTTATAACTGCCCTCCGTGGACACCATCGCCTGTCCGCCCAGGCTGTCCAGATACTGCCCACCGGCCTTGGACGCGGAGATGTAGAGATGCAGGTATGTCTGGGCGAAGCCCTCCCTGGCCGCCTCCCGGTAATTCAAACTGAGCACCAGCATGGCGTCCAGCATCTCCGCTTTTTGCCGCGCCAGCTCGATCAGCAATGCGCTGACGCGAAGTTTCTCTTCCGGGCCCAGGCCGCTGATGTATGGGCGCTCCAGAAACAGCGTCAAACGCTCCCCCTGGTGCCGCGCGTCGGTTGAACTGGCTGCTTCCTCCAGATCCACGAAGCTGAATTTTCCAGCGGGTTCCTCCCGGCTTTTCGGTTCCCCGCTCACACAGCATTTGGTCAGGCGGATGCTGGCCCGGCCTACGACATGGCCGTCCTGTTCCGCGTACAGCACCTTTTTGTTGGAATCAAAGCAGGCCAGCAGACAACTGCAGTAAGCTCCGCCAAGGTAGGACAGGCACGTGTCATAGGGCTGGGAACCCAGCAGCATGGTGGAAAAGAAATCGTCCCGCTCCCAGATCTCCATGCCATTCCGTGTCAGCGCGAGGTTTTCCCGCCACTCCACCTTTGCCCGGGTATCCAGCGGGTAGTCCAGCTCCCGCTCCAGGTCTCCGGCGTGGTATTTCAGGTCGTTGAACTGTCCCATCAGCTCCGCCTTCACCACCCGGTGGAACGCCGGGTGCAGCTTTTCGTTGGGATGATCCAGATATGTCTGGGCGATCCCGGCCCCATCCCGGCAAAGGAACTTGACGATGTCCTCCTCATGCCGTTCTTTGAAGTCGGGGCTCAGCTCCATGGCGTCCGCCAAGTCCTTCCAGTCCTGGTCCATCTCCAGCAGCGCAGCTTTCAGGGCCTCCACGCTGTCAAAGCGGTCGAGATGCTCCAGGCAGCGCAGGGCCAGCATCACGTCGGCCCGGCACTGGATGCCGGGGAGCAGGGGGCGCAGCTTGTCCAGATGCACCAGCATCTGCGCCGCGTCCTCCGCCCGAATGTCCCGGATATGGCCCAGCTCCTCCCGCCGCCAGTCGGCCAGCGGTTTTTGATCCAGCTTTTCAGCCAGCGCGGTCAATTCCTTCCCGCTGTCGATCTCGCTCAGGACATTCCGTTTCCGCAGCTGGCGCAGCACCTTGATCCGGTCATCCAACCTGGGAGTGCGCAGCTTGCCGTACAGAACGCAGTAAGGCTCGGGCGCGTCATACAGCAGTTTCAGTTCAGGGAAGGTGTACTGGCGGCTGCCGGTGAACAGGGCTTTCTGGAGTTTGCCGCCCACCATCCACCCGCAGTCGTCCAGATCTTTCTTGGTCAGCTCGTTCAGATTGAAATGCTCGAGGTACAACGTCTCATGAAAGAGAATGGACCGCACGGACAAGCTCAGGAATCGTTCCGCGTTTTCGTCTATCAGCCGGATGAAGTGCTTTTTGTCGTGGGTGATGGCATAGATCAGAAGTTTCTCCTGGCACCCGGCCAGCCCTGAAAGGTCTATGTTTTTGAACCTGTTCCCGTAGAGCAGATTGATGTACCCGGTATAGCTGGCCAAGGCGTCGTCCAAAGTCCCGGCGGCCGTCCGCGTCCGGCGTTCCATGCGCCGCAGCTCGGACAGGGCGCAGTTGTTTTTCTGCCAGTGGTCGAAGAACTTGCCGGCGGCGTCATTGGCCAGGCGTTGAAGCACCAGGGACAGCAGACGGAGATATTCCGCCCCGTCCTCCGCGAAATACTGGTAGTCCGTCAAGGTGAGGTGCTCCTCAATATCCCTTTGATGGAGCAGCCGGGCGATATCCGCCAACGCGGGGCAGAACTGGAACAGCGCCCAGACCTCCTCAAAGTCCTCCGACGCGAACAGATGACGGGTGCCCACAAAAGGCTCCCACAGCAGGGCCCGCTGGCCGTCGTCCAGGGCGATGGGCGCCGTCTCACAGGCGGACAGGTTGTTGAGGACCTGCGCCCGCTCCTCATCCGACAGAGCCATGGGCGCGAAGTTCTCCAAATAGGTCATCCGGCCGCTTTCGCTCAGATCGTGTTCCAGGGCACACAGGGCGTCGGCCTCGGAATAGCTGTCGATGGTCTTCCCCTCCGACCGGCAAATATCCAGCAGACTGCCCAGCCTGTTGAGCAGACGGCGGGAGCGTGGGCGGGCCTCCGATGTGCCGCCATCCGCCGTTTCCCCGCCGATCAGGGCTAGCAGCTCGGCCAGCCAGGGCATGAACTGCGGGCTGCGGATCAGCTCGCGCTGCACGCTGGCGGGAATGTCCTCCACATCCTTCAGATAGAGGGGCAGTTTATCGCAGCAGGAGAGGATCTGTTCCGGCGAAAACTCAGCCGTCCAGTCCAAGTCCAACCGAACGGCCTCCATCCGCCGGATACAGGAAATGTGCTCCCGCATCATTTTACCGAGTTCATTTGGCTGGATCGTTTCCAGGATCATTCAGGTTCGCCTCCTTTACCTTTGAAATGTAAGACTGGAGCTCCGTCCAGCCTAAAACGCCGCCGCAAAACAACTTGCGGCAGACGATCAAAAACTGTTCCGCCTCCTCATGGGCCAACACATACTCATTGTGCTGCAGGAGCTGTTCCAGTTCGCCCCTGACCACACGGCGGGCAACAGCTTCCTTTTGGGGGTAGTAGCGGTATTGATCAAGATACTCCAAAATAGATCCAAATGTGCCGTTATTGGAGCTGGCAAAATTGGCCTCGATATCCTGGACCATTTTCAAATGTTTTTGCCGCTCTTTTTCCGCTGCCGCCGCTTCCTTGGCCTCCTGGTCCGCCTGCTGCTCCTCCGGCGTGAGATAGCGCTGCTTCAGCTGGCTGGCGTCCAGGGCGGACAGCTTCGGTAGGGAGATCACCGCGTCGAACAGCCCGCGCCGGTCCTCGGCGGTGAGCAGCGCGGCCGTGTCCTCGTCTTTCAGTACGGCCAGCGCGAAATCATGATAGGACTTCGGCTTCCTCGTGAAGAAATACGCATCCGCCCAGTGGAGCAGCAGCCGCTGCCCCGCCGGATCGTCCGCAAGGAAGTCCCGGTGGAGCTTCAAGATGATCTCATCGCTGGGATAGCGTTTCCTTTCCCATAGCACGTGTTCAAAACCGGTCTGGCGTCGGTCCAGATACCGATCCATGCCCTGGTACCCGTACTGGTGCAGGAACCGGGTCAAAAACGCGACGGCCTGCGCCGTCTCGATGCCATGACAGTGATCGCTGATATGCTGCAGCAGGGGGGGGTCGGACACTTCGCCGTCCTCGGACAGACAGCTTTGAAACGCCGTCCACAGGTCGATGATCCCCGTTTTGACCATGAGGGGAAACCCACCTGCAAATGTGTCCTGGCTGTAGCACTCCAGGAAATCCTTTTGGGTGAGGGCGCGGTAGCGGTCCAGCCGTTTCCGGATCTGCGCGGCGTCCATGTCCTCGTCCAGGCAAGATACGAACAGCTTCCGATAGGGCTCCGCGTCCAGGCCGGTGGCCAAGGTATCCCATTTGGACTCCATAACATCGAAGCTGAGGGTGACCGGATGCAGAGCCTCACCGGTGCAGGTGATGAACCAAGTCATGGTTTCCGGCGTCTGGATGCGCAGGCCGTCCCGCAGGGTATCGGACAGCCGGTATTTCCCATGGCATTTGATATCAAACTTGGAATACGACTGATAGATCTGAGTGAGCTGCTGGTATACTTCGTCGGACAGGACCTGGTCATGGGCCAGCACGGTGCGGAACAGCGCCACGATGAGCTTCTCCGCTGTAAGGGAATTGCGGCGGGGCCCGCCGGGGACGCACTGACCGCACAGGGCCGCAGCGTTGGTGTATGCGATCTCCAGAGGGGTATAGCCATGGGCCAGCAGCCAGTCGTGGTGCTTGCCGCCCTCCTTGACGAAGGAAACCGGCAGGGACAACAGGGCGCGGAGCAGGTCCATGCTCCTGGCCTTCATCCGCGTTTTCAGCGGAAACAGCATGGCAAAGGCCTGGTTGAAGATATCCGTGTTGCCAAACACGGGGAGGGTGCGTTCCTTCCCCAGCAGCTCCACCAGCCGGCCTCCGAACTGGGCGAGGGCCTGCTCTTTGCCGGGAAACAGGCTCATGGCGAAGATCAGCTCCTCCGTCTGGGTGTACGTCCACTCCTTCAGACGCTGCTCGAGGTCCGCCGCGCCGCTCCCATTCATGTGGATCAGGTAGAGGGCGCCGGTGAGATAGATGTCGTGTTCCCCGTACCGGCGCACCCCCTGGATGAAGTTGGCCCGCTGGTTTCCCACGAACATCTCCGGGGTGGTGAGATCCCTGGTGTAGCCCAGGGCCAGGGCAATGGCCCTGCGGTCGGGGAGGGTCATGCCGAAGCGCTCCGCATACCGCTCCAGCAGTTCCCCAAGGTACAAGAAGCCGTAGTCCCGCTGCATGGCGGAGGCCATGGGCTTGCTAACAGCCAAGGGGAATATACAGCTGCGGCGCAGTTCTTCCCGCTGGGTATATTTGGCGTTGGCGGTCTGGACGACAAAAACGATGATGTCGTTCAGCAGCTTCAAATTGATCTGCGCCGCAAAGGCGCTCATGTTTGATGCGTTCATTCAAGATCACCTCCGAAAATAGAGATCTGTTCCTCAGTCTGGGCCGGCGGCAGGGCTGCGCGCCGTGCCCTTCGTTCCTTCAGCTCCCGGCGGTGCACCCTGTCCGCCCGCTTCTTCGCGGCCCTGGCCTTGAGCTGGTCGATGTTGTGGACCACCTCGATGCCCTCGGCAGCGTCCCGCAGATCCTGCAAGAGGTCTCGCTGCTCGCTCCGGGCGACACGGATGTTCTCCACCTCATAATGGAACTCAAAATAGTCGTAGAGATCGTCATAGTGCCGGTGCATGCGGGAGAAATACTCCTGGCGGCGGTCCTCCGTGGTTTTCTTCGGGTGCTCGATCACAGCGTAGTCGTTCAGAGGACTGGCCTCATGTTCCTTGATCTTCAGCCAGATCTCTGCGTCCGTCCGGGCCACAGGGCGGTCAAAGACCTTCAGGCCCTTGGTGACCTCCACCTTTTTCTCCTCCAGGAAGCCCCGGCGGGTGATCCAGGTGCGGCGGATGTCATAGAAAATGTTGACCTTTTTCAGGTCGCGGGGTTGCTTGCGGATGACACAGACGGGGTTTCGACATCGGCACTGGATGCACTGCTCCACGTCATATTTGACCTCATACCAGCCGCCTTCGTAACCGTTACCGCTCACCACACAGACACAGTAGGCGCCGCCGGTGAGCTCCATGTACTGCTTATGAGCTTCCCTGGCATTCTCCGCTTCTACTTTTTCCACGCTGTGTTCGTAATCGTAGGGCCTGTCCGTCCGATGGCAGGGGCACATAAGGAGCTTGAGGCCCTGCGGAATATGCCGGCAGTCTTTTCGATAATAGGGACAGTGCAGCAGCGGATCGTCATTCTCCGGGCAGTACCAAACGTGTTGATAAAAGCACTCAGAACTGGCCACGCTTCGTCCCGCATCGCTCTCCCCCTGGATCAGCAGGCCGCAGGGGGTCTCCCAGGTGAAGCCCAGCATGGTCTCCCACTTGTAACAGATGTTCTGCCAGTCGCCCCAGCAGACCGTGTCCGGGTGGTGCTCCCGGGTATAGCCCTGGGCGTAGAGCTGCCGGGTCAGGGCGTTCAATTCGCTGCTCATATCCCGGGGCACGGGATCAGTCCAAAATGCTCTTTCATCGTGTCTCTCAGCTCCTCCACTTCGATTTGGTATTCTGCGGCGATGCAGTCCTCGCACACGATCTGCTTGTAGCCCAGCACCCGGCTGCACCGCTTGTCCCAGGAGTTCACCTCCCCGTCACAGACGGGGCAGGAGAGGTCCGGGTACCAATGCAGTTTGCGGTGGTCAGAATACTTACCGCTCATCATCGAACTCCATCCGCAGCGGCCCATAGATGCGGACGGGCTGGATACGCCAGCGCCAGTCCTCATTCGAGCCAGCCACCCAGGCAGAATCGCGTAAAACGCTGTACCAGTCAGGTTCCTCGATACATCCGTTTGCAGCGTGGTAACTTTTGCTCAACAGCGCTTCATCGATCTCACCCACCGCAGCGACCCTGGACAGCATATGCTGAGCCGCATCAACATGGCTGAAAAATAACTTGGGGGGGAAGATGTTGAACTCGCCATGTTCCATCAGCATATGACCAACGATGCAGCAATCTTCCACGACCCAGCCGTTTTGTGCGCCGCGCTCTTCTTTCATGAAGTTCTCCAGACGGATGTATTGGTCGGTGCCGTTCAGACAGCTCCCGAAAATGGAATAGCCGCCCTTATTGGGCTTGAAGGCTTTGTTGCTGCTGGAAACGATATAGGTGCGCGCTTCCCAGGGGTATTCCTTTGTGTTCTCCGGCCCAAACGAGGAGAACGTGATGTAGGCCGTCAGATGTGTGTCAGGATCGCTTTCCTCGTGTTTGCGCAACAGCGCTTTCAACTCTTGGTAGGTCATGTTTTTGCACTCCTTAAAATCGGGCTGGTATGCCCCTTAAAATGAAAAGGACTGCCAAACTGTATGAATACAGTCTGACAGTCCTTTGAGATTTGATCCCGCAAATTACGGGACAGTCATTCTTCCCCGGAATCCTCCTCGATCCGTGCCAAAAATGCGGACGGCGAGTAAACTTGGACAGGGGATCTTTCATAGTCTTTGAGGTTCCTGGTCACGATACAGTCCACGCCGCAGCGCAGGGCAGTCTCCACCATCATGGCGTCCTCATAGTCCGTAAGCTCGGACGAGACCGCCCGCCGGCAGTCCATCCCGGCGGTGTCCAGCAGGTCGAACAGGTTGAACAGGGTGCTCAGCACACGCCGGGTATCACGGTCATTGTGGGTATGGCGGTGAGTGATGTAGTAGATATCCGCCGCCGATTTCGCGGTGAGGAAGCCCATGACGCGCTTGTTTGCCACAGCGAGGAATATTTGCTGGGCGTCCTCAGCAAAGGGCTCCCGGGCTTGGAGCGCGTCGATCACGATACAGGTATCGATGAGCGCCCTCATATCTGATCCAGCCTCTCCTCGCGGGCCTGCTCCACTGTCACATCAGGGGGGAGGATGCCAAAGAGGGACTTGGCCATATCCACCCGGTCCTGGAACGGATTGGACAGCTTTGCCACCACCATGCCGTTGCGGGTGATGTAGATGTCCTCCTTGCTGGACAACGCCAGATATTTGCCCAGGTTCTTTTTCAACTCTGTCGCGGTGATAGACATTTTCAGCGCTCCTTTCATCCACAGCCAGCTTCAACAATAGTATATGCCAATCGTGCGATTTAATCAAGCGCTTCGTGCGATATTTGCTGGAAAACTGATCGCATGGTACGGCACAGCTACCACCCGCCAGCTTTCCGGCTGTGGCTGTCCTACCCGCACCCTGTCCAGCAGGGCGCGCTTCCCACAGACGGCGTACCGTATCCAGCGGCGGCCTGCCCTTCGCTCCAGCGCGAACATGGCTACGCCTCCCCTGATCGCTGCCGGAGGAACCGCTCCAGCGCCGCCATGTTGTTCATATACTGCGGCAGGAAGGGTTCGTCCAAGTCATAGTTATAGTAGCGGTAATGCAGGATCTGGAACAGAACGGCCTTGTCCTCGTTGAAATTGACACCCCGGAGCAGACAACTCAGCTTGGGCAGCACAGCCGTCTCAGCGGTCATGATCGCGCGGCGCTCCTTGGAAAAATTCTCGCGGAGCCAGTCCTTCACCAGCACCTTGCCGCCGGTAAAGTGAGCGTCGTGCTTGTCCATGCACTGGAACACCTCATAGGCTTTCCCTCTCTCTCCCGGACACGCAAAAAACGGGTAGATCCGGCATATCTGCGGCCTGCCCTCGTAGACGGAGCACCGGCCATCCTCCAAAAAGACACAGGCGTGGTCATCCTCCACGGTGTTCATCAGGTAGATGGGCGGGCGGCCCTTCAGCAGATCAGTGTGGGCATACCGCTCACAAACATCATGGGTGGAAGTGGCCATACCCTGTGTTCGGAGACAACGTGCCAGGTCATAGGCGTCCGCCGGCTCCAGCATCAGCTCGCCCTCCAGATCCCGGCAGTAGTTTCCGCAGCGGGTGCAGTGGAAA
>OFFK01002114.1_pt1 | contig 12642 bp, 11 predicted proteins | sample 1521361 | NCBI WGS metagenome assembly OFFK01 (sample SAMEA3504096, study PRJEB24116) | mouse gut metagenome | biome: mouse gut; feature: mouse-associated habitat; material: faeces | place: Denmark | collected 2011
ATCAGCGTCAGTGTATATTCGTTGACAAGCCCAAAATACCTGGCATCGGCCATGGCGATTGAAATCCTCGCCACCACTGCGATCCCCATCAGCACTCCGTACATCAGAAGGAAATAAAAGAGAACGGGGTATATAGGGTGGATAAAAACGGAGAAGTACATCTGCTGACAGACATGAACAGGCCAAACGGCCTTGCCTTTTCGCCGGATGAGAAACTTTTATATGTTGATGATACTAATGAACAACTGGTTCGTGTGTTTCAGGTAAAAGAGGATGGCGGAATAAAGGAAAAAGGGATTCTTATCCGATTGGATACCGGCTGGGGAGAAGGCGCTGCTGATGGAATGAAGGTGGACATAGAAGGGCGGCTGTATATAACAGGACCGGGAGGAATCAGTGTGGTAAATCCGGATGGAAAGCTACTGGGACGGATTCAGCTTCCCGAGATTGCGGCAAATCTTTGTTTTGGCGGGAAAAATATGGATACTTTATTTATAACAGCGCAGACTTCGGTATATGCCCTAAAAACAAATACTATAGGCTTACCAGATTCAAGTCGGCATCACAGGAGGTGAGAAGTATGAACAGACGCATAATCAGTCAGGCAGTTATATATGCCGCAGATGCACCGGAAGAGAAGTTCTCCTGTACACTTCCCAGGCAGGTTCACGAAGTATTGATTGCAAATAACAAAATGGAAAATCCTGTTATCACACATGATGGGACAGAATCTATAGAATTTAGTAAAAAAGACTGGATTTACCAATGCGATTTTCAGAAAGAAGAAGAGCAGGACAAAACCATTCTTTTATGCAAAGGTCTTGATACTGTTGTGGATATATGGCTTAATGGAGAAAAAATCGGTGAGCACAAGGATATGTATTATCCTTTTCGGTGTGATATTACAGACAGAATAAAGGAAAATAATTGCCTGCTGTTTTATTTTAAATCTCCGGTTACATATTTGGAAAACTATGAAGAACCCAAAGAATGGAAAGGTGTGATACCGAAATCACATTATATTCGGAAAGCAACCCATGACTATGCGGATTTTCTTGGAATTAAACCCTATTTTTGTCCTGTAGGCGTTTTTGACTCTGTGGAACTTTTGGAGTACAGCACAGGATGCCTTCAACAGTTTCGTATCGAGAATGATGTAAACTGGAAAAACCGTACGGCGGATATAAAGATTCACACGGAAGGGGAGTGGTTTGCTGACAAATGCGGGCAGATATGTGCGAGTCTTTTAACGCCTGATGGAACAATGATAAGACAGGAGAAAAAAGAGCTTAGTGCATCTGGAAAATTCGCCGGAGAATTTAACTGGATGGTAGAGGATATTGAGCTTTGGTGGCCGGTTGGATATGGAGGACAACCTTTATATACAGTTATTGTGTCTTTGGAAACGGAAGGAATATGTCTCGAAAGTCAGATAAAGAAAGTGGGATTTCGAAAAATCCAGTATGGTGATAACTTCCGGTTTTGGATAAATGGAGAAAAGATAAGGCTGTGGGGAGCAAATTTGGTGCCGGTTGATGGAATTACACACTGTTTCAATCAGGAAAGAACCGAAAAATTATTACGGCTTGCAGTGGAAGCCAATATGAATTGTCTGCGTTTATGGGGCGGTGGAGAGCCCTTTCCGGAAGACGTTTATGATATGGCAGACAGAATGGGAATCTTGATATGGACAGAATTTTTTCATAATTATGGAATGTTCCCTGATAGCCAGGAATTTATGATTTTATATGAAAAAGAAGCAAGATATCTTGTAGAAAAATTTTCCCATCACGCAGCCGTATTTTTGTGGTGCGGAGGAAATGAGTGTCAGATGACAGCAGAATTGTTACAGTCGGGCAAGCGCTATATAGGAGAAAAAATTTTTCATATGTATTCCGATGTCTTGAAAGAACTGGCGCCTGATTTATTATATTACGAGAATTCCCCCAGCGGTGGAGAATTTTATAATGACCCGAGAAAAGGAGATATGCACGGATGGAATAATATATGGTATGTGCCCTATGAGAAATATCCGGTGTTTTTCAGTGAAAATTCCAGAGTTTCCCCACCTGTATATCGAAGTCTGAAAAAGTATATTCCTGATTCAAACGAATTCTGGCCGGAAGGTTTTCTTTCGAGAAGAACCAGATTTTCGGATGAACTCTTTCCTCCAGCTTGGATGAAGCTGACCGGAGGACCAGAATCTTATCGGTGTTCTCCTGTTGAGGAATTTTATGACGCGGACACGCCTGAAAAACTTATATACGTGTGCCAGGCAGCGCATGCCTTATCCATGAAACGGTATGGAGAAAGAATAAAGAGAGGAAAAGGCAAAGAGGAAAAAATAAAATGTCAGGGAGAACTGATTTGGAAACTAAATGATACATGGCCACAGATTTACTGTGGGCTTTTAGATTATGACCTGGAACCGGGACAGACATATTTTGCAGTAAAAAGAGTATTTGAAAAAGTACAGATTTCTTTTAATATGGAGGAACATATTGAAATATGGGGGGTAAATGATTTAAGGGAGGCACAAAGCGGAGTATTAACGGTTTGCGTTTTTAATATGGAAGAAAACCGGATACTTTATCAGAAGGAGATGGAAGTTGAACTCCCGGGAAAAGACAGCAGATTTTTAACGGATTTGGATGAATATCCCATGTTTTTAAGAACATGTGTATTATATGCGTGTTTAAAAGATAGGAATGGAATTATCTTGTGCAGAAATTATGATTTTGTTGAAATAGAAAGAAATCTTCCTTATCCTGATGCAGTTATCTGTCTGGAGCAGGAAGGAGATGAAATCATTATTAAAACCGATAAGTTTGCACATAATATTGAACTTTCCGGCCTCGATGATGGTAACGAAATGGGATTTGTGTTTGAGGATAATTATTTTAATCTTATGCCTTTTGAAACAAGAAAAATAAAAGTGAGGTATGAAAAGAAAGAATTCGATATTATGGCCAGGAGCGCTTATTCTGCCCAGGAAACAAAATTACATTATAAAAGGAGAAAATGAAATTTGAAGATAGTAGTATTAGAATCTATGGGAATTAGCGAGATAAAATGGAAAGAATGTATTACGCCGCTGGAAGATGCAGGACATGAGATTTGTCTGTATGACAGAGATAATTCAGAGGAAATTCAAATGGAGAGGGCAAAGGATGCAGATGTTATTATTGTTGCCAACATGCCTTTGTCAGGAAAAGTTATAAAGGGTTGTCCCAATTTAAAATTTATTGATGTCGCTTTTACGGGAGTAGACCATATCGATTTGAAAGCGGCAAGAGAATGCGGAGTTGCTGTTAGCAATGCTTCCGGTTATTCAACACAGGCTGTGGCAGAACTGGCAATCGGTATGATGCTGTCCTTACTGCGAAACATGCGCGAGATGGAAACGCAGTGCAGGAAAGGCGCTACAAAAGACGGCCTTATAGGGACGGAGCTGAGGGGAAAGACGGTGGGTATAGTAGGTATGGGAAAGATTGGCACGCGGACAGCAGAGCTATGCAAAGCGTTTGGCTGCCGGATTTTAGGAAACAGAAAGAATATGGAACAACAGTATAATGATTTTATTACTTATGTTTCGTTGGACGAGCTGCTTCAAAAATCAGACATAGTAACACTTCATTGCCCGTTAACAGAGGAAACAAAAGGGTTAATTAACAGAGAAAGACTTTCTCTTATGAAAAAGAATGCTATTTTAATTAACACGTCCAGAGGACAGGTAGTAGATTCAGTAGCTCTGGCGGAAGCATTAAACAACGGAAACTTAGGCGGTGCCGGTATTGATGTTTTCGAGTCAGAGCCTCCCATTGATAAAATGCATTGCCTGCTGCATTGTAAAAACACGTTGGTTACCCCTCATACTGCATTTGCCACAAAGGAGTCCATGGATTTAAGGGCGGACATCGTATTTGAAAATCTTAAATCATGGATGAACGGAAAGCAGAAGAATATAATTCTCTCTCCATAAGCACCGACCTGGCCACATAAAGAGCCCCATCCGCCCTCGTGGAAAGCGCCCATTTTACCAGTATGATTTTTCCGCAGGCAATCTCAATACAGGTAACGCAGCGGGGATGGACGCAGCTTCCGGTATTTATGTAAGATAAATCATCGGGATTCAGCCTTGGCCTGTGGGTATGTCCGGTAACAAGCATAATGTCGTGGTTCTTTGCATAATGACTGAGCTTTTGTTCGGTTTTATCTTTCCGTTTATAATTTTTGGCGGCGCTGGTAGGGTCCAGCACGCCGAAATGCTCCAAAGGCTTCCACAGATATCTGACCAGAAACCTTGTCAGCTTCCAGCAGGTGGAATTAAAAAAATCCGCCTGGTGCCCGTGGGTGAGATAAAACCTGAAATTTTGGCCTGCATTTTCCAGAATGATGCCCTCGTGAAACTTAAGATTGGGAAAAAGTGGCCTATGGCACTGGGCGTCCGTACAAAAGTAAGAAGCACAGAAGTTATCGCCATAGCCTGTTTTTTTCTTTTCCATATCATGGTTGCCATACATCATATACAGCCTGCCGGCTTTGAAGAACAGGGAGAGGAGCCAGAATACATTGTTATGGATTTCAATAATCTGGCTCATTTTCCTGTTTTCCCAGAGCTCATCCCCGTCTCCCAGTTCAATATAGGTAAAACCGCATTCATAATAATGCTTTAGCGCGGTAAAATAAAGATTCTGGTTTTTCAGAAAATTATCGTTGGAATTTCCGCTGCCACGGTGGCAGTCGCTGATAAGGACATAACGGCTGCGCATATTGAGGGGCAGAACAGGCGCGTTTTGAAACGCGCGTGAAAGGCGGGAATCATAGCTCATAGGATACTCCTTTTTATTCAGACAATGTTTACGGATTTTTTGCCTAACGGAAGTTTATTTCCTGCGGCACTTTTTACATTTGCAGTATCTGCGGGGTTTTAACATCCTGCGGAAAGCAAACGGCAGAAGGTAGTATAAATAGAGAAGCCTATCCACTGTACAGGTAAAATAACGTGTGATATGCAAATAAATACGGCAGAAAATCCGGTTTGTAAACTGCGACCATTTGCGGCTTAAGCGGCTAAAAAAGCCGTAGTGCCGTTCTTTGGCGTCGCAATAGGATACGGAAACGGTATTTCCGCAGACCCTGACGAGATTAGCCGATATTTCAGTCTGATATAAGGCTTTTAAAAAGCCGCATCGCATCTCATGGTCAGGAAACTGGATGCTGACAATCAGTTCCAGTTCGCAAGGTCTGGAGAACATTCCCATAAAAAAGGCGGTCAGCCACCAGGTCTTTTTGGAAAGGCAGGCCAGCGGTTTCCCGTTTTTAAGAAGCTTAAAGGAAACCGGGAGCATATCTTTATCATCCACGGCCTGGAATAAAGCGGTTGCCAGTTCTTTGTCCGAAAGGATTCGGTCCGCGTGGTAGATACCCACTTCGGCGCCGGTGTTGATACCGTACTGGCCTTTCCAGAATTCAATAAGCCAGGTCCTGCCGCGGTACGGGAAATAGACCGGCAGAAAATCAAATACCATATTGAAGCGGGAAGCCGCGTAATCAAACAGGGCGGTGTAGCCCATTTCACGCTGCCATGCGTCGTTTCGTGAGGAGATAAGGTCCTGTCTTTCATCATAGCAGTAGCCAAAGGGCTCAATCAGGGAATCAAGCAGCGAAACCTTTTCCGCGCAGGACATGGAGCAGACTTTTTTGACGGCCTGGCGTTTCCGGCTGGCGGAAAATATCAAAACGAGAAGCAATGCGAAAATGACAATGCCAATAGAAAAATACATAATGAAATACCTTTTTGTTTTTAGTATATAATATGCCTGTGACGTCAGGGAGTGATGCTTGAAAAAAATAACAGAAGCAGTATAATGAATAAAAGCGGAACTGGAACAGGAGGTATATGCTTATGAATATTGAAAGGGTTTTGGAAGAACTGGACGGTCTTTTTGTGCAGCATAAGGTGGAAGAGGTTGAACCTTTTCTGCTGGGAAAAATAGACGAGGCGTCAAAGGAGGGCGATACGGCCTCCATGATTACGCTGTTTAATGAAATCATAGGGCATTATCGGGAAACCGGTGAATTTGAAAAGTCCATTGCCGGCTGTAAAGAGCTTCTTATGCTGGTTGAACAGGCGGGCCTTAAAGGCACGGTGGCTTATGCGACGACGCTGCTGAACATTGCAAATGCCTGCCGGGCGGCGGGGCTTTTGAAGGAATCCATGATTTATTATCAGGAAGTTAAGAAGATTTATGAAAAGGAGCTTGCGCCGGACGATTTCCGGTACGCCAGCCTTTACAACAATATGAGTCTTTTATTTCAGGAAATGGGCGACTACGAAAGCGCCTGCGATTGTCTGGAGAGGGCGCTTTCCATCGCTTCCATGTACGCGGAAGCCAGAATCGAGGTGGCGGTAACCCATACCAATCTGGCGGCTTCGCAGTTGAAGCTGGGGCGTTTTGAGGAGGCGATTGACAATCTGAAAAAAGCCTTTTCCATTTTTGAGATGGATGAGGAGAAGGATTATCATTACAGCGGAGCGCTCTCCGCAATGGGAGAGGCGCAGTATCTTGCGGGAAATCTGGAGGAATCCGCCCGTTATTATCAGCTTGCTCTTGAGCAGATTGAAAAAAATGTCGGAAAGAGCAAGGCGTATGAGCTTACTTTGCAGAATCTGAACGCCGTGACGGCAAGGCTCCGTGCGCTTCCCATGGAAGGACGCGCTTTCCGGAACGGACTGGAGCTGTGTGAAGCCTTTTACGAGGAATACGGAAAACCGATGATTCGTCAGAAATTTCCCGAATATGAGCATCTCATAGCCGTGGGGCTTGTGGGGGAAGGCTCGGAATGCTTCGGATTCGACGACCAGGTATCAAGGGACCATGATTTCGGGCCTGGATTCTGTCTGTGGATTACCGATTCCGTGTATGATGAAATCGGAGAAGCGCTGCAGAGAGCTTACGAGGAATTGCCCTCCACCTATATGGGAATCACCCGTTTCACCACGTTAAAGGCCCAGAAGAGGGTTGGGGTATTTCGAATCGGCGATTTTTACGAGAATCTGATTGGACTTAGGGATGTGCCGGAAACCCGCAATCAGTGGCTGTTTCTGGAGGATTACAGGCTTGCCACAACGGTAAACGGAAAAGTTTTCCGGGATGATTTGGGAGAATTTACCCGAATCAGACGCGGAATTTTAGCCTATTATCCCGAGGAGGTGCGCATCAGGAAGATTGCGAGGGAAGCAGCCCTGATGGCCCAGTCAGGCCAGTATAATTATTCCAGAATGTTCGGAAGGGGTGAGCGGGTTACGGCTGTGATTGCCCTGTCCGAGTTTATGAAGCATACCATGTCCATGGTTTATCTTTTAAACCGCTCCTACGCTCCTTTTTATAAATGGATGCACAGGGGAATGGAAAGGCTGCGGGTTCTGCCTGAAATCAGGGATATTTTAAGTTCTCTGGTGGATTTTCCGGCAGGTGACGAGAGGATTCCGCAGACAATAGAGATGATTGTGGCGATGATTATCGCGGAGATGAAAAAGCAGGGGCTTACCACCGGAGAGGATAATTATCTGGACAATCACACGGATAAAATATTAAGGAGTATTCCGGAGAAGGAAAAAAAGGACGATTCTTTTAAGGCCGCTCTTGTAGATGAGCTGGTTTCGTTGGAGTGGGAGGCTTTTGACAAGGTGGAAAACGAGGGAGGAAGAGCGCAGTGCCAGGATGACTGGAACACTTTCTCCATCATGCGGAAAAGCCAGTATCTGGCATGGACGGAGGAAATGCTGAAAAGCTATATCCATGACTTTAACAGCGCCGGTGAAAAGGGCTGGAATCTGATTACGGAAAAATACGGACGGATGATGGAAAGCACGGCGCCTGCCCGCTACGAACAGCTTAAGGACTCCTTTCCCCATATTCCGGAGATGAAGAAGGCAATCATAGAAGAAATTGTTAAGATTCAGGTGGGATGGATGGAGGAGTTTGCGAGGAGCTATCCGAAAGCGGCGAACAATGCGCGGAGTATCCACACGGCGGAAGATACCCCTTTTGATACCTCTTACGAAACCTATCTTAGGGGAGAGCTGTCCACCTATTCGGATGCCACGCTGGATTTGTACGGAAGATTTATTGCCGGACTTTGTAAGGAAGAAAAAAATCTGGCTAAAATCATTATGGCCAATACGGCGGTTCTTTACGGCTATGAGTCCCTTGACGCGCTGGAGGAAAAGCTGTAGATGGATAAAAAAATACAAAAGTCATATGAAATTGACATGTGCAGCGGGCCGCTTCCCGGCAAAATACTGCTGTTTACACTGCCTCTCATGCTTTCGGGAATCCTGCAGCTTCTTTTTAACGCCGCCGACGTGGTAGTGGTGGGAAGATTCGCGGGAAACGAGGCTCTTGCGGCGGTAGGCTCCACAGGGGCGTTAACCAATCTGCTTGTCAACATGTTTATCGGACTTTCGGTTGGGGCAAACGTGCTGGTGGCAAGGTACTACGGGGCGAAGCAGGAAGAAGAAGTAAGCCGCACGGTCCATACCTCCATGCTAATCAGCGGGATAGGAGGCATTATCCTTGCGGTTGCCGGAATCGTGCTTGCAAAGCCGCTTTTGCAGCTCATGGACACGCCGGAAAACGTGATTGGCCATTCGGTGCTTTATATGCGAATCTATTTTCTGGGTATGCCGGTAATGCTGGTTTTCAATTTCGGCAGCGCCATACTGCGCGCCATTGGAGATACCAGAAGACCGTTGTTTTACCTGATAATAGCAGGTGTTATTAATGTAGCCTTAAATCTCTGGTTCGTGATTGGCTTCCGGATGGGAGTGGCCGGGGTGGCTCTTGCCACGGTGATTTCCCAGTGTGTGTCTACCGGGCTTATTGTGAGGAATCTTTTAAAGAGCGGGGGATGCCTGCGGCTTCGGGCGGACAGGCTTCGCATAGACTGGGAAAAGTTTGGAAAGATTGCCGCAATCGGACTTCCGGCCGGACTTCAGGGCTCTTTGTTTTCCATCTCCAACGTACTTATCCAGTCCTCCGTTAATTCCTTTGGTTCCATTGCCATGGCAGGAAATACGGCGGCGAGCAACATAGAGAGCTTTGTCTATGTGGCGATGAACTCCGTCCACCAGACGGCGGTGAGCTTTACAGGCCAGAATCTGGGCGGTAAACAATACGACAGAATAAGGCAGATTTTAATTGAATGCCTGTTGTTTGTGACAATCATCGGTCTTGTGCTGGGAAACGGAGCCTTTCTGCTTGGCAGGCGTTTTCTTGGCTTTTATTCTTCGGATGCGGAGGTGATTGCCTGCGGCCTGCAGAGAATGAAAATTATCGCCACGTGGTATTTCTGGTGTGGAATAATGGACGTGCTGGTGGGAAGCATCCGGGGCCTTGGTTATGCGGTGATGCCTATGATAGTTTCGCTCCTTGGCGCATGTGCGTTCCGGGTGGTATGGATATATACGGTTTTCAGGTGGGACAGAACCCTGCAGACGCTTTATATTTCCTATCCCATATCCTGGGCGCTTACGGCGGCGGTTCACCTGATTTGTTTTATTGTGGTATACAGGAAATTAAAAGAAAAAAGTTATCATGGAAACGCTCTCTGAAAGGAGGGCGTTTTTTGACGCATAGACATGTAAAATATATATTGACAATAATGAGTATATATGATATATACAATATATACTCGTTAAAAGGAATCCTTTTCAGTAAAGAGGTGACAAATGAACATAATAATAAGTAACTCCAGCGACAAGCCGATTTATGAACAGATTACCTCCCAAATAAAGGCTCTGGTTATGAACGGCGAGCTTAAGGAGGGCGATTCACTCCCTTCCATGCGTACGCTGGCAAAGGAGCTGCGCATCAGTGTGATTACCACCAAGCGCGCCTATGAGGACTTGGAGCGGGACGGCTTCATTACGACGGTGGTGGGAAAAGGAAGCTTTATCAGAGCGGCCGATATCCGTCTGGTAAGGGAGGAAAAGCTGAAGCAGATAGAAAACTTACTTACCAGAGCAATTTCCCTTGCACGGCAGAGCGCCATCGGGAGAGAGGAAGTAGAGGAAATGATTGCTATTATTTATCAGGAGGAGTAAATAGTGTCCAAATGTAATGTGTCAGGGGTGACGAGGAGGAGAATATGGAAAATGCAATTGTAGTTAATAATTTAACGAAGAAATATGACGGCTTTGTCTTAAACAATATCAGCTTTCAGGTTCCCACAGGTTCCGTGGTAGGTTTTATCGGGGAGAACGGAGCCGGAAAGAGCACGACTATACGGGCCATGCTGGGAATTGTCATAGCCGACACCGGCGAGGCCTGGCTGCTGGGACATAAAGTCGGCCGGAAAACGGGTGACGAGGCCTGGCGGGAACAGATAGGAGTGGTATTTGACGAGTGCAATTTCCATTGGGAGCTTCGGGTAAAACAGGTTCAGAATATAATGAGAGATATCTATAAGACCTGGAATGATGAAAAATTTCTGGGATATATGAAAAGGTTTGAGATTCCTTTGGATAAGAAAGTGAAAGAATTATCCAGGGGGATGAAAATGAAGCTTTCCATTGCGGTGGCTTTGTCCCACGACAGCAGAGTACTTATTCTGGACGAGGCTACCAGCGGACTGGACCCGGTTGTGAGAAACGAGATTCTTGATATTTTCAGGGAATTGATTGAGGACGGACAGCATACGATATTTATTTCCTCTCACATAACATCTGATATTGAAAAAATTTCGGACTACATTATGCTGATTCATAAGGGAAAACTGCTGCTTTCCGAGAGCAAGGATGAAATTCTTTACAATTATGCCATTGTCAGATGTACCAGGGAGCAGGCTGATTTGATTCCGAAGGACATTGTTGTGGGAAAGGAAGTATGTCAATATGAGGTCAGTGTGCTTGTGCGGGACAAAGGACGGCTTCGGGAAAGCGGCTTTGAAGAGAAGGCGGAGCTGACGGGTAACGGAAGCTTTGCCATTGACAGGGCCACGGTGGAGGATGTGCTGCTTTATACAGTGAGAACAAAAGAAGAAAAAATATAGAGCAAAAGCGCCAAAGAGCGCGGAAACGGGGAGAAGAATGAAAGGTCTTATGTTGAAAGAGCTGTACCTGATAAAAAGCTTTGCAAAGCAGTATGTATTGTTTTTAGTGTTAATGGCGGCGTGGTCGATTATGGTCCATAATATTTCTTTTGTGGCCACCTATATTATGGTGCTTGGCAGCTCGCTGATATTGAGTACCACCTCCATGGACGAGTTGGTATCCTTTAACAGATTTGCGGTTACCATGCCCATTGACGGAAAGAAAATTGTAAAATCAAAATATACGGTACTTTTTCTTACCGTGGGTTTGGGGGAAGTGCTTGTATGGCTGTTTGACCGGGCTGTCAACCTGCTGGCGGACTGGAAGATGGAAATGATAGACGGGGAAGGTATGATAGTGATGGTGGCTCTTTTTCTCTCGGCAAACGCCATTTCGATTCCCGTAATGTTTAAAGTGGGTGTGACGAAATCACGGTATACGTATATTGTTGTGATGATTACGATAGGATTCATAATCCTGGGAGGCTATAAAGCGTCGGAAATGGCGGGAATACCCATTGATGATATGCTCAATAGCATAGAGAGCATTCTCAACCTGATAACATCAGCTATTGCGGTGCTTATTGTAATCGTTTCCTATCTTATATCCGTCAAAATCGTTCAGAAAAAAGAATGGTAAAATTCCCATTGGCAGAGTGTAAAAAAATTGATATAGTAAATGTGAAACTTCACATTCAGGAGAATGGCCATAAGGCCATTCTTTTCGTGAGTAATAAACCGGCACATGATGCGTCTGATGGAGCCGCGGCAGAGGGCAGGGGGCGGATATGTGATTCATAAAGGGAAAGGGAGCGCAAATGCGGCAGGAAACGTTGTATGTCAGCGATTTGGACGGAACGCTTTTAAATTCACGGGATGAAATCAGTCCCCACAGCCTTCGGATAATTAACGGTCTGATTGAAAAGGGGATGAAATTTACCTACGCCACCGCCCGTTCGTTGTCCTCGGCTTCAAAAGTGACAAGAGGCCTTTCGCTTCATATTCCGGTAATTATTTACAACGGAGCTTTTATCCGGGAAGCGGACACGGAAAAGACGCTGTACAGCGTCAGATTTTCGGAAGAAGAACAGAAATATATAGAGAATTTCCTTGAAGGGGCCGGGCTTTTCCGAATAACCTTACAGCAGGAGCTTTACAGGCCGGAATACTGGCTGGAAATCATGCCGGCAAAAGCCTCAAAGGCAGAGGCAATCCGGGAACTGAAAAAACTCTGGAGGTGCGAGCGGATTGTTTCATTCGGGGATTCCATGAATGATATTCCCATGTTTTCGGTTTCCGACAAGGCATACGCCGTGGAAAATGCCGTGGAGGAGTTGAAAAAATATGCTTCGGGAACGATTCCCTCCAATGATGACGACGGTGTGGCGGAATTTTTACAGAAGAGATTTTTTACGTCGGATTAGCCGGTTGAAAGCAGTTGGTGGCATGAAAATTAAATGAGGATTTAATAATGGACAATATTTATCATGTAAAGAAGCTTGAAAATATCAGGGAAATAAGGGTGCAGGCGCCGGGCTCCAAAAG
>OFFK01002118.1_pt1 | contig 12619 bp, 18 predicted proteins | sample 1521361 | NCBI WGS metagenome assembly OFFK01 (sample SAMEA3504096, study PRJEB24116) | mouse gut metagenome | biome: mouse gut; feature: mouse-associated habitat; material: faeces | place: Denmark | collected 2011
ACAACAAAATCAAACTCATCATCCGTACCGCTTTTGGCTTTCGCAACGTGGATAACCTTCTCGCTATGGTTATGCTCTCCTGCTCCAATCTTCATCCCGCTCTCCCTAACCGCTGACCAGCCCACACTTTCTACCGAAGCCTCAGATTTGGCGGGGATGGCGTTAGGCTCAAAAGTGGGGGAGTTAAGTTGTCCAAGCTCACGGGATAATACGATACGGCAATCTATTCGATACTTAAAGGAGAACTCCGGGCTGTTTGCAATTTTCTATAAAGTATATGATGTTTGGGGCTTTGATGGAGAATGGGAATTGTATCTCCACTTAAGAGAAGAATACCGGACAAAATACCGGGCAGAGACAGAAAAGAAGCCGGAAATGATAAACTGGCATAAAAAGCACCACGCCGAGTTAAAAAAACAAAAGTTAAAGGATAACTTTATATAGACGCACACACTGACAGAGGGGGCCTCATAAAATAAGCGTCCGCAGACGCTACCTATTGAAAACGGCGAATATAGACACTGATAGGGAAGGAGGTGTCCGAAATGCCTGCACCAGAGTGCGAAGAAGTCCAGCAGACGGCGATACCAGACTTTGAGATAGAAGCAATGGCGCGTTGTCTGCTCCCAGTGCTCCGGGCGTTCTACGACAGCCCAGAGGGACGCATGGCGTTTGAACGTTGGAAAGCAGAGCATGAAAAGAATGCTGAATAGATTGCTGAAAAGGATGCTGAATTAGGATGCTGACAAGATTGCTGAACGAGTAACGGCCCCTGCCAAAAGTGGCAAGGGCCGTTTTATTATATAGAAATATTGTCCAGATAAACAACAAACCCGAACCCGTCCCCGATGGGGAACAAGTTCGGATTATGTTGCTTTGGTGGAGACTGCTGGACTCGAACCAGTGACCTCCTGCGTGTGAAGGCTTTACCTATAACCGATTAAACGTTGCGCCACAATAAATTTTAAATCCATTATTCCGTTTTAACCTTGCTTTTAACCTCAAACGCTTTGTTAACCTCATCTACAAAATTGTTAGGGTGCTGATCTACAAGGTGAGTATAAATGTCCAAAGTGACTTTGATATCTGCATGGCCTGCCAAGTACTGCACCTTTTTTAGGTTCGCTCCCGATAAAATCAAATTTGTAATATACGTGTGCCTCAAAATGTGAGGCGTCACTGGAAAATCGATCGTATAATAGAAATTTCCACCCCTGCTTTTTGCGCCTTTTTCCCGCATGAAGGTAGATGTCTCTTTTGTCGCAGAATATGGAATAGTATATGTTTTTCCCCTACACAGCGATTCTCGACGATTCGCCACAAATTTTTGAATTGGGTTTGGGAGAGCGGATCGCCACCGACCACATGCCCGGAAGGTTGCTGGATATCACGCAAATAGCTGGTGAGCTGAACAGGGAGGGGGATGCTCCGAAAAGCAGCGTCACTCTTGAGAATCTGGTCCACGACCGGGCGGCAGTGGTCCCATCGGAGTGCTCTTTTGACGATGATATGAGGCGTTTGCTCATCCAGCTTTACACAGTCCCACTGAAGGCCAAGGATCTCCTCGCGCCGTAACCCCGTGTAGATCCCCAGCATGATAAAGGGCTCAGCTCTGGTGCCTTTGACGGCTTGCAGAAGTACTTCCACCTGCTCTTGCGTCAGGGCGGTCTTCTTTTTGGACTTGTACCCGCCGCTTTTCAGCTTGGCGCATGGATTCCGATCGATAAGCTCATTGTCTATCGCATTCTCAAACATTTTCCGCATAGTACGCAGGACTTTGCCTTGAAGGGATGCTGACTTGTCTGCCAACGCAATCATCACCAGCCGGGCATCATCCGGCTGGACATCCCGCATGCGCTTCTGCCCGATGATTGGGACCACATGGAGGTTGATGGCCCCCTCGTAGACCTCCCGGTTTTTGGGCTTCATGTCCGCCGTGACCAGTCGAAGCCAGTCCGTAGCGTATTCGGACACAAGCGGATCATCTCGCCGGGCCTGCCGATCTTTGATGGCCTCGACTGCGGCGGACAATTTTTGGGTGAGCTCGTCGGGCGTCTTGCCGTAGATGGCAACATATTTCCCGTCAGCGTCTTTGATGCACTTGCGATAGAGCTTCAGACGCTCGACATATTCATAAGTTGGCTTTTTAGGGCGTGGCACTGCACTTCCCTCCAATCGCCGGAGATGTGTCCAAGTTGGACACGTTCCTTTTCCGGCAGGCATCAGGCGGGCCTATTTCGAGAGCCGCTTTTTCCTTTTAGAAGAAGATGCAACAATGCTATAGGCCCTGTTAGTCTTTTTTATCACATGAGCAGGATATACCTTGCACTTCTGTACGCCTAAGGATCTGGGGAGTGATGCCTTATGGGGGGGGGGGGCAAACTTAACCACCCTGGCCCGAGACGCGTCGCCTTTGGAAAACGCCGCAGCGTCTTCAAGGCTTTCCATTAGCACATCGAAATATTTCTTATCCACTACTACTCCTCCTTAATTGCCTCAATCATCTTGCGTACCATATCTCTCTGCTGTGGGGTCAGATCGGACTGTATATTTTTGGGATAGGCCAACAGCAAGTATATCTGTTCCTTTACAACAACATCAACGTAAATCACACGCCCACCGCCCGATTTACCTCTCCCAGTCAAGGGAATACGGACCTTCCTAGCCCCGCCAGTGTCTTGGATGACATCACCAGCTTCAGGATTAAGTATTAGCAGATTTTGAAGTAATCTCAACTCATCATCGCCGAGATCCATCGCAGCCCATGACTTTTCAAAGCCCTGGGTTAATACGAACGACCTTGCTTTTTCATCTCTCATAGTGTATGTATTTTAATTGCGGTGTGTCCAACTTGGACACATTTTTTGTATAAAAGCTGGGTTGGGGCATTACTGCGCCTTTTCCAGATCGTTCAGGCGCTGGGACATAGACTTGATGACGGACTTCAAGAGGGCAACATCATCCTCCAGAGCCTCCACCCGGTTCCTCGGGGCCAAGGTCTCCAACAAGGTTTTATGCCCTTCAGCAAGAAGGCTCAGCCGGGGCAGGACAACATTCTCCTGGGTGATGGCCACGCGCGTCAGGGTCTCCCGTATTTCGGACTGGTCCTCCTGAAGCCTTTTCAGCATTTCTCCGTGCTTTTCCAGCAGTTCTAAGATTTTCTCTTCATTGCTCATCCTTAAATCCCTCCCTTTTTTGATGTTCCTTTGTGTGCCGAACTTGGACGCATCCTCTGTCTATTGTTCCTGCTTTTCTGGTATTTGAGTTGCCAATTTTTCAAAGTACATTGCAAAGTCTCCATCGAATGACCGATAGGACTCTGTATAAGAGCTGAGACTTCCGGTGGGTGAGGTAGCAAGGTTTGTCAGCCCGCAGTAAGCATCGTACATTGAGTCCAATGTAGCATAGCAGGCCGAAAACTCATCTGTGGGATTCTGAAGCTGTTTCATCAGTTCATCGACCGAATCCCGATTGCTTTTGATATCAGAAACAGTAGATTTGATCTCTTCGTCCGCATATAAGGCGCTGATGGAGTCATTAAAATCATCGTGATATGAGCCATTTTCATCTCTGGTATATGGAGCTGTGTCAAAACTGTACTCCTCATAGATCGTGTTGTACCAGACATCATGGGTAAGGATGCAGATTTCTTCCGCATCCATAGCACCCATAATCATGACCTCACGAATGGACACCAAGTTGTCGATGTACGCATTCCGGGCGTTCAGTGCATCCAGCGCGGCCTGCCTCTCTGTGTGTGCCTTATTGACAAACACACCGATCACAACAATCAAAGCAACACAGATAGCAGCAACAATGCCAATAACAATCTTTTTTGTCTTGCCGGGATCTTTGGACGATAGGTTGATCGCCGTGACCTCAACAGGTTGCGGAGTATTTAACTACTGAGAAGTTTCTTCCATCGGATAACCACAATGAGGGCACGCTTTTACCTTGTCAGAAACTTCCTTCCCACATTCCGGGCACTGAATCAAAGCCATTGGAATATCCTCCCTTGCGTGTCCAACTTGGACACGTTTATTTTTTTCTCTTAGTTTTTTCTATTTCTGAAAATTGTATAACTCTACGCGAGGTTTTCTGCTTTGTCCGCAGGTGCGTATCGATTGATGATATTGTCTATGATAGCCCGATCAGCCGGTGTAGCAATGCGATACGCAGAAACCAGGGCTCGCTCTGCATCAGACAGCGTCAAGTCTGATGGCGACATAGCGACAATTTCCTTGGTGTAAGTCCCCATAGGCACCTCTCCCAATAGCTCACTGGTCGTGACACCAAGGTAATCTGCGAGCATTTGAACTTTAGTGACAAGTGGACGACGCCCACGCTCTATATCGTTGATAAAACTTCCTCCGACGCCACTTTCTTTGCAGGCATTAGTGGGCTTTACCTTGCGTTGCAGACATAGAATTTTGACATTTTGCACAAATCTCTCGGCATCCAGCAGGCATCACTCCTTATAAAAAATTGGAAGCTTCGCATAAAATTAGCAACTTCAAAAATAAAGGCTTGACACTACGCAATTTCGGATTTATCATATAGCTACAGGCAAGATAGCCCCAGGCAATCCGCAAAGGCAAAAGAAAGGGGATGAACGCAGTGTACATCCATGAAGCCATCAAGTCAAGCCCAGCACCCGGCGAACGGCGGCCTGTAACTCCGGAGTGGTTTTGTCATAAGCAGAGGCCACCTCCAAAGTGGGCAACGAAACCTGCGGTGTGTCGGGAATGGTTGTACAAGTTCCGATTGGTACCTCCCCCAGTAACTCGCTGGTGGTGACACCCAGATAGTTTGCAAGCATTTGAACTTTCTCGACAGAAGGGACGCTCCCGCCGCTTTCAATTCTGTTGACTAAGTCTTTGCCTGCACCGCTTTCACGGCATGTAATTGTAGGTTTCACTCCCTTCACAGCACAGAGTTTTTTTATATTCTGCACAAAAAACTCCCTATCCAAAGGTGTTAGTCACCTCCTAAGGCATTACGCCAGCCTTTCGCCTCCGCCTTCCGATGAATAACGCCCGGAGGCCAAAAGGTCGCCTAGGTACTCTATACCCCGCTTTTGACCTTCGTCGTTCAGTTGCCGGAAGGAATGGAGCATGGCTTGCTCCAAATCGGACAAGCCGCTGTCTGGAAGAGTGGGGGCCGCTCTTGCTTGCGGAATACCGCCCATAGGAACTTCGCCTAGTAATTCGCTGGTGGTGACGCCCAGATAGTTCGCGAGCATCTGGACTTTTGCTACAGACGGAGTCTGACCGCGCTTTATGTCCGATATAAAACTTCCCCCAACACCACTATCTTTGCAAACGTTTGTTGGTTTCAAGTCGAGCATTACGCATAACATCTTGACGTTTTGCACAAATTTCTCCGCATCTATAACATATCACTCCTATATTATGAATTGTTGATTTCGGCATAAATACAGAAACCTGTACTTATCCCTTGGCAACACAGGATTACGGATTTATCATGTAACTACGGACAAGCTAACCACAAGCAATCCGCAAAAGCAAAAGAAAGGGGGCACCGCCCATTGGATATGTTAGCCACAAGCTATTATATCCTACCATATGTTTAAGCAAAAATCAACTACCAGCATACAAGAAGTGAAAGGAGTGTGCCCATGGCAAATCTACATATCCGGGAACTGCGGGAAGCCGCAGGTTATACGCAGGCAGAGCTTGCCAAAGGCGTAGGCGTGACTAGCGTTATGGTGTGTCAGTGGGAGTCCGGGAAAAAGACCCCCCAGGCGGCTAAGCTGCCCAAGCTCGCCGATCTGCTCAACTGCACCATTGATCAGCTCTTTGGCCGGGACACGGCTAGCTAAGAAAGGAGGAACCCGCATGGCGAGAGTTTTATTGACCCGCCGGGAGGTGGCAGAGCGTCTGGGTGTGTCCGTGAACACCCTGGATATGAAGCGCAGCGCGGGCCACTTGGCCTATATCCAGCGCAAGCCCGGAGGAAAGGTCTGGATCACAGAGGATGCACTCGCTGAGTACTTGGCCCGGGCGACCCATCAGGCCCGGTCGGAGAGGAAAAGTGGAGTTGAAACCTACCGGCGGCGCAGAGTGACGCCGTGATGACAAGGGAGGGAGGACAGACATGGATAAAGAACGCAAGGACCAGATCGACTGGTGCCTGAACAACGAGACCAACGACCCGGAGACCCAGGAGTGGCGGGACGAGCTCACGCCGGAGGAGCAGGCGTACGTAGACCGGGAGGACGACTGCTACGAGTACGCTGTCGCCACCATGTGCAGCGCGATCCTGGTGATGGAGCAGCTTCGGAAGAAGTACCAGCCGGAGGAGCTGTTGGAGTTGAAGACCTTCGGCGACCACTGCCGCGTCCGGCTCCGCAGCGGCGAGCAGTACATGGCCCGGCTGGGTAAGGACGGCGGCTTGGTCCTGGAGAGGGCCTAGAGGAGAAATGCAATGCTGATTTTCACGATCGTTTTGGTAATCGCAGCAAATGTCTGTGCTGTCGGGTGGTTCCTTTCGTGGCTGAGGGCCATGATCCTGATTTGCTTCCTGGATATGAAGCGCTACCCGCTTCCGACCGCTGACGAGATGAAGGTATGCAGTCGAAAAGCGCTGGAGATCGCGTTCAAACGGCGTCGGAAAGACTAAACACATCATACCCGAGAAAGGAGGACCCCATGGACAAATCTCACAAAGCATCGCTTCACAGCATTGGCAGCGATCCCTTGGCCCCCAAGCTCCAGGAGTACATCGGGGATCCCTGTGACCAGGCGGTTGCCAATGCGCAGCGTGTCGTTCAGATCATCGAGCAGCTGCGTGCCCGGTTCGACACGGAGGAGGTAACGGCCATAAAAGCCATTGACGATGAGTGCTGGGTCTTCTTGCAGGACGGCAGCTTGTGCAATGCCTACCTGACGGAGGACGGCGGCCTGTACCTGACCAGGCGCAGGTAGCCCACCACCATGATACCCTCAAAAAGGAGGCGGGTCCATGGACAAAAACAAACGGAACGCCCTGCAAAGGGCGCGGCTGAGCAGCGGTCTGACCCAGGAAGCCCTGGCGGAGCGGTCCGGGTACTCTGCGGACAGCGTCCGGGCGTGGGAATCCGGGGCGCGGATGGCGTCGCTGGAGGCCCTGGGCATCCTGGGCGAGGTCCTGGATGCGCCGTGGCTTCCGGGGGTGTACCTGCGGGAGCAGAGCACAGCACTCAACGACCTCCTGCCGGATTTCGAGGTGGACCGGCCCTTGGCGGAGGCCGCGGCGGAGTACGTCAGCTGCATCCTGGAGCTGGTGGACAGCCGGGTGGACCGTGCGCTGCTGCGGATGGTGGCGGATGGACAAATCGACCAGGTGGAGCTGCCGGTGTTCGAGGCCCTGATGGACCTCGCGGCCCGGGCGAACAAGGCCTATTACGAGATCAGGTTCGCAAAGGGGAGGGAGAGCTGAAAGAACACGATGTGTCCAAGTTGGACACAATTTATGCAAACCAGAGGAAGGAGTGAGCGCACGTGACGAAGCGCGCAAAAAACGCCCCCTGCGGATGCGGGAACATCCACAAGGGGCGGGTGGCAAATGGTACACACCAAATGACAACAAAAGTGTACCAAAAGCCCCACGGAATTTCAATAGGGCAACTTCTATAAAAAATCCCGGATTTTGCGCACTTTTTGACAAAAATCAGAGGCAGGTCCCAAATCCCTGTATGAAAAATGGAAGAGCGTTGCACACGCATACGCAACTTTTCCCCATCTCCTGCCCTATGTAAGGGCCCTTGCGCCCATCTGAACAAGGAGGAACGCGGCCATGCAGAAGAGAACGATTCGGCCCCAAACGCAGGGGGCCGCCGGGCAGAGGGAGGGGGGCAGTGTATGAAGCCTCTTGACAGGATCACCGGCTACGCCCATGTGGCCCTGCGCTACGGGCTGGAGGAGGCGATCTTCCTGGATTCCCTCATGTACTGGTACAAGGAAAACCGGGCGAACCAGCGGAACTACCAGGATGGGCGCTGGTGGACCTTCAACTCCGTGAAGGCGTTTCAGGAACTCTTCCCCTGGTGGAGCGTGCGTCAGATCCGGCGGATCATCGACAGCTGCAAGGAGCAGGGCGCAATCCTCGCCGGGAGCTTCAACAACGACCACCGGGACCGCACGGCCTGGTATACCCCCGGTGATGAGCTCCTGACGCTCTACGGCATGACCGAAAACGATAATTGCATTTGTCAAGACCGTCAAATGCAATTGTCAGAACGGGCAGGTGAGAGTGCCCAAAACGGCAAATGTATATATAGTACATGTAATAACCATGTAGAAACTAACATGGAGAACCCCCTACCCCCTAAACCGTCTCCGCCGGGAAAGCCCAACACGCCGGAGGGCGTGGCGGCGGTCTTCGACGGGTACGCGGGGGAGGACGGGGAGCTCCGGCAGCTCCTGGCGGACTTCCAGGAGAGCCGGGTAAACATCAAAAAGCCGCTCCACACCCAGCGGGCGGCGAAAATACTGCTGAACAAACTTGACAGACTGTCCGGCGGCGACCGGGGACTGAAGCTGGCCCTGCTGGAGACCTCGATCCTCCACGGCTGGGAGAGCGTCTACCCGCTGAAGGAGGACGGGCAGTCCCAGCAGGGCAAGCCCGGGGAAAACGCCGCCGTGCTTCCAGAAGGAGGAACATGGATATGAACGAAAACAACAACCAGCTGGCCCTGAGCAGTGAGGCCCTCAGCGCGGAGGCCGGGGTGCTGGGCTCGATGCTGATCGACGAAAAGGCGGTGGGCCCCATGATGCTGGCGCTGACAGAGGAAGACTTCCTGTCGCCGGAGGGGAAGCGGGTCTTCCAAGTCATCCGGGACCGCTACAACCGGGGCGAAGCGGTGGACCCGCTGCTGGTCGCGGCGGACCTGGGGGACGCCTACCGGCCCCGGATCGCTGAGTACATTGACTGGACCTTCACCTCCGCCAATGCGGACGCCTACGCCCAGACCCTCAAGCGGACCAGCCGCCTGTACCGCCTGCGGCAGTTGGGAGAGCAACTGAACCGGGCGGCGGACGAGGAGGCCTGCCGGGCCCTCATCGACCGGGGGAACCTGCTCCTGTGCGAGCGTCCCGGGGTGCGGCGGCTCACCATGGAGCAGGGGTTCCGGGAGTTCTTCATCCGCCACGACCCGAAAAAGCCCCCGGAGTACTTCAAATGGCGCTTTGGCGGCCTGGACGAGGAGGTCCATGTCGCCGGTGGGGACATGGTGGTCATCGGTGGGTATCCCTCCGCGGGGAAGACAGCATTTGCGCTCCAGATCGCCTTTGCCGGCGGGGAACTGCCCGAGCTGCCCAAGGACCTGAACCTGCTCCACACCTCCCGGATCGGCCGGGTGTTCACCCTTATCATACGGGGCAACCCGGCGGAGATCAAGACCCGCATGGCGGTACACAGCCCCATCCTCATGGAGGCCCTGCCCCTGACCCTGGAGGAAATCTTTATCTATGAACTGGGAGGTGAGGACTATGCGGTCCGCGACATCGTACTTTAACGGCACCCTCTACCGCAAGACCCTGGCCCGCTTCTGGCCCCTGTGGGGGCTGTGGGGGCTGGGCTGGCTCTTTCTGCTGCCCCTGAACTTCCTCAACAGCTGGCTGCGCTACTCCCGCCAGTCGGACCCCGACACCCTGAGCTTTATACAGCTCGACGCCAAAAACGTCCCCAATCTGCTGTCCCCCGGCGTGTTCCTCACCCTGTTTTTTGCCATTTTGTGCGCAATGGCGGTGTTCGGCTATCTCTATAACAGCCGCTCCGCCTGCTGGACCCACGCCCTGCCTATGCGGCGGGAGGCCCTGTTTACCACCCAGTACCTGGCGGGGTTGTCCTTCCTGCTGCTGCCTCTGGCGGTGACCGGGGTGCTCACCGCCGCGGTGGAGGTGTCCTTCCTGCCCATGGGCAGCTGGGGCGCGGCCCTGTCCGCCCTGCTGACCTGGCTGCTGGCCCAGAGCGGCATCTGCCTGTTTTTCTTCTCCTTCGCCGCCTTCTGCGCCATGTTTACCGGCCACATTCTGGCCCTGCCCGCCTTCTACTTTATCCTCAACTGCCTGGTCTCCGGGCTCTGGGCCCTGGTGGACGCCCTGATGTCGGAATTTTTCTACGGCTACTGGAGCAGCTCCGGGGTGTTGACGGTGGTGGAATACCTCACCCCGGCACACGCCCTGAGCCGCGCGGTGAACTACGGCGTTGGCGATGAGGGAAACCAGCTCAGCAGCCCCGTAACGGTGGCGGTCTACGCCCTCGCGGGGGCGGCCCTGTTCCTGGTCTCCCTGTATGTCTACCGCCGGCGGCATGTGGAGACCGCCGGGGACGTGGTGTCCATCCCCCTGGTGCGGCCCCTGTTCAAATACGGCGTGTCCTTCTGCGTCGGGCTGTGCTTCGGTATGTTCACCGTCGTCTTCTTCAACTTCTACAGCCTTACCGCACTGATTCCCTTCATCCTCCTCTGGTCGGCGGTGGGCTATTTTGCCGCCGAGATGCTTCTGAAAAAGTCCTTCCGGGTGTTCAGGGCCTGGAAGGGGGCGGCGGTGATGGCCGCCGTGCTGCTGGCCCTGTGCCTGGGCTGTCTGGCCGACGTGTTCGGCGTGGCGGGCCGGGTGCCCGCCCCCGGTCAGGTGACGTCGGTGGAGGTGATGCTTGATATGGGTTCCCCCTCCGACGGCGGCCGTTCTCTCGGCGCCTACCTCGATGATCCCAATCAAATCCAGATCATTACCGCCCTCCACCAGGCCATTGTGGACAACCGGGACCGCGAGGGCCTGGACCTCGACTCGGACAACGACTACACCTCCGCCTACCTCACCTACCAGCTCTCCAACGGCAGCGAGCTGAGGCGGAGATACGCAGGCGTCTCCATCCGCGCCGGCGACCTGGACACCCCCGGCACCGTGGCCCACGCCATGCAGCAGCTCCTTGCCGACCGGGAGCTGGTGGCCACGGCATACGGCTTTGACAAGTTCCTGGAGGACGGCCGCCTCACCTCCGCCTATCTGGACCGGGTTAACCTGAACGGAGCGCCCTACAGCGACAATCTCTATCTGGACGACTACCGCCAGGAGCTGTGGGACGCGGTCCAGGCCGACTTTGACGAGGGGACCATCGGTGTGCGCTACCTCTTTAACATGGATACGGAGCGCAGGGAAAACACCTACCAGACCGATCTGATCTTTGAGATGTCCTACGACCGCAGTGAGACCGCCGGCCCCGCCGCCAGCGGAAGGGCCTATTATGAGACCTCTCCCTCCAACAACTGCCTCTATGTCACCCTCACCCCCCAGGCGCGCCACACCCTGGCCGTGCTGAAGCAGACCGGCATCTTTGAGGAGGGGTACTCCCTGGCCGCCCACGAAACCACAGGCTATGACCCGGCCTATCCCGACACGGCAGCGCATTAACCCCGTCCACTGTGCGGACCGCGCCGCGTATTAAAACGCACAACCCAAAGGACCGCGCCAAAAAGCCTCCTTTAGAAAGGAGGTGCCCCAGTGCGCACACTGGGGCGGAGGATTGCGTTTTGCGAAGCAAAACATACGAAGTAAACCAGGTTTGCAAAATCCTAGTTGCTTCGCACATTTCGCCTGCGGCGAAATACAATCCTCAGTCAGCCTTACGGCTGACAGCTCCTTTCCAAAGGAGCCTTTTCCGCTGCGGCGGGGACAGGAAAAAGAAAGGTGGCGTTGATCTCATGCCCTTTCCCTTAACAGACGAACAACGAAAAATCGTAGACGACCGGGGCGGCGAGCTGCTGGTATCGGCGGCGGCGGGGTCGGGCAAGACCAGGGTGCTGGTGGAGCGGCTGCTGGATCGGGTGACCAAGGAGGGGATCGACATTGACCGCTTCCTGGTGATCACCTTCACCAAGGCGGCGGCGGCGGAGCTGCGGGGGCGCATCGCCCAGGAGCTGTCCGACCGGCTGGCGGAGACCCCCAACGACCGCCACCTCCGCCGCCAGACCACCCTGGTCTACAAGGCGCAGATTTCCACCATCCACGCCTTCTGCTCCGCCCTCCTTCGGGAGAGCGGCCACCTTCTGGACCTGGACCCGGACTTCCGCCTGTGCGACGAGGGGGAGCACAATGTCCTCATGGCCCAGGTGCTGGAGGAGGTGCTGGACCGGCGCTATGAGGGCCTGACGGAGGACAGCCCCTTTGCCCTGCTGGTGGACACCCTGTCCGCCGGCCGGGACGACAGCCGGCTGGCCCGGATTGTGGCGGACATCTTTATCAAGGTGCAGAGCCACGCCGACCCCGCCCGGTGGCTGAAGGGCCAGAAGGCGCTTTGGACGCTGGAGGGGGTATCCGACCTGAGCCAGACCCTGTGGGGCGGCCTGCTGCTGGAGGACGCCCAACGCCAGGCCCGGGCCTGCCGGGACCGCCTGCTCCAGGCGCTGGAGCTGTGCCAGGAGGATGAGCTCCTGCAAATCAACTACGCGCCCTCCCTCACGGCCACGCTGGAGGGGGTGGAGGACTTCATCCGGGAGACCACCTGGGACGGGGCCTGCGCCCGCCTTCCCATCCCCTTCCCGGACGCCGGGCGGAAGAAGAAGCGGACCCAGGCCCTCAGCCCCCTTGCGGCGGAGCGGGCGGAGCAGACCAAG
>OFFK01002129.1_pt1 | contig 12576 bp, 9 predicted proteins | sample 1521361 | NCBI WGS metagenome assembly OFFK01 (sample SAMEA3504096, study PRJEB24116) | mouse gut metagenome | biome: mouse gut; feature: mouse-associated habitat; material: faeces | place: Denmark | collected 2011
TTGCGGCGCAGCTCTACGGAGAATTCAAGGAGATGTTCCCGGAGAATGCAGTGGAGTATTTTGTATCCTATTACGACTACTACCAACCCGAAGCCTACATCCCGTCTTCGGACACCTACATCGCCAAGGATTCCGCCATCAACGAGGAAATCGACAAGCTGCGCCTTTCCGCCACAGCCGCCTTAGTCGAGCGTCGGGATGTCGTTATTATCGCCAGCGTATCCTGTATCTACGGCTTAGGCAGCCCGGTGGATTACCAGAACATGATGGTATCCTTACGCCCCGGCCAGGAAAAAGATCGTGATGAAGTCATCAAAAAACTAATCAGCATCCAATACACCCGCAACGACATGGACTTCCACCGCGGCACCTTCCGCGTGCGCGGGGACGTGCTTGAGATCTTCCCGGCAAACTTCAGCGAAACGGCATATCGGGTAGAATTTTTCGGGGACGAGGTAGAACGGATTACCGAAATTGATATCCTGACCGGGGAGATCAAAAACCAGCTGCAGCATATAGCAGTATTTCCCGCATCCCACTACGTCGTCCCGCAGGAGAAAATCAACGAAGCTTGTATCGCCATCGAACAGGAAATGGAAGAGCGCGTGCGTTTTTTCAAAAGCCATGACAAGCTATTGGAAGCGCAGCGGATTTCCGAGCGCACGAATTTCGACATCGAAATGATGCGTGAAACCGGATTTTGCAGCGGCATCGAGAATTATTCCAGGCACTTGGCGGGGATGCCCGCAGGCGCGACGCCGCATACCCTGATGGATTACTTTCCGGATGATTTTTTAATCATCGTGGACGAGTCCCATATCACAATCCCGCAGGTGCGCGGCATGTACGCCGGGGATCAGTCCCGCAAGTCCACACTTGTGGATTACGGATTCCGCCTGCCGAGCGCCAAGGACAACCGTCCGTTGAATTTTGATGAATTTGAAAGCAAGATCGATCAAATGATGTTTGTTTCCGCGACGCCGAACGTCTATGAGAAGGAGCACGAGCTAAAGCGCGTCGAGCAGATCATCCGTCCGACGGGGCTTTTGGATCCGAAGGTGGAGGTGCGTCCGGTGGAAGGGCAGATCGACGACCTGATAGCCGAAGTCAAAAAAGAGACGGCAAACCACAATAAGATCCTGATCACCACGCTGACCAAGCGCATGGCGGAAGATCTGACCGATTATATGAACGAAGTGGGCATCCGTGTAAAATACCTGCATTCCGACATTGATACGCTAGAGCGTTCCGAAATCATCCGCGACATGCGTCTGGATGTATTCGACGTTTTAGTCGGCATCAACCTGCTGCGCGAAGGGCTCGACATTCCGGAAATCACGCTGGTGGCGATTTTAGACGCAGACAAGGAAGGCTTCCTCCGTTCGGAAACCTCCCTGATCCAGACCATTGGGCGCGCGGCGCGTAACTCCGAGGGGCATGTTATTATGTACGCGGATTCGATTACCGATTCCATGCGTGTCGCTATGGACGAAACGGAACGCAGGCGTACCATCCAGCAGCAGTACAACGAAGCGCACGGGATTACGCCCCAGACCATCCGCAAATCCGTCCGGGAACTGATCAGCATTTCCAAGAAAGTTGCAAAGGAAGAACAGCAGTTTGCAAAAGATCCGGAATCCATGAGCAACAAAGAACTCGATAAGCTGATCGCCGAAGTCAAAAAGAAAATGGAACGCGCCGCTGCGGATTTGAATTTTGAAGCGGCGGCAGAACTGCGTGACAAAATGATAGAACTGAAAAAATACCGCACAGAAAAAGACGGAAAATAAAACGGCAGTATTGCGCAAAGCCGCAATCCAGAGCAAAAAGACGGCAAACAGAACAGGAGCGAAATCATGAAGGAAAGAAAATACATTAAAATCAGGGGCGCAAGGGAGCACAATTTAAAAGGAATTGATGTGGATATCCCGCGCAACGAACTGGTTGTTCTCACCGGGCTGAGCGGTTCGGGCAAATCCTCCCTGGCGTTCGACACCATTTATGCCGAAGGGCAGCGGCGTTATATGGAGTCGCTGTCCTCCTATGCAAGGCAGTTTTTGGGCCAGATGGAAAAACCGGACGTGGAAAAAATCGAAGGTCTGCCGCCCGCTATTTCCATTGACCAGAAATCCACCAACCGCAATCCCCGTTCCACCGTAGGGACCGTAACGGAAATTTACGATTATTTCCGTCTGCTCTACGCCAGGATCGGGATTCCGCACTGCCCCAAGTGCGGCCGGGAAATCAAAAAGCAGACGGTGGATCAGATGGCGGATCAGATTTTAAGCCTGCCGGAAAAAACAAGGATCCAGCTTTTGGCGCCGGTTGTGCGCGGGCGTAAAGGGGAACACCAGAAGCTGTTTGAAAAGGCAAAAAAGAGCGGCTATGTCCGTATCCGGGTAGACGACAGCATTTATGAACTGACGGAAGAAATCAAGCTCGACAAAAACAAAAAGCACAATATCGAAATTGTCGTAGACCGCCTTGCCGTAAAGGAAGGCATAGAAAAACGCCTGACCGATTCCATTGAAAACGTGCTGGCGCTGGCGGAAGGGCTTTTAATGGTAGAAGTCATGCCTTCCGCAGGATCCCCCGACGACGCCGGGCACATGATGAATTTCTCGGAAAGCTTTGCCTGTCCGGACTGTGAAATCAGTGTGGACGAAATCGAACCAAGAAGTTTTTCCTTCAACAATCCGTTTGGAGCCTGTCCCGTCTGCTTTGGCCTGGGGTACAAAATGGAATTTGATGAAGATCTGATGATACCGGATAAAAGCCTAAGTATCGCCGAAGGCGCGATACAGGTGATGGGCTGGCAGTCCTGCACCGATCCGTCGAGTTATACGTACGCCACATTAAAGGCGCTTTCGGAAGAATATGGGTTTGATTTAAACACCCCATATCAGGAGCTTGGCGAGGAAATACGGCAAATGCTGGTTTACGGGACCAACGGCAGGCAGGTAAAGGTACGTTACAAAGGGCAGCGCGGGGAAGGCGTATACGACGTGACGTTTGAAGGGCTGATCCGAAACGTGGAGAGGCGGTATCGTGAAACGGGTTCCGAGGTAATGAAACAGGAATACGAGCAGTTTATGCGTATTACCCCCTGCCGGGAATGTAAGGGGCAGCGTCTGAAAAAAACGTCCCTTGCGGTTACGGTTTCGGATCGGAATATTTTTGAAATAACAAATCTTTCGATTTTAAACCTGCAGAAATTTTTGGCGGAAATGGAACTGAGCGAGCAGCAGCTGCTGATCGGCAGGCAGATTTTAAAAGAAATCTCCGCAAGGGTCGGTTTTTTGGTAGACGTGGGGCTTGATTATTTAAGCCTTTCCCGGGCGACCGGAACCTTGTCCGGCGGGGAAGCGCAGCGTATCCGCCTAGCTACGCAGATTGGCTCCGGGCTTGTGGGCGTGGCGTATATTTTGGACGAGCCGAGTATCGGCCTGCACCAGAGGGACAACGACAAGCTGCTTGCCACGTTGAAAAATCTGCGGGATCTGGGCAATACCCTGGTTGTGGTGGAGCACGATGAGGATACGATAAGGGAAGCCGACTTTATTGTAGACGTAGGACCTAAGGCGGGCGAACACGGAGGCCGGATTGTAGCGGCCGGATCGGCGCAGGATATTATGGACAATCCGGAATCGGTTACCGGCGCGTATTTAAGCGGGCGCATGGCGATTCCCGTGCCGCAGGAGCGCAGGCAGCCCACCGGGTTTTTAAAGGTAATCGGAGCCGCGGAAAATAACCTGAAAAAAGTGAATGTTGATATTCCGCTCGGCATCATGACCTGCGTGACCGGCGTTTCCGGTTCCGGTAAAAGCTCGCTGACCAACGAAGTACTGTATAAGGCGCTGCAGCGGGAATTAAACCACGCCAGGACGATACCGGGCAAATTCAAAGAAATCCGCGGGATGGAACAGCTAGACAAGGTCATTGATATCGACCAGTCGCCGATCGGCAGGACGCCGCGTTCAAACCCGGCGACGTATACCGGGGTGTTTGACATAATCCGCGACCTGTTTGCGGCGACGCCGGACGCGAAGGCAAAAGGGTATAAGAAAGGGCGGTTCAGCTTTAATGTCAAAGGCGGGCGGTGCGAAGCGTGCTCCGGCGACGGGATATTAAAAATCGAAATGCATTTTCTGCCGGATGTGTACGTGCCGTGCGACGTCTGCCAGGGCAAGCGGTACAACCGGGAAACGCTCGAAGTGAAATATAAGGGAAAAAGCATCTACGACGTACTGAATATGACGGTAGAAGAAGCGCTGGCGTTTTTTGAAAACGTGCCGTCGGTTGCGCGTAAAATACGCACGCTCTATGACGTGGGGCTTTCCTATATCCGCCTGGGGCAGCCGTCTACGGAATTGTCCGGCGGCGAAGCGCAGCGGATTAAGCTGGCCACGGAATTAAGCCGCAGGAGCACGGGAAAGACGATTTATATTTTAGACGAGCCGACGACGGGGCTGCATTTTGCGGACGTGCATAAGCTGATTGAAATTTTGCATAAACTGTCCGAAGGGGGCAATACCGTTGTGGTGATTGAACACAACCTGGACGTGATCAAGACGGCGGATTATATTATCGACATGGGGCCGGAAGGCGGCGACGGCGGCGGTACGGTTGTTGCGTGCGGGACGCCGGAAGAGGTGGCAAAGGAGAAAAGGTCTTATACCGGGAAGTATATTAAAAAATTATTGGGGTAAACGCTTCATACAAAGCCAAAAATTATGGATAAGCCGTACAGCGGGACAGACAATTCAAAAGAAAATGTGAAAAAATACGGACGCCGGATGGAACTAATCCGGCGTCCGTTGGGGTATATGAAAATCAAAAGGAGTAAGGGGAGAACTCCCCGAAACTGAATCCGGGGAGCATGAGTTATGAAAAAATGTAATAGCTTTAACGGCTAATACACTTGTAGTATAGGCAGAAAATGTGATAAGTATGTGATGCATATGTGATGAAAGTTTGAAATATAGATAAAAACAGCAATGTTTTGGACGGATCTGTTGTGAGTTATTGAGAAATTCTTAATTTATGGAAATTTTTGCCGGTTTTCCGAAAAATTTATTTGAAAAATGGAAGCATTTGTATATAATAAGGATATATATGAAAAAATATGATTAAATGCACGTTTTGTGTTCAAAATAAATTGCAGGAAGATGAAAGGGGAACAAGAATGGTTTCAACAGATATAGGAATTGATTTGGGTACAGCCAGCATATTAGTTTATATCAAGGGAAAAGGCGTGGTGTTAAAAGAGCCGTCTGTAGTCGCGTTTGACAGGGATACCAATAAAATAAAAGCGATCGGGGAAGAAGCGCGTCTGATGCTGGGCCGTACCCCCGGTAATATTGTTGCGGTCAGGCCGCTTCGGCAGGGCGTTATATCCGATTATACGGTGACCGAAAAGATGATCAAATATTTTATCCAAAAGGCGATCGGCAAAAAGAATTTTCGCAAGCCCAGGATTAGTGTCTGTGTGCCGAGCGGCGTTACGGAAGTCGAAAAGAAAGCCGTAGAGGACGCTACGTACAATGCGGGCGCGCGGGAAGTTACGATTATTGAAGAACCGATTGCGGCGGCTATCGGCGCTGGGATTGACATTGCAAGGCCATGCGGCAATATGATTGTGGATATCGGCGGCGGTACGGCGGACATTGCGGTAATTTCGCTTGGCGGTTCCGTTGTAAGCACTTCGATCAAAATTGCAGGAGATGACTTTGACGAAGCAATCGTACGCTATATGCGCAAAAAGCACAATCTGCTGATTGGTGAGCGCACGGCGGAAGATATTAAGATTAAGATCGGATCCTGTTTCCCGAACGGGCGCAATGACACGATGGACGTACGGGGGCGCAACCTGGTGACCGGCCTTCCGAAGACAGTTACCGTTTCCTCCGAAGAAACGGAAGACGCGCTTCGCGAACCGACGCTGCAGATCGTGGAAGCTGTCCACAGCGTACTTGAGAAGACTCCGCCGGAACTTGCGGCTGACGTTGCGGATCGCGGTATCGTACTGACCGGAGGCGGGGCGCTGCTGCGCGGCCTCGAGGAACTTTTGGAGGATCGAACGGGCATCAATACTATGACGGCGGAACAGCCTATGACCTGCGTGGCGATCGGCACAGGCAAATTTGTAGAATTTTTATCAGGGAAAAGGGACGACGACTAAAGTTTTTTCGTCTGCCTGCCGATATGATAATATAAAGTATGTTCAGGATGGCAAATAGTTCAGGGAAGAGCAGGGAAGGAGACCTGTAAATGGTTAAAGGGTTATATACCGCTTATACCGGGATGATAGAAGAAATGCGGCGGATGGACGTTATGACAAACAACCTTGCGAACGCATCCACGACCGGATATAAGAGAGAAGGGACAGTAAACCAGTCGTTCGACGATCAGCTGGCCATTAAAATTAAAGATACTTCGGAGATTTTCCGTACCAAGAAGCTTGGGAACGTGAATTTGGGCGTAAAGGTCGGGGAAACATACCGGGACTATACCCAGGGTTCATTTTCCGTGACGGATAATCCATATGATTTGGCCTTGGACGGAGAAGGCTTTTTTGCAATTGAGTTTCGGAACAAGAACGGTGGGACGTCTGTGAAATATACCAGGGACGGTTCATTTACCGTAGATCGGAACGGTTATCTGATGACCAAGGACGGCGACTATGTCCTCAATGCTGCCGGCGCGGCAAATGGGGCGGGCGGCGCAGCCAACTATGTCAGAGTAGATCCGAACCAGGAAGTGACGATTGACGCCGACGGCTCTATTTACCAGAACAATGTGCGCGTGGCGCAGATAGGCCTGGTGGATTTTGCGGATTACAATTATTTGGAAAAATACGGCGAGAACCTGTACGATCCGGTTGCCGGCGCACAGAGGCAGGCGTCCAATGCCAGGATTGAGCAGGGTTGCCTGGAAATGTCCAATACCAATATCGTAAAAGAGATGGTAGAGATGATTACAATTACCAGGGCATATGAAGCAAACCAGAAAATCGTAACTGCGATTGATGAAACATTAGACAAGGCTGTGAATGCAGTAGGACAGGTATAGGAGGATGACCCAATATGATGAGAGCGCTTTGGTCCGCGGCATCAGGAATGATTGCCCAGCAGACAAATGTAGACACAATTTCAAATAACCTCGCCAATGTCAATACGACTGGCTACAAATCACAGCGTGCGGAGTTTAAATCCCTGCTGTACCAAAACCTGCAGACCAGGACGACGACGGCAAACGGAGAAAACAAACCGGTTGACGCGCAGGTGGGACTTGGGACCAGGCTTGCGGCGACCAATACATTTTATACACAGGGTTCTATGCTGGCCAGTGAAAATGATACGGATTTTGCAATAGAAGGGGACGGCTTTTTCTCAGTACGCGGGGACGACGGCAACGTATATTATACCCGCAACGGTTCCTTCTTCTGGGCGATAGGCCCGAGAGGGACGACGCTTTGCAATTCGGACGGATATCCGGTATTGGATTCCAACGGCAACCAAATCGTTGTTCCGGCAGGCGTATCCAGCGGCAGCATGATGATTTCAAATGACGGTACGATTGGATACCGTACCGCACAGGGTACATATGTGCCGATGAACCAGACGATCGGCCTGTATCAGTTTACAAACCCGGCAGGGCTGCAGAAAATGTCCAGAAGCCTTTTGTCCGCAACGGAGGCATCCGGCGCGGCGCAGAACGAACTGACGACAAACGGCCTGAAACGGAGTATCGTGCACCAGAATTATCTGGAAGGATCCAATGTCCAGATAGCCGACGAAATGGTGAATCTGATTGTTGCACAGCGTGCATATGAATTAAATTCCAAGGCGATCCAGGCATCGGACGAGATGCTTCAGCAGGCAAACGCCCTGAGAAGATAAGACGGGGGGACGCATAAATGAACATGGGAATAAGCGGCATTTCAGATATGATTAACCAGACAGGCACAGCGGCTTCGAGCAGCAAGGCGAATGCCCTGCAGGACAAACTAGGCGGGAATCTGAGCAAAGCTTCGGAAGAAGAACTGATGTCGGTTTGCAAAGAATTTGAAGCATATTTCGTAGAGCAGGTCATGAAAGAAGTGGAAAAGACGATTCCGAAAAACGAAGAGGAAGACGGTTCCATGTCGCAGTTAAAGGATTATTTCAAAGAAGAAATGATACAGAAGCTTTCAGGGCAAATCTGCGAACAGCAGGAACTGGGCCTTGCCCAGCAAATGTACGAACAAATGAAGAGAAACTATAACCTATAATATGCCGAATGGCATAAAGGGATGCCTGGAAGGTATAACCTTTAGCATGCCGAATGGCATAAAGGGATGCCCGGAGGGTTAAACAGGTTCTGATATTGGATGTATGGAGTTGGCATACATCCAATATTTTTTATTTCATAGAAAGGCCGTGTTGCTGCAAAGCACACTTTTATATGGGAGGAAAGTACGTTGGAAACAATCAAAGGCTATGTGAGCCAGATTATTTTCCGAAATCAAGAAAACGGATATACGGTGTTTGAGATGGTCTGCGGCGAAGAGGAGATTACCTGCGTGGGTACGCTTGCCCTGATTGGGGAAGGGGAAAATATGCGGGCATCCGGAAGCTTTACCAATCATCCGATGTACGGCAGGCAGTTTGCTGTCAAAGAGACCGAGGAGTGCGAACCGGAGGACGAAACCGCCATAGAGAGATATCTTGGTTCCGGAGCGATTAAAGGAGTCGGTATGTCCTTAGCGGCGCGGATAGTAAAGCGGTTTCAAAAAGAAACATTCCGGATTATGGAAGAAGAACCCGAACGTTTGGCGGAGATAAAGGGAATCAGCCTGCGCAAGGCAAGAGAAATCGGCAGCCAGGTGGCAGAAAAAAGGGACATGCGCCAGGCGATGATATTTCTGCAGCAGTATGGGATTTCCTTAAATATGGCGATTAAGATCTATCAGGCGTACCAGCAGAAAATTTATGGGGTAATAAAGGAAAACCCTTATCAGCTTGCGGACGATATCCAGGGGATTGGGTTTAAAATTGCAGACGAGATTGCGGCAAGGGTTGGCATCCGGGCGGATTCCGATTTTAGGATACGCAGCGGGATCCTTTATTGCCTTTTAAGCGCGGCTTCGGAAGGGCATACGTACCTCCCGAAAGACGAGTTGACAGACAAAACCGCTCATTTACTGGGTGTAGACGTCTCTTTGATACAGAAGCATTTTATGGATCTGGCGATAGAAAAAAAGATTTTCATCAAAGGCGATCACATATACGGCGCTGCTTATTACCGGATGGAAACGGTTGTCGCCGAAAAGCTGCGCAGGCTGAACGTAAGATGCAGGGAGGCCGGCGAGGGGCTTAGGGAACGGATTGTGCGGATTGCGAAACAAAATGAGATGGAACCGGATGAAATGCAAATGACGGCTGTGGAAGAAGCGGTAAAAAACGGGCTGACGGTGATTACAGGAGGGCCGGGAACCGGGAAAACCACGACAATCAATACGATGATCCGTTATTTTGAATCGGAAGGGCTTGAGATTTTTCTGGCTGCGCCGACCGGGCGCGCTGCAAAGCGCATGAGCGAGGCGACAGGCTGCGAGGCAAGGACAATTCACCGTATGTTAGAACTGAACGGCGGCATAGAAGGCAACGCGGGATTTTCAAGAAATGAGGATTGCCCTTTGGAAGCGGACGTCATTATTATAGATGAAATGTCTATGGTGGATATTTCGCTGATGCACGCGCTTCTTAAAGCGGTTGTACCTGGGACAAGGCTTATTTTGGTAGGGGATGTAAATCAGCTTCCGAGCGTGGGGCCGGGGAGCGTGTTAAAGGATATGATATCTTCCGGCGCATTTTCCGTGGTAGAACTGATAAAGATTTTCCGGCAGGCGGCAAAAAGCGATATTATTTTAAACGCCCATAAAATCAATGCCGGGGAGGAAGTGTCATTAGATAATAAAAGTATGGATTTTTTCTTTTTAAAAAGGTATGAGGCAGATAAGATTATCAATGTTACCATTCAGCTGATTGCGCAGAAGCTGCCGCGTTACGTGGACGCGTCCCCGTTTGATATCCAGGTGCTGACGCCAATGCGTAAAGGCCTTTTGGGCGTGGAACGCCTCAATGGGATATTACAGCAGTATTTAAACCCGCCGGCAAAAGATAAGAAAGAGCGGGAGCATGGAGGCCATATGTTCCGGGAAGGGGATAAGGTTATGCAGGTGAAGAATAACTACCAGCTGGAATGGGAGATCCGCAGCAAATACGGTATCGCTATTGAAAAAGGGGTGGGCGTATTTAACGGGGATATGGGAAGGATCCGTGAAATTAACGAATTTGCCGGAACTATGACGGTGGAATTTGATGAAGCGCGTATGGCGGAATATTCCCTGAAAGGGCTGGAAGAGCTGGAACTGGCCTATGCGGTTACCATCCATAAGTCCCAGGGTTCGGAGTATCCGGCGGCCGTTATCCCGCTTTTGGGCGGGCCGAAGCTTTTAATGAACCGGAATCTTTTGTACACGGCGGTGACAAGAGCCAGAAAATGCGTTACCTTAGTGGGGGATGAGGCTGCCTTTTACTCCATGGTAGAAAATACGATGCAGCAGAAACGCTATTCCGGGCTTTCGGAGGAAATTCAAAAGAGGATAAATGAAGAATAAAAGTATGGAATTTACAGTAATAAAAAAGCTGGCTGCCCGCCTGGATCAGGCGTTTTTAGATTTGCTTTTTCCGCCGCGCTGCCCTGTTTGCGACAGGGTAGTCCTGCCGGGAACCGGGATTTGCGCAGCCTGCCGGGCAAAAATACGTCCGGCGTCGCATCCGGCCTGCCTGAAATGCGGCAAGCCGCTTTTGGACGAGCGGAAGGAATATTGTACGGACTGTATGAAAAACCGGCATATTTTTACGCAGAACAGGGCGTTGTGGGTCTATGAAGATGATATAAAAGCTTCCGTATACCGTTTTAAATACCGGGGCAGGCGGGAGTATGCAAAAGTTTATGCACAGGAACTGGCGGAAAGATATGGAAGCTGGATAAAAAGCCGGGGGATAAGCGCCATTATACCGGTACCTCTTTCGAAAAAGAAAAAAAGGAAACGGGGGTATAACCAGGCCGAACTTCTTGCGGAAGAATTGGGCAGAATTTTAAAGCTGCCGGCATATACGGATCTTTTGATACGGGTACGCGATACGAAGCCCCAGAAAACACTGAGCGCAAAAGAACGAAAAATTAATCTGAAAAGGGCTTTTAAAACGACGCAAAATATTGTACAATTGCAGTATATATTAGTTGTTGATGATATCTATACGACAGGGAGCACTTTAGACGCTGCAGCCGGGGCATTGAAAGAAGCGGGTGCAAAGGAGGTGTACGCCTGCTGTATCAGTATAGGAAGAGACAGTTAGGAGGAGCATAAATGGATGCAAGAAGTTGTAAGAGTTGCGGGAGGTTATTCAACTATCTACAGGGACAGCCGATTTGTCCTGCCTGCAAGAAGAAGTTAGAAGAGAAATTTGTAGAAGTAAGGGATTATATCCGGGAGAATGATAATGCTACTATGCAGGAAATATCAGACGCGACAGAAGTCAGCGTAAAGCAGATTAAGCAGTGGGTACGGGAAGAAAGGCTGACCTTTACCAAAAATTCTCCTGTCGGAATCGAATGTGAAAGCTGCGGCACAATGATTCGGACCGGGCGTTTCTGCGAAAAGTGCAAAAACAATATGGCATCCAACTTAAAACAGATGTATGCCATCACGCCGCCCAAAGAAGAGAAAAGCAAGGGCAGGGACAAAGACCGCATGCGTTTCCTTGATAAGTCATAATAAGAACCGCGCCTGGCACAAGAACTTTGCCGGGTGCGTTTTTTTTGTGAAAAACTTTGCATTTGATTCGTAGTATGTTATACTAATACTGGATTGCCATATGGAAACATATGGAATGAAAGAAGGGCTTACGGCCTACATCAGATTGGGGGACGGCATGTTAAATCAGGAACGCGTATGTGAAATGACTCGTCTGGCTATATTTGATCAAAAGGAAGGCGTGGAATGCAGGCCGATGATTCAGTATTTCAGGAAAGACTATATTGCCAGGGAAATGTTAAAAAGCTTTATTACAGGAACCGTCGCATTTTTTGTGTTTGCCGCGATATTTTGCCTGTATCATATGGAAGAACTGATACAACAGATCAATTCCCTTGATATCCGGCAGATAACAGTCAGGGGGATTTTATATTATATTGCGTGCATGGCGGTTTATCTTTTGGCAACCTATATCGTATATCATATAAGATATACCAAAGGGCGTCAGAAAATAAAAAAATATTATATCCATTTAAAAAAAGTAAACCGGATATACCATGAGGAAGAGCAGCTGTAAAGGAAGGCGGCTGTCTCAAGGAGGAGAGGACAGTGACAGTTTTATTAGAGCAAAAGGAAAAGTTAAAAAATATATATGCCAGGTGTGGTGGTATGCCACCTTTGGTCCCAGCATTCAGGAGGCAAAGATAAGTGGGCAGATCTCTGAGTTCAAGGCCAGGCTGGTCTGCAGAGCTAGTTCAAAGACAATTAGA
>OFFK01002134.1_pt1 | contig 12563 bp, 9 predicted proteins | sample 1521361 | NCBI WGS metagenome assembly OFFK01 (sample SAMEA3504096, study PRJEB24116) | mouse gut metagenome | biome: mouse gut; feature: mouse-associated habitat; material: faeces | place: Denmark | collected 2011
GCTGTCATATCGTGCCCGGAATCGGAGAAATAGAGCTGGAACAGCTGACATCGCAGAGAATCCAGCGGTTCTATGACCGGTTGGCAAGAGGTGGTCTGGGAGGATACAGCATTCAGTGTGTCCATCTGCTGCTCCGCCGATGCTTGGATGAAGCGTGTCGGTTTGGCCTGATACCGCAGAACCCAGCGAAGCCCTGCCAAGTACCACAAACAGAGCCAGTGCCGGGTATTCCGTTAAGGCTGGGGCAGATCCAGCGGTATCTAATTGTGGCAGAAAGCCAAGGGATCCTTCCGCTGGTATATCTTGGCTTGACCAGCGGGCTTAGGCAGAAGGAACTGTTCTCCCTAAAATGGTGCGACTTTGACAGGCAGGGGCGAATCCGCAAAGGCAAGCGTCTACTGACCATCAGCCCAAAGGCGGTGAAGCTGCTGCGGGATGAATATTTCCGCCACCCAGACCGGAAGGAGGTCTTTCTTAACCCGAAAACGGAGCAGCCGTATCTGCCCTATGAGTTTTACTACCTGCATCAAAAAGTGCTGGAAGCGGCCCGGCTGCATCCCATCTCCTTCCGGGAGTTGGCAAAGGACTGCAGAGGGGTGGAACTGTGAATCACACGATAGAAAGCTGGGCGAGATACTGGCTGGAGCATCATGACCGGCCAAATGTCCGACCATCGACCTATGGTGCCCATCGCTACCTGATGGAGAACCACATCATCCCAAGGTTGGGCAAACAGCCGCTGGCGGAACTGACAGAAGAAAAGGTGTCGGCGTTCTTGGAGGAAGTGCGGCTCCACGGGAACCGCCGACCAGAAAGCAAGTGCTATCCGCTGATGAGCGAAAACACGATGAGGCATATCCACCGGCTGCTCTGCCAGTGTCTGTGGCAGGCGATACAGGATGGGCTTATAAAGTCCAACCCGGCAGAATCGTTCCATTATGCCAAGCCCAAAACGGTCGTTGCCAACCCGCTGAGTGCGCTGGAAGTAGAGGACTATTTAGACGCCGCCGAAGAATTGGGCCACCTGGCGATATTTACCTTAGCCCTTACCAGCGGGCTACGGGAGGGAGAACTTATCGCCCTCCAATGGGATGACTTGGATGTGGAGCAGAAAGTGCTGACTGTACAGGAAGAGCGGACTGTCAAGAACGGAGAACTGGTGGTATTCGGGGAACGAACGAGGGTGATACTGCTGCCCTATCCAACCGTAAACTTGTTGCTGAAAGAGCATCGAAAGCACCCCAGCAGCCCTTGGATGTTCCCGCACCCAGGCACAGGCAAACCCTATTCTCCGACCATGATTCGCAGAGTCCATAGCCAACTCTTGGAAAAGGCAGGGATAGATCACATCCGACTGGAGGATCTGCGGCATACCTTTGCTATCCAAGCCCTGCAAGGCGGGATGACTGCCAAGGAGGTGTCCGCAATTTTAGGCCACACAAGACCGGACTTTCTGGCGAGGAGTTACCGAGTCTATCTGCGAGGGAAAGGCAATGTGGGGGCATCCAAGGCGGTCTGTGAGCCTTCTTTGGAGGACATGCAAAATGCGGTGGAAATATTGAGCGGTCAGCTATGGTAAAGGGCTGTCAATTACAGCACAATCCTGCTATAATATAAAAGAAAGTGCAGGAGGAGGCTGAAAAATGCCGATAAAATCATATTATGGGCTGGTTTGGGAACACATCCCAGAAATCATAGAGGCAGACGGAAAGGTCTGCACCGCAGAAATCCTGTCGAATGAGGGCTATCTCCATCTATTGGATACCAAGTTGAACACTGATGCCGGAGGCAACTATTAAGAAATACTTAACAGTTCAAACCAAAGGGAGCCGCCAAATTTCACGCAACCTGAACCACTATAATCTTCAAATGATTATTGCCGTTGAGTTCAAAGTAAATAACCAGCGGGCTGCTCAATTCAGAAAATGGGCGGGGCAAGTTGTCAAGAACCACACGATCCAGGGCAGGACAATGGATAAAGGGCGCCTGAAAAACGGGCATATGTTCATGGATGAATACTTTGACTGTCAGTTACAGTATATCCGGGAGATCCGCCTGTCGGAGCGAAAGTTTTACCAAAAAATCACCGACCTGTACGCTACAGCTTTTGACTATGACAAGGATGCAAGGAGAACACGCCTGTTTTCAAAACTGTCCAGAACAAAATGTACTTTGATGTTTACAGGCATACAGCGGCGGAACTCATTAGGGGCTGGGCATGGGAGCAATTAAGGTAGGTGCGGCAGGATAAGGCAGACAAATGTGGCGATTTTGAGAAAAAGTTCCTGCTGGGGGAAACCATTAGAGAATGAGGTGAGGTGGTTTTATGCAGATATTGGATAATATAAACCGAACCGTCAAGGAAAATCTCATCGAAACTATCCGCAAAGGGAGCAAGGTATCTATTGCTGCGGCCTGTTTTTCTATCTACGCTTACCAAGAATTAAAGAAACAGCTGGAAGGTATAGAAGAATTTCGCTTTATTTTCACCTCTCCGACCTTTGTCTCAGAAAAGGCATCCAAAGAAAAACGAGAATTCTATATTCCGCGCCTTTCCCGGGAACGCAGCCTTTATGGAACGGAATTTGAAGTAAAGCTCCGCAATGAATTGACCCAGAAAGCCATTGCCAAGGAATGCGCCGACTGGATCCGCCGTAAAGCGGTTTTCAAGTCTAATATTACTCAAGAGATGATGATGGGTTTTCTGTCAGTGGATGATAGTACCTATATGCCCATCAATGGTTTCACAACCGTTGACCTTGGCTGTGAAAGAGGTAATAACGCCTATTATTTTGTCAACAAAACGGAACGCTATGAAAATGGTGGCCAATATCTTAGGCTGTTTGACCAGTTGTGGAATGATTCCAAACGATTTCAGGAAGTGACAGATATTGTCATTGAAAATATCAGTACTGCCTATCGAGAAAATTCGCCAGACTTCATTTATTTCTTTGCGCTTTACAATGTTTTTAACGAGTTTTTAGAGGATATTTCGGAAGATAACCTCCCCAATGAAGCCACAGGTTTTAAGGAAAGTAAAATCTGGAAGATGCTCTATCACTTTCAGCGGGATGCGGTCCTTGCCATTATCAGCAAGCTGGAAAAGTACAATGGCTGTATTCTGGCGGACAGTGTTGGTTTGGGCAAAACCTTTACAGCCTTGGCAGTTATTAAATATTACGAAAACCGTAATAAGTCTGTTCTGGTACTGTGTCCAAAAAAGTTAGCGGAAAATTGGAACACTTATAAGGGCAACTACTTGAATAATCCGCTGGTAGAGGACCGGCTACGCTATGATGTCCTTTATCATACCGACCTTTCCAGAGATCATGGCAGCTCTAACGGCATTACTTTAGAGTTATTAAATTGGGGCAACTACGATCTTGTAGTAATTGATGAAAGTCATAACTTCCGTAACGGCGGCGAAATTTCAGGGGAAGAAGCTCGAGAAAATCGCTACCTCAAGCTTCTGAATCGAGTCATCCGGGCTGGGGTGCGTACCAAGGTTTTGATGCTTTCCGCAACGCCGGTAAACAACCGGTTTATTGACTTGAAAAACCAGCTTGCCCTTGCTTACGAGGGAGAGGCTGCACAAATCAACGAAAAGCTGGATACCACTAAAAGCGTTGACGAAATTTTCCGAAATGCCCAAGCAGCTTTTAACTTTTGGAGCAAGTTGCCTTTAGAAGAGCGAACAACGGATTCCTTGCTAAAAAGGCTGGATTTTGACTTTTTTGAGTTGCTGGACAGCGTTACCATTGCCCGTTCCAGGAGACATATCGAAAAATACTACAATATTACCGGAATTGGAAAATTTCCGGAACGCCTTCCTCCTGTTTCCCTGCAGCCTTGTCTTACGGACCTAAACGCCGCAATCAACTACAAGGATATTTATGAGTTATTAATGTCCCTTACCCTGGCAATCTACACCCCGTCAGATTTTATTATGGAGTCCAAAATCGCAAAGTATATGGATCTTACCCATAATAAGGGGACAAGTCTTACCCAGCAAGGGCGAGAGCAAGGCATCCGGCGTTTGATGAGCATCAATCTGTTGAAACGCTTGGAAAGTTCGGTCTATTCCTTCCGGTTGACAGTGGAACGCATCCGGACGCTGATCAGCAAAACGATACATATCATTGAAAGCTATCAATCCAACAGTTGTGTTTTGGATATGGAGGACTTTTCCGACACCCGGGATCTTGATGCCGATGACCAAAACACAGACTATTTTACTGTTGGCAAAAAGGTAAAGATCGACCTTGCAGATATGGACTACCTTTCCTGGCTGGCGGAACTAAAAAAGGACGCTGAAAATCTGGAGTTGTTAGCCCTAATGGTCGATGAGATCACCTCGGAGCATGACACCAAATTGCAAACGCTTTTCCATCTTGTTCAAGAAAAAATTGAAAATCCTATCAACCCAGGAAACCGGAAAATCATTATTTTTACTGCGTTTTCTGATACGGCGGATTATCTTTACGAAAATGTCAGCAGTTTTGCAAAAGGATTCGGTTTGGAGACCGCTGAGATCACTGGCAGCTTAGATGGGCGCACCACCGTTCCTCGCCTACGGTCGGACCTGAATACCGTTCTCACCTGCTTTTCACCCCGATCCAAGGGAAGGGAACATCTTCCTGCCAGCAGCCGAGCAGAGTTGGATATTCTTATCGCCACCGACTGTATTTCTGAGGGACAGAATCTCCAGGACTGCGACTATCTCGTCAACTATGACATCCACTGGAATCCGGTACGGATCATCCAGCGATTTGGGCGTATCGACCGTATCGGCAGTCAGAACCAGGTCATCCGGTTGGTGAATTTCTGGCCAGATATGGACCTGGACGAGTATATCAATCTCAAGGGGCGAGTAGAGACCCGGATGAAGATCTCCATTATGACATCCACTGGGGACGACAATCTTATCAGCCCAGAGGAAAAGGGTGATTTAGAGTACCGCAGGGAACAGCTAAAACGGCTGAGAAGTGAAGTGGTGGATATAGAGAATATGTCCACAGGGATTTCCATCATGGACCTGGGATTGAATGAGTTTCGGTTGGATCTGCTGGAGTACATGATGCACCACAATGATGTGGAAACTACCCCCAACGGAATGCACGCAGTTGTAGCAAAAACGGAGGATCTTCCCGCTGGTGTGATCTTTGTCCTGCGGAACATCAACAACAGTATAAATATTGATAACCGCAACCGGATCCATCCCTTCTACATAGTGTTTATCAGTGAAGAGGGGGAAATCGTCTGCGATTATCTTAAGCCCAAGGAAATGTTGGATACTATACGACTGCTCTGTCGGGGAAGAACAGAACCGCTGGTGAAATTGTGCAGACAGTTTAATGAGGAGACCGATGACGGGCGCAATATGAAAGAGGTTTCCCGCCTGCTTAGTGAAGCTATTGATTCCATCCTTGATGCTAAGGAGGAAAGCAATATTGACAGCTTGTTTCATCGCGGCGGAACAACAGCACTACGGTCAGCAGTATCGGGACTGGATGACTTTGAACTAATTTGCTTCCTTGTGGTAAAATAGGAGGGTGGGAGTATGCTGGGCTTCCCCAAAAGCACTGAGTTTGGGAAACGCATCCCGAAGCAGAAGTTTTACGAGAAATTGAAGATTTCCTCTGCTCTGCGGTTGGTGTTCCAAAAGCAGATCAACACGGTTTATTGGCGGAACAAGTTGTCTGCCGACACTATCCATGTTGCCGCCGGGGAATGGGTACAGGAGATTGAGGTGTTTGAGATACGCCTGTTCCAGCCCCAGTTGGAGGAAGCGGTTCTGCGGCAGATGGACCGAGAGATCCCCTACCATATCCTCTTTGTACTGACCTGTGAAGGCAAGGCTCAAGCGTGGATCGGCTATAAGGAGGCCGCCAGTGGCGGGAAAAGCGCTTTCAAGGTAAACGGATATTATCACACCGGCTGGATGTCAGAGGAGGAGTTGGTCCTGTGGCTGGACGGGCTGAACATGGACACAGTGTATGAGAATCTGGTGTGGCAAATCGCCGAGATGCAGGGCGTAGTTTGGAGGCCGGATGCAGGGAGCGCGGAGAATATTCGGCGGAAGGAAAAACGGCAACAGTTAGAAAAAGAAATCGTGGCGCTGGAGAGGAAGATTCGCAGGGAGCCGCAGTTGAATCGGCAGGTGGAGATGAATGGACGATTGAAAAAATTGAGAGAGGAGATAGAGCAGATTTGAACAGTAGAAAAATGCCATTATATATAGCGGTCGGATTGATTGGTTTGTGTATCGCTTCCTTCTTTGTTGAAATACAACAACAGATTCTTACCGGTTTATCAATAGCAACGCTTCTTTTTACTGTTGCACAGGTGGTAGATTCGCAAATTGCTTTTTGGAATGAGGATTTAGAAAACGAGACAGATAGATATAATGATAAAGAGGGGTATCCCTTTGATGCCGAAACATTGCTGCTGATTAAAACAATGCTTAAATGCAGAAAACCTCCTAAAAAACAGACGATACTAACTACAATTGTTATTATGATGTATAGTGCTGCGTTTGTTGCTTTTTTCGTGTCTTTTGTTGTGCCTTTTAATTTTCCAAACCAAATTGGGAATAGTGTATCCATTTTTTCGATCGCCTTACTGTTTTTAAGCATATGGCTTACAGATAAAAACCAAGAGTATAAAAAACAGTGGAAAGAAGTTTTAATAGTATCACAGCTTTTCAGAAAAAGGTGCGAAACACAAAAAATTATAAGAAATATGGAGAACCAACAGGATGGACAAGATGAAATTTGAAACCCCCAACCTGACCCAATCCAACATTGACAAAATAGCCGCCCTGTTCCCTGCCTGTATTACCGAGACACGGGGCGAGGACGGGAAACTGAAAAAGGCAATCAATTTTGACCTGTTGCGGCAGATGCTGTCTGATGAAGTGGTAGACGGCGATGAAGCCTACGAGTTTACCTGGGTGGGCAAAAAAGCCGCCATTGTAGAAGCCAACCGCCCCATTCGCAAAACCCTGCGCCCCTGCCCAGAGGAAAGCAAGGACTGGGACACCACCGAAAACCTGTACATAGAAGGGGATAACCTGGAGGTCTTAAAGCTGTTGCAGGAGAGTTACCTGGGACAGGTGAAGATGATTTACATTGACCCGCCCTACAACACCGGAAGTGACTTTATTTACCGGGATGATTTTGGGGAAAGTGTGGAGGAATACAGCGAAGATATTGGCCAGTTTGACGAGGAGGACAACCGGCTTTTTCGGAATACGGACAGAAACGGAAGATTTCATTCGGACTGGTGTAGCATGATGTATTCTCGGCTGGTGTTAGCGAGAAATATGCTTACAGATGATGGGGTTATTTTTATCAGTGTTGATGACAATGAAGTGGACAATCTCCGTAAAATTTGTGATGAAGTTATGGGAGAATCATGCTTTGTTGACTGTATAATTTGGAATAAGCGTGTTCCTAAAAATGATAATAAGGGTATTGGTAATATCCATGAGTATATTCTTGTTTATGTGAAAAGCTCACAATCTGCGCATCAATTTTTGGTGGTTAAAGATGGCATAAATGATGTCTTTGAGTTCATTTCAACGCTGAAAAAAAGGCGAGTTCCTATTCCAGAGGCAGAAAAAGAGCTAAAGCAATTTTACGCAAAACGGGGATATGATAGAGGAATTACTTTATATTGCAATTTAGATAACAATTATGAACCTTGGGGGAAAATAAATATGAGTTGGCCAAATGCTGATACATTTGGATCCCGTTATGATGTTTTGCATCCAAAAACGGGATTACCAGCAAAAGTCCCCGATAGAGGCTGGCGTTGGAATAAGGCAACATTTTCTTCACAAGTTGATTATGAACATGTAGTTGAGCGCTATGATGGTAGTTTCATTTGCGGTAACTTATGGTTTGCAAAGGATGAAAATACCCAACCAAGTTCAATCAGGTATCTCAGAGATGTAAGCAGAATGTTACTTCGTTCAATCGTCAGTCTGAAAAGTGATGGTGGAATTGAGGTCGAGAAAATTTTTGATGGGAAAAGTTTTTTTCCTTATCCAAAACCCACATCTCTACTGCACCTGCTGATTGATTCCATAATCGAAAAAGACGGAATTTACATGGACTTCTTCTCCGGTTCTGCCACTACCGCCCATGCTGTCATGCAGCTAAACGCCGAAGATGGCAGCCATCGCAAATTTATCATGGTGCAGCTTGACGAACCCTGTGAGGAAAAATCCGAAGCATACAAAGCCGGCTATAAAAACATCTGCGAAATCGGTAAGGAGCGTATTCGCCGAGCCGGCGAAAAGATTGTAGAAGAACGGGCGCACCTGCTAAATACGGCAAAAGCAGGGGCTTTACAACGGGGTGAGGTTTATGCCGAGTTTACGACATCGTCAAAAGCATTAGAGGCCCAAGCCGAAATAAGAAAAAAACTTGACATTGGCTTCCGTGTTTTCAAGCTGGCCGACAGCAACATGAAGGATGTTTACTACACCCCCGGCGAAATCACCCAGCAAAGCCTTTCCGGCATGGTCAGCAACATCAAGGAGGATCGCACCGACCTGGACCTGCTGTTTGGCTGTTTGCTGGAATGGGGTCTGCCCCTTTCCATGCCCTACTCTGCGGAGCAGTTGGAGGACTGCACCGTCCACACCTACAATGACGGCGACCTGATTGCCTGCTTTGACCAGAATGTCCCTGAAAGCGTGGTCAAAGAAATTGCCAAGCGAAAGCCCCTGCGGGCGGTTTTCCGGGATTGCAGCTTTGCGGACAGCCCTGCAAAAATCAATGTGTTCGAGATTTTTAAATTGTATGCACCGGATACACGAGTAAAGGTAATTTGAAATAGTTGGAGGTTGAAAATGACTCATACGATGGAACAAAAAGTCGCAATGATTGACGACTTCATTTCGCAACTTGAGATAGTGATTCAAAACCGAGATGTTGAAAAAGCAAACTTTCTAACAAAAAAAGTTTTTGCAATATTCAATTCTGAAATAGAAGATTTGAAAAATGGGCTTAGTAGATTTGAATATGCGGCAGATCTCGATTCTTTATCTGATGCAGATGTTTTAATCGCAAGACTGCGAAATTATAAACTAAATCTTGCAACTGGTTTATATAAAACATTGCAAGGAAACTCTGGAGCTGTAAATGTAGTACAATCTGTTAATCAGGATTTAGAGGCAAATTTTACAGTAACACTTGAACAGACAATTCACTGCATTGAAGAAATCCCGGACAATATATTGTCAAAAGATGACAAAGAAGTATTGAATGGAAAACTTGCAAGCCTATCTGCAATGAAAGAGAAAGACAAAACAACAAAATGGGAAAAAGCAAAAGAGATTTTGAAATGGATTGCAGATAAAAGTGTTGATGTGGGTATAGCGGCACTACCCTATATTTGGGAAATAATTAAGGCAGGTTAAATTCATGAAACTCCAATTCAAACACCAAAAATTCCAAGCCGACGCCGCTAAAGCAGTAGTGGATGTATTTGCAGGTCAGCCCTGTCTGACCCCCATCTATTTAGTCGACCAGGGCCTTTCCATCCAACAACAGCTTGCTGACCGGGACGTTCTCACCGGCTGGCGAAATGAGCCCATCGTGCCGGAGCTGTCCGATGCCATCATCCTGGAACACCTCAACAAGGTCCAGAGGCAAAATCAAATCGCCCCCTCCCCCAAGCTGGAGGGCCGCTATAATCTGACCATCGAGATGGAGACTGGTGTAGGAAAGACTTACACCTACATCAAAACCATGTACGAGTTGAACAAGCACTACGGTTGGAGTAAGTTCATCGTTGTGGTCCCCAGCATCGCCATCCGAGAGGGGGTCTATAAGACTTTCCAGATGACCCAGGAGCATTTTGCGGAGGAGTATGGCAAGAAGATCCGCTTTTTCATCTACAATTCTGCCCGCCTCACCGAGGTGGACCGCTTTGCCTCTGACAGCTCCATCAATGTGATGATCATCAATGCCCAGGCCTTCAACGCCCGGGGCAAGGATGCCCGTCGCATCTATATGAGGCTGGACGAGTTCCGCTCCCGCCGCCCTATCGACATTATCGCCAAAACCAATCCCATCCTGATCATTGACGAGCCCCAGTCGGTAGAGGGCAAGCAGACCAAAGAGCGGCTCAAGGAGTTCAATCCCTTGCTCACCCTGCGCTACTCGGCCACCCACAAAGCGGACAGCATTTACAACATGGTTTACCGGTTGGATGCCATGGAGGCATACAACAAGCGGTTGGTGAAGAAGATCGCGGTAAAGGGCATCACCGAATCAGGCAGTGCCGCCACCGAAGGCTATGTCTATTTGGAAAGTATCAACCTTTCCAAGGCTGACCCTACCGCCACCATCCAGTTTGACTGTAAGGGCGCTAAGGGTATCCGTAAGGTAACCAGAACGGTAGGGATCGGCTACAATCTCTATGACCATTCCGGCGGGATGGAGGAATACCGGGATGGGTTCGTGGTAAAATTTATCGATGGACGGGATAATCATATCGAATTTCTGAATGGACTGAAGCTGTTCGCCGGTGAGGTTGTGGGGAGGGTCAGTGAGGAACAGCTGCGCCGCCTTCAGATCCGGGAAACCATCCTTTCCCACCTTGAACGGGAGCGCCAGTTGTTCCACAAGGGGATCAAGGTGCTGTCCCTCTTCTTCATTGATGAGGTGGCAAAGTACAAGCAGTATGATATGGCTGGTCAACCCTTTAATGGCGTTTATGCAGAGATGTTTGAGGAAGAGTATGCAGACATACTCGACAATATGCAGCTTGCCATTGGGGATGAAGAATACTTGCGGTACTTAGCGGCGATTTCTCCCGCTGATACCCATGCTGGTTATTTTTCGGTGGACAAAAAGGGCAAGATGACAGACAGCAAACTCTCCGATAAAGCCCAGCGAACATCAGATGATAAGGACGCTTACGACCTTATTATGAAAAACAAGGAACTGTTACTGGACCGCAACCCCCAGCGGTCTCCGGTTCGGTTTATCTTCTCCCATTCTGCGCTGCGGGAGGGCTGGGACAATCCCAATGTATTCCAAATCTGCACCCTGAAGCAAAGCGGCAGCGATGTCCGCAAGCGTCAGGAAGTAGGTCGGGGCCTACGTCTTTGTGTCAACCAAGATGGAGAACGGATGGACACCAATGCCTTAGGCAACGATGTCCACAACATCAATGTACTGACTGTCATTGCCAGCGAAAGCTATGACAGCTTTGCCAAAGGCTTGCAAAGCGAGCTGGCGGAAGCGGTGGCGAATCGTCCACGGGCGGTCAACGAAGAGCTTTTCATCGGAAGGGTCATTGTCGATACCAACGGTAATGAACAGATCATTGACCGCCAGATGGCTCAATCCATCTGTTTTGATTTGGTGGTAAACGGCTACATTGACCGACAGAGGGCTCTTACCGACAAATACTACGCCGAAAAGGTGAACGGAAAAATCATCCTTGACGCAGAATATGCTGATTGCGCTGAAGGAATCATCGCGATCCTTGACTCCGTTCATGACAGCCACGCCATGCAGCCGGAAAACGCCCGAGAGAAGAATATTGAGCTGCAAATAGATCGGGACAAGTTGGCTATGCCGGAGTTCCAAGAGCTGTGGAAACGCATTAGCCCGAAATCTGTCTATGCAGTGGATTTCGACACCGATGAGTTGGTGCAAAAAGCAATAAATTCGCTGAATCGCAATCTTCGGGTGGCAAAAATTTTCTTCCAGGTTGAAACAGGGGAAATGGAGGCCATCCATTCCAAGGAACAGTTAGCGGAAGGGAGCGCCTTTACCAAATCCCGTTCCTCCTCCTATACTATTGGACAAGGAACCCAGGCAGGGGGTAATGTAAAATATGACTTGATTGGTAAGCTGGTGGACGAAACTGGTTTGACCCGAAAAGCGGTTGTGGATATTTTGACAGGGATTGAAAGGGCAGTTTTTGACCAGTTTCAAAATAATCCCGAAGAATATATTTTGAAAGCGGCCACCCTTATCAACAACGAAAAAGCAACCGCTATCATTCAACATATTACTTATAATCTATTGGATCAGCAGTATGATACAGATATTTTTACTGAACCTACTATGAAGGGGCGTTTGGGTGTCAATGCCCGCAAAGCCGTGCGCCACCTGTATGACCATGTTTTGTACGACTCCAATACCGAACGGGATTTTTCCCAAGAGCTGGATGCCAACCTTGATATTGCGGTTTATGTAAAGCTGCCGGATAGCTTTTATATTGCAACTCCGGTTGGGCGGTATAATCCAGACTGGGCCATTGCTTTTTATGAGGGGACAGTAAAACATATCTACTTTGTGGCAGAAACCAAAGGGTCTATGTCCACTATGCAGTTGCGTGAAATTGAAAAGTCAAAAATCCACTGTGCCAGAGAACATTTCAAAGCAATCTCAGGCGACAATGTGGTGTACGATGTGGTGGACAGCTATCAATCGCTGCTGGAGAAGGTCATGCGCTAACAGTTTCGCTACCTTGTTATACCGAAAGTCAGATTATCCCGAATACATCAAAGAAAGCCAGTTGCAGCGGCATTT
>OFFK01002140.1_pt1 | contig 12545 bp, 7 predicted proteins | sample 1521361 | NCBI WGS metagenome assembly OFFK01 (sample SAMEA3504096, study PRJEB24116) | mouse gut metagenome | biome: mouse gut; feature: mouse-associated habitat; material: faeces | place: Denmark | collected 2011
CCTGGCTGCTTATTTTATTTTCTTGTTTCCGATATTTTTAAACAGTTTCTGATAGCTTTTCTTTTTACCTTTTGGAACTTTAATGCTGCCGGTCTTTTTAGTTCCTTTAAAGGCATTTGCCGCTACTGTCTTTAACTTCTTGCTTTTTACAATAATTGTCTTTAAAGCCTTGTCATTGAAAAATGCTTTTTTGCCGATGGATGTTACGTTTACGCCAATTGTCACTTTGGTAAGTTTGGGCATCTTTGAAAGCGCATTTGCAGATATAGAAGTAACTTTGCAGGAAACGCCGTTTCTCTGAACTGTTGCAGGTATAGTCAGGGAAGACGCGTTTTTGCTCTTCGGGCCGACTACAGCCACTTCTTTCTTAGATGCATCCGTCACTTTGTATTTCAGCTTGCCGCTTGTAAAAGTTTCACCTTTTTTGAGCGAAGCTGCAGGAGGATTTGGATTGTCGATTCCGCCTGACTGCTTTACAAGTTTTCCTGCCGCGTCATTCAAGTCTGCCAAAAGCTTTTTCAAAGTTGCCAGATCCGCCGTTGCCGCCGGATTCAAGGCCGCGTTATACGCGTCCATAAATACTTTCCAGCTTTCCGGAGTATAATCTGTTCCACCGCTCTCCGCCAGCGCTTTGACAGCCGCTGCTGCCGCCTGCAGAGCGTTTAATGCATCCACGTATTCGGAATCATTCTCCTCTAATTGGCTTACCGCTTTGTTCAAATCATTAAGATACTGTTTTAATGTTTCTGCATCTGTATTTGAAGCCGGATTTAAAACATTTTGATACACTGCAATAAAATTATGAAAGCTTTCTGCCGTATATCTGTTTTTACCGTTTTCTGCCAAGTCTTTTACAGATGCGATTCTGGTCTGAAGCGCCGATAACGCCTCTTGGCGCGCTTCTTTTTCATAATTGTTCGGCAATTCTTTAGAAACAATACTGCTTAAAGATGCAATAAGCGCTGCAATCTCCTGTTGTGTTTTATTTGGTTTTGCCAATAACGTTTCTGCATCCTTTATAGAAGAATCCACTAACTGGCTGCCGGCAGTTCCATTCCGATCCTTTGCATTATCCACTATCTCCTGTAAAATCTGTTCTGCTGATTTATCTGATTCTTTGGTATATATTTCATATATTCTTGGCCCGTTTTCTTTCCATTCTATTTTCACTTCGCAGATTGGGCCGTATATCGCCGTATCCGCTAACAAATTAAGGCCCTTTGAAAGTTCGCCCACACCTGTCCATACACCGGACTCCAAACGTATAAATACTTTTGCGCCCGTGGATTTTTCTGCGTCCTGTAAAACGTACAGCTTCCCTGCAATGTCGCTGTCAATGCGCCATCTTAAGCTTCCAGGCCCATCAGAGGCTTCAAATGCCGTATAAATGGATCCATCCGTCGCTTTTAAGGCCTCGCAGCCCTCCTTGCCTTCCGGAACCGCTACTGTGGTCAGATCGCCCACTTCATTTGTTATCTGTACGCCGTTTACTGTAAATGTAACCGGAGCCGATCCATTATTTGCAATACGTATATACTTCACTTCCAGAGTATCAAACCGGGCCGGAACTTTACTCCAGCTTGTTCCGTTCGCGCTGCATTCAAAAGCCAGTTTATCTTTATTTGTATAATCTGCACTGACTGACGTAAGAGCTCGGATTGCAGGAAATGCAAGCCCGAAATATTCACCGTTCTTTAATGTAATATTCTCCACCTTTCCGATGGAAGCGTTATTCCTGTCAATTATAACTTCAGTTTCTTTTAAGCTGTCCACATTCGTATATGCTTTGCTGACAGCAGGCCTCGTTGTAACTGTAAATTCACGAATTGCATACCATTTCCCGGTTGTAGAAGGAGTCCTCAAACGCACATAACGCGCATTAATAGACTGGGCGAGTACATTAGTCTCAATTGTACGTTCGCTAAAGTTACCGATTGTTTCCCAATCTGTATTATTTAAGGAATATTCCAGAACAGACGTTGTAAAGATATCGCTGTCCGTATCATTTTTCCCCTGCAAAATACGTATATTATCCAATTTATATACATTGCCAAGATCCAATCCGATATAACCATTCGCCTCAACAGTGTTGTTGAACCAAACATAGGTAGAATCATTTTTATCTATGATCTTATCCGCTGTACCCTCATAAAAACCGCCAATTCCACCATAAATTACGCTCTGCTCATCTGATACATCGCCTGCATCGCCGCCGCCAAAATTATTTTCCAATACTTCCAGAGCATCTGATTTCACAGATGATTCTAATGTATTTGCCAGAGGTATAATCTTCATTGCTCCTGCTTCTACTGCAATCGTCCCTTCCAATTGCGGAGCATAGCAGTTCTGAGATGCCTTATATGCATTCGCCGCTTTGCTGTAATTATTCCATACGCCTTCCGCATCATTATTCTTCAAGGCAATTGCTGTCCTGATAAAGCCAATTACCGCCTGAGACAAATAACGAAGGGAATCTACCCACGGGTTCATCTCGTCTATCAGATTTGCATTCGTACCATTTTTCTGGAAATCATTTGCTGCGTCCACAATCTTCTGCATCTGCGTAATCAGGGCATTTGCCTCTTCTTCATAATCCGTCCCGTTCCCGTTATTATATGCGTTTGTAAAGGCTGTAATATACGGCGTCAACTCTACGGATTCTCCCATGCCTGTAATACCTCCAGGGCTTGGGTTTGTCATATGCTTGCACAGTTCATGCAAAGAATCGGATGCGCCTGAATCAATATACTGGAAACAATCCGCCCAACTCTTCTGACAGTCAAAATCTTTCGTATTCCATGCATAATCCGCAATTGCAAACAAAGCTGTTTTGGAAGCTTCTCCCTGCTCCAACGGGTTTGTTACAATACCTTTAAACCCTGTTACTCCGCCCGTATTCAAAACGCAGTTTTCTGCAGGCCCCATAACAAGCCTTTTATGATTGACGTCATTTACCGGCCAGTTCAGCCACATAAACGCTTCTTTTCCGCTGTTTTGTTTAAAATTATTAAAAGTCCCCTGTGTAACCGGGTGGCATACCCACTCGCCCGTCCACATAATTTCCAGATCTTCAATATCGGTAAAATGGCCGAAATACTGTGATAATGAGGGGCTTCCGGTCCATCCCCAGTTACTCCATGTAAGAGCGCTGGTACAATATACCTGCGGAACAAATACCAGGTTATAGCATCCTTCATGCGCCTTTACCCACTCCGTCATATCCCTGCAGAGCCTTGCCTGAAGGGTTACCGGGCTGTTTGCATCGTCTGCAGAGATAACAAACTGACGCACGCCGGAATCATAAAGATGCTGGAATTTATTCTGGATTGCCGCAAGACCCGTTTCATAATCGTCAAGCGTAATCGCATCATTCATAAACGGATGAATCGCCCATGCAAAACGGCATTTTGCCGCAGCCCCTGCGTCTACCATCCGTTCTATATCCTTCAATTTGTCTTCCGGATAAGGCTCTCGCCACTGCTTATTGTGATACGGGTCGTCTTTCGGCGCAAAAATATAAATATTCATCTTAAAATCGCCGCCGAACTGCATCAGGCTGATCCTGTCTTCCACAGACCACGGAATACCATAATATCCTTCAATAAAACCACGGTACTGGCCGACCGCATAATCTTCCATCTGAAGCTGGCGGATCGTATTTCCTTGCGACTGCTCTAAAATCATCTTCAGAGATGCCAGTGCATAGAAAGCCGCATCCGTATCTCTTCCGACAACCGTAATCTGTTTGTCTTTGATAGACAGCAAATAAGAATCTACCTTGTTAAACAGTTCCTCATCCGTAAGATCCTTAGCGCTGTCGGCCGCACCGTTCGATCCGGCAATGCCGACTAAAATATTAACCTGCCCGCTTACGGCCGCATTTACGGTTTTCGCCTTAATGTCTTTTATGGCAAGAACCTCTTCCATACGATCTTTCGTAGCCTGATCGATTCCGTCTTCATATACAACGTTTACCTCATTTGGCAGTTCAAGAGTACCCCCCCCCACGTTATAAACGATAGACTGCGGCGTAGGGTAAATTGTATACTCCGCCGCTTTTGTTTCCTCTGCAGCCTCCGCCTGCAGGTTATACGCCGGAAGCGCCGTCACACCAAGCGCAATAACCAGCATAAAACTAAGTAACCGTTTCCATGTCTTGTTCATAGTCATCCTCCTTTTGTCAGGAAGCCACAAAAAATCTTGTTTGCAGCCGCCTTTTTTGTAACATGTTTAATAGATATTATAATTTTTATAACGCCATTTGTCAATAATATTGCACAAAATCCCCCTGCTCTAAATAAAAACCAACATTACAATATTTGCTCTTGCCAATCTTTTAAACAAGAAGTACAATATTTTCAGTATAACCTGTACTTTTAAGGAGATCTTTCATGAACGTAACCGGCGTTATCGCAGAATACAACCCCTTCCACAACGGTCACGCATACCAAATCCAAAAAGCTAAAGAACTTTCCCGGGCAGACTATGTCATTGTTGTAATGAGCGGCAATTTCGTCCAGCGCGGCATGCCCGCTATTTTAGACAAATTCACCCGCACAGCCGCAGCCTTAAAAAACGGCGCCGATTTCGTATTTGAAATACCAACCGTTTTTGCAACGGCATCCGCCGAATATTTTGCAGCGGCAGGCACAGCCCTTTTAAATGCGCTCGGCTGTGTAGATTCAGTTAGTTTCGGCTGTGAAACGCCTGATTTGCCTCTGCTGTCACATATTGCGGATATTTTGGCAAAAGAACCGGACTATTACAAAACGCGCCTGTCTTATTATTTAAAAAGCGGCAATTCCTTTCCGGTTTCCCGCCAAAAAGCAATAACCGATTATTGCAAAACTGAAAATTTATCCTTCCAGTCCGCTTTATCAGGCACAGTTTATGGTAATCCTTCCATTTTGCTTGGCTCCCCCAATAATATCCTGGCTGTGGAATATTTAAAATCCATAATCCGAGATCATCTTCATCTGCGTCCCATTCCCATTCTGCGAAAAGGCGCCGGATACCACGATACCGGTTTACATCAAAAATACTGCTCCGCTGCTGCAATCCGGCGCCACCTGCTTTTTCCGTCCGGTATAGATATTTCTGATTTTGTACCAGAAAACACCGCGTCTCATCTGTTCGCATCGGACGCTGCATTTCTTACAGAACAGGATTTTTCCGCAATGCTGTATTATAAGCTGCTCAAATGCCCAAAACAAGCTCTGCCGCGTTATGCGGACTGTTCTAAGGAACTCGCGAACCGCATCCGGCATTCTCTGCCTGATTACAGAGGTTACAGGAACTTTTGTGAACTCTTAAAGAAAAAAGACGTAACATACAGCCGGATCAGCCGGATGCTTCTGCATATTTTACTGGAAATTACAGACGAAAGCATTGCCATGGGAAAAGCATGCGGCTTTGCGCCCTATCTGCGCCTGTTAGGCTTTCGGCGGGATGCGGTAAATCTTTTTACTGCCATACGTTCCCACGCAAAATGCCCGCTGATTACAAAGCCCGCTAAAGAAAGCGCTCTCCTTTCTGCAGATTCACGCGCCTTATTTGAAACGGATGTATTCGCATCTGATCTGTACTACGGCGTACTGGCGCAGAAAACAGGCAGAACGCAAAAAGAGGAATATCGCAGAGAAATGGTTATTTTACCTTGTGAATCCCGCATCATCTAAATATAATGAAAACATAATTTTTTTTAGAAAGGCTGATTTTTATGTCCGTAAAACTGTTTACCATAACCCATAAACCCTTTACCCCTCCGGAAGATCCTATGTACATTCCGCTGCACGTAGGCCGCGCAAACGCCTGTGGACTCGGTTTTCTGGGAGACGACACAGGCGATCATATTTCAGCGTACAATCCTTTCTTCTGTGAACTGACCGGCATGTACTGGCTCTGGAAAAATTACCGCACTTCCGATTACATCGGTATCTGCCATTACAGACGGTACCTGATCAATGAATCCGGCGCATTATTTACGGAACCCGAAATCGAAGCAAAATTATCGCAGTTTGACATTATGACAACCCGTCTGCTTGAACTGCCATTCCCATATGAACACGGCTTTGCCCAAAACCACCACAAAAAAGATCTGGAAACAACAAAAACTGTCTTAAAAGAGAAGTATCCTTCCTACGCCGATACTTTTGATCGGCTGGTACACGGCGCCCATACGTATTTCGGAAACATTTTCATTACTTCCAAAAAACGGTATGACTCCTATTGTGCCTGGCTGTTTGATATTCTCTTCGAGGTACAAAAGCGCACGGATTTTACCGGATATAACGATTATCATAAACGCCTGTTCGGATTTTTATCGGAATTTCTCCAAACAGTATGGATCCGCCAAAACGGCCTGCGCGCCTGTGAATGCAAAGTCGGAATGATTGGTGAAAAATACGAAACCCGTAAACTGCGCCGGCAGCTGGCCTCCTTTTTAGAAAACAGAAATTACGAAAGCGCCGGCAATTATTTTCTGGAGTGTTACAAAAAACGCCCGGATGTTTTGATGGAAGCTTCCGACGTTACCGGTGAACTGCGTCTGTGCATGCAGATTATTTCCACCTGCAGTTTTGAAGATGAACAATACGGGCAGTGTATATTAGACAAAATTCACGATTATAACAGCCTGATTTCACACTTTCACCGTCTGAATGCCGCTGTAACGCATTCCGTCTCAGATGCCCTTTCGGATGAAGATATCCTGTTCCTGAAACAAAACGGCTGCATCACTCCGGCAGCTATCGATATCTCCGCAAAATTATTCTGCCAGGATCCCGCACTTCGCCAGAAAATTTCCAGGAATCTATGGCATCTGTGTATAAGCAGTAATATTGTCTGAATATTTTACACATTATCATTTATATTTCAGTTATAATTAATACTAATCAATTTTTATCACAAAATCAGTTGACAAATTCATTTTTTTCAGATACAATAAATACAACAAATCAAACAAAACCAAATCCACAGAACAGGAGGTACAGTCCATTGAAAACTTAATCAAAAACCAAAATCTAATTTCAAAAAATCCTGCCAAGCAGGTACACATTCCAAAGTTTTCATTCGCTGGCTGACAAACGAGCCTAATGAAATATCCACCCTAGCCGGATATTAATTTCAGAAATGAAATCGCGGGGCAACCATGAAGCACACAAAAGTAGAGAACAGACGGAGAATCAGACGCAGTATTCAGATATGATTCCAGTCCAAACAGTTCATGGCAAACAGAGAAGGGAAATTCGTTTCAGAAATTAAACTATGGAAAATAAAAACGGGAGGTAAGACCCCATGGACAGTATAATTTAAAAGCGGCATCAAATTCAAAACATTTGATGCCGCTTTTGTAATGCAAATCTATTATCATTTTTCAAACGCGCTCTAGTACTCCATCCGACCAGGAATTGAAGTTTGGAAACACCTGCTTTGTGCCGGTGCTAGGCAAAATTTCGACGGCGATACGGTGGCATCGTCTAGAAATTTTAACGACGCAATGGTGCGAAGCAGATGGTTTCACAATTCAATTTCTGGCCGGATGGAGTACTAGCCAAAGGGCGTTACATCTTTTATGATGGACGTCCTTTTTTTGGGCTTTTGACGGTGCACATCTGAAGGAAGGTGGGGAATAATCTCTGGTCCGACGAACAGAAATTACATTAGGCTAACACAATATGAGCAGGAAACGGTAATTAATCTCAATGCAGAGGATCCGGATGCGATAGTTTACACCTGTGATAAAGCTGTTATGAGAAAACTTGATACATTAGTTACCGAGTTCCCAGAGGTTTTTCAGTACATAGGCGAAACAGATATCGACAAGACCTTTACAATGCCAAAATCACGTGTTAAATACCATAAACTGAGAAGGCTATTCAGGGCAAAGAGAGAGCAGTCAAGAGTAGCGATGAAAAAAGTCAACATAAAATAGCAAGTGTTACTCATAGTCCGTTGACTTATAAGTAACGTAATGGATAATGATAGGCGGAGGTATTTGCTATGATTACTGAAAAAGTAGGACGGCGAATTAAACAACTTCGCAATGAGCAGAAATTGAGTCAAGAAAAGCTTGCTTTAAAAGCTGAGTTAGATAGAACGTATTTAGCAGGAGCTGAATTGGGGAAAAGAAATATTTCGCTTAAAAGTTTGGAGAAGATAGTAAATGCTCTGAATGTTTCTTTTGAAGATTTCTTTAAGGGAATATGATTGTTGATCATAAGTAACAAGTGAAGTATAATTATGGAGGTACGGACATGGAATTGATGATTCAAGATCCCACCTATGCAGCAAGTATGAGGCTGGGAGAAGCGCTGATTGACGCATGTAATAAGGGGCAAGACGGAGCGGGAGCTTTTGCATTTGCAGAAGAGAATGGAATAGATTTGTTTTTGGGTGATCCGGACTTTAGCGATTACATTAAAACTCATAAATATGAGTTGGTTGTCGGTACTGATTCAATTACTGATCCGAAGGCGGTTACGAGGTTAAGAGCATATTGTAAACTTTATCATAATTTGACTGTATACGGTTATGTTCATGATTCAAAAAAGTATTTATTTCATCCAAAGATTACTTGGTTTGAAACAACGGCAGGTGGACTGTCTATTATTGGATCGGGCAATTTGACTGAGCGTGGGTTGTATCATAACATCGAAATGTATTCGTATAATGCGTTAAGCAATACAGACTTCACAAAGCTCAAAATTGACTGGCAGGATTGGTTGGATTATTCGATCAATCATAATCTTATATTTGATATTAATGATCCAATTATTGATCATGCCGTTAATCTAAGTGCTGCAAAAAAAGCAAAATCATTATCGGCGTCTAAATCTTCGACGGGAAAGACGGTTGCTCCGGATTCTTCACTATTGGCGTTATATAAAGCCCAGCCCCAATCTATATCTGTACGCAAGCCTGTTACTGTGCCTATGTTTAGAAAGACTAAAGCTAAACCGAAAAAGTCGTCAGCCATAATAGCAACACCGATCCCTACCGTAGTACCAGTAGTAGTTGCACCAACAATTAGCCCAGTTTGGACAGTTTCTACTACAGACAGAATTTTGGTGGCTGAGGTTCCAAAAGCAAGCACTAGATGGAAGCAAATTAATTTTGATAAAGCATCTTTTCAAAACTATTTTGGAGCTACGCCTGGAGGTACTGGCGGTACCTATAGGATTCTTCTGAAGAACGTTGATTCAGCAGGGACGTTGGGGGCTACAGAAGCAAGACCAAGTGTTTCGGTAGCTAGCCATAATTGGCGGTTTGAAATAAGTGCGGCCAGTGGACTTCCTTATCCGAGCGGAACGAACAGACCTTATGTTGTTTTCTCGGAGGCTTCTACAAGATCGTTCCTTTATGAACTACTGATGCCGGGAGATTCAAGATACTCCGAAGTAGATAGTTATGTAAAATTTTGGAAAAGAGCTAATGGTGTGTCTGGCATTGCTAGATTTATTACAGATGTAAGCGCCATTAAACCAAGCACTCCAAGCCTTGGGCTCTGGAAAGTTTAAGTATGGATACAAGTGTTAAGACAGTCCATTATCTAGGCAGTAAAGTTCGTATGTTATCTCCAATCAAGAGATATATAGATGAGCTTACCCATGGAAATGGAAGAATATGTGATTTGTTTTGTGGCTCAGGAGTAGTATCTGAGTATTTGCTTCAACAGTATGATGTATTAGCAGTAGATATTCAAAACTATTCAAAAGTGTACTGTGAAGCACGTTTGTCGGGATTGCCAAAAGATTTTAATTATAAAGGGATTATAGCCAGAATAAAAGAGTCCGAAACAAGAAGAGCCAACTTGATAGTTTACAAGCCTATTCTTGTTTATGAGGATGAGTGTAGAGACTCATTATTATCCGGGGAGTTGGATCCAATCTATGAGATTATTGAAAAAGGATCTTTGTATGCCTACTTAAATAATCTACCTTATAGTGAACAGGAGCTTTCCCCTTCTCTTGAAAAAGCTTTTGCTATGGTGAAAGATGCCAAGGGAATAGAGTTACAATCTTTGGATTCAATTATCACGCGATATTATGGAGGTTTGTACTTTTCTTTTAAACAAGCTATTGATATTGATGCAATATCTTCATATGCCTTTGCACAAAATGAAAGGGTTAAGAATGCAATGTTGGCAGCACTTATGGGCGCTACAACGGACGTAGTAAATACGATTGGCAAGCAATTTGCTCAGCCCTTGAAAGTAAGAAATAAAGATGGTTCTTTAAAAAAGAATCTGGCAAAAAAAATCTTGTCTGATAGAGAATTAGATGTATTTGAACAATTTGAAAAATGGATGCAATACTATGTAGAATTACCGCGAAATACGCATGATTTTGAAATAATCTGTGAGGACTATGTGGAAGTTTTGAAAAGATTGCAGCCTGGTGATGTAAAGGTTATTTATGCGGATCCGCCTTATACGCGATACCATTATAGCCGTTATTATCATATTCTTGAAACTATTTGCTTGCACGATAATCCGCAAATATCGACTACATTTCCTAATGGGAAAGGCGGATTAAGTAGAGCGATTTATCGAAACGATAGACACCAATCTCCTTTTTGTATTAAGAGTAAAGTACCGCAGGCATTTGACGATTTATTTATGTATGCAAGCAAAGCTCAAGCTTCAATTGTGCTTTCATATTCTCCATTTGATGCAAATAGTGGAGCTACACCGAGATTGCTTTCAATCGAAGATATTATAAGTATTGCTCACAAGTATTACAATGATGTGTCGGTGGTATCGCCGGGACAGTTTATGCATAGTAGGTTTAATAGGCAGGATAATAATTACGAAATTAACTACGAAGCAGAAAGATTAGTTATATGCAGAAGGTGATTTTAGCAGTGAAAATAGCAAAAAAATCGTTTCTTGAGAAGAAAATATTGAATCCGCGTGTTTTAATACTGGGAGACAATCAAAAGGTATTAAAAGGCATTAAGGATATTTACGAGCATCAAGTTAGCTTGATATATATTGATCCGCCGTATAATAGAGGTGATGATTTTAAGTTTTATAAAGATACTAAGAATCATAACGAATGGCTAGAAGGGATGCGCACAACTATCCTAGAATTAAGAGAGTTTTTGAGTGCTGAAGGAAGTATATGGATATCTATTGATGACTTTGAAATGGCATATTTAAAAGTATGTTGCGATGAAATTTTCGGTAGAGAGAATTTTGTATCTACAGTAGTTTGGCAAAAAAGGAATACGCGGGAAAACAGAAAAATATTTTCCAACAATCACGAGTATGTTCTTGTATATGCAAAAGATGTAAACAAATTTAAAAAGAAAAGGAATTTACTGCCTGCAACTCAAAAGTTATTGGATAGATATAAAAATCCGGACAATGATCCTAGAGGATCCTGGCAATCGGTTACATTATCAGTCCAAGCTGGACATGCCGTTAAATCTCAGTTCTATACGATTGTTTCGCCAACAGGCAAGAAGCATAAGCCACCGAAAGGAAGATGTTGGATTTACAATGAGGAGAGGATGCAAGAAGAGATTAAGAATAATAATATTTGGTTCGGAAGTGATGGTAACGGAGTTCCAAGATTAAAAAAAATACTGGATGTTTCAAAGCTTGGCGTGGTGCCGGAAACCCTTTGGAATGTTGAATTTGCTGGTTCAACCAAAGCGGCCAAACAAGAACTTTTGGCTTTAGAAATATATGATGAAGATGTATTTGATACACCGAAGCCAGAGCAGCTGATATATAGAATTATGCAAATAGCTACAAATGAAAACGAATTGGTGCTAGATTGCTTTATGGGTTCCGGCACAACAGTAGCGGTTGCTCACAAATTCGGAAGAAACTATATTGGAATTGAATTAAACGATAAGGTATATAAATATGCTTCAGAGAGATTAAAAAAAGTATGTAATGGAGAAAGCGGAGGAATATCTTCAGCGCTAGAATGGGACGGCGGTGGGGAATATATATCCTGCGAATGGAAGTAAATAGTAATTTATAGGTAATGGAAGTGGTATAACAGAGTTTTGTCTAACCACCCATTCCCGGACGGCAATGGGAGGACATCAAGGCTGATCATGAATTATCAGCTGATGGCAAACGGCTTTGTGTCTATATCCATAGACAAGAAGGACCGGTTGGATTACTTCAATGCCTGGAAGCCTATGCGATGGAAGGAAATATCGCGCCGTTTGCAGAGATGATAGCGGGATTGGAGGAAGTGCAGCTTGACCGGTATTTTGTTATAATCAAACAGGCTCAGGAAATGAGCCAGAAGTTCTAAAAACAGGATTATAAAAATTTATTTGATGCTTTGATGTGAAGCTATCGTTTGGAGGATATTATGTGCAGGAATAAAAAAAGAAAAAATAAAGGCTTACTCCATGCAAAGCCAGTGTAATAAGCGACATTTGCATGGAGGAATATAGTCGCTGATGTAGAATATCTGGCTTTGCTGCTTGACATTGCACCTAAAAAGACACATTTCAAATGGTTTTTAGGAGAATCAAGGAGGAAGCCTGCGTATGAAATATGTGAATGCAAATGACAT
>OFFK01002142.1_pt1 | contig 12542 bp, 12 predicted proteins | sample 1521361 | NCBI WGS metagenome assembly OFFK01 (sample SAMEA3504096, study PRJEB24116) | mouse gut metagenome | biome: mouse gut; feature: mouse-associated habitat; material: faeces | place: Denmark | collected 2011
ACCAGCTGGCTGAAAGCGGCGGAGTTGTTCACCGCCAGCTCGGCCAGCATCTTGCGGTTGATCTCCACGCCGACGGCCTTCAGGCCGTGGACGAAGTTGGAGTAGTTGATGCCGCACTGCTTGCAGGCGGCGCTGATGCGGGTGATCCACAGGCGGCGGAAGTCCCGCTTCTTCAGGCGGCGGCCCACATAGGCGTAGGTGAGGGACTTCATCACCTGCTGGTTGGCCATTTTGAAGTGCTTGCTCTTGGCGCCCCAGTAGCCCTTGGCCATCTTCAGTACTTTATTTCTTCTCTTGCGGGTCATCATCGCGCCCTTGACTCTAGCCATTTCTAAAAGCCTCCTATTCTAAAGCGTATCGTTTGTTTTACTTGTAGGGGATCATCTTGCGGATGGCGGCGGCGTTGGTCTCGTCCGCATAGCCGCCCGCACGGAGACGACGGGTACGCTTGGTATCCTTCTTGGTGAGGATGTGGCTCTTGAAGGCCTTGGCGCGCTTGACCTTGCCGGTCTTGGTCAGGTTGAATCTCTTCTTTGCACCACTGTGACTTTTCAGTTTCGGCATGATTGCATGACTCCTTCCGTATTTTCCTTGGCACAGGGGCGTCCCGCGGGGAACCCCTTATTTTTTGGGGGAGAGGAACATGGACATATTGCGTCCTTCCAGCTTAGCTCCCTTATCGACGTTGGCGATCTCGGCGCACTGCTCTGCAAACTTGTCCAGGAGCTTTTTGCCGATGTCGGTATGGGCCATCTCGCGGCCGCGAAAGCGCACGGATACCTTCACCCGGTTGCCATCAGCGAGGAACTTCAAGGCGTTTTTCAGCTTCACGTTGAAATCCCCGATGTCGATACCGGGAGACATGCGGATCTCCTTGATCTCCACCATGTGCTGGTTCTTGCGGGCCTCCTTCTCACGCTTGCCCTGCTCGAACCGGTACTTTCCGTAGTCCATCAGCTTGCACACGGGGGGATTGGCCTGGGGGGAGATCTTGACCAGGTCCAGCCCCTTCTCGTCGGCGATGCGCAGGGCCTCCTCCGCGGGCATGATACCCATCTGTTCGCCGCCGGCGCCAATAAGCCGCAGTTCCTTGTCGCGGATCTCCTCATTCAGTTGATGCATTACACTGCTAATACCGAAGCACCTCCTTCAACAATTTGCACAGAGAACACGCACCGAAAAACAAAAGCGCGGATGCCCCCAGGCACCCGCAACGACACGGCACGCCCCGCATTTCCCAGGGCGCGCGGTACCATGTTGACCCCTTCGCTCCGCTGGGGGTGAGGCGGGTGCATCCTGCCTGCTTTGTTTTGCCTGATTACTATATCACCCTGAGGGCGGTTTGTCAAGGAGGAATTTTCAATTTTGGGGCCAATCGGGGTAAAACCCCGCACGGCCTCCGCCGCGGAACGATCAGCGCACCCGTAGGGGCGGATAGTATCCGCCCCTACGAATATTCCTTCAACCTCCTGAGCAGATGTCCCGCGGCATAGAACGTAGTCTCAAAGTGCATGAAGTCCAGGGTATTCCTGTCCCACATGATCTTGAGCACGGCGTCGAACTCCTCGTCCGCGTCCCAGAACTGGACCATGACCGGCATGAAGTCGAAAAGCGGGATGAGGCTGGACACGTCCCCCACCCTCTGGGGCACCCCGCCCAGGGCCTCGCAGGCGCGGCGCAGGGCACCGGGCCGTCCGGCGAAGAGGCGGGCCGTCTCTACGTACGTTCCCGTGCCGGGGGCGGCGATGTTGGCGATACCCGGCAGGTTCGTCACCGTCATGTACTCGCCGCTCAGGCGGCAGTCCGGCTTGGAGGAGCAGAGCACATCGAAAAGGGTCATGCTCTCGTTGAACCCGGCGGGGACGGGCGCGCCGCCCCCGGACGGGAGGCGCTCCACCTTCCCCGTCCTCCGGCCGATGCGGTAGTCCTCGCCGATGAAGGTGATGAAAAGGTGCTCCGAGGTCTGGCGCAGGTGGAATTTCCGGATCATCTCCCCTTGGTCGTAGCGGACGAAAGCTCCCTCCATCTGCTCCCGGGTCAGGTCGTAATTGGATGGTCTCTGCATAGTTGATGCCTCCTGATAAACTGGAAGTTACCATTTCCCTTTCACAATTCGTCCGCCGACCAAAATAGCGGAAAAGATAACGGCGAAAAACAAGTACGTAAGCCAAATCGGACTCAGTACCCACAACCAAGGCCACGAAATCAATCCCGCTGCTTTCAGTACAACAAAAATCAGCGCTAAAGCAACTACAGGGTCCATTCCATGGGACTGTTCAGCGTTCTTCTCCATACGTATAAGCCCCCCAAACTTCGATTTATCGATCCTATCCTATCATAGCCAACCACAAATGTCAAGGCTGACAGCAGGCAGAGGCCGCGAAAACGCCCAGCGCCGCAGGCGGCTTGCCTGCGGCGCTGGAGAAAGAGGTAAGGTGACCTTACTTCTCGGACATATAAGGGTAGACGATGGCCGGGGAGGGGCAAAACGCCTCCTTGACCGTGTGGGCGCTGACCCAGCGGATCATGTTGAGGGTGGTGCCGGCCTTGTCGTTGGTGCCGGAGGCCCGGGCCCCGCCGAAGGGCTGCTGTCCCACGATGGCGCCGGTGCACTTGTCGTTGATATAGAAGTTGCCGGAGGCGTTGCGCAGGGCCTTCTCCATCTTCACAATGGCCTCCCGGTCCTGGGCGAAGATGGCGCCGGTGAGGGCGTAGGGGGAGGCGCTGTCGCAGACGGCCAGGGTCTCCTCCAGCTTGTCGTCCGGGTAGACGTAGATGGACACGATGGGCCCGAAAATCTCCTTGACCATGGACTCATAGGTGGGCGTCTTGCAGCGGATGATGGTGGGCTGCACGAACCAGCCCTTGCTGTCGTCATAGGTTCCTCCGGCCACGAACTCGCACTCGGGAGAGGCGGCGGCGCGGTCGATATAGCCCTTGCAGGTTTCAAAGGACGCCTTATCGATGACGGCGGCCATGAAAGTGTCGAACTCCTTCACATCGCCCACCTTCAACGCGGCGGTGTGCTTTTTCAGCAGCTTCTCCACCTCGGGCCAGATGCTGGCGGGAACGAACGCCCGGGAGCAGGCGGAGCACTTCTGGCCCTGGAACTCAAAGGAGCCGCGGACGATGGCGGCGGCCAGAGGCTCGATGTCGGCGGTGGGGTGGGCAAAGATGAAGTCCTTGCCGCCGGTTTCGCCCACCAAACGGGGATAGTTGGCGTAGGAGGCGATGTTCTCGCCCACCTGCTTCCACACGCTCTGGAACACGGCGGTGGAGCCGGTGAAGTGGAAGCCCGCCATCTTCGGGTGGCTGACCACGTACTGGGACATGTCGCTGCCGGAGCAGGGGACGAAGTTGATGACCCCGCCGGGCAGGCCGCACCACTGGAGGAGCTTCATGTAGTAGTAGTTGGACAGCACCGCCGTGCGGGAGGGCTTCCACACCGCCACATTGCCCACGATGGCCGGGGCGGTGGGCAGGTTGCCGCCGATGGAGGTGAAGTTGAAGGGGGAGATGGCGCAGATAAAGCCGTCCAGGGCCCGGTAGTCCTGCCGGTTCCAGATGCCGTCCACGCTGGAAGGCTGCTCCTTGAAGATCTCCTGGGCCCCCCACACGCCGAAGCGCAGGAAGTCCGCCAGCTCCGCGATGTCGATTTCCGCCTGGAACACGGTCTTGGACTGGCCCAGCATAGTGGAAGCGTTCAGCACCTGGCGATAGGAGCCGGTGATCATATCCGCTGCCTTCAGGAAGATGGCGGAGCGGTGCTCCCAGGGCATGGCCTCCCAGGCGTCCTTGGCCTCTAAAGCGGCGTCGATGGCCATGTTCAGCTCTTTTTCCCCGGCCATGCAGCATTCCGCGATTACGTGCTTGTGGTCATGCGGCATGGTGACCTGGATGGTCTCCTCCGTCCAGACCTCTTTACCGCCGATGATCAGGGGAATCTTGACCACCTGGGCAGCCTGCTTTTCCAGCTCCGCTTTCAGCGCGGCCCGCTCGGGGCTGCCGGGCAGATAGCCGTTGAAAGCATCGTTCTTCGGCTTTTCAATGGTGAAATATGCGTTTGGCATGTTCTCTGTACCTCCGTTTTATAGATTATGTAAACCCAGCACGTACACGCTGGAACAATTTTTAGTATACTATGCGGGTTTTGCAGTGTCAAGCTTTCGCACGGCGGTCTGGCGGTTCTACAGATAGCGTGGTTACTCGCTCGGTGCCACCGCGAGGTGGTTTCATGTGTATGTTGTATGGAAATACCGAGACGGCATGGCCGGGCAGCGGCCTTCTGCATGGAGGCTTCGTCCTGTTCAACTGCCAGGAGAATTCTTTGCCCGGATTCTCCGGCCCCGTTATTGCGCTTTTGTCATTCTTATATTAGGATAAAAGGGACATGATACATAGTACGGACATTCGGCGCAAGGGGACAGGAGCCATGCGCCGAAGTACAGCGGGCTCAATGTCCGCGGGAATCGACCCTATGGCAGAAAGGCGGCAGACAATGGATCATTTGAAAACAGGAGAAGTCATCAGCAAGAGGCGCAGGGAGCTGGGCCTGACCCAGAACCAGCTGGCAAAGACCCTGAACATTTCCTTCCAGGCGGTGTCAAAATGGGAGAACGGCACCGCCTACCCGGACATCGAGATGCTGCCCAGGCTGGCGGCGGCCCTGAACACCACCGTGGACGCCCTGCTGGGCTACCGCAGTGTGGTGACGGACTACGACAAGCGGTACGAGGCAGAGGAATACTACTGGGGGCTTCAGCCCAACCGCATCTGCTACGACATCATGAAGCTCCTTCCCCCCATCAGGCCCTACCGGGTGTTGGACATGGGCTGCGGGGAGGGGAAGGACGCGGTGTTCCTGGCCAAATGCGGTTACAATGTCACTGCCTTCGACATCTCGGAGCAGGGCATCGACAAGGCAAAACGGCTGGCGGAGCACAACAAGGTGGACGTGAGGCTCTTCAAGGCAGACATCCTGGACTACCAGCCGGACGATGACTACAATATCATCTTTAGCAGCGGCATGCTCCACTTCATCCCGAAGCCCCGCAGGCAGGAGCTCTGCGACAGCTTGAAGGCCCATACCGTGGAGAACGGCTTCAACGCCCTGAACGTCTTCGTCCGAAAGCCCTTCATCACCCGGGCCTGGGACAGCGCCAGGGACGAAGAACTGCGGCATCCCTGGCATTCCGGGGAGCTGTTCGGCTATTACCACGACTGGCTGTTCCATACCTGCAGGGAGGAGGTCTTCGACTGCAACAGCGGCGGCGTCCCCCATAAGCACTGCATGGATACCCTGATCGCCCAGAAGCTGGAGGCGGGAGTGCAGATAGAGGGGCAGAGCGGAAATGCCGGATCCGGCAGGTGAAAATCCGGGGAGCCGGAACCGGAAGCAGAAGGAAGGAGGACAAAAAGCATGCAGAGCACACCATTTTGGGAACAGACCTATGCCGACAGTACCGTCTCTACTTTTTCCCAAGGCCCCACCGCAGACGTGAAGGAGTTCTGCCATATCTTCCCGCCGAATTCCGCCATCCTGGACGTGGGCTGCGGGGAAGGGCGCAATGCCATCTTCCTGGCGGGACTGGGGCACACCGTGGACGCTTTCGACATCTCCGCGGCCGGAATCGAAAAGGCCCGGGAAATCGCCCGTCTCTCGGGGGTCAAAGTCAATTTCTTCCGCTGCGACATCATCGCAAGGCGCGGGATGAAAGCCTTTGACAGAGATTGCCTGAGAGACTATAATCATTTTATTCGATAGCAACCGAGTCGGAGGTGGCCGAATGAAATTCCATGGTCGTGAGAGGCAGGAAAGACAGATTCATGAAATGTTCCGAACCGAAAATCAGGAGACGATTCTGATTTTCGGCAGGAGGCGCATCGGCAAAAGCGAGCTGATTAAGCAGTGCCTGAAGGAAACCAGGATACAGAGCATTTACTTCGAGTGCAAGCAGACCTTAGCGCGAAGCGGGAGGACATGGTCCTGATAGGATTGGGGGAACTGTACCAATGAGCGAAAGCCCCTCTCCGCCGGAAAAACCGGCAGGGAGGGGCTTTTTATGTCTCAGCCTAAATACTTTCCCAGAATCTTTAAGAACAGATCGATGTCGATTGGCTTCGCCACATGGGCGTTCATGCCGTTCTTCAGGGCGTTCTCCTTGTCCTCCTCCATGGCGTTGGCGGTCATGGCGATGATGGGCAGGGTCTTGACGTCCTGCCTGGGCAGGGCCCGTATGGTCCTGGTGGCCTCGTAGCCGTCCATCACAGGCATCTGCACGTCCATGAGGACGGCGTCGTAATAATGCTCCTGGGCCTGGCGGACCATGTCCACCGCATCCGTGCCGTCCGGCGCGGACTCCACCTCGAAGCCGGTCTCCGTCAGGATGGCTTCCGCAATCTCCCGGTTCAGCTCATTGTCCTCCACCAGGAGGATGCGCTTGCCGGAGAAATCGGCTTCTGTCCAGGAGGCGGATTCGTTCTCCTTTTCGATGAGATGGTTGGCAGCCAGCAGGGCGGACTTCAGGTCGGACATGAACAGCGGCTTGGCGCAGAAGGCGGTGACCCCTGCCTGCTTGGCCTCCTCCTCGATGTCCGTCCAGTCGTAGGCGGTGAGGATGATGATGGGGACCTCGCGGCCGATGGCCTCGCGGATACGCCTGCAGGTCTCCAGCCCACTCATCTCCGGCATCTGCCAGTCGATGATATAGGTATGGTAGGAATCCCCCTCATTGTAGGCGCTCTTCGCCCGATAGACCGCTTCCTTTCCGGAGGTGGTCCACTCCGCCCGCATGCCGATTTGGGCCAGCATCCTGCATACGCTCTCACAGCTGTCGCAGTCGTCGTCCACCACGATGGCCCGCAGCCCCTCCAGCTCCTTGATCTGGGCCGCGTTCCGCTCGGTATCCTGGAGCTTCAGGCTCAGCTCCACCCGGAACTCGCTGCCCTGCCCCTTCTCGCTCTGGACGGTGATGGTGCCGCCCATCATCTCCACGATGTTCTTGGTGATGGCCATCCCCAGGCCCGTGCCCTGGATGCCGGTCTTGGTGGTGCTGGCCTCCCGCTCAAAGGGCTCGAAGATATGCTCCACGAAGTCCGGCGCCATGCCGATGCCATTGTCCTTGACGATGAATATGTAGTCTCCTCTGCCTCGGTGGAAAGTGGACTGCTGCTGGATGCGGAAGCTCACGGTGCCCCCCGCGGGGGTGTACTTTACGGCATTGCTCAGCAGGTTCACGAAGACCTGGCTGAGCTTCAGGGGATCGGCGATTACGTCCTCGTTGTTCACGTTGAAGGTATCGATGAACAGGTCCAGCCGCTTGGCCGTCACCTGGGGCTGTATGATGTTCACCAGGTTGTGGGTCAGCTCGGAGATGTTGCACTCCTGCTCCTTGATCTGCACCTTTCCGCTCTCAATCCGGCTCATGTCCAGGATATCGTTGATCAGGCTCAGGAGGTGGTTGCTGGAGGAGAGCACCTTCTGCAGGCAGTCCCTCACCTGATTCCGGTTGTCGATATGGCTGGCCGCGATGGTGGCGAAACCGATGATGGCGTTCATGGGGGTGCGTATGTCGTGGGACATATTGGAGAGGAAGGTGGTCTTGGCCTGGTTGGCCCTCTGGGCCTGCATCAGGGCATCCTGCAGGGCGAGGGTCTGCTCCCGCTGCTTCTGCACTTGGGCGGTGATGTCCTTGGACACCACCATGACCATGATGTCCCCCGTGGCGCTCTCCCGGTTCATGATGAAGGACTGGCGCACGCACATGGGCTGCCTGGCCTCGCCAAAGCCCCAGTAATCCAAGTTGACATCCAGCTCACCCTGCTCGAAGCGCTGCCGCAGATGCTCTAAACTGACCACGGTCCTGTACTCCTCCAGGGATTCCTCCATGATGAAGGACTTCCAGCCCTCGAAGCATGCGGAGGCGGTGCAGGGGGCCTCCAGGCCGATCATTTCCAGCAGGGAGACCTGCCGCCCGCCTACGGAGATGGTGATGTCCTGCTCGATGAGGTCGCGGCTGAGGTTGAACTCGAAGGTGCAGAAGGCCGTGGAGGTGATGGCTATCCGGTACTGCCGCTCCTTGCGGTTCATGACGGACAGCGCTTTCTGGCTCTGGAGCTCTCGCTGCTTCAGCTCCGTGATGTTCTGGCGGACGAACAGAATCCGGACGGCCCGCCCCGCCTCCCGCTGGAGGCGCACCGCTATCAGATGCTCCCAGTCCTCTTTCCCGTTCCGGGAGACATGGCATTCGTAGGTGAAGGTGTCCTGCTCCGAAAGGGCCTTCGCGATGGCTTCGGGGCTGAAGGCCTGGAGGAACCGTTCCTTCTCTTCCTCCTCGATGAGATCCTGGGCATTGGCCCGGATGACGTCGTCATAGGAGCCCTCCCTGGCCAGGCTGCTGTTCAGGGGCTGGATGCCGGCCAGGTAGGAATAGGTGTTGGTCTCCAGGTCCACCGTGAGATACCTGGAGGAAAAGAGGGTGTTCAGGCCGTCCAGCACATAGCCGAACTGGGTGTTCTGCTTTTCCAGGATCTTCCGCCGCATGCGGCTGTGGAACAGCAGGACGATGATATAGACGACGAACAGGCAGATCAGGATGACCTGCAGCACCATGCCGGCATGGTTGGCCTCCCGGAGCATGGACCTGGTCACGCTCTGGGGGAAGGCCTGGACCAGGACATAGTCGCTGTCCGGTATGCGGATTACGCACAGATTGTCGGACAGGCTCTCGGGCGTGCACTGGAAGCCGGCGCTCTCGGTGCCGTTCTGGAAGGCCGCCTGTACCGCATCGGCGGTGCCCTTATCGATATTGCCGGATTCCAGTAGCAGCTCGGTCAGAGGCTGGTCGTGGCTGCCTACAACGGAGCTGGCAATGATCCAGCCGTCCTGGCTGCACAGATAGGCGTCCGCCGTTTCGCCGAAGTAGCTGGTGGTCAGCATGTCCCGGAGATAATCCTCGGCGAAGTACAGTCCCAGCAGCACGCCGGTAATCTCGCCGTCATGCTCCACAGGGGCGTAGAACACCGTCATCATCTGGTCGGTGATTCTGGACCGGAGCACCTCCATGCCGCTCTTCCCCTGCATGCCGTTCAGAAAATAGTTCCGGTCCCGGCTGTCGCTGGTCTGGCCGTCGGAGGCCGTATTGAGGCCCTGGGCATTGGTGAAGCGGATGGCGTCGAAGGAGGCGTGCTCCTCCATCCCCCGGAGCAGCTCCGGGGCAATCTCCGGCCGGTCCTGGCTGGTGCCCAGCAGATAGGCGTAGTTGCGCATCCGGAGTTGGGCGCTGTGGAATTCGCCCTTGATCCGCCTGGCTGTCTGGTCGGCGGAATCCATGGCATAATTCAGGTTCTGGTTCTCGATTCGGCGCCGGTTCGTGGCGGAATACCATTGGAACAGCAGGCAAATCCCCGCCAGCAGGATACAGATATATACGATGTTCTTCCAGTTCTTTTTCGGTATATGCATAAAATGTCCCCCCCGTCCGCGCATGGCCCCTATGAAAAATAAGATGGACGCGATGCGTTTATGTGCCAATATTATACCACCTGGACGGCAGTTTTTGAAGACATATTTTTTGGCAGTCTTTACGGATCCGGAATAATATGGTATACTGGTGAAAAGGAATGATAACCGCTTGTTATAAATACGGACGACAATATGGAAAAGGGAGTGATGATATGGCGACGTTAAAGGATGTGGCGAGGGAATCGGGGCTTACGGTAGGCACGGTATCCCGGGTGCTGAACAACAGGGGGTACATCAGCGACAAGGCCCGGGAGAAGGTGGAGCAGGCCATGAAGAGGCTGAACTACCAGCCCAATGAAGTGGCCCGTTCCCTGTCTAAGAGCAGCAGCAACACCATAGGGCTCATCGTGCCGCATATCCGCCATCCCTATTTTATAGAAATGATCAGCCATCTGGAGTACCAGGCCTATCAGAAGGGGTACAGGATACTGCTGTGCAATTCCCGGAACATGCAGGAGAAGGAAAGGGAATACATTGACATCTGCACCGGCAACAAGGTGGCGGGGATCATCCTGTGCAGCGGCACCGTGCCGGTGGAGGTCTTCGACAAGATCGGGATTACGGTGGTCACCATCGAGCGGTTCCTGGACAACGGCACGGCGGCGGTGGAATGCGACAACAGACAGGGGGGCGTGCTGGCCGCGGAGAAGCTGATTGCCTGCGGCTGCAGGCATCTGCTCCATGTGGGGAACATCGGGGGCGTCTTCATGCCCGCGGACATGCGCACCGAGGGCTTCCGGGAGGTCTGTGAGAGGGAGCATGTGCACTTTGAGGAGATCCTCACGGAGGAGATCCAGTACGACAGCATGATGTACGAGGACATGCTGGAGGAGGCCCTGCGGAAATATCCGGAGACCGACGGGCTGTTCGTGAACAGCGACGTCATCGCCGCCCAGACCCTGCAGGCCTGCGGGAGGCTCCACATTCCGGTGCCGGAGCGGCTGAAGATCATCGGGTTCGACGATGTGTTCCTGTCCACCCTTACCACGCCCCAGCTCACCACCATCCACCAGCCCGCCAAGGAGATGGCGGAGATTGCGGTCAACCTCCTTCACGATTCCGTCTCCGGGAAGGTGGTCCCCAAGCGGACGGTGCTTCCGGTGCGCCTGGTGGAGAGGGGGACTACGTAAGGAAAATGGATGATTATGGAGGATTTAGGAAAGGAGTCCTACGTTCTGAGAGAGCGGAGGGCTCTTTTTCTGTGGAAAAGCACATAAAAAACGCCGAAATCTATGTGCGGCGCTGGAGAGAGGGGCTTCCCCGGCCGCTCCGGGGGACGGGAAACAGTCGTTCCGCAGGCGGCCGAAGGGCCGAAATTCCTGGGATTGGGCGAAAGCGGCCCATAAAATCGGAAAATAAGTAAGAATATGTTATCACATAGTCAATAAAAATAACAAAGGCTTATCATGTTGTAAAAACTGTTTACAAGCCCAAAATATAGTAAATATATACAAAAAACAAGCCAAAAATAAGAAAATAAGCGCCTGTTTTTGACTATAATCACGAAAAATATGTTAAGCGGTTGACATATAAAAACTGCTGTGCTATGATCATGTCATGCAAAACGGAACAGGGTTTCAACTGATCGGGCAATCAGGCCGGAAACGGCCCAAAATCATAAAAAAGGCGCGGAGGCGCTATATAAGGAGGAAAAGGAACATGAGAAAGAAGCTACTTGCAATGATGCTGGCAACAGCGATGGGGCTCTCCCTGACGGCATGCGGCGGGGAAGGCGGAGACGGCGGCTCTTCGGGAGACGGGGGGGTATCCATCACCATCTTCAACTCCAAGTCAGAGGTGCAGAGCCAGTTCGAGGCTATGGCCGAGGAGTACAGCAAGACAAAGGGCGTCAATGTGGAGATCTACTATTCCAATGACACCGTGGCGGCCCACATGGCCACCAAGTATTCCGCCAACGATCCTTACACCATCTCCATGGTGGATGCCAAGGACGTCTACTCTCTGGCGGAGGAGCATGCGGCAGACCTGAGCAATGAGAAATGGGTGGCCAACACGGATTACGCCATCTCCGTAGGCGGCAAGGTGGTAGGCTTCCCGGTATGCGTGGAGGCCAGAGGCGTCATCTACAACGCGGAGGCCATCGAGGCCGTCACCGGAAAGGAGTTCAAGCCGGAGGAGTACAAGACGCTGGACGCCTTCCAGGGGCTGCTGGATGAGCTTGTGGCAGGGGGCATGGAGACACCCACTGGCATCATGAAGGAGGACTGGTCCCTGGGCGCGCATTTCCTGTGCGAGGTCTATGAGGAGCAGCCGGACGTGGAAGCCTACATAAGCGCCCTTCACGCAGGCACCGCTGACCTGGCGAACAACCCCAAGTGGACTGCCAAGATGGATACCTTCGACGCTCTGAAGAAATACAATTACGCCGCGGGTTCCCCTGTGGCCGCGGAGCGCGAGGTGACGGAGCAGAAGCTGGCCGAGGGCGAGATCGCCTTCATGTTCGGCGGCAACTGGGACTGGTCCGTGATCAACGCCTATGAGTATTCCGAGAAGATGGGCATGATGCCCGTTCCCCAGAACACCGACGACGGCGCCAACGAGAAGCTGGTGGGCGGCGGCTCCAAGTACATGTTCATCGATTCCTCCGAGAACACCTCCGACGAGCAGAGGCAGGCGGCCAAGGACTTCCTGAACTGGATCGTGTTCGAGGCGGACGGAAACGCCTTCCTCACCGAGCAGTGCGCCCTTGTCCCCGCTTTCAGCAATGTCAACGCGGAAGCGCTGGATCCTCTGTCCGCTTCCGTAAAGAAGTACGCGGACGAAGGGAAGCTGATCGACAACTACAATTACTTCCCGGACGACCATCTCTCCAAGTGCGGCGCTTCCTTCCAGAAATATCTGGCGGATCAGATAGACAGGGCTGGCTTCGCGGCTGAGATTGAGGAATACTGGAAGAACACCACGCCTGTGGAGCACTGATTTGGCAGAATTCTGACATCTGGCTCCCGCGGCGCTGCCCCTGCCCCCCCTCTGGGGCGCGGCAGCCGGGCAGCGCCCC
>OFFK01002145.1_pt1 | contig 12534 bp, 12 predicted proteins | sample 1521361 | NCBI WGS metagenome assembly OFFK01 (sample SAMEA3504096, study PRJEB24116) | mouse gut metagenome | biome: mouse gut; feature: mouse-associated habitat; material: faeces | place: Denmark | collected 2011
CCGCCGGAACCGGAACGGCGGCGGACAGAACCGCCCGCCCCAGCAGCAGGGCCAGCCCCGGCAGTCCCAGCCCCACCAGAAGCCCGCCCCCAAGAGGGAGGCCCAGCTCACCTCCGCCCAGGCGGCGGAGGCCAGGAGCGGCCAGGGGCAGGGCCAGAACCACAAACGCCGCTACCGCTCCCACCACCGGCGCAAGCCCGGGGGCGGGCAGCAGTAAGACCCGTCCGGATGGGCGTTTTTCCACAGGATGGCCCCCGGCGGGCTGCCGGGGGCTTTTGCGGAAGTTTTCCAGAAAACGCAACCATTTTGACCCTCCCAGGGTATTCTGAATGAAGGCAGGAGCGTGCGCCGCCGCCGGGGCGCGCGCCCAGGAAAGGAGGCGGGGCCATGGCCCTCACTGAGGAACAGCGCACCCAGATTGTGAACCGCTGGGGCGACATGGTATACAGGCTGGCCCTGGCCCGCACCGCCAGCGTCCCGGACGCCGAGGATGTGTTCCAGGAGGTATTTCTGCGCTATTTCCGCCACGAGGACAAGTTCCACAACGACGAGTACCGCAAGGCATGGCTCATCCGCTGCACCCTGAACCGGTGCAAGAGCCTGCTGTCCTCGCCGTGGCGCAAGCGCATCGTGCCCCTGGAGACCGCCGAGGAGGTGGGGGTGGAGGACGATTACCGCGAGGTATACAGCGCGGTGCTCTCCCTGCCTGCCAAATACCGGGCCGTCATCCACCTGCACTATTTCGAGGGCCTGTCCGTGTCCGAGATGGCCCAGACGCTCCAACTGCCGGAGGGCACCGTCAAGTCCCAGCTCAGCCGGGGACGGGACCTCCTGCGGGATATGCTTGAGGAGGTTGCGCTATGAATCGCTACAAAAAGGCAAACGAGGGCATACACGCCCCCGAGCACGTGAAGGAACGGGCCGCGGGGCCCCAGGGACGGCGGAGGGGCTATCCCCGCTGGGCGGGAGCGGTGGCGGCCATGCTGGCGGTGGTGCTGATGGGGGGGATCGCCCTGTATTCCGGAAACCGCCCCACGGTGGATCGGCCCATCCCCTACTCCGAGGACGGCCCCGGGCAGTGGGGGCGCGGCGTGGACCTGCCCGCCCAGGCCAACGCGCTCAGTGTGGCAAGCTACCCGGAGGTACACCCCTTCCCCCGGCAGGACGAGTATCTCCGCAGCTACAGCGACAGTGAGTATGAGAAGTACAACGCCGCCTATGACGTGTGGCAGGCGGACATGGAGGCCCTGCGCACCGGGATGGACTACACGGGGGTGATGGACGGATTCCTGTCCCGCTCCGCCGCCCAGTTCCTCACGGACGCCGGGACAGAAAACCGGGTTTACTCCCCGCTGAATGTCTATCTGGCCCTGTCCATGGTGGCGGAGACCGCCGGGGACAACTCCCGGGCGCAGATTTTGGACCTGCTCCAGGCGGACTCCATCGAGGTGCTGCGGGAGCGGGCCAACGGCCTGTGGCGGGACAACTACCGGGACGACGGCGTTGTGACCGCCATCCTGGGCAATTCCCTGTGGCTGCGGGACGGCATGACCTACCGCCAGGAGACGCTGGATATTCTGGCCAAGAACTACTTCGCCTCCTCCTTCTCCGGCAAAATGGGCACGGAGGAGTATAACCAGGCCCTACGGGACTGGATCAACGAGCAGACCAACGGCCTGTTGGCGGAGCAGGCCCGGGGGCTGGAGATGGATGCGGACACGGTGCTGGCCCTGGCCTCCACCCTCTACTTCAAGGCCGCCTGGAGCGGCGGGTTCCAGAAGGAAAACACCGAGACGGACACCTTCCACGCCCTGTCCGGCGATGTGGACGGGCCGTTTATGCGCCGGATCATTGAGAGCGGCGTCTATTACTGGGGAGAGCGGTTTGCCGCCGTGGAGCTTCGGTTCCAGGAGGGGGGCAGTATGTGGCTCATCCTGCCCGACGAGGGGGATTCTGTGGATGACCTGCTGAAAAGCGGCGAGGCCATGGACTTCCTGCTGGCGGACAAGGGCCTGACCGGGGATCAGCAGGACTATGCCTGGCCGGATCAGAAGGTGGCCCAGATCAACCTGTCCATGCCCAAGTTCGACGTGTCCTCCGACCTGAGCCTTGTGGAGGGGCTGAAGGAGCTGGGTGTCACCGATGTGTTTGACCCAGCTGTGTCCAACTTCGACCCCCTGGGGGCGTCCACGGACGATCCGCTGTACGTCTCCCAGGCCCAACACGCCGCCCGGGTGAAGGTGGACGAGGAGGGCTGTGAGGCGGCGGCCTTCACCGTGGTGACGATGAATCCCACCTCCGCCGCCCCCCCCAACGATGAGGTGGACTTCACCCTGGACCGGCCCTTCCTGTTTGCCGTCACCGGGGATTCCGGCCTGCCCCTGTTCACCGGGGTGGTGAACCAGCCCAACGGATAAGATGATCGAAGGCCCTCCCCGTAAAAGCGGGGAGGGCCCTTGAACTGCCTTCCCCCTCCAAGGGGGAAGGCGGCATTTGCGAAGCAAATGACGGATGAGGGTGCGGACATGAAAAGGGGCGGGGTGTACGATTGCCCCCTCATCCGTCAGCCTGCGGCTGACAGCTTCCCCCCTGAGGGGGGAAGCCTGGGGTGGTTCTGTGCTTACTCGCCCAGCACCGCCGCGCAGCGGGCGCACAGCTCGGCGTGGTGGCCGTCCGTGCCGATGGACGCGTCGTGGTTCCAGCACCGGGGGCACTTGGGGGCGTCGGACAGCTTGACGGACACGGTGGCATCTGCATCCAGGCCAGCGGGCTCGCCGTCCCGTTTGGTTACCGTCACCTTGGACACGATGAACAAGGCTGCCAGGTCGGCCTCATCAAAGCCGGCCAGCACGTTTCCGGCCTCCCATCCCGCGTAAGCCTTTTCGGGCAGATGGAGCGTGACTTCCGCGTCCTGGTTCTTCTTGACGCCCTGCTCCCGGGCGTCCTCCAGGGCCTTGAGCACCACGTCCCGCACTTCCAGCAGCTTGTTCCAGCGGGCCGCCTCCGCCTCGTCCAGGGCCAGGGCGGGGTCGTAGTCCGGGATGTCGTTGAACAGCACGCATTCGGTGTCATCCCCGGCCCGGTGGGGCATGGCGGTCCAGATCTCCTGGCTGGTGAAGGCCAGGATGGGGGCCAGCATCCGGGTCATGCCGTCCAGAATCAGGTACAGGGCGGACTGGGCGGAGGCGCGGCCCGCCTCGTCGCCGCAGTACAGCCGGTCCTTGATGATGTCCAGGTAGAAGTTGGACATCTCCACCACGCAGAAGTTGTAGATGGCCCGGTATACGGCGTGGAACTCATAGGCGTCATACCCGGCCCGCACGTCCCGCACCAGGTTGTTGAAGGCCGCCGCCGCCCACCTGTCCAGATCCAGCATATCCTTCACGGTCACGGCCCTGTCCGGGTCGAAGCCGTCCAGATTGCCCAGCATATACCGGGCGGTGTTGCGGATCTTCAGATACGCCTGGGAGAGCTGCTTCATCAGCTCCGGGGAGATGCGCATATCCTGGGTGTAGTCCGCGGAGGACGCCCACAGCCGGAGCATATCCGCGCCGTAGTCCTTGATGATCTCCTCGGGGGGCATGGCGTTGCCCAGGGACTTGTGCATGGCCTTGCCCTCGCCGTCCACCGTCCAGCCGTGGGTGATGATCTGCTTGTAGGGCGCGATGCCGTTGCAGGCGATGGAGGTGAGCATGGAGGACTGGAACCAGCCCCGGTATTGGTCGCCGCCCTCCAGGTAGATGTCGGCGGGGTACTGGAGGTTTTCCCGCTGGGCCGCCACCGCCGCCCAGGTGGAGCCGGAGTCGAACCACACGTCCATAATGTCGTTTTCCTTGGAGAAGCGGCTCTTGCCGCACTTGGGGCAGGTAAACCCGGCGGGGACAAGATCGCCCGCCTTGCGGTCAAACCACACGTTGGAGCCGTGCTGGCGGAACAGCTCCGCCACGTGGGAAATGGTCTCGGGGGTGACGATGGACTCCCCGCAGCCGTCACAGTAGAACACCGGGATGGGCACGCCCCACACCCGCTGGCGGGAGATGCACCAGTCGCTGCGCTCGGTGATCATGGACACCATGCGGTCCTTGCCCCAGGCGGGGTGCCACTGAATGCCGTCGCAGGCTTTGACGGCCTGATCCTTGATGGCGTCCACCGAGCAGAACCACTGCTCGGTGGCCCGGTAGATGATGGGGTGCTTGCACCGCCAGCAGTGGGGGTAGGAGTGGGTGATGCTCGCCTTGGCCAGCAGGAAGCCCTCCGCCTCCAGGTCGGCCACCACCATGTCGTTCCCCTTGGCGTAGAACTGGCCGTTGTAGCGGGCGTCGGTCATCACGCCCTTGGCGTTCACAGGGACGGGCACGCCGATGTGGGTCAGCCCCGCGTTGTCGTACCGCTGGCAGACTTCGAAGTCCTCGCCGCCGAAGCCGGGGGCAGTGTGGACGCAGCCGGTGCCCGCGTCCAGGGTGACGTGATCGCCGTTGAGGATCACGCTGTCCTGGTCCAGCAGGGGGTGCTTGGCCACCATCAGCTCGAAGTCGGACCCCTTGAGGGTGGCGAGAACCTTGCAGGCGTCAAAGTCCAGCCCCGCCTGCTTGCACACGCCCTCGGCCAGCTCCTTGGCCAGCACGTAGACCTCCCCGTTGGGGGCCTGGAGCAGCACGTAGTCGAAGGCGGCGTTCAGGGAGATGGCGGTGTTGCCGGGGATGGTCCAGGGGGTGGTGGTCCAGATCACGAAGAACAGCTTGCTGAGGTCGCAGTATTGGGCCAGCTTGCCCTTGTCGTCCTTCACGGGGAACTTGACGAAGATGGTGGTGCAGGGGTCGTCCTGGTAGTCGATCTCCGCCTCCGCCAGGGCGGTCTGGTCGTGGGGGCACCAGTAGACGGACTTCATGCCCTTATAGATGAGGCCCTTTTCCGCCATCTTGCCGAAGACCTCGATCTGCTTGGCCTCAAACTCGGGCAGCAGGGTGATATAGGGGTTCTCCCACTCGCCCAGCACGCCCAGACGCTGGAACTGCCCGGTCATTTTGCCGATATACTGGGTGGCGAACTCCTTGCACTTGTCCCGGAACTCGGGGACAGTCATGTCCTCCCGCTTGACCTTCTTGTCCTTGAGCACCGCCGTCTCGATGGGCAGGCCGTGGGTGTCCCAGCCGGGGACGTAGGGGGCGCAGAAGCCCGTCATGTTCTTGTACTTGACGATGATGTCCTTGAGGATCTTGTTCATGGCGGTGCCGATGTGGATATTGCCGTTGGCGTAGGGGGGGCCGTCGTGGAGGACGAACCGGGGCTTGCCCGCGTTCTTGTCCATCAGCTTGCGGTAGGTGATCTTGGCCCACTCGGGGTTGAGCAGCTCCGGCTCCCGCTTGGGCAGGCCCGCGCGCATGGGGAAGCTGGTGCGGGGCAGGTGGACGGTCTGGTTGTAGTCCATATTGTGGTTCCTCCTAAATAGAATATAAAGAATACGACTTGCGACTGTGGGTCTGCGGCTATGTGTAGGGGCGCACATCGTGCGCCCGTCTACCGGGTGTGCTCGTGATATGCTTTCCTTAGATAGCTCTATCGTGCCGCGCGCCCAGCGTCTGGCATAATTGTTTCAGCTGATGCAGGAAAGGCTTCAGTACCGTTTGGTCAATCCGGAACTCAAAGGTGAGGGTGTGCGCTCCCCCATCCCGGCCCCGCAAGAGGCCGGCGACCTCAATCTGCCCCGTTTTATAGAGGATGAATTTCAGCCAGTTACCCCAATCAATATCTCGAAATTCCACCTCATGGAGCTGGAACTGGCACATTTTCTCCAAATCCTCTGTAAATTGAAGGATGTCCTTCCAGTCGCACTCCCAGCCGCCCAGTCCGGCAAATTCCCCGGACACTACCTTCACATAGCATTCCGTGTTATAGCTGCCAAGACGCGCTTCCTCCGGGCTGTGGCGGATGTCCCGGAAGGCCAGCAGGTTCTCGCCATAGCGCAGTTCAACGGGATCAAAACGCAATAGTTCGCCATAATCATCCCGCATATCCGCCATCCTTTCCATAAAAAACGCCCCTGTCCCCCAAAGGAGACAAAGGCGCGAACCTCTGCGGTACCACTCCAATTCCGCATAACAACGATGCGGCACTCGTGCGCGCTGTAACGGGCACACCCGGCGGAGCCTACTTGCTTTCGCGTTGGGTCCGCGGCTCACAGGGGATATTCGCCGGGTCCGCCCCGCCGCCCTTCCACCAAATGGGCGGCTCTCTGAGAGGTTTCTTCCGGCTACTCGTCCTGGTCAAAGCCTATGAAAATATGCAGTTTCATTTCGCGCCCGCCCCCAAGGAGCGGAGGCGGGGGAGGAATGTGATATGCTTTTTCCGCGTCCGCCCCAGAGAGCGGACGCTACTTATAGTATCGTCAAAACCGGAATTTGTCAACCGTTTTCCGAAGAAAAACTCCACAAAAATCCGGGGGGACGGCCCGTTACAGGTAAGGGCAGTCCTTGGGCAGCACGTTGCAGAAGGCCAGGGACAGGAAGGACACGTCCGCGCTGTCGCTGCGGGAGGTGATGGCCACCGGGATCTTCGCCCCCACAATGACGCCGCAGGTGCGGGCGTGGGCGTGCATCTGCCAGCCCTTCACGATCAGATTGCCCGCCAGCAGGGAGGGGGCCACAATGCCGTCGAACTCGCCGCACAGGGGGTTGTCGTAGCCCTTCAGCCGGGCGGCCTCCTTGGACAGGATCAGGTCGTAGGCGATGGGGCCCACCAGATTGCAGGCGGCGATGGCGTGCCGCTGGTGCTCCTTCACCAGATCCCGGGCCTCGATGGTGTCGTTCATGTGGAAGCTGGGCTGCTCCACCAGGGCCAGCAGGGCGATGTTGGGGGTCTCGTCCTCCACGTAGCGCAGGGTGTCCACCATGTTGCGGAGGATGTCCTTCTTCTGGGCCAGGGTGGGCCGGACGGTGACGGTCACGTCCCCGATGGCGATGAGCTTGGGGTATTCGGGCATACTCACCAGGTCGATGTGGGTGATGAGCCGCTTGGTGCGCAGGCCGTTCCTCTTGTCCAGCAGGGGCAGGAGGAACTCCCGGGTCTGGGTGCTGCCCCGCATGAGCACGTCGCCCCGGCCCTGGTTGATGAGGTCGATGGCCTTCTGGGTCAGGCTGTCCCCGGGCTGGGCGGGCACCAGCTCAAAGTCCCGCTTGTCCAGGCCCAGCCGCTCCAGCAGGGGGCGGATTTTGGCCTCCTCCCCCACCAGGACGGGGTGGGCGAAGCCCTCCTCCGCGGCGTGGAACGCGCCCAGGAGGATGTTTTCCGCGTCCGCCCCGGCGATGACCACCCGGCTGCGCCGGCCCGCGGCTCTTGCCTTGTCTACGATCTGCTCAAAGTTCTGCACGGCCATGACGATCACTCCTCACTCTCTCAGTCGGGCGGATGCCCAAATTCTTCTGAGAATATCATACCACAGTTTTCCGCCGCGCACAAGGAGAAATCACGGCTTTGCCGCCAAAAAAGCGTGCCATCCGCCCCGCTCCCGGTGCCCGGTCACGGCGAAGCCGTTCCCTTCCAGGGCGGCGCGGACCTCGTCCTGCCGTCCCTCAATGATGCCGGAGGTGAGGAACACGCCGTCCGGGGCCAGAAAGTCCCCGGCCCTGGCGGACAGGGGGATGATCACGTCCGCCACGATGTTGGCCAGCACCACCCGGTTTTGGCCGGGGTTCAGCCTGCCGGCCAGCCTTTTGTCCGTGAGCACGTCCCCGGCGTACACCGACAGGCGGTCCGGGCCAATACCGTTGAGAGCGGCGTTCTCAAAGGCCACGTCCGCCGCCTTGGGGTCAATGTCCACCCCCGCCGCCCGGGACGCCCCCAGGGCCAGGGCGGCGATGGCCAGAATCCCCGAGCCGCAGCCCAGGTCCAGCACCCGGTCCCCGGGGCGAAGCGTCCCCTCCAGCAGCTCCAGGCAGAGCTGGGTGGTGGGGTGGCTCCCGGTGCCGAAGGTGAGGCCGGGGTTGAGGTAGAGCGGCGTCCGGCCCTCCGGCACGGGGCGGCCCCGCATCCAGTCGGGGACGATGTAGATCCGCTTCCCCACCGGGATGGGCTGGTAGTATTTCTGCCAGGAGGTGGCCCAGTCCTCCTCCCGGAGGGAGACGGTCTGAGGCTCGTACTCCTCCAGCCCGGCCAGGTACTGCCGGAGCTGCCCCTGGCCCTCCGGACTGTCCGGGACGTAGAATTTCACCCGGCTGGCCCCTTTCATCCGCTGGGCCAGCCCCTCGTCCACGTAGTCCCAGTACTGGCGGTTCTGCTCCAGAAAGCGGAGGAAATCGCCCTCATCCTCCACCACCAGCCCGGTCATGCCGTTGTATGTGAGGACGGCGCATACGCCGTCCAATTTGTCCGCCGGGACGGGGAGGGTTACTTCCAACCATCTGTCGTTCATAGGCACTCCTTTTCGTTGGTTCGCCGTAGGGGAGGGGCTTGTCCCCTCCCGCCTTGAAGGGACAGGAACCCTTTTCCCGGGAGGGGCAAGCCCCTCCCCTACTTCACCTTGATCTGCTTCACGCTGTCCAGGCGGATCAGCTTTTCGCACTCCTTCTTTTTGCCCTCGCCGGCCAGGACAAGGGCCCAGTCCTCGTCGGCGTCCAGGATTCTGCACTGCTTCCCCGTGATGTCTCCGTCGCTGGTCTCCAGGGTGAGCTCCACGGTTTTGCCCACCTGCTTGCGCACCTGGTCCCCCAGGCCCGCCGTCCCGCCGGGGCGGATGCCGTTGTCCCGGAGAATCCGCTCCAGCCGCCGCACCTTGTCATACAGGAAAATGATCCCGATAAAGGCAAACATCCCAAAGTATTCCATGATCCGCCCCTCCTCAGCTCAGCTCCAGGGGGGAGCGGCGGGCCGCCTCCCCGTCCTTGAGGAAGGTGATGGTGCTGATGGCGGACAGGGGGATGAGGCGCACCTCGTTTTTCTCCGGCTTTTTCTGGTTCACCACCACCTCCAGGTTGGCCCAGGCCCCATCGAAGTCCTGGATGACGCACCAGTCATGGACGACGGGCATTCCGTCACCCTCATAGAAGGTCAGCTTCACCCGCTTCCCCTGGGCCTGCTTCAGCAGGCGGGTCACCGGGGCCTTCACCGGGTTCCCCTTCTCGTCCACCCCGTCCTGGAGGAGGTAGTCGCAGCTCACCTCCAGGATCTGGGCCATGCGGACCAGCTTATCCGTCTCCGGCCAGGCGGCCCCCGACTCCCAGCGGCTCACCGCCTGCCGGGTGACTTCCAATTTTTCCGCCAGCTGCTCCTGGGTCAGGTTCTTGGCCCGCCGGGCGTCCGCCAGCTTGTTTCCTAAACTCATTTTGCCTCACCTCATAGACCGGGGCGCATTCCCCGTTGATGCCCCCAGCATAGCAGATCCAGGCCGTTTGAACAGCGTTTTCCCGTTTCCAAATGTAACGTTTGGGTTGCGCGGCCCTGTTTTTTCACAGATCCAGCATGATCCGCTCAATACCCGCCACCGCGTCCTCCACCATGGCCTCCACGTCCAGGGCCTGCTCCGCCTCGTCCAGCTCCTCGGGCTTGGGCTTGGTGCGGGGGTGCTTGGGCGTGAACACGGTGCAGCAGTCCTCGTAGGGGAGGATGGAGGTCTCGAAGGTGCCGATTTTCCGGGACACCCGGACGATCTCCTCCTTGTCCATCCCCACCAGGGGGCGCAGGACGGGGAGGGTGCATACCGCATCGGTGCATACCATGGCGTCCAGGGTCTGGCTGGCCACCTGGCCCACCGACTCCCCCGTCACCAGGGCGTGGATGCCGTTTTTCTCGGCCACCCGGCAGGCGATGCGCATCATGAACCGCCGCATGAGGATGGTGAACAGCTCCTCGGGGCAGGAGCGGCGCAGCTCCTCCTGGATCTTGGTGAAGGGCACCACGTGGACGCACTGCTTGCCCGTGTAGGGCACCAGCAGGCGGGCCAGCTCCAGCACCTTCTCCTTGGCCTCCGGGGAGGTGTAGGGGTAGGAGTAGTAGTGGATCATGTCCACGATCACCCCCCGCTTGGCGATCATCCAGGAGGCCACCGGGGAGTCGATGCCGCCGGACAGCAGGGACAGGGCCCTGCCCCCCATGCCCACGGGCAGGCCCCCCGCCCCCGGCTCCGGGTCGGCGTGGACGTAGGCGTCGAAGTCCCGGACCTCTACGTGTACGGTCAGCTCCGGGCGGTGCATATCCGCCGCCAGGTGGGGGAAGCGGTCGTGAAGCTCGCCCCCCACGTACTGGGACAGCTGGATGGAGGTCATGGGGAAGGACTTGTCCGCCCGCTTGCTCTCCACCTTGAAGGAGCGGGCGGCGGACAGCTTGTCCCCCAGGTAGGCGGCGGCGCACTGGACGATGGCGTCCTTGTCCTTGGGGCAGGCCCTGGCCCGGCACAGGCCCACCGCCCCGAACAGCTTGGTCATGGCCTCCCAGGCCCCTTCGAAGTCTGCCCCCTCGTCCAGCGGTTCCACGTAGGTGGTGGACTGGCGGGTGTATACCTTGAACTGGCCGTATTTCTTCAGCCGCCGCTTGGCGTTGCCCATGAGCTTTTCCTCAAAGCCCCGGCGGTTCAGGCCCTTCAATACCATTTCGCCCTGCTTGAGCAGGATAATCTCTCCCATGTCAATTCCCTTGCTTTCTTCAATGTGTCAAATATGCTGTCTTTTCGTGGGCTGTAGGGGAGGGGCTTGCCCCTCCCGTGGGAAAGGGCCTCTGACCCTTCAAGGAGGGAGGGGCAAGCCCCTCCCCTACATGGTCGGCGATGGACGTGTGCCACCGGCACACATCGCCCTGCCACTACCGGCGGGCCCGGGCCAGCGTCAGGCCCACCACGGCCTCCGCCCCGGCGGACCGCAGGCAGGCGGCGCACTCGCCTAAAGTGGAGCCGGTGGTCACCACGTCGTCCACCAGAACCACCCGCTTTCCGGCCAGATCCAGCCCTGGCAGGGCCCGGTAGGCCCCGGCGATGTTGGCGCGGCGGTCCTCCTCCGATTGCAGGCGGGACTGCTCCCCGGCGGCCCGGATCTTCTCCAGGGTTGGGGCCACGGGCAGGGCGGCAGCTTCCCCCACCCGGCGGGCCAGCAGCTCCGCCTGATCGTAGCCCCTCTGCTTTCTCCGTTTCGGGTGGAGGGGTGCCCAGGTGACCAGATCCACCCCGCCGTCCCAGCGGTCGGACAGGCACTGGGCCATCAGCTCCCCGAACAGGGCGGCGTGGGCCGCGCCGCCGTTGAACTTGTAGCGGTGGACGCCCTCCCGCACCCCATCCCGATACCACAGCGGGGACAGGCAGGCGTCGCAGCCCTCCACCGTTTTGCCGTCCTCTGGCTGGGTCCAGGGCAGGTCCTCCCGGCAGGGGGCGCACCAGCCCTCCTCGCCCCGCTCCAGCACCCGGCCGCAGAAGGGGCATTTGGGCGGGTAGAGCAGGTCCAGCAGAACATGGAGCAGACCCATCACGTCTGGTCCAGCAGGTCGATGGGGCCGTGCACTTTCTCGAACTCTCTGACGCACTGGTTGACCAGGTATAAGATCTGCCCGCTCATGGAGCGGCCCTCATAGGCGGCCACCGACTGGAATTTGTCGTGGAGCCGCCGGTCCATCCGAATGCTGAGGTATGCTTTGTCATTCATAGGTCTACCTCCTCTGTGGTAGACCTACCATATCCTATCTAACTGATACTTAGTCTATTTCTAGTTATTCTTATGGCACAAAATTTTCCTTGTCATCATGCTCATCGATGGTGTTTATGGGTCCGTGCTCTTTTTCGAACTGGCGGACACATTCACGCATGAGGTGGACCATCTGCCAGGTGAGGGACCGTCCCTCGTATTCCGCGATATAGGTCATTTTCCGTTTGAGTTCGTTGTCGATGCGGAATCCAATGTGCTTTTCTCGCTTCATCGTTATCCCATCCTTTCAGTTTGCCATGATGGCTCCATGATAGGGGATAAAACTGATCGTCAGTGTGGTTTGAACTTGCTATAAGTTCATATTACTTTCCATCCATTCCCCACATTTCGCCAAAAAAGGCTGTACTTTTCTGGGATGGTATGATATACTATCTGCCACGGTTCCTCCCCACGGGTCGAGTCGAACCGCCCCTCCCGGCTTTCTGCGCCGTGCGCGGCGCTTTTGATTTGTCCATTATTTTTTACAGAAAAGGAGCAATTATGGCAGAAAAATTGAAGATCATCTCTCTTGGCGGCCTCAACGAGATCGGCAAGAACCTCACCGTCTACGAGTACGGAAACGACATCATCCTGGTGGACGTGGGCATGGGCTTTCCCGACGACGACATGTACGGCATCGACGTGGTCATCCCCGATTTCACCTACCTGATCCAGAACCGGGACCGCATCCGGGCCATTTTCATCACCCACGGCCATGAGGACCATATCGGGGCCATCCCCTACCTCATGCGGGACGTGAACGCCCCCATCTACGCCACCCGGATGTCGGCGGGCCTCATCAAGCTGAAGCTGGACGAGCACCGGCTCACCGACAAGGTGAAGCTCATCACCTGCGAGGCGGGCGAGACCGTGAAGG
>OFFK01002153.1_pt1 | contig 12495 bp, 22 predicted proteins | sample 1521361 | NCBI WGS metagenome assembly OFFK01 (sample SAMEA3504096, study PRJEB24116) | mouse gut metagenome | biome: mouse gut; feature: mouse-associated habitat; material: faeces | place: Denmark | collected 2011
CAAATGAAGAATCCCCCTGTCCGGCTTCTGCCGTTCTTTATCCTCACCGAGAACAACGACCTTGCCACGGAATATGAATACCGGCATGAGGGCGTGAACGACTATATCATCTCCCCGGTAAATATCCCGGAGCTGATACGGAGAATTATGTATTTTGTTGAAGATTCAAAATAATGGTAAAAATCTTGAAATAAAGTTGATTTGAAGGAGGTGGTGACATGGGAAATTAGCCGTATTGGATATATCTGAATCCGGCAGACAAATTGGAGAAAAATTGTTTGCTTTGCTTGATACAGAGCAGCAGAAAGATTTATTGCAGTATATTCTTAATAGAGAAAATCTGAGTGATTTTCCCGATATTTTCCTATGTACTGTTTCTAAATGTCACGGTTTCCAGAATGGTTCAGTTCAACCATTATTGGAAATCCGGGAAGGTGATCTGTATTTTTGCCTGGAAGAAAGAACGGTGTGTGTCGGCAGTCAGGAGATAGAATTAACAGCTAAAGAATTCGATGCACTCCACTTACTGATTGTCAACAAGAAACGGGTATTGACCTTTGAGACCATAGCTTACCATGTTTGGGGCGAAGAATATATTGACGTTACACCGAAAACAATCCATAATCTGTTGAGCCGCCTTCGCCAGAAACTTCAAATTGCACCTGAAGCACCTGAATATGTTATCAGTGTGCGAGGCGTCGGTTATAAATTCTATGCTAGAAGCATCGAATCCCGGAATTTCAAGGCTTAAACGGTCGAGGTGTAGGAGTAGTCAAGAAGTAAACGACTCTCCTACACCTTTTTCCGCTCTTATTTACTGTTTGCCGGCCTTGCCGATAGCCTCCATGAGCTTATCATAACCGAACATGGCTGCATACGAAACCATAAAGCCAAGCACGATTGCTGCGGCGATCATATACCATACCACCGCGATGCTCTTGATCTGGCAGTAGGCGAAGAACACCACCAGCGTGAGCGCCATCGAAACGGCGACGGCCAGGATGTTCGTCGGCAGGCGGTCCCAGGTGACCTTCTTGAGGACCTGGACGATGATATTGGTCAGAACCACCAGCACGCCGATAATGCTGATGACCACGGACCAGTTCAGGATACTTTCCATTACAAACTCCTCCTTGTGTTATCCCACCCCATCGGGAGGGTCCTATCCGGAATTTCTCCCGGCGATAACTTTGCTTATCTTAATTGCTGCCAGCACCAAAGCCTCTAAACCGCTTGCATCGAGAACTCGCTCAATTAGCACATCCGGTACGGAGTCCTTCACCCAGAATGTCGCAATCATAGTCACGATGAATGCCAGCAGAAATAACCCTAAAACGAGTAAAACCCGATCCGAAGTTTTCTCCTTCTTCGGAGCAGGGGGAGGGGCCGTTTCCTCAACGTACCCCTCCGTACCCTCGTCGAAAATATCAGCAGGCTCAGGAGACGGAGAAGCGACCCGCTTTGCTTTGATTTCCATACTCACTCCTCCTTATTCGAGCTCACAGCCCGACCTTTCCCAGCAAAAAGGTGATGATTGCGGTACACACTACCAAAATCACCTTGTCCACGATGCTGTCCCACCGTTTGGCGGGCTTGCTAGCCAGGGAGTTGACCGTAGACGTGATACCGTCCAGCTTGTCGTCCATCCCGTCCAACTTGGTTTTCAGGGCGGTGCTATCCTGCTCCAGGACCCCGATCCGGTCAAACATCTGTCGGTGAGTCTCGCTGGATCGCTCACGATAGCGGTCAAATTCCTTTTCCATCGCGTCCAGCCGAACGGCTACCGGGCAGGTATCCGGATTGCAGACATCACTCATTTGCGCCACCTCCTCGAAAAGATGTTCACACTTGTTTCCTCCTGTTGAAGGGCTGACCAACCAGAGTCTTATCCCCCTTCCACAGCAGGGCTTTAATGCCATTCCGGCGGCAAATATCAGCGCAGAGTTCAATCAGGGCGGCCATAGCTTTGTCCGTGATAGCATAAGGATGTTTGGTATCGCTGGCAACCTCAATGGTCACGGCCTGATAGTCATTGGACGAACCGGAGATACCGTTGACCTTCATCGTGCCGCCAGTGCACCAGCTCCGGTCCTTTTCCTCCACGCACAGACCAATGTCCCCGTCCTTGCCCACCACATAGTTGCAGGAGGCTTTCTTGCTGGTGGGCTGGAACACCTCACATCCGCGCTTCGCAGTGACCTGCCCAACAAAGCAGTGGATCGTGATGGTGTCGATAGCATGGTTCCGGTTGGGTGTCTTGTTGGGAGAAATCATCGTAACGGTCGCAAGAGGACTGTTCGTAAAGCCCATAGCAGCACTTCCTTTCTGCGCGTACTTGTCGAAATACTTTTGCCCATATCCGGCCCGTTGCTTTTTTCGAGCTTCACTCTGGTCGGCAGGGCGCTCAAACTGGAGCAGAAAAGCATCAGATGCCTCCTGCACCGTAGTAGTAGTTTTCAGCAGAGCCAGCAGGGATTTGTAGCCCGTGGTAAGCTCCTGCATAAGAAAACCGAGCTGCATCTCCAAATCCCCAATGGATTTACCAAGGTTCTTGGAGTAAGCCAGGAGCGACGCCTTGCGGGTGGAATACGTCCACTGGCACAGACCGTAACCGGCCTTATCCCCGGCAAAATTGGTATAGATGCCGTGATCCACCATCTCGGTGTACTCAGCATCCGCCATGCCGAGGCGACCCTCATAGCTGTTCTGGAGATTGTTCGGGCGGAGCCCGCTCTCAGCGTACATGTTGCCCATAACACCGGCTATACCGGCATCGGTCATCCCATGGGCTTTCAGGTAGTCCCAGATCCGTTTCTCAGACATACTCATCACCCTCTCGTGTTAAACTTTTTCCTGTTTGCGGCATTGATGGCTCGATGCTGCGCACGCAATTCAGCCGGGGAAACCTTCTCCGGCTTCTGACTCTTGACATTGCAGACATTGATGAGGGTCAAAAGGCGGTTCAAATGCCACTTCTGACACTCAAACGGGATGTTATAGCAAGTCATCCAGTAGTAAATGATTTCCGCTGTAATCGTTTCCTGCTGGCCGCCGCGTTTCCTTATATTGTGGAAGGTGGTGGCAGTCATGGAATCGTTAATATAGGTATCCACTATGCGGAGAAGATTTGGCTTTATCGCCAGGTACACATTCGGGTCTACATTTTGGGTTATGGTCATGCACCGAACGTAGTCCTGAGACTCCGCCAGTGTTTTCTTCTTTTTAGAAAGATAGGGTTTATGCCATTTTGACTCCCATTTTGAAAGTGAGACCAGAGAATGATCCAGCTGAAGGGTTTGCTCCTTGGTATAGATAAAGCCATTAACACCGTCAAACAACTCTGTTTCCGGCACTGTAATTTTCAGCATCTCCGGTCTCCTTCAGTTGGTCAGGCCGGAGGCAAAGCGGGTGTCTCAGTGGCGTCATCGTCACGCTTAGGCGGCGTGATACCGTTGATGAACTCGCTCGCGGCGTCATGGTTCATGGCAAGCTCCATGAACAGCTTGCTGTAGGCTTCGGTCTGGGCGAACTTGTCCCAAACCTCCTGGTTCTTGATGAACCGGCGGCCGTCGGGAGACTTCTCACCGTAGGACTTCCGAATGACCTCCTTGAAGGTGTCGATGATCTGCCGGCCGTTCTGGGCCGCGACGATGCGGTTAATCATCTCCACAAAGCCGCCCTCGGCGGAGAGCTCCAGCTCGGTCACCTCAGCCTCGGTCAGGTTGAAATAGAACTTTTCCGTGCGCTCCACTCCGTTGTAGTCCTTATAGGTGATTTCCTTCATAATCATTGCGTTTTTCCCCTTTCATTCAACAAAAATTAAAGAAAGCGGAGCCCTCGGTGAAGAGAGCCCCGCTTTGCAGGTTGCGAATGTAGTTGTGTTGGAGCTTAGCCGGCAGCGGCCTCGTCCTTCAGCAACTCGATGACCTCCTCAGGCATGGGCAGACGGGACGCAACGGCCTCGCTACCATCCGCAGCATCCTTGCCGTAGATGATGTCCTCGATGAGAGCCATCTTCTCCTTGGAAGTCTTGGTGGAGTCGATGACCATATGGGCGGTGGGCTGGAAACCCGGGACGTCCACCGGGGTGGTACTCAGCTCCCAACTCATTGCAGAGGGCTCGGGACTGTCGTTCAGAGTCTGGCGGTTCTTCTCGGAGGGAGAAACCTGCCCGCCATAGATCAGGTGGATCTTGTAGCCATAGGCCTGCTTCATGGTGTCGTTGCCAATCAGCGTCCGGTAGGACATACCGAACATCTTGCGGGGCTGCTGGCCGATAGTCACGCCCGGGGCGACCTCGGCATCGCCGTCACACGCAGCGAACTCGGGGGGATAGGAGTAGGCCTCGACGTTGGCCCCGAAGTCCTCAGCGGACATCAGGTTGAGATACTTCATGTTGTCAGCCCAGACAGGGGTGGGCTCGCCGCCGGAGGGGGTCTCATTGACAGCGGACAGACCGTTCCAGGGTACGCCTGCGGCATACTTGCCGTCATCGTTCATGGGAAACAGGACGCCGTGGTCCAGACCGATCTCATACAGACGCTCGCCGATCTGATCCCATTTCATTCTGCCGGGTTTGTTACTCATTGGTTGTTCCTCCTTTATAAGGTTAGAAATATAGGTTATATACGTCGTGGTTGAGATTGTCTGACGTAAAGTGGCTCTCATGGCTGCACATTGGCAGTTGAGCAATTTTATGGGGGAGATCGCTGTCCGGGTCCTCATAGATAAGGGTCAACTGATGGCATAAGTCATAAGATCCTCGTCAAAAATGAGCAGCCGATCTTCAGCCAACTTCTTGAGCTCTCCGAGAGGAACAGACTCAGTTTTTGCGCCTTGAATAACTTTCTCAATCCCGTAAGGGCCATTTTCGGAAGCCCAACGTTCTACGAACTCTTTGGCGTTATACGGGTCATAGCCGAAACAACGCACATCGTAGCCGCACTTGACGATATGCTCGTCCAAATCCTCATACACCTGCATCATGTCGAGAACCGTCCCTTCAAGGACGATAAGGCTGCCCTCTTTCATGAACTGTTCATACTTGATCCGCATGGCAGCGGGAAGTTTATTTAGGGTGCGTGAGGAAATATAGTTTCGGGTTTTTACACCAAAGCGCCCATTTCGCAAAGGGAATAAAAACGCAAAGGAGCAGAAGTCGTCGCCTTGCGAAAGGTCTCCGCCAAGAGCGCATGGCATTTGCCAAAAGCTCCGGTAAGGATGGGGAAGGGTTTCTTCATAGGTAAAGTAGTAGGTGTAGCCCTCCATGGGGAGCCCAAACCGTTTTGCCAAGATATCGTTACGGGCCGCCGGAGCTTTTTCGGCTCTGTCCACGTCCAGTTGATAGGTTTCGTAGGTTACGGTTTTCCCAATGTTGGGGTTAGCTTTCATCCACATCTCAGGGTAAGCCACCTCATCCACCGAATCCAGTTTATACCACCAGATTGAAACGTGGGGGTTGATGTACTCGCCCTTAAGGATGTCCATAAGCTCCATTTTGATTGTATCACCTGCTCCATTTCGGACAGTACCCTCCGAACTCGTAGCGATAATCAACCAGTCATCGTTTTTAGATGCTCCCTGCTCAATAGCGCCAATAGGGTCTTCTCGGATGTCACCGGAAAGCCACTCGTCTACAGTCGCAATTTTACAACGAAGACTTCTTTTGAAGTTGCGTATTGAGCAGGGCAGGCAGCGCATTCACGGTCAAATATCGACTCTGTGGCATCAAATTGGATAAGGCGAGGGGTTTCTTTTGGCTTTTCAGAGATGGTCTGCTCCTCAAACTTCTCCGTCCGAAAACCGCTATAGTAGCTCCGGACACGAGAGCCGTCCTCAAGGCTAAACCGCTCGCTATAGTCGCGGAAATAGTTCTTCAGTTCCTCCTTGAACGCCCGTTGACTGAGCGGATAAGCAACCTTCGCCTCTTCGTTGTAGGTCTTATACATTTCCCAAGCCGCTTTCAGCGAAGTGCCGTCCTCACGCTTGAACACATGGTAGGAGTCGACGATGAAGTTGTAGAAATCATTGGAGGCTCCGAGCATAGCGATGGGAATGTAGTTGTCGTAGTAGCCTTGGTCTGCCAAATATACGTCACGACAACGAGACGCAATAGCGCCCAGCTCAAACTCGATTTGCTGCATGATGGTCTTATACTCTTTCGGATCGAGCTTGTCCCCGGTGGGGGAGACGTCTATTAAGCGTCGAATGAGACCCGACTTGGCATCCGTAATCCGAACAGGCTTATTTGTGCCCATGAAGAGAAATGCCTTAAAACGGTTCGCATAGGTCGATTTGAACTTTTCGTTCACCGTCATCAGCTCATGGGAAACCAAGCTGTTGAGCCGGGTGTTGTCCTCGATGCGGGAGAGGTCGCCATCGTGCTGGATCGCCACAAGAGGATTGCTTTTGAATCCCACATGTGCATGACTCGAACATCGTTGCCAAAGCGCTGGCGGTTCTCCTCGGCATATCGGTCCAATTCGCGGTCGATCAAGTCAACCGCATCTTGTTCATCAGTCGACCATAATCCCCGTTCCTCAATCCAAATAGCATAGAAGTCTCCGCCTCTTATCATGAGGTCGCTGCTTTTTCTGATGATAAACTTGGGATAGATCTCGATGATGCCGCGCTTACCGCTGCGCGTTGAAATCATCAAGAAGTCCAACATCGGATACTTACTCCTCCCCGGCGCGCTCCAACTTCTTCACCCGGACGGTGAGCTGATAGATTTCCTCTTCCCGCTTCCGGCGCTCGATCTCGGACCAGATGGCGCACCCGATGCTCACGACAGCCAGCACCTTGAACACCGTATTGCTCCGGGCCTGCTTCTTAAGCTGGGTGAGGAGTTCTTTGGACGGGCCAACCGTCACAAAGACCTGATGCTTGATTTTGTTCATGTCATGCTCCCTTCTCTGACAAGTTCGTTCAGGTAGAAATTAAGCTGATACCAGATTTCCATTCTCCGCATATCCATGCGAGTGTTGCGGACAGTGAAGAGACCACCCTCGCCATCACGCTGATAGTCGTGGTTCAGGAACCGTTCGAGGACTTCGTCCACATATTCCCGGTCAAACCTGACATCGTCCATGGAGCCGAAGCCCAGACTGACGAGCATACTCCAGAACCATTGTCCGGTTCGGTTGCCAATGTCAGGGTCGTCCATGATATGCTCTTCGCAGCGGATGGCAAGGGCGGTCATCATTTCGAGAACACTGCACGCCCGGTCGTCCAAATAGGCGGCGACCAGTGGGTCACTGTAGCGATGCTCGCGACCGAACCGATATCTAAGGTTGATGCCGTCTTCGGCCCGGTTGCCGTCCATCGGAATCGTGTAGATAAATTCCGTATCGTGCAGCCTGGTGAACAGCTTACGATAAGACTTGTTAGAATATCGGTCGTCGACCACGAGCTGGTACATCCAATCGAAGTATTGGTCGATAAGCTCGTTTCTGGTCAAGGGTTAAACCTCCTTTAACGATTCGGAGGAAGCGTCTTCAGGAACTCATCGAAGGTACGCAGATCCTGAAGAATCTCATAGTCGCAGCGCTTGGCATCATTCCGCACGAAGACAGCGTCCTCCTCGTACTCGCCAAAATGGTTCAGCCCGTCACCGATGATTTCCTCCACATCGTCGATGACGGTCCCGTACTCATCCGACAGAACGCCGTCGGCGAAGTATGTCAGGCTTACAGGGGTGTATCCATCAAGCTCTCCGAACTCGTCCGGAGAGATGGTATAAGGGGCCTCACCCGGGGACATTTGCGGCGTTTCTTTCTCCGTTGCCTTGCCGGCAACTGTGGTGGAATACTCCGTGTAGCCCTCGCCCTGGACACGCTTGGCGTATTCCGAAATGCTGGGCTTGTCCTGAACCTTGCCGGGATTCAACACGGTGGGGGCCTGCGGCTCCGTGACAGGCTGCTCACGCTTGGAGTAAGCCTCTTTCACAGAGGCGATCTCCTGCTCGGCGATAAACGTGTATTTCTCCTTGGAATAGTACCAGGCAGCGATCCCGCCGAGAGCGATCCCGGTCAGAAAGCCCAGCGTAGCGCTTGTCTTGCAATTCATGTGTAGTCCTCCTCGTCTTTAATACTCATGACCGTGATGGCCAAACCGCCGAAGAGCATGGCGGCGCTCAGCAGAAGACCGCCCGTGATGTGGCGCTTCCGCTTTGTATCCAGAACATAGTCCATCATGGATACCAGATTCGCAAAGCCCTCCATATCCATCACCTCCCGGTGGACAGGAGGGCCATTCCGCTGACCAGGCAGAGGCCCGACATCGCCGCAAGGGCATAGGAGAGCAGGGGGCGCAACAACTTTTTCATGGTGGTTCCTCCTTTTAATCATAACTTGAAAAGTAGTGGTTGCCGAGTTGGAACATTGGGACACCGTAATCGCTGAAACGTTCAGCGCGGAAGAATATCACATCGTAATTTGTTCTGTTCTCCAGTTCCTCTCGTACAAGCTGAACCAGCTCATCTTTAACGTAGCAGCGGTCAATGCGGGGCGGCTGCATTCCGGAATATTGATTGGGCTGCCATATGACATCATAAATGGTGTCTGGGAAGTGCGGGTCGTCAACCCGGTTCAAAACCGAGTCAATGACTAACCACTGCCCTTCTTCAGGTTCTCCCTCGGCCTCTGTCATTGTCATCAGCGCGATAAGTGCCACATCCTCATCCGAAATATCAGTCTCGGGTTCCACCATAGGAGACGGCGTAGCAAGCGGAGCATATTCCACCGCCAAAGGTGTCGCTTCGACGGCCGGCGAGGAAGTTGAAGGAGTGTACTCAGGTGCCACCGCCTCAATGGGCGGAAAGCACGCATTGGAAATTGTGACCAGCGACAGCATGGCCACCAGAAAGAAAAGCAGAAACTTTTTCATAGTACACCTCACATCAGGGACTCATCGTACTGATGGTCGGGAATCATAGTGGTGATGTCACCAACGACGTTGAAGTCCAGAATGATGGAGCGCTCATAGCCGTTCACGAAGTCCGCGACGGCAGGGCGGCACACCTCGAAGAGGCCGAAGTCGATGAAGTTATCGCCAACGGGGTTCTTCTCGTCATAGATCCAGCCGACGGAAGCACCGGCAGTCGTGCGCTTGAAGCCCAGCAGGTCGTACACCTCGTTGAGAAAGAGATGACCACGAGACTTGAGCATATCGTTGGCCTGGGCCTGAAGGGCCTTCAGGAAGAACATATTCTGCTCAGGGTCCTTTCGCCAGTCACGGTGCCCCTCATCGAAGACCTTGGCGTAGGGGCTGTACTTGCTGGGGTCCCAGCCGGCCTCAGCGACATCGACGACTTTTTTGACCGTCTTTTCCTTGCCTTTGCTGTCTGTGACAGTCTCCTCGATTTCCTGGGCCTTGATGCCGTAGCGGAGCTCCTTCTCCACCTGCTCACCGAAGCGCTCCAGAACCCGACCGCGGTAGTCCTTAAAAGACTTGTCCACAGCCGCATAGGCCGCAGCAATGGCGACATTGCGCTTCTTCATGATGTTGTGGCTGGCCAAAATGCTGGTGGCAGAGGCGACGCCCAGAACCACAGCAGGGCCGTACAGCTTGGCGAACTTGACGCCGGTCTGTATGTAGGTGACCGCCAAATCCTTCTTGCAGTCGTCCGCGTTGTAGGTCTCGCCAGCGGGGGTGACGCCGTCCTGCTCGGACTGGTGGATGATGTCGATGGACTTCTTGGCCTCGTCGATGACCTTACCGGCCTTGGTGGTCGCCTTGCAGGCCAACACCGTACTCACGACAGCGCCGATGATGCCCACGCCCACGAGGATCTCGGGGCTCTTTTTCTGGAGCTGGAAACCAACCCTGTGAAGGGTCTTGCTCGCAGAACTCATGATTTTGTTCGATTTCATTGTCAGATAGTCTCCTTCTTAATAAAAATATTTGGTGATGTCTCGCCTACTCAGCGAGCTCTCTCATGTACTCGTGGTATTCGGCCTCGGTCGGGAACAGCATCCATTCCCCGTTCACAAGGCCTTTGTACCCACACGAGACAGGATACCCGTACATGCTCATACCTCCTTAGGTGATCTGAACCGCTTTCGGAAGCTGCAAGATGTAGCCGTCCCGGATGCGAACGACCCTTGCGCTCCGAATATCAGTCCAGCCGTACTTGTTATCGGTGTATCTCGGACTGGTTTTGCCTGCCAGATCGTACAGGTCGGCGACGCTTGCAATACCAAACTGGTTGATAGCGGCCTCAAGCTGATCCAGCACAAGCTCGGCGTCACCTCGCAACTCGAAGACGATGTCGTCAAAGTCGTACCCTCCGGCTGCTCTGGGACGGGCATAGTCACGGCGGTCGTCACGCCTATCGTCGTAGTAGCGCTGGTACGAAACCTTAGAACCGTTGGCCTTTTTGCCGCCAATGCGGCCGGCCTCGCCGAAGAGCATGATGCTGACCACGTCGGCGATGGCGTTCTTAATGCCAGGGACGATGACGTCCATTAAAATATAACTCTTGACGCTGGTCACATCGTCAGGCAGGAATGTGTTGGCGAGCTTTTTGGCTTCGCTCTTCTTGCGAGTTTTCACCTCGCCGGTAACCACCTTCCACATTTTTTTCTCGGGGTTCTCTCGCGCACTGTGCGAGTTGTTGGGATACTCGGGCATTGTGTAACCTCCCTTAAAATTTTGAACAAAGGAAAAAAGGGGAAGCACTGCCTGCTGACAAGAGCATACGCACTGGCGAGGGACGCTTGCTGACGTTTGTTCAGGACATTCGCACCGAAGATGCAGGCGATGGTGGCAGTGCCAGTGATAGTGGCCGGAATATAGCACTTCCAGCAGGACTTGACTGCCTCCATTTTGGTCGCGGCGTGCGGGTCGCCATCGTGGTTTTTGCGGCTGTCCGCTTTCACCAGTTCGAGGGCCTTTGGGGTTGCCTTGACGGCCAGGACGGCGGTTGCTACAACACCGACGGCTCCTATGCACGTCAAGACGGTCGGCGATGCTTTCTTCAAAGCATTTCCGACACGTTGACACAGTTTGGGTTTCATGTGCGCTCTCTTTTCAAGGTAAAAATACAAGAGCCGTCGTTCTGGCTCCAAAAAGTTAGAGAAGCAGTATCGGACTCGAACCGATGACCTCCTCTGGCATGAGGCGCTCTACCACTGAGCTAACTGTCTCTCCATAATACGGATTGCTAAATTTGCGAAAAAAAGAGAAAGAGCCGTTGTCCACGGCCCCCTCTCCTCAGAGTCCAATACACTTTGTCAATTCGCTGAGTTGTTCTTTGGTGAGTTCCAAATCTACGTCCAAGTGAACGTGCGTCTTATCATCAATGATGGTAGTGCGAAATCCGTTCAGCTGGATGTCCATATCCAGGCCCGTCTTATCACGCACAGCCTTCCTGATAAATCTTGAAGCAAGTCCTCTCATGAATTTCGATTCAATCTTCATCTCGTCCATACTCCTTAAACCTCCTTATGTAGGTATTGGTGTCCATAAAAGAAAATGAAAAATCGGCGCAAATAAAGAGAAAAGGGCCCTGTTACAGGCCCAATTCCTCAAACCAATCTTTAACTTCGGAGTCTTCGATGTCGCCGTTCTTGTCAGGTACAAGTACTCTTCATCATTCAATTCCCCGGCATCGTGCAGGGCGCAGGCTTTCATAAATCCCAGAGCGCGGTATTGGAGCAGTGCGCCCGGACTGCCCATGACGGTATCCAGGTCGGGCTTGAACTCGTCCACCGCCATACTGTCCCGGAATACGAAATGGATTTGCCCATCCACCTCGGTTGGATACAGTCCATAGATTTCTTCCAGCTTGTATAACGCCTGCAGCGCCCCCTCCAGGTCTGTGACTTTTTCACCGGCGATGGCGGCGTAGTTGACCCGAAGTTTTTCGGCGATTGCAGCCACGCTGGATGTGACTGGGCGGGAAGTGGCCGACACGCAGTTGAACCTCCGCTTTGACAAGCAGAGGAAGGTCTGGGACTTCGTTTCCTTTGGAGGCGATATGCAGGAAAAAGAACCGCACCCCGTCCTGACCGCTGTTCAGAACTTTATCCGTGAACAGCATGAGTGGCTGGGGTATGCGGCGGAATTACTGGAAGAACTGAAAGTCCGACATGAATTGGAGGCGGAACCGCACACACTGACCCGCTTGATGAACGCCCATATTACGGAACTGGCAAACGAGTACGGTATTCTGTACCGCTCCGGCAAGCGAACCGGGAAGGGCCGCCGAGTCTATCTCAAGGATATTCATGAGGACTGTGTAGCTAATGTAGGTAATGACGGTATTACGGAAAGCGTGGCCGGTGGTGAAAATACCTACAATAGCTACATTACCGTCACTGACGGCCCGGAAGGGGCGTGACGGTATGGAGAAGCTGAACATGAACCAGCCCTCGATAGAGTTGGCAGATAAGAAAGTCAGCCGCCTGAACGATTACACTGAAATCAAAATCGGCGGTGTGGTCTACCGGGTCAAAAGCGTATTCTCTGACAAAGGACAGTTGGGTGATCTGC
>OFFK01002155.1_pt1 | contig 12494 bp, 16 predicted proteins | sample 1521361 | NCBI WGS metagenome assembly OFFK01 (sample SAMEA3504096, study PRJEB24116) | mouse gut metagenome | biome: mouse gut; feature: mouse-associated habitat; material: faeces | place: Denmark | collected 2011
ATTTTACTCACCCCGGTAACTGAGTAGGTTCGGGTCCCCAGCTTGGTGGTCAGGGTGATCTTGTCCCCAATGGACAGCGTGTGAATGTTGCCGAAGTAGCAGTTCACGCCTCGGTTGTGCCCAGCCACGCAGACATTACCGTCCCAGATGGATGTGTCGGTGAAGTGGCCCGCACCCTTGGCGAGGACGGCGCTGGTGGTATCCTCGTAGACCTTGACGTTCACACCCAGGCTGGGGATTTTCAAGGTGGCCAGATGACCACCGCTGTAATAGAGGCCGGAAGTCACATCGGTGAAGCCGGTAGAGGGCTGCATGACCGTGGTATCTTCCGGGACGGCGGTCGAGGGGCCAGTTATGCCGGGGAAAGTGATCGGGCCTGTCCCAACTACTCCGTCGCCCACCATATAGCCAGGAGCCAGGTTGGGGGTGAGAGGATAGCCGGTGTTGGGCGTGTAGGCACTGGCACTCCCAAAGGTGGGCGGAATGAGAGCGGCGTTCTTGCTCACATCCACGTTGGGCATTTCGCCCCGATCAGCGGTCACAACCGGGTCGATGGAAGTTGCCTTGGCGTACTCCGGGCCAGCCGGGGCATCGATGGTGTACTCCAAAGCACTGGCGGGAAGAGCCATCGCCGTCATCAGACAGAGAACGGTCAGAAACATGGGAAGTTTCTTCATATTCTCACCAACCCTTCCGGCGCTTGATGATGAGGAAAGCACCGACGCCGAGCGCAGCAGCACCGGCTACCACGCACACAGGCACCAGCATATTCTTCTCACCCTCGGTTGTGGGGACGCTGGGGTTGGCATCGGGGTCGCCGGGAATGGCGGGATCGGGAGTGTCGGTCGGCTCATCCACCTGGTCAGGCTCCAGAGCTGTGCCCTCAAAGATCGCCACATACCGTACCTTGTTGAGATTGATTCGGCTCACGGTGCCGGTATAGTCAGCAGTGACGGTATAGCCCTTCACATAGCTGTTGGTGGTAGTGCCGCTGTAAGAGGCAACGGCGGTGAAGTGACCGTCCGCCTCAGTCTGCCAGTTGATGGTCTGCAAGGTCAGGGTATTCCCGCCATCCTCGATGGTCTTGGGGATATACTGCGTGTCCTGGTTGGCAAGACCGGGATAGGTGCGGGTGGCGGACAGCTCCTTGGTGGAGCTACCGTAGCCTGCAACGGTGACATTCACCGTGTCCAGCTTCAAGGTGAGAACACCGCTGAGGCCGTCCTCGGTGATAAACTCCCTGGTCTCAGGGAGTAGGGCCAGAACAGAAGCCATGTCCTTGTTCTTGCTGGCCACGGAGACGGTCTCGGTATGCTGGCGGGTCTCGTTTTCGGGAAGCTCCTGCTTCAGCATTTCCACCATCGTGTAGTGGTAGCCGTCCTGATCGAAGTCAGAGCGAGGAATGCCGGCGGGATCGTCCTCCGGGCCGAGGTCGTACATCTTGCGGAGCTCTCTGCCGTCCTCAGAGCGGGTCACAGCGGTGGGGTAACACACCACATCTTTGACCGGGACATCATCGGATTCGGCATCTGCGGCAAAGGCCGCACCGGTCATGCTCATCGCCATCGCAAGGGCGCATACGGCGGTGAGCACACTTTTTACTGTTCTCTTCATGGAAAAATACCTCCGATTTTTATTGTGGGCATGAAAAAACTCCGTAGCATAAGCCACGGAGAAAGATGCCGCCCTGTCTTTTTTCTATCTCTCATTACATTGGAACCACCACCTTTCAAGACGGAAGACCTTTTCTCTCAGCTTGTGGGCAGACTGCCCCCTTGGTGTAACCTTACCGGGCTTGCTGCCTCATGCGGTCCAAGTGCCGCTTGTAATACTCCAAGGCTTTGAGAACATAGTCTTCGGCCTTGTCCTTGCTCAGGTGGGCGGGGATATATGGCCTGAGCCGCTCCGCCTGAAAGGTGAACTTCTCCTTTTGATTGCCCTTCTGCTCACACATAATGGACAGGATCACATCAGCGTTGAGCTTGCCTTTTTCAGAAAAGTCCCGCATCTTTTGGGCCTGGGAGAGAGAGGGGGTGGCATCCTCATAGGAGATGGTTTCCACCAGGTCTATCTGTTCCTGTTCAGTCAAGTAGGACAGCTCCACAGCAGGCCGCAATGCGATCTGAGGAGTGCCGGGTGCCTTCACAGCAGCATTATCCACCATTTCCAGCAGGTCGGGAGTGAGGTATGTCAGCCGAATATAACGCTGGATTTGTGAACTGCTATCTGGAGACTTGTTAGCTAACGTGTCTCTTGAGCTTGCCGCTAACTTCTGCCCCACTGGGGCAGAAGTTAAATCCGTCCGCTGTCCCTGCCGGTTCATAGCGTCCAGCTTCATCTTGTAGGCAAAGGCTTTCTCACTGGGGAGGATACTGCTTCGCTGGAGGTTGCTGTCCACCATCTCCACAATCGCCTCATCCATCGTGAGCTCTCTGACCTCTGCCCGGATAGTTTCAAGGCCAGCCAGTTCACAGGCTTTTTTGCGCCGATGCCCGGAGACCATCAGATAGCGGCCATCATCCTTGGGCATTACCAGAACAGGGACAAGTATTCCTCGCTTTTTCACACTATCAACGAGGAGGTCCATGTCCTCATCCATTCGCACATGGTAGGGGTGGCCGGGAAAATCATCAATCAAGGACAAGGGCATATTGACGATCTTGGAGAGCTTTGCTTCCTCACGCTCCTCCTGAGTGGTGAAGATTTCATCTACTGAGGTCAGCAGACCGGCTACGCTGCTTTTCGCCAATCTTCATCACCTCCTCCGTGAGACTTCGATAGGCTTTCGCCCCTTTACCGTTGGGCTCGTAGAGGAAAATGCTCATGTCCTTGGTGCTGATTTCGCCAAGCCTTACCGTGGCGGGGATTACGGTATCAAAGACTGGCAACCGCCTACCATAGTTGGCTTTGACGCTGGCTACGATGTCGCTGCGGAAGTTGGTGGTGTTGGCCATGGTCATAAAGATGCCTCCAACCTTCAGGTGCGGGTTGATCTGGCGTTGGATGCTCTTGACCGTTACCAGAAGCTCGCTCATATCCTCAGCAGCCAGATAGTCGGCTTGAACGGGAATGAGCACATAGTCCGCTGCGGCGAGGGCATTGATGACCAGCATACCCAGAGAGGGGCGGCAATCCAGCAGAACATAGTCATAATCACCCTTGATGCTGTCCACATACTGCCGCAGAACGATCTCCCGGCTCATCACATTGACAAGGCCAACCTCTGTGGCAGAGAGTGTGCGGTTTGCAGGCACAAAGTCAAACCCTTCATGGTGCGGCATGATTTCCGGGTGCTCTTCCGGGAAGATCTCATCTACCACATTGCTCATGGCGTTTGCCAGGGTCAGCGGAAGCTCATTCGGTTTTCGCTGTCCCAGCATTTTGGTGAGATCGCCCTGTGGGTCAACATCTATGAGCAGGACTTTCTTGCCCTCTAAGGCGAGACCCGCACCCAGGTTATAGACCGTTGTGCTTTTTCCGACACCGCCTTTCTGGTTCGCAACTGCAATTACCTTACATTTGCCCATTTTTGGCTCCTCCTTTCTCAGTATTCATAGCAAAAGCTATGTAAGGCACACTATTTGTCCTCGACACCCCGTGCGCTACCGGGAAGTCGCTAAGCGGCAGCTTGTGAAGCCACCTCACGGGAATTTCACCCCAACTGTCGTTCTGACAGAGCCGCCCCCATTGCGTGATCCTGCAAAAGCAGGGCTGTGGCTGGACGGGAGTACCATTGTGGTTCTGAGCGTCGTCGCCTTATAGGTGACAATCCTATATTTGCAGCAGGTTTTTTCGCTCACCCTCGAAGGGAGGGGTCCCGGCGTACCCAACTGCATGGCTCGGTCTCAGAATTGAAGTCTTAGCGAATGGGTATTCAGTTTACAAGGTCCCATGTCGGAAGTGGTCTTTCACTTCACAACCCCCCATTGCTACACGAAAATCCAAAAACGAAACCTGACCCTCAAAAAAATTTTCAAAAAAATTTTGCCATCCGGGAATTACCTCTCCCAGATGGCATTTGTGGAGATTTGAGTACCGTCAAGATTGCTGATATAATACCTTTCAAAGGGAAGATAGAACATTTAGCCAGTTTTGAACGTTTGCGGGTGGCTCTCGTTGGGGGCCGTCCGCTTTTTCTTTAGGAAGACTGCAAACAATTTTTCCCATTTTGCCGCCTTCGGTCTCAATTCCTAAGTGGGAAACCCTGTTGTGCCAGTCGATTGAAGCAACAGGCAGCGAGCAAGACTGCAAGGCTGCAAGACTGCAAAATGCTCTCCAAATCACGCCGATGCACTACAACCTTCCATCCTGACTGCTTGTTCCAAAGTGGTGACTGAATGCGCCCACGCCGCAACATGGAAGGTGTTAAGATACATTCGCAATAGAATGGGCTGACTGCGTAGTGCATAGAAAGGTGATGCACATGGCTGAGTATTTGGGAGTTAAATTGAAAAAGCTGAGAGAAAGGGCCGGATTGCAGCAAGCCCAAGTAGCTAAACTATTGGCCTTGGACAGGACCTCAGTTTATCACTACGAATATGGGGACCGGCAACCTTCGCTGAGCACCCTGGTGCGTTACGCAGAGATTTTCCATGTAACTACGGATTACCTGTTGGGCCGAGGCACACGGGACATGATAGATGTTTCTGGCCTTTCCGATTCGGAAGTTAATATAGTAAATGAGCTTGTGACCAGTATGAGCATGAAGAATATTGAGCTAAAGAAGCATCATTCGAGTTAATACAAAGGATTGAGACAATGGAGAACAGGCTATTTCGTTACTATTCTGAGGTGGAGCCGCAGCCGGTAGACTGGCTTTGGTATCCCTACCTGCCTTATGGGAAGATTACCCTCTTGCAGGGGGACCCCGGCGAAGGTAAATCCACCTTTGCCTTGCAGCTTGCCGCAATCCTAACCAAGGGTGCTGCTCTCCCTGATGGGCAGGCACTCAAACGAGCCGAATCAGTCATATATCAGTGTGGCGAAGACGACAATGAGGACACCATAAAGCCAAGACTTCTTGCTGCTGGAGCTGACTGCACACGAGTTGCCTTTATTGAAGATGCGGAAGGCACCTTAACTCTTGATGATGACCGCATTGCCGAAGTGCTGGAGACAACCAGGGCACGGTTGCTCATCATTGACCCTATTCAGTCCTACATAAGACAGGACGGGGATATGCAGAGCGCCACCCGGATGAGGGCCATTCTGACCAGGCTATCCAGGATGGCCGCAAAGTATCGCTGCGCCATCCTTCTGGTGGGACACTTAAATAAGGCCTCTGGAGGTAAAACACTGTACCGTGGCCTTGGGAGCATTGATATAGCGGCGATTGCCCGTAGTGTACTGATGATTGTCCGGGATGAGCACAATGGGAAAATTCGGTATATGATCCCGATTAAAAGCAATCTTGCCCCGCAAGGGTCTCCTATCGGGTTCGTTTTGGATCAAGATGCAGGCTTTCACTGGCTGGGAAAATGCTCACTGGCCTTTGAGGAATTACCCTTCCAGACAAAAAGTACCAGCAAAAAGGAGACAGCCAAAGATTTGCTTCGGGTGATCCTTTCATCGGGCCTGGTTGAGAGTAAGGTTGTGTATGAACGGCTGCAAGAGCTTGATATTTCCGAGCGGACAGTGAGAACAGCCGCACAGGAGATGGAGATAAAATCCACCAAACAGGCAAACACCTGGTATATGTCCTTGCCAGATGAAGCGTTGGAGGAACAGTGAGGTTATAGAAATGGCAGAAATGAAGAGAGCGGCAGGCTATGTGAAGCTGGCAAAACTCTGGGAACGCTCTAAAGCCTCGGCTATGGTGTACCACAGGCACTATTTTCAGGAAGTGTTTGCTGATACCCCGGACTTTGCGCTTCAGGATGTCTATATAGACATTACCGGCTACAAAGAGACCTATAAGCGGATTGAGATGCTCCGTCTGATGAGGGATTGCACCTTGGGAAAGGTAGACTGCATCGTGACGCAGACAAGAGCCTATCTCGCCGCAAACCATGAGGAGCTATGCTTTCTGCTGTACTTCCTTTTTGAACTGCCTGTTCGGATTGATATTGTCACCGACGATGATGATATTTACCGGATAGACACAATCAAGAATGTGGAGAACCAACGGGAAGCGTTGCACCAGATGGCAAGAAGCCGAGTTTCTCTCATGCCGGAAGTCTACAAAAGCTGGCATTCTAAGGTGATTGATGGCATGAACAAACTGGTCCTGTAAGGGAGGAATTGCATTGGATACCGAAGAGAAGAAGCCCATGGAAGAGGAAGAGGTCTCCACTGAAGCTCTTGAAGGAGAGGTCGTAGAGCAAGAGGAAATTCCTCTGTCCGCCGTTCAGGATTGGGTGGCCAGACATAAAGAGCGTGAGGCTAAGCGAGATGAGATCCGGCAACGGGTACGGGGCGCTGGCTCAAAAAAAGAATACTTCCGTCCAGCCAAGCCCCAACCGACAATCCAGGATGACACACAAAAGGTGGTGGCCGTCTACGCCAGAGTGAGCACTACCAGCGAAAACCAGGTTTCCTCGATTGAAAACCAGACCCTTTACTATGAAAAGAAAATTGCGGACAACCCTCTCTGGACTATGCAGGAGATTTATAGCGATGAGGGCAAGTCGGGCACATCCCTCCGCCACCGTGACGCTTTTCGTCGAATGATGGCGGATGCCGAGCAGCAGAAAATGGACCTCATTCTCTGTGCCAGCGTGTCTCGGTTTGCCCGTAACATGGCTGACTGCCTCGAACAGGTCGCCGAGCTGAAGACCATGCACCCGCAAAAGCCTATCGGGGTCTATTTTGAGACGGAGAATATCTACACCCTGGACCCCAACAGTGACCAAAGTTTTCATATCCACGCTATGTTGGCTGATTGGGAGTCCGCAAACAAAAGCCGCCGCATGATCCTGTCCTACGATCAGCGCATCCTCACAGGCCAGTACCCGGTTTCTGACCTTCTGGGCTTTCGCCACACCAAGGACGGCAATTTGATCATTGAACCGGAAGAGGCAAAAACGGTCCGGTTTATGTTTTTGGCACGGCTGGCCGGTTATTCCTATGATGAAATCGCAGAGGTCCTAACCCAGAAGCATAGGCCAACACTCCGGGGAAAGACGGAATGGAACGGCTCAATGGTAAGGGGCATCATGAGCAATGAGCGGACTTGGGGGGACCTCGAAGCCCGCAAAACCATCGTTGTAGATTACAAAAAGGGCATCATCACTCGCAACAATGGTCAGAGAGATTCGGCTTATGTACCGGGGCACCACGAAGGGATTGTTACCCCAGAGATTGCCAAGGCAGCGAAGGCCATAGATGCCAGCAGCAGGCGGATTGATGGCGGTGTCCACGATATAAGCGTTATCACTGAGGGCACTCTAAAAGGCTTCCTCAGCCTGTGCCCAGGCTATGGTGGTGTGGATGCTCAAACAATGATGACAGTGAGCCTCCAAACCTACGAGCAAGAGGAACTGGATGCCTTGGTAGAGAGGGACTTGCAGCTTCGTGGGCAAGAACCAAGCAAGGTCAAGTCCATGGCTTTGAGTGGCTATCAGGTGCCGCCCGGTGTGTTCTTCATCAATCGGAACACCCCCACGCTGACCATTACCAAGGATGGCTTCAAGTTCAACAAGGCCAGCGGTACTCGTCTAAATCAATGCCGGTATGTTGATGTCCTTTATCATCCTATCCTACAAACACTGGTGGTCCGAGCCAGCGATGAAGAGTATCCCAACAGCATCCGGTGGATCAATGATGCCGGCAATATCTATCCGCTTATACCGGCAAGAGCTCTATCTGAGGGCATATATGAGATCCAGAGGTGGAACCCGGAATACAAGTATCGGTTCCGGGGCTACTGCAAGAAGAGAGGCAATACCACATTTCTTTTGTTTTCCCTGGATGAGCCACAAATTCTCCTGGGCAAGCAAAACGAAAAAGCAAAAGAAACCGAGCAAAGCCCGGAGGAGCAGTACATTGAGTACCAAGAGGACGAAGCTGGAAAAAGTGCTGGCATGGTCGGCTACACTTATCCTGATTCGTGGGGAGACAGTTTTGTTGGCATGGCCTACGCTCTACGGGCCAGTAGGGATAGCGTGGTGGCCTCTATCAGCGAGTCGGACCTCTTAGATCACAGGACAATGGTGGTCAATCCCCTGATCGGCGAGATACCCTCACAAGAAGAAATACTGGAGGAGCTGGAGCAGCTTCTTCAAGCCATGTGAAGACTGGAGGCAGTACGATGGGCATGGAACATGAAGAACTCAAACTTGCACAGCGAGAGCAGGCCCTCATTCAGGAACTCATAAAGACGAAGCAGGAGCAGAAACAGGAACTCGAATTTGAGAGTTTCGAGGGCTATGAGCTGCCACCTCGCACACAGTTCTCAATGCTCAAGAAACCGGCTGTCTCAATCAAATATGGGAAGATGACCTTCAACATGGCTTGTATCCGCCTGTTCGAGGGTATTCAGTACATCTTGCCGCTGGTCAATATCGCAAAAAAGCGCCTTGCGGTGGCGATGTGCGTGGAGGAAGAAAGCGCCTCTGTCGAGTGGGCCAGGTTCAAGAAAAACGAGGTCTGGGTCAACAAGGACATTACTTCAGTGGACTTCATTGAGAAGATCTATCAGGCGATGGGGTGGCGTCGGGAGTGCCGCTATAAGGTTTTGGGCCGGGTGGCGAACTCGGACCGTGGTCTGATCCTCGTCTTTGACCTGGATGAGGCTATCATGTTCACCCCGATGAAGGAAGAATACGAGGACCCGAAGACCGGCGAGAAGAAAAAGCGGCAAGTGAAATACTACCCAGATCTCTACAAAACTCGGATCGGCAAGTCTTATGAAGATTATGAGCAAGCAAGGCAGATAAACCTTTTTGAGGATATTATGAGCTATGAGGATGGCGGTCCAGGCGAACCGCCTCAACTGTCTGACATGGGTGGAGGAGAGATTTATGGATAATGTAGCGAAGACAGCAAAACCCCATATAACCCTAATGGGTGCCGACAAATATGGCATCCGCATCAGTAGATATGTTCTAAAGGCTCTTGGCTGGCCCACCTATATCTGCTTCTTAAAAAGTGAGGATAAAAAGAGCATTGCGCTTGTGTCCTGTAAAAAGGAGCAGCCTCTTTCCATGAAAGTCCCAGAGGATATTTCAACAAATGCGGAGAGGAAGATGCGAGTATATTGCAAACCCTTCCGGGACGAACTTATCGCTGCAAATGATCTTGACCCGGAGAAACCCTTTTTGGTTGAGGGAGAGTATAAGGATGCTCTCAACGCTGTTGTGTTTCCGCTCAAGGTCTTCTGAGAAGAGGTAACGACTATGAAACTGGACTTTGATAGCCTTTATTCCGTGAGCCGAGAGGAGTTCCAGCGGGACTTTGACGCTATACTGGAAAAAGTAGAGAAAGGCGCAGGCCCTATCCTCATTACGGATCAGGGCCTGCCTGACCTCCTTTTATTTGGCTGGGAGGATTACTGGCAGAGGTTCGGCTCTCTTTACGAGCCTGGAGACCGTGAGAAAATTGAAGCGGAAATCAAGCGGAAGTATGAAGCGGAACAGGTCCAACCTACCGGCCCGATAATTGATGCCACCCCGACAAAGTGATATAATATAGTCCGAGGAGGTGTCAAAATGGAGAAAGTAAAGCTCTTTGCTACCGGGGATACACATGGGGACTTCGGTCGTTTTGATGCCAACATCTTCCCCGAGCAAGCGGACATGACCCGTGATGACTATGTTCTCATCTGCGGCGACTTTGGCGGCGTTTGGAGTGATAGCCCCAAGGAGCATGAAAAGCTGGACTGGCTGGAGGACAGACCGTTCACGACTTTATTTGTAGACGGCAATCACGAAAACTATGACCTACTGGAGGCTATGCCGGTTGAGGAGTGGCACGGTGGGAAGGTCCATCGGGTGCGCCCCCACATCCTACACCTCATGCGGGGACAGGTCTTTGAGATCGGCGGCTCCAAGTTCTTTATCATGGGCGGGGCCAGCAGCCACGATATTCAGAACGGCATTTTGGACCCGGCTGACCCTGATTTCAGGGAGCAGTATGAACTATATCGCAGGATGGGGGCATTGTTTCGGGTAAAGGGCCGCTCATGGTGGACACATGAACTCCCCACCAAGGAAGAGTATGAGGAGGCATGGCGCAACTTAGAGCGGGTCGGTTATAAGGTGGATTACATCGTGACCCACTGTTGCCCGACAAGTGTTCAAAGTACGCTTGACCCCCACTTTACCGATGACACCCTGACCGACTTCCTGGACGAGGTGCGGGAAAAGGTCTCTTTCCGCAGTTGGCTTTTTGGCCACTACCATGATAACCTTGCCTATCAGAATATGTACGCTCTTCTTTATGAGCAAATAATTCAAGTCCTTTAATACGGCCATACCTTTGATTTGGCCATCCAACCGTGTTATTTTGGAGAAGCCTAATCTATAAGGACGGAGGAGTATGTAATGGTATCTGAGGAGTTCAAAGCTGACTTGGGAAAGGCACAGTTCATAGAGCATCAAAAAGAGTTGACGCAGGCGCTTCAGCAGTTGGCAAACGCTCTTGGGAAAGACAAGGCGTATTGTTACAGTGAAGATTTTTTGAATGATTTCATGAGCGGATTATGGCAGCCATTTGAAGAAGTATCAGATGTGGGAAACCGAAAGCAAAGCAAGTTGAATACTGAGATCCAGGCGTACAAGAAACTACTTGAAGCAAAACTGGATGAGGACGGAAACGAATTGCTTGGGCACTATGTTGACTTGCTGGGGGCAAGGAACGGAGAAGCCTTGGACTATGCCTTTCTTGTTGGGTATCAATGCGCCTTCCGCTTTCTCATGCTGGGGCTAAGTGCCCCTTCGACAATCCTGCCGGAAGGCATCAGCTAAACTTTGAAAGGAATAATCAAAGATGGATATTGCAGAGATTTTCGGGAAGAGGATCACATCTCTACGGAACGAAAGAGGACTGAGTTCGGAAGAGCTTTCGGAGATGATCAGCTTGTCTGAAAAGACTATCATAAAGTTGGAAAGCGGTCAGCGTAATCCAACGGTTCCCGAGGTAGCCGTTTTTGGGCGGTTTTTTAATGTATCCTTTGACTATCTCCTTGGGAAAAGCGAAGACCGAATAGCCAAGGATTTCATTGAGGAAGCGGGAGGAAATAGACGCTTGGCCTCAATTTTGCAGCTTATGAGGTCACTATCCAAAGAGGAAGCGGAGGCCGTGCTTCAAAAGCTATTGACTATGGACCTGACATCTCCTGAGAAATGACGGTGGCCCAGCTGGGACCAACAATGGTGGAGGACGATTCTATGGCGGTCAGTTATAAAAAGCTCTGGAAACTGCTCATAGACAAGGACATGAAAAAGAAGGACTTGTGCGCTAAAGCAGGTATCAGTCCAGCCTCCGTTACCAAGTTGGGCCACAACGGTAATGTTAGCACCGCAGTTCTATTGAAGATCTGCACCGCCTTAGACTGCGGGGTGGGCGACATCATGGAGATTACAGCGGATGAGTGAACCTAACAACAGAGGGATGTTTATTGGACACTGAATATGACATAATAGCACCATCAAAGAGAGCAAAGGAGGTTTCTATGAACAGATTTGAGAACGGCGTTAGTTCTGCTGAGGACAAAGAAAAGGTACTTTCCGAGCTGGCTCTGGATGAAGGAACAGACACGGCGGGTAGAACTACCACGAAGAGGAAAAAAGCTAAGCCCCAAGTTTTTGCATATTTTCGAGTGGCAAATAGGGACTGCTTGTAACAAAAAATGGCACCGCTGATATGCGGTGCCGTTTTCTCTAAGTAGATATATTGAATAGTCCAGTGGTTAGTGGTATTATATTTATGACAATATGCACAGCAAATCATAACCCGGAGCGTGTGTGAATGAACAACGACAAAGTATTTCAAATGGATTTTGAAAAGGTATATGGGCTTCTGGTGGATAAGGCTGTTAGGAAGGGGCGGACAAAGGCCGAGGTGGATGAGGTCATCTGCTGGCTGACCGGGTACAGTCCTGAGCAGCTGGAGATCGCCTGTTCCGCCGGTCTCTGCTACGGAGACTTTTTCCGCAAGGCACCCCAGCCCAACCCGAACCGGACGCTGATTAAGGGTGTGGTCTGCGGTGTCCGTGTGGAGGAGGTTGAAGACCCGCTCATGCGGGAGGTCCGATACCTGGACAAGCTGATCGACGAGTTGGCAAAGGGAAAACCGATTGAGAAAATTATGAGGGAATAGGGGGAAACGCCTATGTGGGTATGTCCAAAGTGCGGTCGGTCATTCAAGAACACAAATCAGGACCACTACTGCGGGAAGCCCCCAGCGACAATCGAGGAGTATATTGCCGCTCAGCCGGAGGAGGCCCAAGACTATCTGCGTCAGGTGAACGCCACCATCAAGACCAGTATCCCGGATGCTAAGGAGAAAATCTCCTGGAGTATGCCCACCTACTGGAAGGGCCGGAACCTGATCCA
>OFFK01002158.1_pt1 | contig 12477 bp, 9 predicted proteins | sample 1521361 | NCBI WGS metagenome assembly OFFK01 (sample SAMEA3504096, study PRJEB24116) | mouse gut metagenome | biome: mouse gut; feature: mouse-associated habitat; material: faeces | place: Denmark | collected 2011
AGTACTGCGCAACACGCTGGTGATGAGCGGCCTGGGACTTTTGTCGGCGCCGATTCCCATGTTTTTTGCCATATTCTTAAACGAGATACGCCGGCCGGTTTTCAAAAAATTCGTGCAGACCACGACCACATTGCCCTACTTTATCAGTTGGATTATTGTGTTTTCCCTAAGCTTCGCTATCTTTTCCAATGACGGTCTGATAGCAAATATCTTAAAGCTTCTGGGAGCGTCGGACTCCTATGTCAATGTCCTTGGAGAGAACAAGGCTACGTGGTGGCTGCAGTGGTTTCTTGGCATATGGAAGTCCATGGGATGGAACGGAATCATTTATATTGCCGCGATAGCGGGAATTGACGCGGAGCTTTATGAGGCGGCAAAGGTGGATGGAGCCAGCCGTTTCCAGTTGATTAAGAATATCACGATACCCGGCTTATATCCCACGTTTTTTGTACTGCTTCTGCTTAGTATCAGTAATCTGCTGAACAACGGCTTCGACCAGTATTTCGTGTTTTTTAATCCGCTGGTTGCGGACCGTATTGAAGTCCTTGATTATTACGTGTATAAAGTGGGTATTTTGATTAACGATTATTCCTATTCCACGGTGCTTGGAATGTTAAAGACGGTTTTTAGTGTGGCGATGCTGTTCGGCGCGAACCGGCTGTCGAAAAAGCTGAGGGGTGAATCTATCGTGTAGGAGAGGAGCATGGTTATAAACATGAAACAGAAATTTACATTCTTTGATATCGTGAATTATTTTGTGTATATACTGATTACCATTATCAGCATTTATCCTTTCTACTATGTGGTAATCTATTCTATCAGCAATCCGGAACTGGCTTCCAGGGCGATTCTTTTGCCGAAAGGGTTTTCGCTGCAGACCTATAAGACGATTTTTTCGCTGAACAATATTGTGGGGGCTTTTGGAATATCGGTTCTGCGTACCTTTTTGGGGGCGGCAGTCACGGTAATCTGTACTTCGTTTCTGGCTTATCTGATGACCAAACAGGAAATGTTTGCAAGGCAGTTGGTTTACCGCTTTTTCGTCATCACAATGTATATTAACGCAGGACTGATTCCCTGGTATCTGACGATGCGCGCTTATGGACTGAAGGATAATTTCCTGCTCTATATCGTTCCCGGAGCGGTTTCGGCATACTATATGATTCTGATTAAAACCTATATGGAATCCCTTCCTGCTTCCATGGAGGAATCGGCCAGAATTGACGGGGCAGGGTATTTTCGGATTTTCTTTTCCATCATATTTCCGCTGTGCAAACCGATTGTGGCGACCATTGCAATCTATGCGGCCGTTGCGCAGTGGAACAACTGGACGGACAACTATTTTCTTGTCAATGACGAGAACCTGCAGACAATGCAGATGATTTTGTACAATTATATCAATCAGGCACAGAGTGTGGCAAACGTGACTTCCCAGACAATGGCGGACACGGCCAATGCGGTAAAGGTTACGCCTATGGCTATCAAGATGTGTATCACGGTAATTGCAACGGTTCCTATCATGTGTGTGTATCCCTTTTTACAGAAGCATTTTGTGAAGGGAATTATGATGGGAGCGGTGAAAGGATAAAAAGGAGGAAAAAATATGAAACGTAGAATGAAAAAAATCACGGCTTTACTTTTAAGTTCCGTAATGCTGGCATCCGTGTTAAGCGGCTGCGGCGGCCAGGAAAAGGAAACCGCCAAAACAGAAAGCAATGCGGAAAGCGCGTCCGCGTCGTCGGAGGGCCAGAGTACGCAGCCGACAAACGAGGACGGCGGTGACGGCGCAGAGACAGAAATCACTTTCTGGTGTAAGGATTCCCTTGAAACCGGTCCCCAGAGCACCACGATTGCAAACGCGATTGCCGAGAGGACAGGCGTGCGTCTGAACGTAGTCAACGGCGACGCGCAGAAATTCAAAGTGCTTTTAGCGGGCGGAGACCTTCCCGGTATTGTGAACAGCAACTACGGCGATTTGGGTGTGGACGCCAACGCGCTTTTAGAGAGCGGGCAGCTTATTCCCTTAGACGAACTGATTGAAGAACATGCTCCCAATCTGAAAGAAAGGTTTGCGGATGCAATCGAGTATTCCAAAGAGTTTTTAAGCAACGACGGCCAGCTTTACTACCTTCCGGTACAAATCAACAAGGTTACCGACAAAAAGGTGGTGGACCGCTCCGGCGCGAACCTTGCGCTTTATACCCGTTACGATTTGTATAAGCAGATAGGAGCCCCCGAAATTGTGTCCATTGACGATTACCTGAATACCTTAAAGGCAATGCAGGACGCGGAACCGGAGACGGAGGACGGCAAGAAAACCTATGCGATTTCCGGGTGGAGCGACTGGGGCTTGTGGATGTGGACCATTCCTTATCAGGCGATGGACGGCGTGACCAACTGGTCTTACGGCATGTGCTACGACATGGTGAACAAACAGCCTCTGGCAACCTATTATTCAGAGCCTTTCTGGGACTGCATGAAGTACTACAATAAGGCCTATAATATGGGGATTCTGGACCCGGAAATTTTCACACAGAAATACGACAACTATATGGACAAGCTGAAAAACGGCCAGACCTTTGTGACATATGCAAACTGGCTTTACAACACGGCAAACGATACCTATGCGGCAGCAGGCCATCCTGAAAAAGGATTTGAGATTATCCCTACCGGACTGACATATATGTACGGCGCTTTTGAAGGCGAGAAGCCTTTCGGATGGGCGCAGGATTATCCTCTGGCGCTTACGAAAAACTGTGAGGACCCTGTAAAGGCAATCAAGATGATTGATTATCTGTTCAGCGAAGAAGGCGCCAGACTGCTCAACAGCGGAGTGGAGGGCGTTCACTGGGAAGTGGTGGACGGCGTTCCGCAGATGACCCAGGCGTACAGAGACAATGTGGCGGCAAACCCGACTTATGCCCAGAGCGAAGGCTTTGCCTATACGAAACTCTCAGGCTTAAGCCCCAGCCAGATTCTCTCTGACGGCTATCCTTCCAGCCTGTTAAAAGCGGCCGACGAAGTAAAGAAGTCCGTAACGGAGATTGACAGGATTTTTATCGCGGACAGCGACACGCCTGACGCGGAATACGCAGGTCAGGTAATCGAAGCAAAAATTGCTTCCGGAGAATACCAGTTAATGACGGAAATGGATTTAACGTTCAATCTTATCAAGGAGCCTTCCGATGAAACCAAGAATCTGTCCGCTCAGGTAGACGAATATGTCAAAGTAGGCGTTGCGGATGTGATTATGGCGTCCGAGGCGGAGTTTGAGGCAAAGAAGGCAGCCTTTATCGAGGCGATTGAAGGAAAAGGCTATGCGGAGGTTGTGGCGGAAATGGAAGTAATCTGGGGAGAAGCTCAGAAGACTGCGCAGGAATTTGCAACAAAATAATTGACATACCATTTTTTCCAAAACCCATGTACTTAGAAAGGCACTGTCCGGTATGGGCAGTGCCTTTTTACCGCCGGAAGCGGAAAAGAGGGTTATGACGTCTCTTTTAACGTGATGGTTATGGTAGTCCCGATACCTTCAGAGGAGTCGATGGTAAGTCCGCTTGAATTGCCGTACTGCAGCTTGATTCTACGGTTGGTGTTCAAAATACCGATACCGATGCCTTCGGGAAGGGAGGCCCTGTCAAGAGGAGCGGAACAGTCCTCGTTGGAGGCCAGAAGGTTTTGAAGCAGCGCCAGCTTTGCGGCCGGAATCCCAAGGCCGTTATCCTGAAGCCGGAGCAGAATTTCGTTTTCCCGGCGGCTTCCGGTCAGGGAAATGGAGTTTTTAATCTCCGACGAGGGATTAAAGTTGGAAACGGCGTTTTCAAGGAGAGGCTGCAGAATAAATTTGGGAACCGTGCATCCCAAAACGGACGAGTCGATATCGGGGGTAAAGACGACGGGCTCTCCGGTCCGGTAGTTCATAATGCAGAGATAATTTTTGAGATAATTCAGTTCCTCCGAAAGCGGCCAGGTGGTTTTGGTATTGCGGAACAGGGGCTGCAGCAGATTGCCCAGCGCGGTTACGCAGGAGGCGATATTATCCGCCTTGCTCACGATAGCCATCCACTTGATGGTGTTTAAGGTATTGTAGAGGAAATGCGGGTTTAGCTGTGTCTGCAGGTTTTGCAGCGCCAGTTCGTGCCGCTGCTCCGAAATAGCCTGATTTTCCTGAATCAGCGACTGGATGTTCTGGGACATCTGGTTGAACTGGTCGGTGAGAAATTTGAAATCGGAGGTTTCCCGGCCATCCAGTTTAATGCCAAGATGCCCGCTTCCCATGGTCTTCATGGCTTCGATGAGGCGGTTGAGCGGCCGGGTAAGGGTATAAATCCAGAAGGTGCTGACAAGCAGCGCCAGAATAATAAAAACAATCAACAGAATAACCAGCAGGATTTTCAACTGTTTAATATTGGCAAACAGGGTGATGTACGGAATTTCGTACACAATGGAAAGCCCGTAGCGGCTGTACGGATAGTAAATAATCTGGTGGGTGCTGTTTAGCTTTTCGTTGTCGCCCCGCGCCAGGGTAAGACGGACGGTGTGGCTGCCGTCGAGGGGCTCCACCTTTGCAAAAGTGCCAATCAGCGATTTGTCCTCGCAGGAAATAATCGTATTGTGGGAGTCAAGGAGCATACTTTCATTTGACGAACTGCGGGAATCTCCGTGGTAAAAGGAACGTATATAGGACTCGGGGATATTCACCACCACATATCCGCCTAAGTTGTGCATGGTGCGCAGCCGCCTGCCAAGGGAAATATAGCGCACATCCCGCATATTGGCGGAAAGGCCGGGAAAAAAGTCGCTGTAGCAAAGGCCGCCGCAGATAACGGAATTTTTCCCTTCGTCCAGTTCCTTACGCAGGGTGGATTCGTAAAAAAAGTTACCTTTATCCGGGGAGGGCTGAAAGAAATTTTTCTGGCTGCTTGCCCCCATGATGATTCCGTTGTCGCCGTAATAGACGATGGAATGGATATAGTCGTAGCTTCCCATCAGTTCCGAAAAGAAATTATAAATATCATTGATAAACTGGACGTCGCCTGACGAGCGGATTTCCTCCAGCTTCATTTCCTCGGAAAGATAGGAGGATACCAGAATATTGTTGCTTATCATGTTGACCGTATCGAGCACAGTGGTAAGGTTGGATTCCAACTGGCTTAAGGAGTTTAAAGTTGCCTGTTCCGACTGCTCTAAAAGAGCGTTGGAGGTATAGCGGTAGAAAATCAGCGCAAAAAACAGGAGAATGAGGGTGCTGCTTAACATAAAGGACAGCAGCAGCTTGGATTTGAGCTTCAGGCTGATGGCTTTATCTTTCGGAAATCTGAACATGGCGGCGGGCTCCTTTTATTGGGACAGGGTGGCAAAGGAACAGGATTTCTTGTATTCGTTGGGGGTTTTTCCGGTATATTTTTTGAAGGTTTTTCCGTAATAGCCTTCGTCGGAAAAGCCGCACCGGAAAGCAATCTCATAGGTTTTTAGGGCGGTATTCTGCAAAAGCTCCATGGATTTTTCAATGCGGTAGCGGTTCAAATACTCCAGAAAGGAAGTGCCCAGTTCCTTTTTGAAGATGCTGCTGAAATAGTTAGGGCTCAGTCCCACAAGGCCGGCCACTTCGTTTAAAGTGATTTGCCTGCCGTAGTTGCTTTGCAGGAAAGAGAGGGCCTGAATAATTTCACGGCTGCAGGGAATGCGTTCCTTTGCCAGCTTTTCCAGCGTTTTTGCAAAGGTAAGGAACTGCTGCAGCATTTCGTAGTAGTTCTGGCAGGAGGACAGGCTCTGGAGAAAATCCCGTACCCGCCGGAAGGCTTCCTTTTCGTCGGGCTGATATTTATGAAGAATAGCGATATAAACGTCATAAAAAATGTTGAGGACGGATTTCATGCTCAGCTCCCTTTGCAGTTCGTCCTCCAGCGGCTTTAAGAGAAGGCCCGAAAAGGTGTCGTCCGACAGAGCGGAAAGGGCCTGTCTGGTGCGGGACAAAAGGGACGAAATCAGAGTGGTTTTAAAGGAGCTGCCGTAGTAATTCATGGAGCCGGAGGGAATGAAAAAACGGTAATCGGACAACGCGGCACACTGCTGGTATAACTGGCGAAGCCGCGCGGTGCTCTGGGCCATTTCACTGATATAAAAAATCGGAGACACGTTGAAGTAATTGCTTAAAACAGTATGTATTTCGTCAAGAACACCGGAAATCAGGCGGTAAGAATGCTGCTGTGTCCGGCTGTGGAAAAGCATAAGGTAGCGCGCGCCGGATTCGTGTATCACAAAGCCGGAGTGATTTTTTCCCAGTATCTCATTTACGATATTTAGTATAGAAAAATGAATAAGCTGGCCCCGGCTGTCCTGATAGATATCCTGCAGGTGCTCGTACTGGTCGATTTCCATCAAAGCCACTACGATATCGTGGGGATGGATGGTAACCTGATAGCTTTTTAAGGTTTCAAGGCAGTCGGTAAGGGGCGGGAAATTGTAGACAAAGCAGCCCAGCAGATTGTTTTCCAGAATTTCGGACAGCTTTACCGGCGTTACGGAAGGCGTTTTGGACTGGGAAACTTCATCGAGAGCAGCCTTGACACAAGCAAGGACATCTTCCATTTCTTCGGTGGTCATAGTCAGCTTGAGAATGTAGCCGGCAACGCCAAGCCGTATGGCTTCCTTTGCCAGAGAAAAATCTTCCAGGCAGGAGAGAATGATTACCTGAGTGGACTGTCCCTCTTCCCGGATTTTGCGGATGAACTCAATTCCGTCCATCAGAGGCATTTTGATATCGGTGAGCACCAAATCGGGCCGCTGCTGATAAAGCTCCCAGGCCATCTGGCCGTTGGAAGCCTCGCAGACAACAAACATATTGAATTTTTCCCAGTCGATGGAAGCACGGATTCCGGTGCGAACCAGCATTTCGTCTTCCGCAATTAATACCTTGTACATGTGCAAGCCTCCTGTAAACGTTACTTTAAATGTATAACAGGAAAATAAAAAATTGCAAGACAAATATTATTTTAGAGATAAAAACAGAGAGGAGAAATGGGTGAATGAAAAACGGAAAAGTTGGAATCGGCCTGATTGGAGCGGGCAGAGCGGGAATGATACACGCCGGGAATTTTTCTCAGTCGGTGCCCCGCGCTTATCTTGCGGCGGTGGCGGATTCGTGTAAAGAAAACGTGGAGAACGCATGCCGCAAGTTGGGTATCGAAAAGGGATATACGGACTATCGGGAGCTTTTGGAAAATCCCGGGGTTGACGGAGTTGTTATCGTAACGCCCACCAGATACCACTGTGAAATAGCCGTGGCAGCCGCCCGGAGAGGCAAACATATCCTGTGCGAAAAGCCGATGGCAATGACGGTGGAAGAATGCGGCAGGATGGAGGAGGCCGCGAAAAGAGGCGGGGTAAAACTCCAACTGGCATTTATGAGGCGGTTTGACAGTGCTTTTATGGAGGCCAAAAGCGTTGTGGAGGCCGGGGAAATCGGCGATGTGGTGATGGTAAAATCCAATACCAGAGGCCCCAGCACCCCGAAGCCCTGGATGTATGATATCAAAAAGAGCAACGGTCCTTTAGCCGAGGTAAACAGCCACGATATCGATACCCTCCGATGGTTTACGGGAAGCGAATTTGCTACGGTCTATGCAATCGGCGGCAACTACCGCTGTCCTGAGGCAAAGGAGGAATTTCCCGACTTTTATGACAATGTGATTCTTGCGGCAGGCTTTGCAAACGGAATGCAGGGAATGATTGACGGAGCCCAGGGCGTGAAATACGGATACGACGCGCGGGTGGAGATTCTGGGAACAAAGGGATGCATTTTTCTGGGAAAAACCAGCGAGCGGAGCATTACCGTGTGCCGCGACGATATGAAAAAGTACAGTGGTTTTACGAATAGCTGGCGGTATTTGTTCAGGGATGCGTACCTGGAGGAGGATATCGATTTTGTGGACTGCATCTTAAGTGACAGAGAGCCGAAGGTGACGGCCCATGACGGAAAGATGGCGGTGAAAGTAGTCAACGCGGGAAATGAGTCTATTGTAACGGGACAGATTGTCCGTTTGCAGAAGGAAAAGATGGAAAAGGAGCATGGTTATAAAAATGAATAAGACGGGAATATATTTTGCGTTTTGGGAGAGGGAATGGGAAGCGGATTACTGCTATTACATCAAAAAGGCCGCCCGCCTGGGATTTGATGTGCTGGAGCTGGCGGCGGGATGCCTGCCGGAGATGACGAAGGATAAGAGAAAGGAAATTGCGGACTGCGCGCGCACGGAGGGGATAGAGCTGACTTACTGTATCGGACTGCCGCCCTGTTATGATTTGGCCCACGAGGACGCGGAGGTGAGAGCGCAGGGGAAAGATTATGTGAAGCGTCTTCTTTCCTGTATTTACGAAATGGGCGGAAAGACTTTCGGAGGAATTTTGTATTCCGCCTGGCCGGGAAGAACGGTAACTTATGATTACAAAATGCAGGCGAGAGAAAGAAGCCTGGCCTCCCTTAAGGAAATTGCGAAGGTGACGGAGGACTATGATATTGATTACTGCCTGGAAGTTGTAAACCGGTTCGAGCAGTATCTGCTTAATACGGCGCAGGAAGGCGTGGATTTTGTGAAAGAGCTTGGTGCTCCCAAAGTAAAGCTCCTTCTGGACAGCTTTCACATGAATATCGAGGAGGATTCCCTTTACGAGGCAATCCGGACGGCAGGGGATTATCTGGGCCATTTCCATATCGGGGAATGCAACAGGAAAACGCCCGGTCTTGGGAGGATAGACTGGGACAGCATCTGCCGGGGGCTTTTAAGCATTGGCTATCAGGGAAAAATCGTGATGGAGCCTTTTATAAAACCCGGAGGACAGGTGGGAAAAGACATTAAGATTTACCGCGACCAGAGTGACGGCGCCACGGAGGAGGAAATGGACATGCTGGCCCAAAACGCGCTGGCGTTTATCAGAAGCAGGCAGAAGGCATGGGAGCAGTGAGCGAAAGAGAAGTAACGGACAGGAAAAGGAGCAATCTGGTGATATGTCAAGATGATTTTTGAAAAGATTTTGATATGTTTTTCAGAAAAAAGGGTAACTTTAATAGACCTATGAGAAAACACAGGTTAAAAACAGTTATTCATTTGATGTATCCAGCGATACGCCGGAGTACAGTTGGTTTCTGGCCAGCAATCCATAAACCAAGCGGACGAATTTACGTGAAGTCAGCGCGAGTGCTCTTTTGTGTTGATGTTTCGGAACTTCGTTGTACTTCCTACGATAGTACGCTCCGTACTCAACATTATGTTTTCTCATACTGTTGGCGGCTTCGCCAAGATAGTATCTGAGATAACGATTACCGGCTTTGCTCATAGGAGTATCTTCACCATTGAAATCACCTGATTGGTTTGACTTCCACATGAGCCCGGCATACTTAGCAAGGGCATCAGATGAATGGAAAGCAGAAATGTCGCCTATTTCAGCGACAATGCCACCTGCAAAGACAGGGCCAATGCCATCTATGGATTGAAGAATAATAAAAGCATTAGGATTTAATCCTTTGATTTCTCTTTCGATGGCAGTATCTATCAGCTTGATTTCTTTCTTAAAAGTTTCAATACAGTTGAAAGAGCTGGCGATAGATACATTTAGTGGTTCATAAAGAGCCTTATCTAAGCGATAAGAATCTCTGGCCGCTTTCTTAAGTAATTCTGCAGTCTTGCTAATGTCTTTAATACGATTGCGGCTTTTCTCTGCCAGAAAATTTATGAGACTTTCTTCAGATGAATCAATAATCTCCTCAGGAGATAAGTATTCAGTCAATACACTGGAAGAGGCTGCTCCGTAAATATCGCAGAAAGGCTGGCCGTCACCTTCCAACATCTGTAGTTCACTGAACTTCAGATACAGGTTAGAGACCAGATAGGTTTTCTCTCTGGTCATGCATTCAACAAGATGCAGACGATGCCTAGTAAGGCGTTTAAGAGCCAAGAACTGGCTTCCGCGCCAAGGCTCCGTTTCAATGTTCCCTGCACGTGCATAATCAGCAATAACAAAGGCATCAATGGGATCAGACTTACCTAATCCGATATAAGACTTTTTGTAATTCGCTGTGCACTTGGGATTGAGCACAAAAACATAAGGCTTGAAATGCATCAGTTCCTCGCAGGAAGAGAGAAAGTTTGCGATGTGGATGCTGTAAACAGAGGTAGATTCTAAAGCAGCAACAATGGTATTAAGATCAGGGTGTTCTTTCAAACACTCAAGGATCTTCTTGGCTAGTTCTTCAGCACCAGGCTGATTGTTAGCAAAAGAAGAGTTTATGTATTTATTTTTATAAAAATCCAAAGCACAAACAAAGTTGGATTTTGAACTGACGTCAATACCGACGTAAAGCGTAGATAATGGGTTAATCTTTAACATGATATCACCCGCCTTTCCGATTAAGTATTCTTGGGATCTGAAGGAAAAGGTTTATCCTGGGAATCATATGCTGACCGAAACCTCGCGCAATAAGCATGCACCCTAGCAGCTCTTTTGCTGGTGCTGTACGCCAGGGGATGAAACATCTGAGTAAGCGGAATGTGACATATGATTCAGGCTGCAAGCTCCATAAGCAGACACCGGGAACCGGACTGAAAGGACAAAAAGCAGTGCCTCTAGACATCAGACTCTGCTGATATCATACCACAGAATAACCTATGAAACTAATAACCAATGTAGATGAGATGGAAAGGGTTTATCCCAGGTGTCTCAGATCATCTATAAATCTATAGAAAGAATAAGTGCATAACCATCATTTCTACTGGCTATACACTTATTATACGAGGAGGATTATAATGGAGCAGAAAAATACAGATGTAAAAGTGCCGTTAATCAGTAAGATTGCTTATGGCATGGGAGACGTGGGCTGCAATTTCAGTTGGATGTTTGTAGGGAATTTCCTGATGATATTTTATACGGACGTTTTCGGAATAGGAATGAGCGCAGTTGCAGGGCTGATGCTGTTCTCAAGATTCTGGGATGCCGTTAACGACCCGGTAATCGGGGGGCTGAGCGATAAGACTCATTCAAGATGGGGAAGATACCGCCCCTGGCTTTTGATTGCGGCGCCGCTAACCGCTCTGGTGCTGATACTGACCTTCTGGGCGCATCCCGACTGGACGTCGTCCGCTAAGATTGTTTATATGGCGGTTACATACTGTATCCTGGTATTAGGCTATACCTGCGTTAATATTCCATACGGAACCCTGTGTGGCGCCATGACGCAGAATATAGAGGAGCGGGCTAAGATTAACACATTCCGTTCCGTCAGCGCGATGATTGCCATTGGAATTATCAATATTATAACGGTTCCCCTGATTGCGGCTCTTGGCGGAGGAAACGACAGGAGAGGCTATCTTTTGATTGCCGTTATATACGGATGTATTTTTGCAGCCTGTCATATTTTCTGTTTTGCAAAAACAAAGGAAGTCGTGGATGTGCCTGAGAAAGAAAAAACATCCCTGAAGCTTCAGTTATCCTCCGTGGCGAAAAACAGACCGTATATGATTGCGGTGGCGGGACAGTTCCTGTTCGGGATAACGCTTTACGGAAGAAATGCGGATGCCCTCTACTATTTTACTTATGTGGAGGGGAATCAGGCGCTTTTCAGCACCTATTCACTTTTCATCATTGTGCCGTCTATTATCGGCGCGGCCTGTTTCCCGGCGGTATTCCGTCTGACAAACAATAAAGGACGCTCTGCTTCTATCTTTGCGCTGCTTACGGGAATCAGCATGTTCTGTATGTATTTCTTTACGGCAGGGACATCACCGGTTCCTTTTTACCTGTTTTCGTGTCTGGCACAGTTTTTCTTCTCCGGATTTAACACAGCCATCTATGCGATTGTACCGGATTGTGTGGAGTATGGGGAGTGGAAAACGGGGCTTCGCAACGACGGCTTCCAGTATGCTTTCATTTCTCTGGGAAATAAGATAGGAATGGCAATCGGAACTTCCGTGCTGGCAGGGGTTTTGGGGAGCTTTGGTTATGTGGCGAATCAGCAGCAAAATCCGGCGGTTTTGTCTGTAATCAAACATTCTTTCACCACGGTCCCTGGCGCGCTCTGGATAATTACAGCGGCAGTCTTATATTTTTACCGCCTGAATAAGAAAGCCTATAATAAAATTGTAAAGGAGATTCAGGAAAGAAAGGACGGGGGAAAATAGAAAATTATAAAAGGTAGGGAAGTATAAGCAAAAGTAAGAATCCACAATTTACTTTTAAACCCTGATATGCTATACTAACGTAGCTGTTAAGGCTCTTTTTACGCGAGCAGCGATGAAAATGCCGTGCTTTCACGGGCTTTTGAAGAGAACCGCGATAGTCACAAGTAAAACCAAGGTTTTTAAGGAGGATATACAGAAAAATGAAACTAGGAATCGTCGGCCTGCCAAACGTCGGAAAAAGTACCTTATTCAATTCGCTTACAAAGGCGGGGGCGGAATCCGCCAATTACCCTTTCTGTACCAT
>OFFK01002159.1_pt1 | contig 12476 bp, 12 predicted proteins | sample 1521361 | NCBI WGS metagenome assembly OFFK01 (sample SAMEA3504096, study PRJEB24116) | mouse gut metagenome | biome: mouse gut; feature: mouse-associated habitat; material: faeces | place: Denmark | collected 2011
GCAGGGATTTTGGCCTGCTGCGTCTGGCGGGGGCCTACCAATGGCTGCCCCTCGCCCCGCTGCGGGCGCTGTCCCCGCTGAAGCAGCTTTTCCATGAGGCGGAACTGCTGGCCTCGTTAGGGCTGCTGGCCTTTTCCCGGAGCGGCGAATACCTGACGCTTACCCCGGAGGGCTACCGCCTTTTATCCTCGTTTGACCTGCACTATCAGCCGCCCTCCAAGCGGCCCTACTCCCAGAGCCCGGCCCTTCGCCGCCGCTTAGAAGTTGGCGCCATTCTGCTTACCTGCCTCGGCGCAGGAATTGAACCCGCCTTAGACAAGGTGGAACGCCTCAAACGCCAGCCGGTATTCCTCCCCGCCTTCGCCCTCCGCGCCGGTGATGGGAACCTGATGAACGCCGCGGGCTGCGCCGGCTTCGGCCACTGGGGCGGCGCAGCGTACATGGTCCAGTATGTGTGCGAGGAACACTCCGGCTTTTTTATGAACAATGAACTGGCCCACCTGCACAACCTTGCCTCGGTATTCAGCGAGCGGCTGGATACGCCCCAGGTCATCCTGTTCGCGGGAGACAGCTACCGCGCTGTCTACGAGGTGCTGACCCAAAAAACACGATCCGACCGAAACGGGAAAAAGGGCTTTGTGGATTACAGCCAGGCATACCCCCAGCTTGGTATCCCCGCCTGTCTGCTTTCCTGTGACGACACCGGCGCGTTGCAGTTGTCCATTATGCGTCAGGCGAGCTACCATGCCCGGATCGCCCAGGCCGCCTTCGGCGCCCGCTGGAAGGCGGAGGACGGCCGGCTCCCGGAGGCGGACGGCCAAGTGGATGGGAACCCGCTGGTGATTGCGGTGGATATGGATCTGCGGAGATTGGACAGAGTGTGCCGGGACGCCCGGCAGCAGAACCGGAAGGAAATTCTCGTGGCGGCGCTGGAGGGGCAGATGTCCGGTCTCCTGCTGGACTTCTTTCCCAAGGACGCCTCTATCCGGCCCCTGCGCGTCAATTCCAAGGTCCTCTCGGTGGCCTTTGGCGGCGAATGCGCTTTAGGCGACCCATGGCCGGACGCCCCCTTGCAGATGAAGGGAGGGCTGGCCCATGTTTAAGCTCTCTACCTATATCGCCAAGCTGGAGGACCGCTGGGGGAAGAAGCTGGGGCGGCTCTGGGAAAAGCATAAGGGAAAATGGAAGCTCTACCTTCCACTGGGGCTCTCCGGCTGGTACTTTTACGGGATGCTCATTAACTCTATCCGGCTGGGGACCCGGGCCACCTTCAACCAGACAGGCGAGGCGGTGGATTCCATTTGGGTGGTCAATCCCTTCCGTAATCTCTTAGCCGTCTTTTCCCCTACGGGGCTGGCGGTGACGCTGGTGGGCGCGCTGCTGGTCTGCCTGATTGCAAAGAAAGGCTATATCTGGTTTTCCGGCTACAAGTATATCCACGACAAGCGGGGCTTTGACATTCTGCCGGACGGCACCCATGGCACCTCCGGGTTTATGAGCCGGAAGGAGCAGACGCGGATCGTCCTCACCGGCTCCATCAAAGAATTGGACCGGACATTGCTGGGAAAGCAAAAGGACGCCCCCGATGACGACGACAAGTATGCCGAATATGTGACGCTGCGCCCCGGCAGCGGATTGACCGAGCACACCATGATCTACGGCGCCACCGGCTCAGGAAAAACCAGAGGCTTTGTAAAGCCCTTCATCCTCCAGACCGCCCGCCGGAAGGAGAGCATGGTCCTGGTCGATCCCAAGGGCGAAATTTACGAGAGTATGTCCGCCTTCCTGAAGGAGGAAGGCTACGAGGTACGGATGTTCAACCTCCTCGACATGGAGAACAGCGACGCGTGGAACTGCCTCAGCGAGATCGAGCATGACAAGGACCTGGTACAGTCCATCGCGGAGGTCATCATCAAGAACACCTCCAACGCCAATGAGCGGCAGGATTTCTGGGAAAAAGCGGAGCTGAACCTGCTCATGGCGCTGATGCACTATGTCGCCTCCCAGACCGTCCCCGGCACAAAGGAGCTGCTGCCCATCCAGCAGCGGTCCCTGGGAGCCATCTACCGGATGCTCTCCAACGAATCCTTTGCCGACCTGGAGCGGCGGTTTGAGGCCCTTCCTAAAGGCCACCCGGCTCTGCCGCCCTACGGTATCTTTAAGCTGGCCAACCGCCAGATCTGGGGAAACATCGCCATTGGCCTGGGCAACCGGCTTTCGGTGTTTCAAAATCCGCTGGTGGATAAGATCACATCCTACAACGAAATTGATCTGACGTTGCCGGGGAAAAAGCCCTGCGCCTACTTCTGCTGCATCTCGGCGCAGGATTCCTCCTTGGAATTTCTAAGCTCCCTGTTCTTCTCCCAGCTTTTTACCCGCCTGATGGACTATGGCCGCAGGCATGGGGACCATGGGCGGCTGCCGGTAACGGTAAACGTCTGCCTGGAGGAGTTCTGCAATATCGGCAAGCTGGTGGACTTCAAGCGGGTGCTCAACGTCTGCCGCGGCTCGGCCATCTTCTGCCAGATCATCGTCCAGTCCATCCCACAGTTTCAGGACCGCTACCCCAAAACAGAGTGGGAGGAGCTGATCGGCTGCACCGACATTCAAATCTGCCTCGGCTGCAATGATGTGGACACCGCTACCTATATCTCTAAAAAGTGCGGCATGGTGACGATCAAGGTGGAGAACAACCAGATGCCTCTGATGCCCCTGTTCTCCCCAGTCTATACCTCCACCCGGCCCTACAGCCAGACCAAGAGCAATACCCAGAGGGCATTGATGCTCCCGGATGAGATCCTCCGCATGGACAACCGGGAGTGCCTGGTGCTGCTGCGTGGGGAAAAGCCCCTGCGCCTCTACAAGATCATCCCGGACGAACATCCCAGCTTTGGACGGCTGCGGGATGTGCGGGTAGCCGAGTACATTCCCCATTGGCGGCAGGAAGAGGCCAAGCCCTCCGCCCCCGTACAGCCGGCGGCACCGCCGGAAGAGAATCCGCCGCCGGAACCGGCCCCCGAACAGTCGGAACCGGTACCCCGGCACGACCTGCCCGCCGCGGAGCAGGCTGGAAGGGTGGCCCAGTACGACTACGGACTTTTGGACCCGGAGATAAGCGGCTTTGATTCCCCGGCTCAGGAACCGGGCCAGGACGCCCCCTACGGCGCTCTTGACCTGATAGAAACCCTGCCCCAAGATGTGGGCGGCGAACGGAAAGAGGAGGGGCAGCTCTGAATGCGCTGTCCCTCCCCGGCTTTGCAGGCAAAGTGTCAGACCGGATTTCAAAACCGATTCCTATGCAAAAAGAATATGCGGCCCATCATGCTTTGTGTCCTTGGATACGCCCTCTCGCCCGGCTGAATACTTCCTGCGCGGAATAGCGCACAGCAGTCAGCACCGCCGCTCGATCAGCCTCATCCAAGGCCAGTTCCACCCCGGCATTGCGCTCTATGCCAAAAGTCGCCGCAAGGCCGCATTCGCTTTTTTCAGGACCAGCCGCTCCGCAGCCTCTGGAATCGGAATGAGCGGCCTTGGAAGATCGTTCTTCCCAATCGGGGATAAGACGGATATGACGCATGGTGAACCTCACTGCTTTCCCTGTAAATCATGTTTGGCGATTCGATGATGCGCGATCTCATAAACCGCGTCGTCCTCGCGGACACCGATCACAACCAAGACCATGCGGTTGGCGTTCCGGACAAGCTGATAGACGATCCTGAGTCCTGCGCCCCGCAGCTTGATTTTCAGAAAGCCGGACAGCTTAGAAGCGCCTTTGTTGCCCAGCCATTTGCCGTATCCGCCTTCGGTTTCCGGCAAAGGATTTTTCCGCACCTTTTCAATCGCTTTGCGTACCAATATCCGCTGGCTTCCATCCAACGCCCGAAAGTCCTCTAACACTTCGGGCAAATACCTGATTTCCCAGCTCATTCAAACTCCACCTCGGATGTGTCGGCATAATCCGCCGGCGTAAAGCCCAGCGCTTCATCCACCTGCTGCTGGGAAAGCAGGGCGGCGGGGTCAAAGTGCGCCATGCGCGTGGCAGCCTCCGCCGTTAAGCGGGCGTCGTTCACCTCGTCCATCAGGCGCACATACTCCGCAGGCGACATCAAAACACACTCCGCCATGTTGTTTTTCATGACGACCTTGGCCCCGCAGCGTTTGACTTCCTCAAACACCCTGCCGGCAAGCCCTTTATTAAACTGTGAAATCGAAACGGTATTTTCGATTGCCCCTCGAATGGTATCCATATTACTCACGCTCCTCTACCCTAATATTATACCCATCATCAGTAAATATGTCAATCAATTTACAGATATGACTACCGTTAAAAGGAGAGACCGATCATGAAGGCAGCCCCTATGACGCAAAAGCCCTCGTTCCCTTTGATGAAACAGGGAGACGTTCAGAATATCTATCACTTGCAGATGCCCCGCTGGCTGTTCACAGACACCAAATACATGGAACTGGCGCTGGAGACGAAGGTGGCCTACACTTTCCTTCTGAACCGCTTCCAGCTCTCCCGGCTCAATGGCTGGGTGAACGAGGACGGGGCGGTGTTTATCATCTATACCCGCCGCTCTCTGGCGGAGGAGATGCAGGTCAGCTACCGTAAGATCATCGAGGCCATGAAGGAGCTGACCGCCGCCGGGCTGATCTGGGAGAAGCGCTGCGGTCGAGGGGACGCCAATCAGATCTATCTTGCGCTGATAGAGCATCCCGAACCCAAAAGCGGCAGCGCTCCCTTTGTGCCGCCGGAGCATGAGGCGGCTGGCGGGGAGCCGGAGGCAGGACCGGAGGAGGCCGGTGGGGACGGCGGACTGAGAAGTGCCGAATCCGCACCTCTTGACCTGTCCATCAGCCAAGCAGGGGCGCACGCGCCCGCTTTAGAAGTGCCGATACAGCACCTCCAGAAGTGCGGAACCGGCATCTCTAAAAGTGCGGGAACGGCACTTCCAGAAGTACCGGAACGGCACCCCAATTATAAAGAAAAAAGAAATACTGAACAAAGTCATACAGAAATCAGTCTGTCCGTCGGTGAAGGGGGCGGACTGGCGGAGACGGGGCCGGGAAGGGAGTATTTCACCGCCGCCCGGGGTATGAGCGAGCAGGAACAGCTGGCGCAGATATTGGAGAACTGCGAGCTTTGGATCTTCGACCCGGATACGGCAAAGGTATTTGCCAACGCCATTGAGCGGCTGTTTTACTCCGACAGCTTTCGGATTGGGAAGGCTGTGCTGCCCCGGACCAACGTGCGTTCCCGGCTGTGGGACTTGGACGGCATCATCCTCCAGAGCGTGCAAAGCAAGCTGGCGGCCAACCAGCGTGATGTGAAGAACTCGACCGCTTACACAATGGCGGTCATTTTTAATACCATTTGCGAGACCCACAGCGACCTTCTGGTGGACCCGTACCTGAACAGCTTAGGCGGGCCGCCTGCGCCGCCGGCGGGCAGGTAAAGGAGGTGGGGCCTTTATGAATCTGACAGAGGATCAGCGGTACTTCCTGTCCATTCTGCGGGAGACCGGCTTCATCCGCCTGGATCAGGTGCTGCCGCTGCTGCGGATCAATGAGCCGCAAAAGGAAATCATTCATGCCGGGGCCTTGCTGCGCCGTCTGCGATACATGGGCCTGCTGGCCCGCTCCGGGGACGGCTGCATCTGCCTGCCGGACCTGCTGCGCGACAGGCCGGACAGTGAAATCCTTTTGTCGCTGGATGTGCTTCTCGCGCTCAGGCCGGAGCGATTGCTTCAGGTATCCGCGCGGCAGCCGTATAAGCTCTGCTTCCTCCTCCAACGTTCCGATGGATGGATCGACTACTTCGCAGTGATGCCGGTGCAGCCCGGACACGAGGGGCGTATCAGCCAGCTTTTGCAGGCGGAGCAGAAGAACTATGTTTTCCTGCTGCCGCTGGAAAATATGGAACAGCACCGGCAGATCACATTGTCCCGGAGCCACTTTTTCGTTTTACGGCAGGGAGAGCGGCTGCGGTTCTATAAAGGGGGTGAGGCCGGAAAATAGTTGAAATTGGCCGCAGTCATAACAGAAAATCGAAAGGAGCAGTACACAATGACAATGGAATCTATGGAATATGGAATCCCAACGGAGGAGCAAATGACGCAGCAGCCCGATGGCCTGCCGGAAACAACGGAGCCGGGCCTTGCGCCGGAATCCCCGGATCATCTGCCGCGGGAGGATGCGGAAGCCAGCGGCACACCGGAGCCTGTATCAAATGAGGGAGAGGCCCCGGAAGCGGCGCCCAAAAAGAAACGCACAGCCAAAAAGAAGGCCGAAAAAGCGGAGGGCGCAGTCCCGGAGGCGAACGACGCATTGGAGGCCGATGGCCGGACGCCTTTGGAGATGCCGGAGACGGTCCCGCCCGATGGAGAGCTGCTGGAAGCGGACCGGCTTGACCCGGAGGCCGGGAGCGCGGGTTCCGGCGATATGGTCGTGGTGGGGCTGGCTGACCAAGGGGGCGATGACCCGCCCGATGGAGAATTTCCCGCAGGAGAGGAGGCTCTGCTTCCAAGGGAAGCCGCTTTACCGCCGGAGCAGCCTTCCCCGCCGGAAGAGACGCCTCGGACTGCGGCCCCCCGCCCCCGGGCCGGGAGGCCGGCGGAGGGCCACAGCCCCCTGCTGTCTCTGAAACTGAATGAGCTGGACCGGAACCTGACCGAGCAGGAGCGTCAGGAGTGGAACGATATTTACGCCTCCTTCCGCTCCAAATCGGTACTCACTGGGAAGATCATCGGTGTGGACGCCCACGCCTTTCACGTCCGCAACCGGGAGACCGGGCAGGTGGAGCGGAAAAGGATGTACTGCGCCGCTGTCATCTCCCTGCGCGTCAAGGTGCTGATCCCGGAAACCGAGATGTGGATGCCCGGCGAGGAGCGGCCTACCCACGTCCTGCGGAATATGTCCGGCGCGGAGATCGACTATGTAATCCTGGATGTGGACCGCGAGAACAATATGGCGATTGCCTCCCGCCGCATGGGGACCATGATCCGGCAGCGGGCCTTTGACACCGCGAGGGGCGGGCATGAAGCCGGGGAACGGCTGACCTGCCGCATCCTGACCGTTGGACCCAGCCGCTGCCTTGTGGAGTGCGGCGGCAGGGACCTTACTTTGCGCTATCAGGACATCAGCTACTCCAGCTATTCCGATCTGCGGGAGAAATATCATCCTGGAGAAAAGCTGGACTGCGTGCTCAAGAGCTTTGACCGCGCCTCCGGCCGTCTGACAATCTCCGTCAAGGAGGCGGCGCCCAATCCCTTTGAGGGCGCTGCGGCCCGCCACCCTCTGGGTTGCCGCCGGCAGGCGGTCATCAGCGGCAAATACGGCGGTGGTGTGTTCTGCACCATGCCGGACGGCACCACCTGTCTGTGCCTCTACACCGCCCAGCATACCGACCGGGAGTTCCGCAAGGGGGACACGGTGATCCTGGCGGTGGTCAAGTATGACTATGAGCGCAGCCTGATCTATGGCCGTATCCTGTCCAAGTGATAGAGAACTGTTGATAGGAAGCGGGTGGGGAATGATATCCCCGCCCGCCTCTTTTTGTCTGTATCTCTTGAATAAATGTGAGATTTATGATAATATAAAAATCAATCCAGGGGTTATGAGAAAGCAGGTGGCAGCTTTGACAACGACAGAACAGATCGACCAGAAGCACCAGGAGGACCTGCAGCGGCTCAGAGGTTTTCGTCTGCTGGATGATGATTTTCTGACAAAGTGTTTTGATGGAGACCCCAAGTACATCCAATTTGTTCTCCGAATTGTGATGGAGAAGCCGGACCTGGAGGTTGAGGATGTCCGTACCCAGGTGTTTGTGGAAAATCTGCTTAACCGCTCTGTGCGGCTGGATGTTCTGGCAACCGACAGCACCGGGCAAACCATAAACGTGGAAATTCAGCGTTCCGACAAAGGAGCAGGACGAAAGCGGGCAAGATATAACAGCAGCATGATGGACGCAAATCTGCTTCATAAGAGTGAGGACTTTGACCAGTTACCGGAGACGTGGGTGATTTTTATTACGGAGCGTGACGTGATTGGGAAAGGACTGCCGCGATACCCGGTTGAACGCTGCTTTTTAGGGACCGGAGAAATATTCGGGGACGGGTCACATATTCTTTATGTGAATGGCGCATACCGGGATGAGACGCCCATCGGTAAACTGATGCACGATTTTTCCTGCACAGACCCGGCAAATATGTACTACGATGAACTGGCAGAACGGGTTAGATTTTTCAAAGAGGATAAGGAGGGAATCTTAATCATGTGCAAGGCGATGGAAGATATGAGAAATGAATCTTTGCAAGAGGGCAAGAAAGAGGAAAAGAGATTAACCGTCCTCCGAATGCTGGAAATCGGCAAGTATGCGTTGGAAGAAATCGCCGAGATTGCTGGCCTTCCCTTGGACGAAGTAAAAAAGCTACAAACTGGTCAGAATATATGACTTAGTGAAGGAATATAATCAAGTCTCTTTTTGAATCTGAGACGGTCCCGTCAAAAGGATGGAGACAAAATATAAAGTTTTCCGGGACAGCAGATGGAAATCTGCTGTCTTCTTTTGAGCAGCCAGAGCCAGCTTTTTCAACCGCCTGCCTGATTATATTTGCGTTTGTTATAGTCAGTTTGTTGTATGGCTTACTCTAATTCACACAGCTTATACGTTCCCTTCCCTGTTTTTTTGACTAAGCCAGCACGTTCACTCTGATTTAAAATCCTTTGAAGCTGTCTTGCGCTGCAATGAAGGTGAAAAGCCGCCCGCTCGATCCCTTTCAAGATTCCGCCATCGCATTTATACTTCATATACGACATAACCCGCTCTGAAAGAGAGGCGGGGGCGGCGTCAAGCGTGGTCATCGTTCCGATTTTGGAGGAAAGACTGCTGCAAATCAGGGCCAGAAACCTGTTATTTGAGAGCAGCGTTTCTCTGTTCTTATCAATGGAAAATGCGATGCAAGTCAGAGGTTCAGCCGCTTCAGCGTAAACGTCGCCGCTCCTGGGATAAAAGATATCCATGTCTCCAAGAAAGCAGTCTGCTGTCCCGCTTGACAGGGCATAGCGTGTACCGTCGTCACGAATGATGTAAATATTGATAGAGCCCTGCTCAACAATCTGAAACAACGATTCGGTCTGAAATGGAGAACTTACAAATTCACCTTTTTCATATTTTATCAGATAAAAATCTACATCCATTGTGCTAAGGATGGAGTAATATTTACTTTTAGCGATACAGGCAGCAACTTTTTTCTCGTCAAATATTCTCTCCATAAAATCCTCCAAACAGGACATATGTCTTGTTTTTTGAATTGATTATACGGTATTGTAAAAGAAAATTCAAGGGAGGAGCATGAAAGTATGCCGTCTGTTTTTGAAGAAAAGAACAACCACAAAGCAATTATGCGGGTTGGATTGCCCGCTATGCTGGGGCAGCTTACCACGCTGATCTATAATCTTGCCGACACATTTTTTGTTTCATTGACCAAGGAACCCGCAATGATTGCCGCCGTGACACTGTGCGCCCCTATACTGCTTATCATCATGTCCATAGCCTGTGTTTTTGGGATGGGCGGCAGCAGCGTGATCGCCAGATTATTGGGGGAAGACAAGAAAGAGGAATCCGGTACAACCATGAATTTTTGTGTATATGCCATGGCCATTGCGGGTGTTGCTGTTTTGGCCTTGGGACTGGTGTTTTTACAGCCATTGGCAAAAATCTCCGGCGCAGACGCAGATAATATTGCTTACACCTGCGATTATCTGAAATGGATCTTCCTCGGCGCACCCTTTATCATGATGGCAAATGGATTTGTTCATCTGTTCCGTTCCGTGGGCCTGATCAAAGAAGGCACGATTGGATTGGTCCTTGGAAATGCAATCAATATGGTGCTGGATTATGTTTTCATCGCAATCTTTCGGTGGGGAACAGCGGGCGCCGCGCTTGCCACATCATTAGGATTTGCGTGTGCGACGGTTTACTACATGTTCTGCATGATTGGCGAGGACCGCAAGGGCAATCAGCTAGTGCCATGGACCCCGAAGCGGTTTTCGCCGAATGGGGTTATGATCCGCAGTGTAGTCAGTATCGGCATCCCAGGAGCTCTCATCACAGTGCTTATGAGTGTATCCAACATTGTGCTGAACAACTATATCCACCTTTATGGGTCTGACGCGGTGGCCTCCTATGGAATTGCGTATAAAATTGATCTGATTCCCATTTTGCTGTCAGTGGGATTATCCCAGGGTGTTGCTCCTCTGGTGGGCTATTGCTATGGAGAAAATGAGGAAAAGCGAATGTCTGATATTGTGAAGCGGACAACACTGTATGGCGTTCTCATGGGCGGAATGTTTACCGCTGCCTTTGTACTGTTGGGGGAACCGCTTGCCTCCATATTCCTGCAAGATGAAATTTTGATTGAGCAAACGGGGTACTTTTTGAAAATCCTTTGCCTGTCGGCTCCTATGCTTGGGATCATCAATATGATGACCAGCTATTTCCAGGCACTGGGTAAAGCAGTGAAATCGCTGACCATTACGCTCCTGAGAAATGCGGTGCTGTTTATTCCGGGCGTCATGATTTTGAACCATTTTTGGAAATTGAACGGTGTTATTGCGGCACAGCCAGTTGTTGAAACAGCTTTGGCAATCATTTGCATTCTAATGTATGTGATAGATGTAAAATCACCCCGCCGCAAATCAACTGCGGCCTGTTGTGATGTTAATGTGCTCAGCAGACGAAACACAATATCTGATACGCATAGCGTATAGAGAAGCCCTCCTGCATCCACCGAGGAACAGGAGGGCTTTTTTCATGGGTCTTGCCGAAGTTTTTCGTTGGCCTGCAGAGCGTCCACCACCGACTGAGTAACGTCCTTGACCACACGAAGCTCGTAGTCGTCGCAGGAATCCACAATCTGCTGAATGTCCCGCTCAAGCTGCGGCCTGGCGCGGACGATGCTGTCATAGAGTAGGTCATCTACCGTCACACCCAAGGCGTTGGCAATGCTGACCAGCGCGGTCAGGCTGATCCTGGTGCTCCCGGTTTCAATGTTGCTCATATGGGAGGGGGACATCTCCAGCATGGTGGAAAGCCTGTCCTGTGTCATGTCGGCGTTGATCCTGGCAATCTTGATCCGCTTCCCGAGCGCCTTATAATCCAGTTCCAAAGTGTATTCTCCTTTTAGCAAAATCCCAATTTGACTTCGTGTTACCGGTAAACTCCAGCAAATAAACAGTGGATATTCAAAAAGCCAGATTGCATTTTATGTTTCGTCAGGGTGTACAATTATACCGTTTCGATTTTGGCATATCGACGAAATCTTTTGAATGCCAATTTCCGTTATTGACCTTACATCTGGTGGAAGGCTTATAGTAGCCATGCTCCGTAAGCCGGAATGACATTCTACAAGCAATGGGAGGACAATTATTATGAAACAGAAAGAAAAAATCGCAGCATTCATCAGTATTGAGTTTGGCATGGTCATCCTGTGTACTCTGCCGCTTTTTTTGCTGCACGCCGAACCCGCAAGCTCGCTGATGCTCCTTACATCGATCATATTCATGTTCCTGCCAGCTCTCACAACTCTGATTGTAAAGCGAATGGCACATGACAAGGGAGGGCTGTTTTTACAGTTGAATATACGAAAGGCATGGAAACAGTATCTGCTGGCGGCATTGATTCCCGGAGCACTGGAAGGAATCGGTGTAGCGCTCTATTTTTTCATATTTCCGAGCCATCTTGACCTTTCCTTAACCTATGCGGCACAGCTTCTCACGCTTAATGGTCAAACGGTTGAGTTGCCGCAGCTTAGTCTACCACTCGCCATCGGTGTTGGCCTGCTTCTCATATTGGCGGCGCCGCTGGTTATTGTCAATCATGCGGCGGCTTTTGGAGAAGAGATTGGCTGGCGGAGTTTTCTGCTTCCATTGCTGATGGATGAATTGGGAGCGCGGAAAGCAGTATTATTGGATGGCGTTCTGTGGGGGATTGCCCACGCTCCGTTAGTCTGCTTTGGCTTAAACTATACTGGAGAGTATCCAGGAGCGCCTTGGAGTGGTATTCTTATGATGGTACTTTTTGCGTCCACTACCGGAATATTTTTCTCCTATCTGACGCTCAAATCCCGGAGCATTTTTCCGGCCTGCATCGCCCATGGAGCAATCAATGCCATTCGGGAAGCGCCGCTTTTGATTTGTTTGGATACTTATAATGCTCTTCTGGGTCCAAAACCGTCCGGACTAATTGGCATGACTGGTTTTTTGGTTTTAGGAGCGATTATTTTCGTCAAGTTTATGCAATACCCAGAAACACGGGAGAACTGCTAGCTTCTACGGATCCATCCGCCGCAGGCACCTTGTATTATGACGGGTATTGGATAGCCATACATCAGAAAACAGAATTTCAGGCAGCGGGAACACAAAAGCGGATTGGGCGTTAGAAAATTTTTCTTTCCACATTATAAACAAATTATGAT
>OFFK01002161.1_pt1 | contig 12468 bp, 9 predicted proteins | sample 1521361 | NCBI WGS metagenome assembly OFFK01 (sample SAMEA3504096, study PRJEB24116) | mouse gut metagenome | biome: mouse gut; feature: mouse-associated habitat; material: faeces | place: Denmark | collected 2011
GCCTGCTCCAGGCGCTCCTTGAGGGTGTAAAGAGGTTGTAAATTCATGGATACCGCCTCCTTAATAGTGCAGCCGGACGATATGCGTCCCGGTCACTAGGCTGTAGGGGTGCAGGCAGAGGGAATGGTCCGCCTCGTCGTAGAACATCAGGCCGAAGAGGGCGCTGCCCGCCGGGACCGCTCCGGGGAGCATGGCCAGCCGGGCGGTGGAGGCGTGGTCAGGGCCGTCCTCGGGCCGGTCCCGCAGGACGACCCGGTCGCCGGCGGGATCCTCCAGCACGAAGTCCTCCCCCACCTTGCCCAGCGCGCCCACGGGGACCAATACCGCCAGAAATTTGGGGGCCAGGGTATTTTTAATGGAGCCCCTGGTCAGCTTCACCGCCGCCGCCAGGCCGGGCTGGGCCAGGGCGGGCAGGGCGGCCTGCTCCTCCGCCGTGAGGGGGCGGGGGATGGCGCTCTCCCAGCGCACCCGCCGGTCCCCCTCCCCGGGGTAGATATACAGGGTGGGGACCTCCAGCGCGCCGAAGCGGCTGTCCTCCCCCTTCACATGTTTCAGCGCCTTCATAGGGCGCAGGTTCCGGGTCTGAAAGAGGCTCCCGCTGTCCAGGTCGATCCACCAGCCCCGCTCCACATACTCCTTTTTGGCCGGGTCAAAGGCCACGTCGAAGGACAGCTGAACCAGCCGGACCTGCTCCCGGACGGAGCCGATGGCCCCCAGGTCCTCCAGCTTCCACACGCCCCCCAGGGCCTCAAAGAGGGCGGAATCCTCGGGGGAGAAGCTGCCCGCCTCCAGCTTGTTCTGGAGAAAGGTCCGGGCCTTTTTGATGGTGGACCGCAGGGCCACCAGGATGCGCAGGGCCTCAGCATAGGCCCCCTCCGCCCCCTCCGGGTCCTGCTGGACGGTGCGTACCGCCAGGGCGATGCGGGTGAAGGCGGTCTGCGGGCCGGTGAGGTAGCAGCTGCCCAGGTCCTTGGCCAGCTTGTCATAGGTCTTGGCCGAGGCCCCGGCCAGCGCCCCCAGGCCGGAGGTAAGAAGGTCGTCCACCATCCGCTCCGCCATGTCCAGCCCCTCCAGCTGTTTGGCCAGCTTTTTCTTCTGTGCGGCGGTGTTGGGCTTTTTGGGCTTTGCTGGCCCTTCCGCCTCCTTTTTGGCCGCCCGGGCCGCCTGTTTGGCCCGCTTGTCGGCAATTTCCCGGGGCAGCTCCGCCAGCTCAAAGGACCCGCCGGCCAGCTGCTGGAACATCAGCCCCAGGGCATGCTTGCAGGGGAACTGCCTGCTGGGGCAGGAGCACCGGCACACCGGGGCGGTCGGGTCCGTCCAGTCAATGGACACCTGGTAGGGGTTCTTGCCGCTGCCGGCGCACTCCGCCCAGTAGAGGGTGCCGTCCTCCGTCCGGTGCAGGGCGGAGAAGCTGCCCTTCTTCCACAGCTTCCGCCCGTTCTCCGCCGCCGCGGGGTTGGGGGCCTGAAGCAGAATCGTCTGTTCCGTCAAGGTCATGGACCACTCACTCCTTCAAAGGCTGTCACACAGCTTTTTCCAAATCCTTTTCTCTCCCCGCCGGGGAGACCGCTTCTGTGGTTTCCGCCGCGCAAAAAAGCAGGCAGGTCCCGTCTTCCGGACCTGCCTGGCGCGTTCCATAGGTTTTGATATGCCCCAGACGTCCGGGCTTTCAGGACAGGGCCTGTTCAAACACCTTCAGCAGCTGCTCCTGGTGGAAGGGTTTGTCCACAAAGCCCTTAGCTCCGATGGCCTTGGCCCGTTCAAAGGTGTCGTCATATGCCAGCGAGGACACCATGACAATCCTCGCGTCCGGGTTGCTTTTCAGGATGATCTCCGCGGCGTCCAGCCCGTCCATCCCCTGCATGATAATATCCATTGTCACCAGGTCGGGCTTCACCGCCGCGTACTGCTCGATGGCCTCCTCGCCGCTGCGGCAGTAGGCCGCAACCTCGTAGTCGGTCCCTTTCAGGGTGTCCTCCAGCTGGACACGCACCAGTCTGGAATCGTCCACCACCATTATCCGCCTGCTCATTTCTGCGATACCCCCTTTAGCTCTCGTCGGCCCCGTCCGCCTGAGGACAGGGCACATGGTGAATCAGCTGCGCGCCCTCACTGTGCTCGTCAGAGTAGGTGAGGATAAACTGTACCTCCTGCCCCTCCGGCTCATAGCGCCCGTGGTAAAACACGGGGGTGCCGAAGCGGGCGGGTATCTGTGTTGCCTGGAACATCGCCCCCGTCACCTTGCCGCAGAGCACGTTGAGATACTCCTTGCTGAACTCCTCCAGGTCCTCGGGCGTCACCGCCTCCTCGTGGAAGGAGTTGCAGGCCATGCGGGCCAGCAGGCTCTTGTCGGCGCATAGGGTCAGGCTGGTGTTGAACCCCCGGTCGAAGGTGATGTGGACAGTGCACAGGTCTTCCCCCGGCGGCTGTTCGCCCTGGTGCAGGCGCACGCCGGCGGTGCGTTCGGTTACATCCTGAAGGGCCTGATCCAGTATCTGTTCCAGCTCCTCCTTGGTCATGGCATGATTCATATATCAAAGCTCCTCCATCTGCTCCGGCCAGCCCTGCTCCCCGGGCTCCAGCACACGCCGGACCCGCTCCAGCAGGTCATCGGGGAAAAAGGGCTTCAGGATGTAGTCCCGGATGCCCAGCTTGATGCCCTCCATCACTGATTTCTTGTCCTCCATGCCGGTAAGCATAATCACCGGGATCTCGGCCCGGCCCTCCATCGCCCGGATCTCCCGCAGGGTCTCAAAGCCGTCCTTGGGCATCATGCGGATGTCCAGCAGAATCAGGTCGGGCTTTTTCCGCTCCAGATACCGCAGGGCCCGTGCGCCGGAATTGACGGTGACCACGTCGTAGTACTCCCCCAGGGCGTCGGTGATCCGCAGCAGAATAATGGCCGCGTCGTCCACCGCTAAAATGCACTTTTTGCCGGATCTTACTCCCGGGTTAATCATTTGCGCCATCCTCCTTTTCAAGTTTGTTCACAAGCTGATTCAGCAGCTCCTCTGCGATGTCGTCCTCATACAGCTTCAGCTGTCCCTGGATTTCCTTCAGGCGCTCCTCCGTGTCCTGGGGCAGGGTGTGGCTCAGAATGTCGGCCACTCTGCCGGCGCAGGCCTGGGACTGGAAGTCCTCCAGCTCGCCCAGGGCCGCCGCCGCCTGCTCCCGCAGCTGGGCGGGGGACAGGGGGGGAAGCTTCTCCTCCTGTGCTTCGTTTTGCCGCTGCTCCTCCAGGAACAGCCCAATATTCATCAAAAGGGTCTCGTAGGCCTCCAGCAGCGGGGGGAACTGGCGCTGGATAAACTCCGTGTCTCCCTGGGCGGCGGCGTTCTCCTGGGCCCGGGCCATGTTGGATACATCCAGAGCCCCGATGTTGGCCGAGGCGCTTTTCAGGCCGTGTACCTCCACCCGGTAGCGGGCGATGTCGCTGTCGGCCACCTCCCGGAGAAGGACCGTCTTGCGCTGGCCATCCTGGTAGTAGAGCTCCAGCAGCTCCAGGAACTCCCCCTCGTCGCCGGCGCAGTAGCGGGAGGCGGCCTCCATGTCGATCCCGTCAATCCGGAAGTGGCTCAGGTCGGCGGTCTGGGCGGCGGCCTCCAGCTCCTCGGGGGCTCCCTCCCGCCGGCGCTCCTCGGGCACCCAACGGGCCAGCAGCTGCCCCAGCTCCCGCCGGTCCAGCGGTTTGGCGATGAAGTCCTGAAAGCCGTGCTTCAGGAACTGCTCCCGCATCCCCTCCATGGCGTTGGCGGTGAGGGCGATCATAGCCGGGGCGGCGCCGTTTTCGCCGCAGTCCTTTCGGATAATCTCCGCTGCCTCGATGCCGTCCATCATAGGCATCATATGATCCATAAAGATAATGTCATACCGGTTTTGCCGCACCAGCTCGATGGCCTCCGGGCCGCTCTCGGCCTCGGCCAGCTGGAAGGCGTAGCTCTTTAAAAAGCCCCGGGCCACCTTGCGGTTAATCAGGTTGTCGTCTACAATAAGCACCCGCACGTCGGGGGCGGTAAAGGCCTCGGCGTAGCGCAGCTCGGTCTGGGGTATCTCGGGCAGCTCCGCGATGGAGCGCCGGTCCACAATTTTCTGGGGGATGGTGATGATTACGGTGGTCCCCTCGCCGTAGACGCTGTCCACGTCGATAAGGCCGCCCATCAGCTCCACCAGATGCCGGACGATGGCCAGGCCCAGGCCGGTGCCCTCTACCGTGCGGTTGCGCTTGGCGTCCACCTGGCGGAAGTCCTCGAATATTTTGCCCAGGTCCTCCTTGCGGATGCCGCAGCCGGTGTCCTCCACCCGGAAGGAGAGAACCTCCTCGTCCTCGTTTTTGCCGGGCCAGCCGGTGATATAGACCCGCACATAGCCCTCTTTGGTAAACTTGATGGCGTTGTTGAGAATATTGATAAGCACCTGCTTGATGCGGCCCTCGTCGCCGTTGTAGCGGCAGGGAAGGGCGCTGTCGCACTCGTATTTCAGAATCAGCCCCCGCTTGGAGGCCGCCATGTCCATCATGCCCACCACCTCGTCCACCAGGGTCTTCAGATGGTAGTCCCCATACACCAGCTCCATCTTGCCTGCCTCCACCTTGGACAGGTCCAGGATGTCGTTGATGATGGCCAGCAGGTTCTTGGCGGCGGACTGCACGTCCTTGGCGTGCTCATGGATGGAGGGATCGGTACACTCCTCCATAATAATGTCGTTCAGCCCGATGATGGCGTTCATGGGGGTGCGTATCTCGTGGGACATATTGGCCAGGAACTCGCTTTTGGCGATGTTGGCCTTTTCCGCCTGCCGCCGGACCCGCTTGATCTCGTTGATGTACGCCTTGATGTCCGTCATGTCCAGCACCAGGATAACACAGCCCTGCTTCTGGCCGTTTTCGTCCAGAATCTCCTTGCTGTGGCACTCATAGTCCTGCCCGTTGATGGAAAAGCTCCAGGGGACGCGCTCGTTCAGCATCTCCTCCCGGAAGTCCTCCACCACCCGGATGTTCTCCCCCAGCTTGTGCTGGGGCAGGCTGGCGAATATGTTGGCCGCCGCCCGGTTGTAGCTCACCAGGCGGTCGTGGTCGTCCAGGGCGATGACCCCGTCTCCCAGGCTCTCCAGCACCTTTTCCGCCGCCAGATGGCGGAAGTCATAGTTCCGGCGGCTCCACACCACAATGACCACCATAGCCATGGACAGGGCCAGCGTCACCGGCGTCAGGTCGAACACGTTGAACAGCTTCAGCACGTAGGCCGCCAACACAATGACGGGCAGGGTGGATATGCCCAGGATGGTCTTGTACTGGCGGCTGACCTCCCGGTCGGACCGCAGGCGGATGGCCCGCACCAGCGTAAAGATACACAGGGCGTAGGGGGTGATGATGCGGGTGAACAGGAACACGAGATACAGCGGGCCATAGCTGATGCTGATGTAGTGAAAGCCGTCCTCGGTGGACAGCCACTCAAACTGCTGGTAGAACAGGCCGTTCCAGTTGAAGAACACCGTGGGCAGAATCAAAAAGTTGATGGCCCCCAGCACCCGCAGCAGCTTTTTCGGGGGGGCGGCGTAGCAGTAGGTGTAGATAAACCAGCAGTAGCACAGGGGGACGAAGGCGGAGCCTACGTTCTCCACCGTCACCGCTGCCACGGCGGCCTCCACCGTGGGGGCGATCAGCTCCAGCAGATAGCCTACGTTCTGCACCAGGGAGCCGCACATAATGAAGATCAGCAGCTTCTGCTCCCGCGCGCCATCGCCGTTCAGCAGGAGAATCAGGGCCACAAAGGTGAGGCAGATGCTCAGATATTCCAGCACAATCACAAAATTCACCATGAATTGTTCACCTGACTTTATTCAACGGCCCGCGCCGGGCCGCAGGCTGTGAGACAGCCCTTTTGACCACCCATAACAATAGTACATTTTCCTGCTGATGTTAAGAAATATTCCCCACCGCACACAGGGCGTAAGCGGCCCGATCCGGCACGGCTTTTCATCTGGATTCGCTCCGTTTTTTGATGGAATGGCCCACCCCCAAAAGCGGAGGCCGAACAAAGGGAAGATTCAGAGAAACAGCAAAAGCCCTCCAAACAGGAAGGCTTTCGCTGTAAAAATATTGTTCTCCAGGCGCGGTTCTCAACAGCGGTCAAGCTGTCTCGCGGCGCGGCTGAAATCTGGAACGAGCCTCCGCCCTTACTCTTGCGGTCAAACAGCCCCAGCGAAGCCCATTCCCGCGCCTTTCTGTGCAAAAATCCCGGCAAGCTCACGGCCCGCCCTGCCCCCGGACAGATTCCGGGCTTGATCCTTGCCCCTCAATATGGTATTTTTAGAGAGCGGCAAGGCCCCGCTCCAAATCCTCCAGCAGATCGTCGATGTGCTCCGTCCCGATGGACAGCCGGATGGTGTTGGGCCGGATGCCCTGATCCAGCAGCTCCTCCTCCGTGAGCTGTCCGTGGGTGGTGGTGGCGGGGTGGATCACCAGGGACTTCACGTCCGCCACGTTGGCCAGCAGGGAGAACACCTTCAGGCTGTCGATGAACCGGTGGGCCTCCTCCCTGCCGCCCTTGATCTCAAAGGTGAAGATGGACGCGCCGCCGCGGGGGAAATACTTCTCATACAGACCGTGATCCGGGTGAGCCGGCAGACTTGGGTGGTTCACCTTATCCACCCTGGGATGGGCCGCCAGGAAGTCCACCACCCGCTTCGTATTCTCCGCCTGCCGCTCCAGCCGCAGGGACAGGGTCTCCACCCCCTGGAGCAGCAAAAAGGCGTGGAAGGGGGACATAGCCGCCCCCGTGTCCCGCAGCAGCACCGCCCGGATGTAGGCGGTGAAGGCGGCAGGCCCCGCCGCGTCGGCGAAGCACACCCCATGGTAGCTGGGATTGGGCCGGGCGATGGCGGGGAACTTGTCCGACGCCTTCCAGTCGAAGGTGCCGCCGTCCACAATGACACCCCCCAGGGTGGTGCCGTGGCCGCCGATGAACTTGGTGGCGGAGTGCACCACCACATCCGCCCCGTGCTCGATGGGCCGGATCAGGTAAGGGGTGCCGAAGGTGTTATCAATCACCAGGGGCAGGCCATGCCGGTGGGCGATGGCCGCGATGGCGTCGATGTCCGGAATATCGCTGTTGGGATTGCCCAGCGTTTCCAGGTACACCGCCTTGGTCTCAGGCCGGATGGCCCCCTCCACCTGGGCCAGGTCGTGAGCGTCCACAAAGGTGGTGGACACGCCGTAGTGGGCCAGGGTGTGGGCCAGCAGGTTATAGGTCCCGCCGTAGATGGTCTTTTGGGCCACAATGTGATCCCCGGCCTGGGCCAGGGCCTGGATGGCGTAGGTCACCGCCGCCGCGCCCGAGGCCGTGGCAAGGGCCGCCGCGCCACCTTCCAGGGCCGCGATCCGGGTCTCCAGCACCGCCTGGGTGGGGTTGCTCAGCCGCCCGTAGATATGCCCCTCCCGGGACAGGTCGAATTTGGCGGCGGCGTCCGCCGAGCTGTCAAAGACGTAGGACGTGGTCTGGTAGATGGGCACCGCCCTGGCCCCGGTGGCGGGGTCGGGCCGCTCCTGGCCCGCGTGGAGCTGCATGGTCTCAAACCTGTACTTGCTCATACACAACACCTCAATCTGCGTTTTCTGGAATTATACCGCCTGGGACCCGGTTCGTCAACCGTTTTCCCGGCAAACCCATGGGAAGGAGACAAGCCAAATGCCCATCAAAATCCCCAACCGCCTGCCCGCCACCCAGACCCTCCGGCGGGAAAACATCTTCGTCATGACGGACACCCGGGCCGTCGCCCAGGATATCCGCCCCCTCCAGATCCTGCTGCTGAACCTGATGCCCACCAAGGTGGACACGGAAACGCAATTAGCCCGGGTGCTGGGCAACACCCCCCTGCAAATCGAGCTGGAGCTCATCGCCCCGGCGGGCCACATCTCCCGGAACACCTCCCAGGAGCATATGCTGTCCTTCTACAAAACCTTTGACGAGGTGAAGGACCGCAATTTCGACGGCCTGGTGATCACCGGGGCCCCGGTGGAGCACCTCCCCTTCGAGGAGGTGGACTACTGGCCCGAGCTGTGCGCCATCATGGAGTGGAGCAAAACCCACGTCCACTCCACCCTCCACATCTGCTGGGGGGCCCAGGCGGGGCTGTATTACCACTACGGCATCCCCAAGCGGGCCCTGCCCCAAAAGCTGTTCGGCGTGTTCCGCCATCAGGTGGAAGACCCCAACTTCATCCTGTTCCGGGGCTTTGACGACGCCTTCTGGGTGCCCCACTCCCGGAACACCACTGTGGACCGGGCGGACATTGAGGCGGTGCCCGGCCTGAAGGTGCTGGCCGACTCGGAGGAGGCGGGGGTATACGCCGTCAAGACCCCCCGGGGGCGGCAGGTGTTCCTCATGGGCCACGCGGAGTACGACCGGGACACCCTGCGCAGGGAATATCTGCGGGACGTGGCGGCGGGGGTGGATATCCAGATCCCCCGGCACTACTTCCCGGAGGACGATCCCGGCCGGGAGCCGCTGGTGCGCTGGCGTTCCTGCGCCCACCTGCTGTACGCCAACTGGCTGAACTACTGCGTGTATCAGACCGTGCCCTACGACATCCGGGACATCGAGCGGGGCGTGCGCACCGGAGGCGGCGATGAGGAGGCCTGACATCAGCGAGGCCCTGCGCTGCCTGGGAGCGGCCCGTTCCGGCCCGGAGCTGCGCCAGCAGGCGGAGCAGCTGGCGGACGAGCTGTCCGCCGCCCTCCAGCCCCGGTCCGTCTGGGCGGTCTGGCCGCTGGTGCGGACCGGGGACCGCTTCCGGCTGGAGGGCGCGGGGGTGACCCTCTCCGGCTCCACGGCGGCGCGTATGCTGGACGGGTGCGAAACCGCCGCGCTGCTGGCCTGCACCCTGGGGGCCAGGTTCGACGCCATGCTCCGCTCCGCCCAGGCCAGGGACATGGCAAAGGCCGTCCTGCTGGACGCCCTGGGCAGCTCCTTTGTGGAGGCGGGCTGTGACGGGACGGAGGAGGAGATCTCCGCCCGCTTCCCCGCCCTGCACCGCACCGACCGCTTCAGCCCCGGCTACGGCGATCTGCCCCTGGATTTGCAGCCGGCCCTGTGCGCCGCACTGGACGCCCAGCGGCGGCTGGGCCTCACCGTCACGGACAGCCTGCTGCTGAACCCGGTCAAGTCGGTGACGGCGGTGATCGGCCTGTCCCCCACCCCCCAGCCCGCCCGGATCCGGGGCTGCGGGTACTGTAATTTCCGGGAAAACTGCCAATTCCGCAAGGAGGGAACCACCTGTGGACGCTGATTTCTTCAAACAGGGCATTGTCCTTCTGGACGGGGCCATGGGCACCGTCCTTCAGCAGCGGGGCCTGCCCCCCGGCGGCAAGCCGGAGCTGCTGAACTTCACCGACCCGGAGCTGCTGCGCTCCATCTACCGGGAGTACATCGCCGCGGGCAGCCAGATCCTGTGCGCCAACACCTTCGGGGCCAGCACCCCCAAGCTGGCGGGCACGGGCCGCACGGTGGACGAGGTGGTGTCCGCCGCCGTCGCCATCGCCAGGGAGGCCGCCGCCGGGACAGACGTAAAGGTATCCCTGGACGTGGGCCCCCTGGGCGAGCTGCTGGAGCCTATGGGAAGCCTCACCTTCGAGGGGGCCTACGGCTATTTCCAGGAGATCGCCCTGGCCGGGGAGCGGGCCGGGGCGGATCTGGTGTCCATCGAAACCATGACCGACCTGTATGAGGCCAAGGCCGCCCTGCTGGCGGTGAAGGAGAACACCCGTCTCCCCGTGTTCGTCACCATGTCCTTCGAGGCGGACGGGCGCACCTTCACCGGATGTACCCTGTCCTCCATGGCCCGGACGCTGGAGGGGCTGGGGGCGGACGCCATCGGGCTGAACTGCTCCCTGGGGCCGGACAAGCTGGCCCCCTTCCTGGCGGAACTGTGCGCCTGCACCCGCCTGCCCGTCATCGCCAAGCCCAACGCGGGCCTGCCCGACCCGGTGACGGGACGCTACGGCATGGGCCCGGAGGAGTTTGCCGCCGCCCTGCTGCCCTGCTTAGAGGCGGGCGTCACCATCTTCGGCGGCTGCTGCGGCACCTCCCCGGACTACATCCGCCGGCTGCGCGCCGCCCTGGACGGCAAGTCCCCTGCCCCCCGCCGCTACTGCGGGGGGAGCTTCCTGTGCACGCCCCCCTGCCCCGTCCCCCTGGACGGGGTGCGGATCATCGGCGAGCGGGTGAACCCCACGGGGAAGAAGCGGTTCCAGCAGGCTCTGCTGGAGGACGATCTGGACTACATCCTGGACGTGGCCGTCCAGCAGGAGGAGGCCGGGGCGGACATTCTGGACGTGAACGTGGGCTTCCCCGGCGTGGACGAGGTCTCCATGCTTCCCCGGGTGGTGAAGAAGCTCCAGAGCGTGGTGTCCCTGCCCCTGCAATTGGATTCCTCCAGCCCGGAGGCGTTGGAGGCGGGCCTTCGGGTGTATAACGGCAAAGCGGCGGTGAACTCCGTCAACGGGGACCCGGAGTCCCTGGCCCGCATCCTGCCCATCGTGAAAAAGTACGGCGCGGCGGTGGTGGGGCTGCCCCTGGACCAGAACGGCATCCCTCAGACGGCGGAGGGCCGGGTGGCCATCGCCCGCCGCATTCTGGACGCGGCCCTGGCCCGGGGCATCCCGGCGGAGGACGTGTGGATCGACTGCCTCACCCTCACCGTGTCCGCCCAGCAGGAGCAGGCGGCGGAAACCCTGAAGGCCGTCCGGGCGGTGACGGAAGATCTGGGCCTGCGGACGGTTCTGGGGGTGTCCAATATCTCCTTCGGCCTGCCCAGCCGGGGCCTTATCACCCAGAGCTTTTTGACCCAGGCCCTGGCCGCGGGGCTGACCCTGCCCATACTCAACCCCAACCAACGGGAGATGCTGGACGCGGTAGCCGCCTTCCGGGCCCTGTCCGGGGAGGACGCCCAATGCCGCGCCTATGTGGAACGCTTTGCCGGGGCGGACGCCGCCCCCGCCCCCGTGCAGCCGGGGCAGGACATGACCCTGGAGGACGCCATCCTCCGGGGGCTGAAGGGGGACGCGGGCCGTCTGGCCCGACAGGCCCTTGAGGCGGAGGACGGCCTGTCCCTGGTGGAAGGCCGCCTGATCCCCGCCCTGGACCGGGTGGGCGAGGGCTACGAGACGGGCAGGCTGTTCCTGCCCCAGCTGCTCAGTGCGGCCCAGGCCGCCCAGGCGGTGTTTGAGGCGGTGCGCGTCCACCTGGCGGACAAGGGGGACGCCCCGGTGAAAAAGGGCCGGATCGCCGTGGCCACCGTCCGGGGGGACATCCACGACATCGGCAAGAACATCGTCAAAACGGTGCTGGAAAATTACGGCTACGACGTGGCGGACCTGGGCCGGGACGTACCGCCGGAGGACATTGTGGAGGCGGTGGCCGCCAAGCGGATCCCGCTGGTGGGGCTGTCCGCCCTCATGACCACCACCCTGCCCGCCATGGAGGAGACCACCCGCCTGCTGAAAGCCCTGCCCAACCCGCCCGTGGTATGGGTGGGCGGCGCGGTGGTGACGCCCGAGTATGCCCGCTCCATCGGCGCGGACTACTACGCCAGGGACGCCAAGCAGTCGGTGGAAATCGCGAAGAAGGTGCTGGGATGACGGATATCCGAACCTGTCTCAGGGAGCGCGGCCCCCTGCTGTTCGATGGGGCCATGGGCACCTGCTTTGCCGCCCTGCCCGGACGGGCCCATCAGCAGTGCGAGCTGGCCTGCCTCACCGCCCCGGAGGAGATCGCCGCCATCCACCGGGCCTATCTGGACGCGGGGTGCCGCGCCATCAAGACCAACACCTTCACCGCCGGACTGGAGCTGGCCCAGGGCCAGGGGGAGATCCCCGCGCGGATCATACAGGCCGCCTGCCGGATTGCGCGGGACTGCGCCGCGCCCTATGACGCCTGCGTATTTGCCGACATCGGCCCTGCCCCGGAGGGGGCCAAGCTGTCCCGGGGGGAGGTCTACTGCCGGGAAGCCGACCTGTTCCTGGCCCAGGGGATCACCTGCTTTTTGCTGGAAACCCTGCCCTCCGACGACGGCGCGGCCCAGCTCGCCGCCCACTTAAAGAGGCAATGCCCCCAGGCGTTTCTCATCGTCTCCTTTGCTGTGGCCTTCGACGGCGTCACCCGGGAGGGCATCGACGGCAGGGAGCTGTTCCGCCGCGCCGCCGCCCTGCCGGAGGTGGACGCCGTGGGCTTCAACTGCGTGTCCGGCCCCAGCCACCTGCTGGACTACGTCCGGGGGCTGGATCTCAGCCTGCTGGGGGACAAGGCCCTGTCCGTCATGCCCAACGCAGGCTATCCCACGGTGCTGGGGCGGCGGACAGCCTACCAGGGCGCGCCGGACTATTTCGGCGGCAGGCTGGCGGAGCTTGTCCGGGCCGGAGCCGCCATCGTGGGGGGCTGCTGCGGCACCACGCCGGACCACCTGGCCCACGCC